>FRDC01005147.1_pt1 | contig 37767 bp, 61 predicted proteins | sample 1106171 | NCBI WGS metagenome assembly FRDC01 (sample SAMEA3930566, study PRJEB13176) | freshwater metagenome | biome: Drinking water system; feature: drinking water; material: water | place: Singapore | collected 2014-12-20 | reverse complement strand
AGGCGGTCGGGGAGGCAATCGGCGGGACAGACAAGGCAATATCCGCAAGCCTGAATACGATTGAAGGCCGTGCGCGGCAGCTTGAAACGACATGGGGCAACCTTCTCGAAGGGGTCTCGCATTCAAAGCCGTTTAATGACCTGTCGCAGATTATCCTTGTCGGCCTGACAAAGACCATTATCGGGGCCAAGTATTATCTGGGCGAGTTCCTCGCCATGATCGAGCGCGTCGTCTATTTTGCCGAAGCGCACAACCCCATGGGGACTGCGGATAGTCGCGCCTCGGCCCAAGGCCTGCTTAATCAGGCCAATTCTGAAACGCTCAATCGGCTTGCGGAGTATCAAAAAGAATTGGCGGACGTTGCCACCGGCGGCGCGGCGGCGGGGGAGGGGCAGCGCAAGGCTGCGCTGGGGGCAAAGGACTTTGCTGGGTTTGCCAAGAATGCAGCGGCAGCAGCGGGGGAGCAGACCGACAAGCTGGGCAAGCTGACGCTCGGCCTAAACCTTGAGATTGAGGAATACCAAAAGCTGACTGCGGCCCTTAAAAACGGCCTGCCATATCACGACCGGCTCAAGGCCACGCTGGACGCCGAAAAGAAGGCCCGCGCTGAAGGCATCGACCTGCACACCAAAGAAGGCCAGCTTTATGTGCAAAAGGCCCTGCTGCTTGGAAACGTCAAAGGGGCCTATGAAGAGCTGAAACAGCAGATCAGCGACGCCAACGATAAGCAGAAACAGTTTTTCGACGACCTGCAATCAAACGCCACGGACAACATCGTCAACGCATTGACCGGCGAGCAGACCTTCGGAAAGATGGTCGAAAACATCACGGGCAACTTCAAAAAAGCCCTGATAAAAATGCAGGTGGAAGCCCTGCTAAACCCCATCATGCTGGACGTTCGCGCGGCAATATCCGGCGGCGGTGGCATTGGTAGCGTTTCAGGCGGCGGCGGCAGCGGCTTTGGCCTTTCCGGCCTTTCTAACCTTTTTGGCGGCAGCAGTAGCCTTGGGATTACCGCAGGCGTGGCAGACCCAGAGTTCGGCTATATGGGCCAGCTTGGGCCTAAAGGCGTTGACGGAATTGCCAACGGAGGGTTTTTCAGCGGCCTGTTCAATAGCGACAAGCTGTTTGGCGGCAGCGTTTTTGGGGCTGGCGGCACTTCGCTCGGCACTGTTTTTGGCAATTCAGGGTATGGTTTTATTGGCTCAACTGCGGCCAATCTTTTCGGCCTTTCCGGCAATGGCATGGGGTCGAATATCGGCGGCACGGCGGGGAGCCTTATCGGCTCTGCCGTGGGTGGGCCGGTCGGCGCTGTTGCGGGCAGCTTCCTTGGCTCAATCTTTGGCGGGCTGTTTGATGATGATGGTCGCGCGGAGCGCGATAAGCAGCAGGCGGCGCTTTCAAACCAGCGCGATCAGTATGTCCGCACGGAGATTGCAAACTTCCTGAAGCTGGGGACTGCCACCACCCAGACCGGCCAGCAAATCGCGCAGCTTACGGCGCAATTCGACGGTCTGAAGGCAAAGGCAAAAGAGCTGGGCGTTTCGACAGACCTTCTCGATAATCAGTTTGCGACGCTGAAAAAGAAAATCACGACCGACTTCAACGACGGGATTGCTGCGGCGATTGCGGCTCTTGAGGACGACCCGAAGGCAGCGCTTGAGCAGCTCAAAAAGGCGCAGGAGCAGCGCATTCTTGAGGCCATCGACGCTGAAGGCGACCTCGCGCAAGTTCGGAAGCTGAACGCTCTGGAGCTGCAAAAGTTCTATGACAATCTGACCACAAAGCAGCTTCAGGCGCTTGACGGCATGGCGGCGGCTGTTGACCTGATAAAGTCGAAGCTGAAAGACCTCACGGATTCAATCAAGAGCGCAATATCCGACCAGCTTTCAACGGTTCGGAGCTATGCGTCGGAACAGGACGCGCTTGAAAAATCTTACCGCAACATCAGCGCAGCGCTAAAATCAGCCATCACTGGCCTGCGCGGCGGAAGCCTTTCGACCCTAAGCCCGCTGGACATCCTGAACGAGCAGCGTAAGCAGTTTCAGGATACCTACGCCAAGGCCATGACCGGCGACCAGTCCGCACTGGGGAACCTTTCGTCCTTCGCTCAAGTTTTTCTGCAATCCTCGAAGGGCTACAACGCCTCAAGCGAAGCGTATGCCTCCGACTTCAACATGGTGCAGGCGGCCCTTGAAAAATCAGGCGCGGCGTCTGGGAGTTATGGCGACCTTGCGAAGCGGCAAGCCGACCTCGCGCAGGCGCAGGTTCGCATCCTTGAGCAAATCCGCGACAATATGGGGCAGGAAACCCCAGACACAGCCCTGCTTAAACAGCAGCTTTCCGCGCTCAATGTTTTGGCTGGCCTGACAAAAGACGGGAACGTGACCGGTCTTGATCAGGTGGAGCAGATCACCCAAGGCAATACCATTCAGGAGGCCATTAACCGGCTCATCGCGCAGGACAGCAGCACATCGAACAGCATCCTTGACGCGCTCGCTGGGGCCAACGCTGGGCAGGTTGTTCTTGTCCAGAAAATCGTCGAGGGGAATGTGGGCCTTGCCAATATGCTGGGCAGCTACTTCCAGTTTCAGAAAGACCTTGCCGAAGCCGAAGCCAAGCGGAAGGCGCAGGAAGCCGCTGCGGCTGCGCGGCAAGCCCAGATTGACGCTCGCCTTTCCACCGTTCGCGGACTTGGGAATAATATCAAAAACGCCATGAATGCGGTTGAGGACACCGAAAGCACCGGCAATCAACATTCATGGGCGGTTTATTTCAACGCTGCGGCCAATAAGTTCGACTCCTCCATGAGCGCCGATAAGGGCGACCCGACTTGGGATAGGCCGCGAGCTGAAGCCGCGACAAGCGCCATTATGTCGGCCATGAATGCGGTGATTAAGGAAATCGGCATCACCAGCCTGCCGCAATCCATGGCCTATATTGCGCGAAAATATGGCTCGTCGCTGACGGTCGGCGGCCAGACATTCAACACGTCGCTGAACGACTATGAAGGCATGGCGTCTTTCGGTATCCTTCAGGCCATTAAACAGGGCGCTGGTGGCAATCAAGCGCTGAAAGAATACGCGCTTGGCCTGAATTGGTTTGACCTTGCTGGGAGCCTTTCTGCCCTTGAAAAGAAGGCGATTGACCTTGGTCTGCGCGGCTTTGCCACCGGCGGAAGTTTTATGGTCGGTGGAAAGACAGGGGTGGACGCAAACGTGGTCGCATTCCGCGCGACCCAGAATGAGCGGGTCACAATCACCACGCCACAGCAGGAAGCCAATCAAAACGGCTCTGTCGTGCAAAGCATCATGTATCAGACGGGAATCCTCGCGGATAGCCTCGCGGCTGTTCAGGAAGAGGTGCGCTCGCTGGCAAAGCAAATCTCCTTTGACCGCGAAATGCGGAAGCGGGCCGTATGAGCAATCTAAGCGCCTCAATCCTCAATAAGGCTTTTTTGGATGATGAGCTTGACGTCACATCGACGTTTTATCGCGTGGCCACAAACCCGCAGGCCGACCGCTGCTATCTGGTCGAGCTTTATCCTGAAAGCCTTGCGGACGTGGCCGGTGGCGAGTTCCTCACCGGATTCCTCACCTTGCCCTTCCTTTCTCCTACCCTTGACACTGAAGTCCCGCAGAACATCGCAAGCCTTTATTTTTCTGACAGGGGGTATCTGTCTTTCCCTGCCGATAGCGTGGCAAACGAGTTCTTTGAAGGGCGCGTTATCACCCCGCTTGTTTATGAAAGTCGCATCCCCATCACGCCGGAAGAAAGCAGCCGCCTTGCTGTGCAGATTGGCGAAATCGAGTTTGCAAATCAGGACGGCGGGCTTGACGGCTTTCAAAAATCCTTTGCCATTGACGGGCGGCGCGTGGTTGTCCGCATGGGGGAAAAGGGCGCATCTTATGACACATTCGGAACAATCCTTGATGCTACCGCGCTTGATTGGCTTTCCGATAGCAATTCAGCCCGCTTGCGCGTGCGCGATAACGGCTATTTCATGGACGTTACGCTTCAAACCGCCCTTTATGGTGGAACGGGCGGCGCAGACGGCGGCTCAAGCCTTGCTGGGCAGCCAAAGCCTTTATGCTTCGGGCAGGTGTTTAATATCTCCCCGATTGCCGTTGACCCCGCAAATCTCATTTTTCAAGTCCATAGCCGCACAATTCAGTCGGTGGATGCTGTGCGCGACAAGGGCGTGCCAATTACCTATAGCGGTTCAAATTATGCCAATTATGCGGCATTGCTGGCCGCGCCCGTAACGGCTGGGCAGTATTCCACCTGCCTTGCTGAAGGGCTTATTAAGACCGGATCATCGCCGGAGTTTCTGACGTGCGACATTAAGGGCGACGCGCAGGGAAGCTATGTGAACAAGGTTTCGGATATTGCCAAGCGCATTATGACCGACTTTGCTGGGCTGGTTGATGGAACGGACATTGACGCATCGTCCTTTGCTGTGATTGCCGCGCAGGTCACGGCTATATCGGGGTGGTATTTCACCCAGACCACAACCGCCTCCCAAGCCGTTTCTGATTTTCTACAGGGAAGCGGGCTTTATTGGGGAACGGGGCGCAACGGCCTTTTGACTATCGGGCGGCTGGCTGATCCAGCACTTGCCGCGCCCGCGCTTTATCTTGACGAAACCGATATTCTCGAAATCGAAATCATCCCATTACCAGACAGCATAAGCCCGCCGAATTATCGGCGGCGCGTATCCTATCAAAAAAACTGGACACCGCAGGATAGCGGCACGCTGGCCGGTTCTGTTTCTGCATCAAATCGCCTACTTTACGGGCAGCCTTATCAGGTTAAAACAGCCGTCAATACTTCGGTTTTAAGCGATTATCTTTTAGCGACCGACCCGCCGGTTGTTGAAAGTCCTTTTTATAGCAGCGCAGACGCATCCACAGAAGCCTCGCGTCTGCTTTCGGCCTTCAGCGTGCAAAGGCAGATGTTCCGCCTAAAGGTAAAAACCATCGGCCACACAGTCTATCTTGGTCAAGCTGTGAATGTGACGTGGCCGCGCTTTGAATTGGATAACGGAAAGCAATTTGTTATCGTGGGGATAGCGGAAGACTGCGGAAGCAGGGAAATAACCTTCACGCTTTGGGGGTAAAAATGGCGTGCGCTTTTGGCTATCAGAACAGCATTGATAATAGCGGGGTGGGCTTTACCGCCTCCAGCGAAGCCACGACACTTCCCGCAACGAATGTCACGGACAGCCGAATTGAAAAATCATGGCGGGCTTTAGCTACCTCCGGCGTGACGCTTGGGATTGATTTTTTAACCGCGCAGACCTTGCGGCAATTCGCGCTTATCGGAACAAATATCGGCGCAGCTGATACTTGGCAGATTAAACTTTCAGCCTCCGCCATTGGCAGCACAGACGTTTACGATTCAGGGGTTCTCACGGCAAGCGTGGCTGAAGATTATGAATTGGCTTATCACATTGCCGCCGCCGATAAATCTGCCCGCTATATGCAGATCACGATTAACGCCACGTCGCGGGCAAGCCTTGGTTATTTTGATGTTGGCCGAATCTATGCGGGCGCGGCCTTTATCCCCACCCGCAATCCGATTTATGGCCTTACCGATAAATGGCAGGACAATAGCGTTATAACCCGCGCCCCCAAAAGCGGCGCAGCCTATGTGGATATTGGCTCGCGATTCCGTCGGCTGGACTTCGGTTTTGATGCAATCCCAGCCTCGGAAAAAGACACGTTTCAGGAAATCGACCGGCAAATCGGTATGCGGAAGCAAATCCTTTTCACGCAGGACACATCTTCGGGCACTGACAAGCAGACCATCTTCGGCTATATTGCGGAAGCATCCCCGCTTCGGTTGCCCTATTTTCAGACTTACGAAAAAAGCTATTCCATTGAGCAAGCGCGATAGGAGAACGCCATGAGTGGCAGAATGATTGCGGATAGAATCCGCCAAACATGGTCGGGCACTGGCACGGGGGTCGTAAACCTGATTGCCGCGCCTTCCGGCTACGTCAATTTTTCTTCACGCATCGGCATCGAGTTTGTTTCTGGCCGGTGCTATTATCTAATCACTGACGGCACGAATTGGGAAGCCGGTGAAGGCACTGTAACCGCAAACACCCCTGACACACTTTCCCGCGACGTTGTTCTGCGCTCCAGCAATGGCGACGCGCTGGTCAATTTTCCGGCGGGCGTAAAAACTGTTATTTGCGACATCCCCGCGTCGCGCACGGCCGTTCATACGCGCAATGACAACAGCCTTTTTGGGCGCGATGCTGGGAAGGCCATCACGTCCGGTCTTCGCAATCTTATTCTCGGTGGCCTTGCTGGTGATGCTTTAACCACGGGAACCGACGATATTGCGTTTGGCTATAATGCGCTTGGCGCGGAAACGACTGGCGTTCGCAACATTGCCCTAGGCCAGAATGCGCTTTCTACTTCTAATGGCGGAAACGACAACATTGCCGTTGGATATGACGGCTTGAAAAATCTCACGACCGGCGCGAGAAACTATGGGCTTGGTGGCTATGTCATGCGCTCGGTCACGACTGGCACAGACAATATCGGGATAGGGTATTTAGCTTTAGATGTTATTGGCGCAGGGCTTTATAACGTCGCCATCGGCAATTATGCCGCCGACGCACTTGCTGGTGCAAATAGCACTGTGGCGATAGGTTATAACGCTCTCGGCGCAGAAACATCAGGAAGTAGAAACGTAGCGATTGGGCGCGATGCACAAGCAAACAGCAACGGCGCATCGGATAATACCGGCGTGGGGCATAACGCGCTTTTGGCGGCCACAACAGGTAGCCGAAACACATCCATAGGGGCATATTCTGGCGACGCGCTTACAACAGCGGTTGACAGCGTGTTTGTTGGCTATATTGCTGGCGGCTCTGTCACGACCGGCATAAACAATGTTTTTGTTGGCGCATATTCAGGCGACGAAGTTACGACCGGTGCGAACAATGTAGCATTAGGGACGCTTGCGTTAACAAGAAATGTAAGCGGGAACGACAACGTAGCTATAGGCGCGTCGGCTATGGAGTTTGCGACCGGCTCTGGCAACACAGGCGTTGGTCGATCTGCTTTATATGCCAACACAAGCGGTGGTTACAATACCGCGCTAGGGGCATTGGCATTGGACGCGAATACCACTGGCTCTGCGAATGTTGCCATAGGAAGTGACGCATTGGGAAGTTCTATAACTGGCGACGATAATACAGCCGTAGGCGTTGCGGCTCTTTTTGCGGCCAATGGCGCGTCCAGCAATTCAGCTTTTGGCCGATATGCTGGCGTTGCAATTACTTCCGGCAACAATAACACCGCTATAGGTCGTTCAAGTCTTCTTTCTGAAACTACAGGCTTTCAAAATACCGGCGTGGGCAGTCAATCCCTTTCTACAGCCAATGGCGGGGATGAAAACACAGGTATCGGCTATTATGCTGGCGGCGGCATAACAACCGGAGATCGCAACACCTGCCTTGGCGCGGGCGCGGGGCAAACCGGCGTGACGACTGGAAGTGGAAACACAATTATTGGATATAGCGCGACTGTTAATGCTGGGGTAAATAACTCTATTGCTTTAGGGCGCGGGGCAACGGCAACGGCAAGCAATCAGTTTGTTTTAGGAAGCGCGGCGCAGGCAATCAACACAGCTACAACCGTCGGCGCAGCAGGAGGCGCATCGGCTTTGCCAGCAGCGCCTACCGGATACCTTGAAATCATCCTGAATGGCACTGCAAGAAAAATCCCCTATTACGCAACCTAAAAAAGGAGAAAAACATGCCTGAAGAAAACAACCTTCCCGAATATCAGCCCCCCGTGTATCCAGCGCAAGAGGGCATTGAGGTTTTGATAAGCACGCCTTTTTCCGTTGACAGGATTGTTGCTGAGCGTCGGCCATACACAGTCCGTTCTTATACGATTTTGAAAATCGAAGAAAACACCACATCAGAAAAAGTCCGCGTTTGCGTTCGACTTGAAGACGGGGCGGTTTTGTGGCTAACTGCGCTTGAAGGGGCGGCTTATCGGGAAAATGTAGATTATTCCCAAGCTGACCTTGAGGCAGCTATCAAGCAAAACTTGTTAACTGGAAAGTTTGAAGGTTAGAAAAAACAAAAAGGACACACCCATGAAAAACGAAAAAGAAAACAGCATACAGGCGCATGAAGAAAAGATTGCAGACCTTCAGGTGCGCTTGACAGAAACCAAAAGGGCTGGGCTTTTTTGGAAAGCCAAGTATGAAAAAACCCGCGAATTAATCGGGCGTTTTGTCAATGAATTGACCGACAAAGAATTGGCGATTGAGGTATTGCATCGCACCGCCGCCGCGCACGCACGGCGCATCGAAACCCTTGAAGAGCGCATTGTTGAATTGTCGAAACCAGCCGAAGGTGATACAAAGACATGACCGCACTACCCGCAGAAATCGGCAAGGAGGCAGGGGGGCAATTCATGGGCGACCTTGATAAAAGGCTTTATGACCTAAGTATGGTCGTGAATCGGTTAAACACGACTGTTTTGTTGAACGCAAAAGAGCAGGAGCATCTTGCTACCACGATTAAGGGATTGGGCGAGGCTGTTGAAAGGCTTAACCTGAAGATTGACGGCAAGTTCACAGACCTTGAAAAGCGCATCGGCGTTTTGGAAAATGTGAAGCTGGCCGGTCGCTGGTTTTTAATCGGGATTGGCTTTTTTCTTTTCGCTGTCGTTTCAAGCGTTAAAGACGCGGCCAGTTTCATCACAAAGATTTTTGCTGGGGGCTAAAATGACACCTTCCGTCGCCTTCCTGACCATTCTGACGGTATTTTCGATTATTGCGGGGGCTTTGGCGCGGCGGCATTGGGGCGGCTGGGGGCGGTCGCATAAAATCGTGCGCGGGGTGGCTTTTTTTGGCCTAGGAATAGCTATTGCTATTTCCGGCCTGTCTGCGGTTATGCCGGAGGGTTTAAGCTATCAGGCGGCTATTTTGGGCTTCTTTGTGGGTTTAATCCCGCAAGCCTCGCTTTGGTTTGTTAAGGGGCACGGCTTCGCGCACGGCATGGGGCATGAGGCTGGGCTGGATTCTGAAGGCAAGCGAACAATCACAAGGCCGGAAGGCGGGACGCTTCCCCTGTGCATCGTCGTGTTTTTGGGCAATTATGGCGCGGCCTTGGCCTTGCAGGGGGCTTTGCTGGACGCTTTTGAAATCGGGCATCATGGCTTTATGGTGCTTTTTGGCCTTCTTACCCCGCTTCCGCATTGGCTTTGCTGGAATGTGGATTTTGAAAAACTTTTGAATATCAAGCCCGCGCCCGCCGATCAGGGGCATTTTTATGACGGGCGGACAGTAATCGGGGAATTGGGCTTGGGCGCAATCATGTTCGGTGCGCTTCCGGCCACGCTTTTGCTGGAGCAGATTATCAAGGGGGGCTGAAATGGGCTTTAAGTTCGGGGAGAAATCCGAAGCAAATCTGTCCGGCGTGCATCCCGACCTTGTGAAGGTTGTGCGCCAAGCCCTTTTAATCAGCCCGATAGATTTTTCCGTATGGGAAGGCGTGCGCTCGACGCGCCAACAGGCCGAATACTTCGTCACCGGCGCATCAAAAAGAATCCTGTCGCGCCACCTTACCGGCCACGCCGTTGACCTTTATGCCTTTGTTGGCGGAAAAACACGCACGGATGAGGGGCTTTATCCGCAGATTGCCGAAGCTATGCGGCTGGCTTCGATTGACGCGGGCGTGCCTATCGTATGGGGCGCGGCGTGGCGGCGCACGCTTGATAAAAGCCCTTCGGCGGTAAAGGCAATGGAAGCCTATCGCTTCGAGCAAAGGGTTATGGGGAAAAAGCCCTTTAACGATATGGTGCATTTTGAATTACCGGAAAAACTTTATCCGGCTGACGCGGCCGTTCTTGCAAAGATTGACGCGCTGGTGCGGCAAGATATTTCCGACATCAAGGACGAAAGGGGCTTGGCGTGAAAAGGCTGGCCGAGTTTTTTCAGGGCAATGGCGGTCGGCTGTCCATGTCGCGCCTTACCATGTTCCTGTCAATTTTTCCGTCCAGTGCCGCGCTAATCATTCAGGCGTTAAGCCCGCATGGATTGAGCGACCTTTTGCTTCTGGCCTATCTTTCCCCCTATGCGGGGGCGTATGGCCTGAATAAAATGGCAAACCGCATCCCGCCAAAGGAGGCCGAGAATGCCCTTCCTAAGCCTGATTCTGAATAACTGGAAAAGCCTGTTGCTGATTGGCGCAACCGCCTTTATCGGCTTTGCCCTGCATCAATGGAATGTAAGCGGCATGGAAGCGCGGCATAAAGCCCAGCTTGAAGAACAGGCCGCAGGGCTGGCCGCGCAATGCGAGGCTGATAAGAAAACTACACAGGAGGCTTACAATGCGCTTAAAACAAAAACTGATGCTCTTTCCTCTCGGATTGCTGCTCTCAAGCTGCGCCGCCCTTCCCGCTGCGTCGCCGTGTCAGCTTCCAAGCCCGCCGCCGAACATGATGGAAGCCCCACAGGAGAAAAGCCTGTTGGACGAGATGGTGGAATTACTACCGACGCTCTGATTGATTTTTCAGGCAAAGCCGAAAGCTATCGCCTTCGCCTTTTGGCCTGTCAGGATTTTGTGCGGACGATTCAAAAGGAGGCGGAATGATGCTTTATCAACCACAATCTCGTTCTTTTGCCTATCGCAAGGCACAGGCTTGGCAGGAAAAGGGCGGCAAAACATGGCGGGTGATTGACAATCTCGTCCGGCATTCAAGCAATGACGTGACGTTCAAAGAAGTGGCTGGGGGCTTAAAAAAAGATGATGCAGTTTCCCTTTCGCGCCGCCTTAATTCAGGCCGTCGCGTGGTGTCTAAGCCCCTTATGCTGGGCTGATTATTGGCTTTCTATATCCAGCCGAGAATAGTTCGGCTGGTATGGGGATTTTCCCAAACCATCCAGCAATAGGCCACAGAGCCGGTTTTATCTTCCTGCACGTCGCCATCTTTCCACATCGTCACGCGCTTGCTGAATACCCATACCCGCGCCGGTGGGAATTGCTCAAATAGCTTGCGACGCTCTTGCCCTTCAAGCCATGCAAGGCGAACGAGAAAAGCGACTTTATGATCTGCCTGTGCAATGGCGCGGCGGGCAAAATCTTCAGCCAGCTTATATGGCGGATTGGTGATGATGCTGGCCGCACGCTGTTTGTATTCCATAAGGAAGTCTATAGCGGGCGTTCCATAGCCCCTATTCACAAGGTCGCTGGACATTACCTGAAGGCCGTGCGCTTCAAGCACCTTGGAAATCGCCCCGCGCCCGCACGCCGGTTCCCATATCAGGCCGGAAAATCTTTCAACCTTCAAAAGGGCTTCCACCGCCCAAGCAGGGGTTTCATAAAAATGGTCTTTTTCCTGATTTTCATGGTCAACCCGATTGGCGCGGGCATAGGATTTTGTATCGGCCATTTTGCGCCCCAAAAGCAGCCGCCGGTTGCGCGGCGCATGACAGCGCGATTGTGTGCAGTTTAATCAGACAGGCCAAAAGCAAGAGAATAATTGCCGCCATGCCAAGGGCGACAGATATGTAGCGGCTGGTTTTATCAATGATGTTCATGGTGCGGCCTTTCAAAAAAATCCCCGTTAAGTTTTTTCAGCTTCGTCCATCATCCCCAAGAGGATTGCCATGCGCCTCATGGCAGGAACGGGGTTATTCCCTTGCGGGAAACTTATTTGGTCAGGTGCTTCACAGCCCACATGACCGCTTCTTCGATTTTTGTTTTTGCAATCGACAATTCACGGCTGTTTCCCATGCCTTCAACAAAAGCATGGAAGGATAAGCCAAGGTCTTTAACCGATTGCATGACCTGTTTTTCTTCTTCGGAAAGGACGCGATACTGGTGGCGCATCACGTTGTTGCAGGTTCTTTCGTCGCTTGTGCTTTCAATTTTTTCGGACATTTTTTTCTCCTTTGGTTGATAAAAAAAGCGGAGCATCCGTGCCAATAGGATTATGCAAACGCTTAGGCATACCGCGAATGCTGCTCCGCCATATTCCCTTGCGGGAATTACGCAGCCGGAGGCGGACTTCCGCTTTCCGGTCTATTCACTGTTTCAGGTTGCATCAGCGCAGCCTCGGCCAGCACGCTTTGAATCTGACCGCGAAGGCTTTGAAGCATAAGCTGTGCTGAATTAACGCGCTGATTTGCGTGCATCACGTCCTCCTGCGCGAGATGCTGTTCGCGCTCGAAATATCCAACCGACTTGCTTAATTCCTGAAGGCGGCAGATTTGGCTTTCCGTGACGCGATAGACCGGCTGGTTGATAGGATGAACGGACATTATTCACCCGCCTTTTTGCCGATTGCGGCCTTGAAAGCGGCAATCTTTGCCGCATAAGCCTTAACCACGCTAGGCGGGGCTTTCTGCCCCATCTCCTGAATCAACGCCTCGTTGTTATCGAGAATTGCATTCAGGTCGGGCAGCGTTTTTGCCCCCTTCGCGGCCTTCAAAAGCGGCTCAAGAGCATCCGCCCACGATGCTTCAGCCTCGTCCAGCTTTGCCTTTTCAGCCGCATCTAGCGGCAAGCCTTCCTGCTTTGCCTCCTGCTTCGGCTCTGGCTTTGCTTCCGCATGTGTGGTGGGCTTTTCAGCCTCAGGCTTTGCCTCTGGCTTTTCTTCGGGCTTCGCTTCCGGCTCTGCTTCAGGTGTGCGCGGCGCGGGGAATACATCATTCACTGAAGCCATGCCGTCTTGCACCGATTGAATCTCGGCAATAATTTTTGCCAAGTCGCCCGCCACCCATTCGCGGGTGGGTTTTCCGTAAAGGGCTTCGACGTTCTTCAATGGCACGTTCATCTCGGCCAGCCGCGCCACGACCTTTTGGCGATAGCCGTCCACATTCTTGCCGATTTTCTCCACGATGCTGTCTTTCGCTTGCTGAAAAACATAGTCGCAGAAAAAATCCAGCGCGTTGCAAATCACATTGCGGATTGCTTTTGACGCACCGATCTGAAAGGCAATATCTTCCTGCCTCCCCTTGTCTCGCGTGCCAATGCTGGACTGCCCTTTGCGCTGTTGAAATGGCCTTTCAAGCGAAAAGCCGGTTTCAAAATCCACAAAGCGGGCATTGAAAATCCACGCCGTTGCGGTTTCCTGCACGTCGCAATTCACTTGGCAGTTTCCATAAAGGCGGGCAACAGCCATCGCCCCCTTGATGCTCGTGCCTTCGATATTGGATTTTTTTCCGTCCTTGCTCCCGACTGGAATTGAATAATAAAAATCATCACCTGCGGACTGCGCGAGGGCGCGAAGTTTTGCAAGGATGGTTGTTTCAGAGCGCGGCAATGCCACGCGCTGTGCCGTGATAACCCCGCCATGCGTCATGACGCGGGTTTCGCCATAAGGAATCATCTCGCCTGTATTGATTGGCGTTTCGATTACCTGCGGGTCTTTGGGGATGATGCTATTCATGGGTTATTTTCCTTTTTTGATGGAGAGTGATACAGAGCCAGCGCGACCTTTTATAATCTCGCCAACCATGTCTTGCGTTATCACCTTATCGGGGCTTCCGGCGCGGTGCGTGAACACCACTTCATAATCCCCAAGCCTTGCTTTCTTGCAGGGCTTCGCAATGGTCTTGTGCAGAATATCAGCTTTCAGGCTATCTTGGAAAGCCTCTAAAGCCTTTATTTGCTGCGCGTTTTGGATATATTGACCGGCGCGGTCAACCAGAAAATTATCGTCGGAAAGGTCAAGAATATCCTCGCTTGTCTTGCCCGCCCCCATAGCTTTCAGGGTGTCAATATCTTCGCCCGAAACTTCCGGCTCGTCGCCATTGCGGATGCTTTCCCAAAAATCAGCCGCCGCCTTCACGAAGGCCGCTTTATCTTCCTCGGTAGGTTCGATTGGATAAATGCGAAGGTCGTCGTCGCCAAGATAATAGATTGCCAGATAGCCGACGCGCACGCCCTTCAGCAAAGCATACAGCTTGGTTTGAATGACGTAATGCTCCGGCGGAACATCGCGGTCGGGATATTTCCGCGCCGCCCAAAAGTTCATAGTCTTGCATTCCAGCAAGGCCATCTCGCCACCGACAGTGATATAGCGGTCAGGTGTCCCCCCAAGCCCCGCCATATCGGTGCGCTCAAGGAAAACGCTGGTGGGGTGGATTTTGGCTTTCAGAATATCAGCCGCCCATCGCGCCACGCCGTCCTCAAAATACTGCCCGCGCAAGGCCGGATTGCTACTCACCTCGCTTTCCTTCGGGGCTGTCCCGCGCTTCCTATGCCAAAGCAGAAAGCGGGTGAGATAGGGGTGTTTATCGAACAGCGCGGCCAGTTCAGAGCCGGTCACGACTTGCTGTCTAAGATGTTCATGTTCAAGCTGCATGGGGTTTTCCTTTCTGATTTTTTTGTTTACGTTAGCGAACAACAACGTCTTGGCGAGTGTAGATTTTGAATCCGCGCAATTCGCGCCCGCCCGCCTTCACGAACAGATTGGCCGCTTTCTGAATCGCATCGGGATCAAGGAAAGGCCGCAAGGCTTCCAAGTCCACATCTGCTTTCAGCGTTTCTTTGTTCACTGGCTCGGCCACAATCGTTTCGCGCAAAGACTGCACGCTTCCCAATGTGCCCCGCGTCCGGCTCATATCAGCCGCGCCCGCATCGGCTTTCTTTTCAGCCCGCGCAGCCTCAATCGCGCTTTCCTGCGCTTGTAATTCAAGCGCGGCAGCCTGTTCCATTGTCTTGTCCGCAAGGTCTTTCCGCTTCAAGGCTTCCAGTTCTTCCGCTTCGCGGGCAAGGCGCAAGGCTTCCTGACGGCGGCGTTCTTCTTCCTCCCTTTGGCGGCGGGCTTCTTCTTCGCGGCGGCGGCGCTCTTCCTCTGCCTTTCGGCGCTGATATGCCGTGCAGGTATCGCTTAAAACCCCCTTGGCCTTATCAAGACTTTCCATGGGTTTTTTGAAAAAAGCATCCACCACCCGCCCAGCGCGAAGGTACGGCTCCTTTTCCTTCACGCGCATCCCGTCAAGCGCCTTGCTGATCTTGCCGATTTTCAAAGCAAGGTCGCCAAGGCTTCCGGCCTCGGTATCGTCATTGACGGCTTTCGGCGCGGCGGCGGCTTCGGCATAGGCTGTGCGGGCACTTTCCAAAAGCTGCGCGGCCTCCCTTTCAAGATATGCGCGAAGCGCGGCGTCCGCCTCTTCGGCAAGCTGCGCGTCGCTAGGCGGATTGTTATGACCCATTGCTGGGATTATTCGTGCGGTTTCCATAATAGGCTCCTTGGGTTTGATGGATTGTTGTGGCGCTTATTCAGCCTTGCCAAGCGCGCCGAGTGCTGCGGCCAGAACCTTCCTAAGCTCAAGTTTCTGCGCTTCATTGCGGATAAGGCGGGAGCAGGCTTTCATCATGCCAATAGAAGCGTTTGAAAACAGCGCCGCATCATCGCCGGAAAGAACAATCGCAATAATGCCACGGTCCTTTTCCTGATCAGCCCACCCGCCTGCCTGCTCGACAATCTTGTCAAGAACCGCTGTGCGGGCGGCGTCTTCGGATTTTTGCTCTTCCGTGCGCTCTGCTTTTGGCTTTTCGCTATCGTGCGTTTCGCCACAAATAGGGCATTCCTTTTCTGTATTTGATTCGCCCTGTTCTTCAGGCGCAGCGGCGGCGGTTTCAGCTTCAGTCATTGGTCTTCTCCGTTTTTTTGATGTTGGCGCAGAATTGCGTCTTGCATGGTTGTGCAGCAAATGGTATCAAAATGCAACTTCAAAAATCTTTTTCAGGAAATGGCCTAAAATGCAGAAAAAGAAGCCGGAGCGCGAGCGCGTCATGACAACCCTTGATTCGGATGTCGCGCATGGAATGCGAAAAATCGCCGCCCAGCGCGGCCTTAGCCTATCTGACGTTCTTCGCATGTGCGCCATGCAGGGGTATCTGCGCGAGGTAGAATATATGCGCCAGATGAAAAAAGCGGGGAAGGCTGGCCAATGAGAAACGCAGTTTTTACCTTGGTCTATCAGGGCGCGATCCAGCCAAAGCAAAGGCCGCGCACGGGCATCAATCGTAAAACCGGACGGCCTGTTATTTACACTGATAGGGAAACCCGCGCTTGCGAGGAAGCCCTTGCGCTTTTTTTCAAAACGGCCATGTCACGGCAAGGCTTTTGGCGCGTACCAAAAAAAACGCCGGTGCGCGTGCGGATATGGTTTGTGCAGCATGACCCCGCAATCCCAAAGGGGGCAATGCTTTATCAGATTAAAAAACCCGACCTTGATAATCTTGAAAAAACCGTGCTGGACAGCATGAACAAGATTGTTTTTGAAGACGATTCACAGGTGGCGGTGAAGGACAGCCGCAAAGTGATTCAGAACACTGACCTTGGCGAAGATTGCTGCATTATCGAGGTTAGCGTCCTGAACCATCAAAAGGTGATTCAGGTTTTTAACATCTAAAAACTGGAGAAAAATCCCATGAGTGAAGAAAAAGAAACCCCAGCCGAGCAGCCGGAAAACGAAGCCGGAAAGCAGACCCGCGAACAGCGTCAAGAAAGCGCGGCGCAGATTGCCCGCGATACCATGACCGGCGATTTGCGCGATTGCCTTTTGGATTTTCTGAAGCACGAAAAAAACCCTTTGCCTTGGAATATGCAGGGCGAAAAACAGCAGCGCGAAACGATTGCCAAGGTTGAAAAAGCCGTCGGGCTTGCCGTTGAAAAGGTCGTGCGGATTATCGCAAGCGAAGGCCGGACAGTCGTTGAAGGTTCACTGAAAAAGTTTGACGCTTCGGATTCCGGCGCAATCAAGCTGACAGTGACCATCAACAGCAATCATCCCCTGCGCCATGCTGTGCTTGATTCTCGCGGCAAGCCTATTCTGCTCGTAGTGGCTGGGCATGATGAATATGTCGGGGAAAAAGCCCCCGCCAAGGTTGACCCTGATCAGCGCGTTTTGCCTGAAATTGGCGACGACGCCCCCCCTGTCTTTGACAAAACGAAGGCCGGAAAAAACGGCAAAAAATAGAGGCTCGAAACCCACCCCAAGGTGGGCTAGAGGGTAGGTTGAAGGGGCGGCGGATAGCTACTGCTCATGGCCAAAACATCCCTTGCCGGATTGGTCTGCCCCTTCACTTATTTTTTTTCAGGCAAGGTGAAAGGCGAGGAAAATGCCCATTTTTTGCTACCAGCATCACATAAGCGATTGGCGAAGGGATACCGCGCACCTGTCGCTTGAACAGCGCGGTGCTTACCGAGAATTGCTGGATTGGTTTTATTTCACGGACGGCAATTTGCCAGCCGATATGCAGAGCGTTTGCAGACTTTTAGGTGTGCAGACGCAGAGCGAACGCAAAGCGGTCGCAGAAGTTATCAGGCAGTTCTTTATTGAAAGTAATGGTTTGCTTTCACAAAAAAGATGTGAAAGTGAAATAGCGAAAATAAAAAACAAGAGTGCGGCGGCATCGGAAGCGGCCAAGATTAAAGCATTGAAATATAAAGAAAGGCATTCTGCGGACGCAAAGCGAACGCACAGCGAACGCTATGCTAACCATGAATCAAGAACCATGAATCAAGAACCAATAACCAAAGATAACCCTAACGGGTTATCAGAGAAGCCCCCCCTCCCCCCACAGGATGATTTTGAAAAAATCGCGCTGGGGGTTTGGAATGAAACTGCCTCGCAGGTCTTGGGCAAGGTTTTGGAATTATCGCAAAAGCGGCGGTCAAGCCTTGGGCAGCGTCTCAGCCAGCTAAAAAAACTTTTTCCCGATATGCCAAGCCCGATTGAGGCGTGGCGCGAATATCTCCGGCGCATCCTTGCCAGTGATTTTCTTTGCGGGCGGAGTGGGCGCGACTTCAAGGCCACGTTCGACTGGTGCATCAACGCTTCAAACTTTTTGAAAATCATGGAGGGAAATTATGACAATACCCGCACAGCAAAAAAACTTACCGACCACGAACGCGCCATCCTTTCAACCTTCTCGCGGGAAGATGGTTAGCGTCCCGCTTCCTGCGGACGATAACGGCGTGGTGCGCTATGAGCAGCGTTTCGAGGTGGATTTAAGCTGCGACGAAAAACACCTGCCCGCACTGGAAAGGGAATTGGCCGATTTTGCCGAGGAAAGAAAAAAGGCCGCGCTGCAAAGGCTTTTGCTGCACAAGCCGAAAAAGGGAATTGGCGAGGCGACCATGCGGGCTTTCTTGGCCGACGTGCTTTTGGACGTGCGCGAGTTTTGCGCGAAGGCCGTCGAAAGGGCTTGCGAGGACATCCGCCGCTTGCGCCACTATCCCTCGTTTCCCGAAAGCGCAGAATTGCGGGAATACTGCACCGAATGGCAACGCGCCATGAATGCGGCGCGTGATTTGCTGCACCGAAAAAACCAAGCCCTTGCAGAATTGGAAAGCGGGCTAGGCATCTCGCCCGCGCATCGTGAAAAAATCGAAGCTGTGACCAGCGACCCAAGGATTTTTTTATGGCTTCGCAAAAGCCGATTGTCGGAAGACGCGGGGGGCGTGGAAATCCGGTGCGATTCCAGCTTCACGAAAACATGGGTTGAAACGAATTATCAATCCGTCCTCGAAAGGGCTTTTGCCCCGAAAAAAATCACAATCATTCTTTAACCGCAACGAAAGGATAAGCCATGACCAACCAACCATCGGAAGACCTCCGGCAATTTGCAGCCCTCGCCAAGGCCGTCAGGCTGGCGCAGGGTGCGTTTTTTAATGCCCGCAGGGGCGGGGGTAGCCCACAGGACTGTCAACGCTTGCTGGCGCAATCTAGGGCTTTGGAAAGGCAATTAGACTAAGCCATTGAAAACATTGAAAACCCAAAACTTGACCTTGGAGGCCGATAATGGCGCAGCCGATTTTGATTTTTGCCGGAACCCAAGCCGAGGCTTATGCCTTTGCCAGCGAAATGACCGCGCAGGGAAAAATGAAGGGCGGGTATTCGGTTATCACCGAAGCCTTCCACCTGAAAAATTATGAGCGCGGAAGTACGCTGGTTATGGTCGGGACGTGGGCGGCGCATCCCAATTTGAGGCGCGTCGAAGATGAAGCTCGAAAGCGAGGCTGTCCAATTCAGACCAGCAACGCATGGATTCAAAATTGGAGGCAACAATGACCACGCCAACTGAAGCACTGGAAAGAGTTCAAGTTTGGTCATGCGGGGGAGGAACCCAAGCCGTGCCACGCCGATGTGCTTTTGAAAATTGCGAACGGAGGCTGACATGGAAAAAAACGAAAGCGGCCTTGTGATTGCCTATGAAATCACACAATGCCTTACCTCCGGCATAAGACGGGTTTTTCTTTTGGAAGATGAGCCTCGTCACGGCCAGACTGTTTCATGGACTTGCGAAGAAAGGCGCGGCCATATCCGAAGCGGCAGGATTGGCGGCACAGTCTTTATCTATTTTGAGGATGCTTGCCGTGCGGCGGAAAGATTCAAAAAGCAGCGCATTAAAAAGCTGAACGAGCAAATTGAGAAACTCGAAGGCATTGTTTTTATCGGGGGAAAAAAATGAAACTTACCTTCCACACTGCCGGTCATTGCCGCCACGCCATGAGAAAGATGTGCGGACAGGCCATTGAAGAAAAACGCTACGACATTCAATGGGGCGTTGTGAATAGCGGCAATGCGCTTTGCGCCGCAATTTTCAGAACAAAAGCCGAGGCGGAAAAATACCGCGCAGAAAAAGCCTCGGCCTATATCGTTTGCAGGGTGCTGGTCGCGCCTTGGTATATGGGGGAGATTGACCTATGACCATTTTTATCGGCTGGATTCTCGCGCTGAATATCCTGATTTGGGTGCTGGGCTTTTTCACAAGCCCTAATCCCGAAGGGCGCGTGCTTTCTTTTTTCATGGCGGTGCTTTCCGGAATCGCGCTACATTTATTGCTGAACCTTCCGCAATAAAGGCCGCCTATGCCGCAAGAGCCGACCATCACGTTAACGCGCACAGAGTTTGTCGCGCTTGTCCAAAAAATCCAAGACCTTGCCCTTATGGGGGCGTTTGTTTTTTATCAAGGACATGACCGGCGAGGTTATTGAAACCGCCGAGCGCGGCCAGCCGTCAAAGCACGTTCATTTTCCAAAGGGGAAAGGCCATGAAAGCAGCCAGCCAAGCCGAGCGATTGCACATGGGGAAGGTGGCCGCGCTGGGGTGCATAGTCTGCGGGGCTGAAGCTACAATCCACCATTGCGGCACTTACATGGGCGGCGGGCGCAATCACAAGCGCGTCATTCCGCTATGCCACTACCACCATCAAGGCGAGGAAGGCATTGACGGCAAGCGCATGGGAAAGCGCGTTTGGGAAGAAAAATACGGAACAGAGGAAAGCCTTTTGGCCGAAGTGGATTTGCGGCTATCGGCAAACGGCCTGATATGAACAGCAAGGATGCAGCCCGCGCACGTTCCTATTTTTGCGCCTATTGCGGAAAACCCCTTTATTCCCCTGAAGAAACAACGATTGACCATATCATTCCAAAATCGCGTGGCGGCTCCAATCACTTCCGCAATCTGATACCGGCCTGTTTGCCCTGCAATCGTGAGCGCGGGAATAAAACATGGGTTGTTCCGCAATTCAGCACGACCACCGGCGACCGATTGACCCCAGCGCAGCGCAAGGGCATAATGGAGCGTGCTTTTCTTGTAAGCACGGTAAAACGAAAGGCCGCAACCCTTGAAAAAAACAGCCCCAAAAAAGCCGATTAAAAAACCCGCGCAGGAAGATACTGTCCTTTCCGATAGATGGATAACAAGGCGCGTCAAGCTGGCTGAATTAAAACCTTTCGAGCATAATCCACGCAAGGCCACCAAAGAGCAGTTTGACCGGCTTATCACGTCAATCCAGCGTTTCGGCTATCACGCGCTTATAATGGCCACACATGACCTGCGCGTGATTGACGGCCACCATCGCCTGAAGGCATTGAGGCAGCTTGGCTTCAAGGATATTGAGGTGCGCGTTGCCGCCGAGCCAATGCCGGACGAAATGTTCAAGGAGATGGTGATCCGCGCCAATGTGAATTACGCCACATGGGATACTGATTTGCTGGCCGCGCAGTATGACGCTGAAAGCCTGATTGATTATGGCCTGTCTGAATCCTTTCTTTTGGGCGGCGGCGAAGAGCCTTTGCCTGACCTTGCCAATGGAGAAAAGGAGCCTTTTCAGCAGATGACTTTCATGCTGCATGACAGCCAAGCCGAAATCGTCAAGGCCGCGATTGCGGAAGCGCAACGGCAATATCCGAAAGACCCCAATAATGAAAACAAAAACGGCAACGCCCTGTTCTTCATTGCCCAGCAATTCGTCGGGCAATAGCGCAAAGGATATTCTTGTGCGCCCCATAAGCGCGAAGGATGCACGCGCCTTTGTGGAAAAACATCATTACAGTGGCACGACGGTCAACAATTCCACCCTGCATTTAGGCGTTTTTCTAAAAGGCTTCTTGGGGGGGGTGATGCAGTTCGGTTGCCCCATAGATAAACGCAAGGTGATCGGGCTTGTTGAGGGCACAGCATGGAACGGGTTTCTCGAATTAAACCGCATGGCGTTCTCCGACCTTTTGCCGCGCAATTCTGAAAGTCGCGCCCTAAGCGTTGCTTTTCGGATTATCAAAAAGAATTACCCCCACATCGAATGGATTTTGTCCTTTTCCGACGGCTGTTCATGTGGCGACGGCACAATCTATCGCGCTTCAGGCTTTGTCCTGACGCAGATTAAGGAAAACAAAACGATATGGGTCGCGCCGGACGGCAAAAGGCATAGCGACCTTGGCCTTCGCTTATCCAGCACGACCATGACAAAGGGAAAGCACGCAGCCGCATCCGGCGGGGCTTCCAGCATGAAGCGTTTTAAGGATATGGGGTATCGCCCGCTTGAGGGCTATCAGCTTCGCTACATCTATTTTTTGAATCCGGAAGCGCGTGGGCGGCTTACCTGCCCGATTTTGCCGTTTTCCGATATTGCCCGCATGGGGGCGGGAATGTATAAAGGGGAGAAGCGCGAGGGAAGCAGAGAGAACGCTGCGTCCGGCGTCCAGCCGGAAGAGGGCGGTGCAAATCCGACCCCCTTGCTCCAGCCTTCAAAGAAAAAAATCAGGAAGCCTTCTCCAAAGAAGGCCGCGAAAGCTCGCGCAGGCGCGAAGCCGAAACGGCGGTCATAGCCAATTCAACAACGCGCGGAATTGGCCTGCGCCCCTTCTCATAAGACCATACGCTGTGAAACGATATGCCAAGCGCTTCGGCCAGTTTTTCCTGCGTCATGCCAAGCTGAAGTCTGCTTTTGCGGAATGCCTTCGGGCTAAAGTTTGCCATTGTTCAAAACCCTTTCGATGTGCAGCTTTACCTTGTCGCGCGTCAATCTCATGCGCTTGAGATAGCGCTCCGGCACGTTTTTAAGAACGGTTCCGGCCTTGTCTGAAACGTCATAATACCAGTCCGGCCTGTCGGTTAAGTCCCGCAGGGCGACGACAATCATGGGAAGCGGATGGTCTTTGTGATAGACCGGTGCGCCAATATGGAAAAGCGGTTCAGCCATGGTGCATCCCCCAATGCGAGCATGAGACAGCATCGCCCGCAGAAAAAGGATTACACAGGCCGCGCTGTTCGCACCAGACCCCGACAAGGTGAAAGACTTTTGCGCGGAGAACGTCACCTAATCCATGCGTGAGGGGCTGGGCGTCTTCGCTTATGCGGCCCCTGTAAAAATCCTTAAACAGGTCATCCAGCGCAGAAAAGAATTGGTCGCGCGTCATGCTGCATCTCCCTTGTATGGCTTTTGGCCGCCTATTTTTTTCGCCCGCAGATATTGCAAGCCTATCATGGTGGCGCGAACCCGCATAGCGGACTTGCCGCTTATGGCGTTGCGGGCTTCGCTTCCTGCATCCTCGACAAGCGGCGGACTCCATTTTGCCATCTCGCAAACAAGCGGGCGGGTGTAAAGAATGCTCTTCCCTATCCCTTCGGCCAGCTCGTCGGCTGTAAGCGGGCCGCGCATATCAAGCGAGGCCAGAACGGCAAGGCGGAATTGGTCGCGCCCTTTCGCCACGTCCGCGCAGGCGGCTTGGCTTGGCGGGCCGGTGCGCCCGCTGGAACATAGGGGTATTGCCTTTGGTTGCCTTCAAACAACGGCATTCCTTGGCCAGAAAAGTCTTTCATTCTTCCCATGGTTTTTCTCCTTTTTTGCAGGTCTGTTTTTCCAATCGTCGCGCCGCTCAATGGCTTCGGCAATGTCGGTGGCTTCCCCGCATTCCGGCCAAAAAGCCTCATGCAGAAAGCCTCGGTGCGCCTTCTCGCGGTATGCCTCAATCGAAGCCTGAAAGCGCCCCCAGCCCATCGCTATTCCTCTTCAGCGTCGGTAGCTTCAGCGTCCTCAATCCCGTCCCACTTCAGGACAATATCGACGGCCTTTTCGCAGGCCTCGTCCTCGTCGTCGGCATAAACGGACAGCTTGCGCGTCATGTTCACGGTCACAGAAAACTTCGGCATTTTCAGCACTCCTTTTTGATGTTGCAGTAAAACCATTGTTCGCTTGCCTCGCGCCGCTCCAGTTCGCGGTCAATCCCAATGGTGCAGAAAAGCACAAGGACTATTGCCAGCGCACCGGCAAGGCTGATAGCCTCCAAAGCATTCATGGGAAACTCGGCCTCCCGCATGGGGCTTTTTTCTTTAAGCATGACTTTCTCCTTTTGAAAGATTTGGCATGTTTGAAAGATTAAGCAGTGCTTCCGCGACGTTGCTAATCACTGTTTCGCTTTCCCCTGCAAGATAAAACCGTGCCGCAAGCATGGCGTGTTCTATGCTGGAAAAAGGCGGGTGATTTGTTGGCAATCCTGTAAAAATCACAGCGGCCAATTCTTCGCATTCGGTCATTGCACACTCCTCGGGAAAAAGCGCTCTTCAACAACATAGACATCAAGCGGAAGCTGGGCGTTTCGCTCGGCGCAATAATGCTGGGCTTTTTCTTCGCAATCAAAAACACCTATCCGATTGCGCGTCACTTTTCCGATAACAACCCACAGGGTTAATCCGGCTTTATGGGGCATCGCCGCTACATCACGCAGGGCTTGCCGCATGGCTGGGCTTAAAACCTCGCTCATACTGCACCGCCTTCCGCTTTGGCGATTGCCGCTTTGTGGCTTTCAAAGGCGGCTCTGCCACCCTCGGCTCTATAGCCGTCTGTGGCGTTTAACAAAGCGTGAGCGTGCTTTAATTCTGCCAGCAATTCCGCATTTTGTTCCTTTGCGAATAGGCAGGCATAAGACCGCATGGCATTGTCGAACGCTTTAACGTCCTGTTGTGTTTCAAGGCGCATGGCCATCCGCCAAAGGTTTAAGCATTCTTCGGCGTTGGCAAACTTTAAGGGCATGGTTGTCATTGTTCTCTCCTGAAAGAAGTCCCCAGCCCGAAGGCTGGGGGTGCGGGGTTAAGCGGCGATAAGTTCAGCGCGGCGGGCAAAGTCGTCGGCAATATCCCAAAGGCGGCGGTTAATCGAAACGCTCTGGTTTATGCCGTTCACTGCGCGGGTGTGCGCCTGTGCTGTCATGCGCCCGTTTTCATCGCGGCGTGCGTAATACTGCCCGCCCCTAATAAGATTTTCCTGAACCCGATTAAAAACAGTCCAAAGGTCATTCGCTTGGTCGTATGACCGGCGGGCTTCCAAGACCTGCGTTGTGGTGATAGGCGCGGGATGCTCTGGATCAGGCCAGCGCACGTCCAGCGCGGCGCGGGCAAAGGCTTCCTGACGGGCTTCCGGCATTGGCAGGGCTTTCATAACTTCGCGGCGGCTGTCTATCACCTTGAAATCGTCAACCACCTTGAAGGAAGCATCAATGACGTTCTGCATCACGTCGCCGGAATGCCGGATTCGGATGCTTTCCATAACCCGCCCGACGATTAAGCCGTTGGCGCAAACCATTCTAAAAACCCCGCCCATAATCTCGTAAGATGATGAGCCGTCGTGGGAATTGATTAAGACCACCTCGTTCGCCTCCTGATTGCCGAGATAATCTTGGTGGCGAAGCCGGATAAGGTGTTTTGTGAAATCGGCGCGGCCTTCGTCGCGGCAGCGCTTTTGCTGGGCGTTGAAAGGAACAAAGCCCTCATCCACAAGGCGCTTAATCACGTCCAGCGTGGGAATGTAGGTGTATCGCTGGCTCATCCCCTCGTGCGCCTCGGCGGCGGCAACGGAAGGGGCAAGCTGCAAAAGGGCGTCCATCGAAATGGGCTGGTCTCCGGTGCGGGAATGTCTTGGGGTGTGGGTAAGCATGGGGTTCTCCTTGGTTGCGTTGTGCAAGGTGATGATTCTTGCTTTAAGCAATATGGCATAATGCAAGGACATCAACAAGAAAAAAGACTGTCTTTCTGGTTAGTTAAAAGATATAATGTGTTCAATGGCTTATGGCCGCTCGATTCTTTTGGCGTTAAAAATGGTTAAGAAAAAACCCAAAAAAAAGCCTGCTGCTCCCGTTAATCGGGGGGAGCCTTTCACCCATGAGAACAATCCAAGGGGAAGGCCAAAGACCCGCGCATTCCGCGAGGCGGTTATCGCATGGGGCCTGCGGCCAGTTCCAACGGACGAGCACGGCCAGCCGCAGTTTGTTCATGTGCGGAAAAAAAAGGACGGCTCGCCCTATCAGGTCAATTCGCTGTTTGCCGAAATCAAGAAAAGGGGCGGGCGCATCAACTGCTTTGATGTGGCGGCCATGCAGCTTTGGCGCAGGGCAGCGGGCAACGGCGATATGGACGCGCTGAAGATGATCAGCGATACCGTGGACGGGACGCCGGTTTCAACTCTTCACATGGGGCAAATAGATGGTAGCGGAAACGTGGTTGACCCAACTGAATCCGCAGGAATTACAGAAGCGCTTGGAGCCTTACTTACCGAGCTTGCCACCGCTAAGACGGCTGGCGTTCGCTATGAGGCTAAGGTGGCTGAAACAAGCGCGGAAACCCCAAGTAATTCCTGAAGCGCCGGACGAATGCCCGAAATGGCTGACCTTTGTCGCCCTTGCTGGCAGGGGCTGGGGCAAGACGCGCGTCGGGGCAGAAGATACCGCGCACTTCGCGCTCTGGACGCCGCATCGCCGCATTGCTGTTGTGGGGCGCACCTTCGCTGACGCCCGCGACGTTTGCGTTGAAGGGGAAAGCGGATTGCTGGCCTGCCTGCCCAGCCTTGTTGTGGATAAATGGAACAGGTCGCTTGGCGAGCTTGTTCTGAAAAACGGCAGTATCATCAAAATCTTTTCAGCGGATAAGCCGGACAAGCTGCGCGGTCCGCAGTTTCACAGGGCATGGTGCGACGAGGTGGCCGCATGGCAGCGCCCTGAAAGCCTCACGCAGCTTCGCTATGCCCTGCGCCTTGGCGAGCTTCCGCGCATGATTATCACCACAACCCCGAAGCCGACCTTTACCATCAAGGAGCTGATAAAAAACGAAACCGGAAAGAACATTATCATTCGCGGGTCAACCTTCGACAATCGGGCCAATCTTTCGGAATATGCGCTTGAGGAATTGAAAAACCGCTACGCTGGCACACGCCTTGGGCGGCAGGAATTGGAGGGCGAGGTTGTGGATGATACCGAGGGGGCGCTCTGGAATTATCGCAACATCGAAAAAACGCGCGTCCGCTCCGCGCCGAGGATGGACAAGATCGTCGTCGCCATCGACCCTGCCGCCACAGCCACAGAAACCAGCGACGAAACCGGCATCATCGTGGCGGGGCGCTGCGGGAGCCACGGATATATCCTCGAAGACTGCACCATCAAGGGGAAACCCTATGACTGGGCAAGCGTGGCAATATCAGCATATTTTCGCTATCAGGCCGACGAAATCGTGATCGAAGTCAACCAAGGCGGCGATATGGCAAAGGACACCATCAAGTCCGTCAATCCCAATGTCCCTGTGCGCGGGGTGCGGGCTTCGCGCGGTAAAATCATCCGCGCCCAGCCCATCGCGTCGCTCTATGAACAAGAAAGGGTGCATCACGTCGGAAGTTTTGCTAAGCTGGAAACGCAACTGACCGGCTTCACGGGCGAGAATATGGCTCATGGGGAAGGCGGCTCCCCCGACCGCATGGATGCTCTGGTCTGGGCGCTGACCTATCTCATGATTGACACCAAGCCAATTACCTTCGCGCCTCCGTTGGTCGTTAAACAGCAATCGGGGCGGCTAGAATGACAGAAACGGCAGACAACAGGGGACGGCAGCGCGTCAATTTTTTTGAAAAGACCGGCGGAACCGGCCTCAAGAATTATGGCGGGTTCATCAACGAAAAAGAATTGGCCGCGCTCGATGGTCAAAAAGGCATCACCATGTATGCCGAAATGCGCGACAATTCCCCTGTCGTCGGCGCATTCAAGTGGCTTGTGGAAACCCTTGCCACGCAAGCTGAATGGTATGTGGAAGGCGCGAGCAACGACCCGATAGACGAAGAAGCGCGGTCGTTTCTTGAATCCTGCCTTCACGATATGGATGAAAGCCTTTCGGATTTGCTGACCGAAATCTTGAGCATGGTGGAGTTCGGCTGGGCAGCGCACGAAATCATCCTGAAGGTGCGCGACGGCGAGAATAGCCGCTATAATGACGGGCGTATCGGAATCAAAGCCCTTCCTATCCGCGCACAGGAAACCTTGCAGCGTTTCATTTTGGGCAAAGATGAGAATGGCAATGACGACCCCGACGTGATTGCGGGTATTGAGCAGATTTTGCCGACGGGCGGGAACAAGCATATTCCCATCGAAAAACTTTTGCTTTTCCGCACGCGCAGCTTCAAGGGAAACCCACTTGGCCGTTCCCTGCTTCGCAACGCCTATCGCCCCTATTATTACGTCAAGCGTATTCAGGAAATTGAATCCATCGGCGTAGAGCGCGACGCAAACGGCATTCCCGTCGTGAAAGCCCCGATTGAGATTTTTCTTTCCACCGCTTCCGACGACCAAAAGGCCACGCTTTCCGGCCTGAATGACCTCGCCAAAAACATCAAGGCCAATGAAGCGGGCGGCGTGGTGTTCCCTGTGATGCACGACAAGGAAGGCAATCTGCTTTATGACCTCCAGCTTCTTTCTGCATCGGGGCAAAAGCAATTCGATACGGACAAAATCATCAGCCGCTACCAGCGCGAGATTGCGCTTTCCCTGCTTTCTGACTTCCTGTTTTTGGGGCAGCAATCGGTAGGCAGCTTTGCGCTGTCCAGCGATAAAACAGCCATGTTCAGCACCGCCCTCGGCGGATTGCTCGACAGGATTTGCGAAACCATCAACCGGAAACTTGTGCCCCTGCTCATGAAGCTGAACGGCTTTCCGACAGACCGCACGCCTGTTCTGAAGCACGGCGATATTGAAGACCAAGACCTTTCCATCGTCGGCCAGTTCATCAACAACATGGTGGCGGGCGGGATTATCATGCCCGACCCGAATCTTGAGAATTATGTGCGCCGCCTAGCCCGCTTGCCTGAAGCGGATAAAATTGCGGGCGAAGTCGGAAGCGGCGGGGGCAATGATATGGCAGCCGACGCGCTGGACGCTGAAGCGGATAAGGTGACGGAAGGGGCGCAGAATGCCGTTAATACTGAAGGCTAGACCAAGGGGCACGCGCAGCGAATTGTTGGCTATGGCCGATAAGCTGGAGCCTCGCTTGCGGGAGCGTTTTATTGCGGCCGTCAATAAAATCCGTTCAGAAAATCGCATAAAGGAATTGGCGGCGGCGATTGCATCGGGCGACCGGCGGGCGATTGCGGAAGCCTCCGGCCTTCAAGATGTTGCCTTGATTGCTGACGATATGCAGCAAGCCTTGCAGGAAGCCTATCAGAAAGCGGGCGCGGCGACCGGCGCGACCATGCGGACAAGCGACGGCGCGGCGATTCGCTTTTCATTCGACGGATACAATCGGCGGGCGGCTGACTATATGGCGCGAAACCGCCTGAAGATGGTTCAGGATGTGGTGAAAACCTCCCGCGAGGCTATCTCGGAAGCCCTGCGTGCCGGAATTGTCGAAAACAAATCCCCGATTCAGGCGGCAAAGACCATCCGGTCAATGATTGGGCTGGACGGGCGGCGGGCAAAAGCCCTTATGAATTATCGCGCCATGCTGGAGCGTGGCGATTTTGGCATGGCTTCCCAACGCGATATTGGGGGGGATGCAGAGCGCACGCTTCGCGCAGCATCGGGCGGGCGCGTCAATCTTTCACAAAGCAGAATTGAAGATTTGGTTGACCAGTATCAGGGGCGGCTATTGCGAAGCCGTGCCGGAACGATTGCCGCTACAGAAACTTTCAAGGTTTTGAATCAGGCCAGCCGCGAAGCCTTCGAGCAGCTTGCCGAGGGGCGCGGTATTGAGCGCGGGGCTTTCCGGCGGTTTTGGGTTTCCACCGCCGATTCGCACACCCGCCACGATCATGTGGAATTGCCTCTTATCAATTCGGAAGGTGTGGGGATGGACGAGCCGTTTATTTTGCCCGACGGCGGAACAATCATGTATCCGCACGACCCCGACGCACCCGCAGAGCAAACCATTAACTGCCGTTGCACAGTCGTTTATCGGCTTGTTGATATTCCTGAAAGCGACCTGCCCCCGCCGGTGGCTGGCCGTTCTAACCTTTCCATAGGGTGAAGCCATGCAAGCGTTGACCTGCCTCGAAATCCTTGAATTGGTTGCAAAAGGCGACCTTTCGCCCGCAGACGTGACCGCCGGAACGCCCGATAAGAAAAAGCCAAAGGCTGAAGGGGTTATCCTAAAGGCCAATGACGAAAAGCGCATTGCTTATGGCTGGGCTTCGATTGTCGAAAAAGGCGGCAAGCCTGTGATTGACGCGCACGGCGACGTTATCCATCCCGACGAATTATCCCGCGCCGCGCAAGCCTTCGTGAAATCAGACCGCGCCGCCAAGGTGATGCACGCCGGAAAGCAGGTTGGCGAAATCGTGGAAAGCATCGTTTTCACGAAGGATATTCAAGACGCGCTAGGCATAGATTTAGGGCTGGTGGGCTGGTTTATCGGAATGCACGTCCCCGACGAAGCGACGTGGAAAGCCGTTAAAGACGGGGTTTATAAGGCTTTTTCCATTGGCGGGAAAGGCAAGCGCGTGGAGTTATAAAAATGCCGAAGGGACAGTATGACCGCACCGACCTGCACCGACAGGCTATCAGCAAGGGAATGATTGAGGCGTGCTTGCAGCATTCGCCGGAAACCCGTCGCAAAATATCCGAGGCAATCAAAACCATTAGGTCAGTTAAAAAAAATCAGGTAGAAATCGAAAATGCCGAAGCAACTGACAAAGATGAATCTTGACGAAATATCTCTGGTTGACGAACCGGCCAGTCCTGACGCAAATATACTTCTTGCAAAAAGCAAGAAAGGAAATGCCTTCATGAATCTCGCTGACCTCTTTCAGAAGTTTGGTTTCAAAAAAGCCATGTCGCTGACAGAAGCCAAGCGTGCCAGTGAATTGCAGGAAAGCGTTTGGGCTTTGCATACCAGCCTGAACAGCATTCTTGCGGATGAACAACTGGACGACGCTGGCAAGGCAACGAAGGTAAACGAGAGCATCTCGCAGTTTCTTGACCTTATCAAATCACCGGCCACCGAGGGGGACGATATGAGCAAAACCGAAATGACTGCCGAAGAAAAAGCCAAGGCTTATGACGAAATGAAAGCCAAGGAAGCCGAAGCTGTGAAGAAGGCAGCCGAAGGCCAGCAAGCCGAAGATGTGCTGAAGGCAAAAACTGCCACGCTCGAAGCCGAAAACGCCGAATTGAAAAAGAAGCTGGGCGACGTTATCGAAAAGCAGGAAGCCGAAACCCGCCTTGCCAAAGCCAAAGAATTGACCGCCTCGCTTCCCAGCGTGAAGGCTGAAGATATGGCAAACGTGCTGAAGGGCATGACCGCCGAACAGATTGCCGCGCTGGAAGGTATCACCAAGACGCTAGGCGAACAGGTGAAAGCCGGTGGCCTTTTCAAGTCCATTGGGCAGGGCGGTGGCAAATCTGACGCGCAGACCCAGCTTGACGCAAAGGCGGCTGAAATCGCCAAAGCTGAAAACGTAAGCATTCAAAAGGCTTTCACCCTCGCAGCCGAGCGCAACCCTGATCTTTACGAGAAGGCACGCGCCGCCGCGCAGTAAGGCTTTTTGGGATAACTTTTTTTGAACAACGACTAGGAGCAGAACAATGGCCACCTCAAACGATAGCAATTCCTTCGGTCACTTGGTTGCAGCCGCCGACCTTTCAACCAAGCAGTATTACGCCGTCAAGGTGGACAGCAACGGCAAGATTGCCCTTTGCTCCAGCGCGGGTGAGTTTGTCACCGGCATTTTGCAGAACAAGCCTGTCGCGGCTGAAGCAGCGCAGGTGCAGCATAGCGGCACGACCAAAGCCGTTGCGGGCGCAGCCATCACAGCCGGTGCGCGGGTTATGACCAACGCTTCAGGCAAGGTTATCACGCTGGCAACTTCAGCCTCCATCGCTTGCGGTGTTGCGCTGGAATCGGCTGGTGCTGACGGGGACATTATCGAAATTGCGCTCATCCGCAGCAATGACGTGCCGTAATAGGCCGTCATTGGGGTAGGGGTTTTTAATTATCAACTAGGGGGAAACAATGCCTAATCCGACACCTTCAGATGTTCATGTATCGTCTGCGCTGACGAATATCAGCGTGGCCTATATGCAGGATGAAAAAAACTTCATCGCTGACAAATTGTTCCCGATTGTGGGTGTCGAGAAGCAATCCGACAAATACCACATTCTGAACAAGAACGACTTTATGCGCGACGAAGCCAAGCCTCGTGCGCCTTCGACCCGCGCCCAGCGTGGCGGTTTCCGTGTTTCGCAGGACAGCTATTCTTGCCAGACCTACGCCTTTGCTGTGCCGGTTGATGATGAAACCCGCGCCAATGCGGACAGCGCAATCTCGGTGGACAAATCTGCAACGGCACAGGCCACGCAGAAATTGCTCATTCAGCGCGAACGCAAGTTTGCCACGTCGTTCTTCTCGACCTCGGTATGGGGCACGGATGTGACCCCTGGCACGCTTTGGAGCGCGTCCGGCTCAACGCCAAAATCTGACGTGGATACCGGCAAGGCAACCATCCTGAAGAATACAGGCTACAAGCCGAACACCATCGCCATGTCGTTTGAAGTGTTCAATGCTCTCCGCAATAACGCGGAAATCAAAGACCAGTTCAAATACACCAGCGCAGATTCAATCACCGAGGATATGCTGGCACGCTACTTCTCGGTTGACCGCGTTCTGGTCGGCGGCGGGGCTTATGCCTCTAACCGCGAAGGCGCAACGGCGGCTCAATCTTTCGTGTTTGGCAAGCACGCCCTGCTTTGCTACACCCCGAAAGCACCGAGCATCCTTGAGGCTTCTTCTGGTTATATTTTTGGCTGGAAAGGCTTTACCGGCAGCGCGAATGGTATGCGTATGCGCCAATACCGCGAAGAAGACATCAAGTCTGACGTTTACGAATGCGAGGCCAGCTACGACATGAAGGTCGTGGGTTCTGACCTCGGCTATTTCTTCGCAAGCGTTGTGGCCTAAGATTTAAGCCGAGGCCGCATCCTCGGCATAATCTTTTTTCTTAACCGCACTATGGAGTAAAAAATGGCACGCAATCCCCGTAATCAGGTAGAAGAAACGCAGCAGGAAGAAACCGGCGAAGAAGAAACGCAGGTTTCCGAAGTGAAGGCCGAAACTTCTGTTGAAGAAAAAGCCCTTGCCGCAGCCAAAGCCGGTGAAGAGTTCACGCAGACAGTGAAAGCAAAGCTGGTTGTTATTCGTGACTTTGCCGTCAATATGAAAGGCCAAGCCCGCGAGTTTGGCGAAAATCAAGTTTTGACCCAAGCCGACGTGGATTTTCTTGGCGAAATGGTGGACGGGCGGATTCAGAACGGCTTTATCAAAGTTCAAATCTCCTAAGATTGCCCCGTTCTTGTTATCAAAGGCCGTCCCCGCTTGAATGTGGCGACGGCCTTTTTAATTCGTGAGGATGCAAAATGGCGTTTGTCGTAGAAACAGGTTCAGGCTCATCAACCAGCAACAGCTATGCGGCTGTTGCCGACGCTGACAGCTATCTTTCCGATAGAGGGATTGCGGGAACGTGGGCAGCCGATACCGCCGCAAAGCAGGTTGCGCTTATTAAGGCTTCGGATTTTCTCGACGCGGCCTTTCGCTTCAATGGCGGGCGGGTTTCCGATTCGCAAGCTATGGCATGGCCGAGGCAGGGCGCGTCTGACACTGTGGAAAATATCAGCATAGGAAGCACAACCATCCCCGCAGCAATCAAGCGGGCGTGCATGGAATTGGCCTATAAGTCGGCGCAGGGCACTGTGCTTAACCCCGACCTTGCGCGTGGCGGGCTTTATTCCAGCGTGAAGCTGGGCAGCTTGCAGGTGGTCTATCCTGACGGCAGCCCTGCCCGCACAATCTTCGGGATTGAAAGCCTGATTAAAGGGCTTTTGCGGCAAAGCCCGCTAGACGGGCGCGTGACTGTGCCGGATAACTGCGCGGACGTGGCTTCGGCATTCACCCGTAACCAGATGGATTATCAGACCGGCGACGAAGAATGAGCATTTTTGACGACCTTCAGGGCATAGCAACCGACCTGCTTTCCAATTTTGGCAAGTCGGCGACCTATAAGCGCGTCGTGAACGGGGCTTATGATCCGGCGACCGGCACAAACAGCACGACCACAACCAGCGTCTCGCTGAATGTTTTTGCTGAAAATTACAGCGATTTTCAGGTGGCACAATCCGGCGGGCTTATCCTTGCCCGCGACCGCAAGGTCACGATAAGCGGCGGGGCTTTGTCTTTCGAGCCAGACCCTACCACCGACCTTCTCACGCTTGACGGGCGCGATTATCGCGTCGTGCGGGCTTTTAAGCCCGTGGGCGAAGATGTGATTCACGAATTGCAGGTGCGCGAGGCATAAATGGCGACATCGCAATTCGGCACAGCTAACGATTTTCGCGCCAACCTTCAAAAGTTTGCAGAAAAGCAAAAGCGCGACGTGAATCGCCTGTTCGTGGGCGTGGCCTTGCGTGCGCTTGAAAATGTCGTGCGCCGCACGCCGGTAGGCGACCCTTCGCTTTGGCAATCCCCAGCCCCAAAGGGCTATCTAGGCGGCACGGCGCGGAATAGCTGGCACGTCACGCTGGGGCAGCCTTCCAGCGAGGAAGTTAAAAACGGCGCAGATAAAAGCGGCGGCGGCGCAATGCGCGAGGGGGCGGCGGCTATCAATCAAGCCAAGCTGGGGGATACCATCTATCTGAACAACACAGTGCCTTATATCCGGCGGCTGGAATATGGCCATAGCACCCAAGCCCCCGAAGGCATGGTGCGCGTGACGCTTTCTGAAATCGAAACCTTTTACCGGCAAGGGGCGCAGCAATAATGGGATACTCCACAGAACGCCAAGACATTGAATCGCGCTTTGCTACAGCTTGGGCATCAACCACGCCTATTGCCTATCAGAATGTTGCCTTCACGCCACCAGCGACAGGCTCATGGGTACGCCTTGCAATCCTGAACGGCGACGCACAACAGGCCAGCTTGGGAAGCGGGCAAGCGGATACGCTTTACCGGCAAGCCGGTGTTATCTCGGTCAGCGTTTTTACTAACCTCAATCAGGGAACGAATGCGGCGCGTGCGCTGGCAGACCAAGCGGCGGCTGTTTTTCGTGGCGTAGATTTTGGTTCTGGTATAAAGTGCAGAGCACCAAGGATTGCAGATGTAGGGGTTGACGGGAAGTTCTATCAGATGGACGTTTCTGTTCCCTATTATCGTGATGAAAGTTTTTAACTTCAGGGGGAAAAAATGGAAGCCAACCGGACGCGAGTTTCTTATGTGGCCGAATCAACATTCGGCGTAACACCCGCTATCAGCGGCACGACCGAAATGCGGACAATCCGCACGACTGGCGAAGGCCTTAGCTATGACATTGACGTGAAGCGCTCAAACGAGCTGCGCTCCGACCGCATGAATAGCGACCTCATTCAAAGCTCTGCCCGCAATAACGGCGGCCTCAACTTTGAAATGAGCTACCCGCTTTATCGCACTTTCTTTGACGAGTTTCTCGCCGCTGCAATCTGTGCGGACTGGACGAACACCCCCGTCAAGCACAACATAACAAGCGGAAACGAAATATCCGCTGTTGCTGCTGGCACGGGCGTCCTGACGGTCAATTCCGGCGGCGCGTCCTTTATCGCTGGCCATCTTGTGCAGGCTTCAGGATTCACAAATGCCGCGAATAACGGCATCTTCAAGGTGTCCGCATCCACGGCAACATCCGTCACCATCGTCAACGCATCGAGCGCGGCTGAAACGCCCCCCGTCGGTGCGCGTCTGAAAGTCGTCGGCTGGGAAGCGGCTTCGGCTGACCTGACCATCACCACGGCAGGCGGCAACAAGCTGAACGGCACGGCCACAAACTTTGTGACCCTTGGCATTCAGGTCGGCCAGCACATCAAGATCGGCGGCGACGTTGTAGGCCAGCAGTTCGCAACTGCTGCGGATAACACATGGGGCATCGTGACCGCTGTAAGCGCCACCAGCCTGACGCTTTCAAACGTCAACAGCGGCTTTGCTGCTGATACCGGAACGGGCAAGACGATCCGTTTCTGGTTTGGCGATATGGTGAAAAACGGCTCGACCAAAAAGTCGTTCACCATCGAGCGCGGCTTCCTCTCGCAGGCTACTCCTTCCTATCTGACGCACCTTGGCAACATGGTGACGGGCCTCAATATGAATCTGAAGCAGGGTGAAATCATCACCGGCGACTTCAGCCTCATTGGCACGAGCCATGCGACCAGCACGACGAGCCTTGGCACTCCTGCGGCGGCATCAAACGAAAACATTTTCAGCGCGACGAACAATGTCGGGCGTATCGCTGAATATGACACCCCGATTGCAACGCCTTCGTTCTGCCGTGGCCTCTCGCTTTCGCTGAACAACAACCTGAATCCGGTTGAGCAAATCTCGTCCATGTATCCGGCGGACATGACCTTCGGCTCCTTTGAAGTGAAGGGAAGCCTTGAGGTCTATTTTGGCGACAAGGCCATCTATGACCGCTATCTGAACGGGACGAACACCAATCTGAATACCCGCATGTATTCAGGAAACCGCGCTTTCTGCGTTCATATCCCCAGCATGGAATTGACCAGCGCAAAACCAAACGCAGGCGGCCTTAACCAGCAGATTGTCATGCCGGTCAATTTTGAGGCCAAGTATGACAGCAGCACGGCGGCGCACCTGATCCTGAACCGTCTGGATTACTTCGTCTAAAAAGTTTCAGCCTTCCGCATAAAGGCTGATAAGGAAACGTTGCAACAAGGGGCTGAGCGATCCGTGCGGGGATTGTCCGGCCCCGTCCTTTTCCGCATGGAGGAAAAAATGCCCTTTGATATTGAGAAAAACAAAGACGACCACGAAGCCATGGAGCAGGGCCGGTGGTTCGATTATGAGGAAGGCTCGCGCATTAAGATCGCCTATACCAGCAACCCGAAAGCTGTGGCCAAGACCGTCGAAATCAGCAAGCGCCACGGCGGGCAGGAAGAGGCGAAAAAGCCCGAAATCCTTGAGCAGATTATCAAGGAAGTGATTGCGGAAGCGCTTGTCCTTGACTGGAGGGGCTTCACAAAGAACGGCAATCCTTTCCCATGCACCCCTGAAAACGTGCGCTATGTTTTGGACAACAGTATTGAGTTCACGCGATTCGTGAACATCAAGTCCGGAGAGCTGCGCGGGTTTCGCATTGCTGAAAAGGCCGCTGAAGAAAAAAACTAACAGACCTCCTTCGCTGGGAATTGCGGCACGGCAAGGGGGCGGAAGCCGACGCCGAATGGCTCAAGGCCGCAGCGAGTGAGGAAGGCTTCGGGGAGGGGTTCTTTAAGGACGTTCTCCCCGACAAGCCGGTCATTCCCTTCCACCTTATCGTCGTTTATGAGGCTTTCAGGCGCTTGTCCGCACAGCGCCCGTCGGGATTTTCCGCGCCTTCAAAGATACCCTTTGGCGAAATTGTGTGCTATCATCGCGCCGTCGTCCCGTTTCTCTGCCTTGAGGATTTTGCAGACCAGATCATAGCGCTGGACGACATCTATATTCAGGAAGTCGCGCGTATGCTCGAACAGCGGAATCCCAAGGGGGGGCAGTAAATGACGACAGAAGTGACCGGCCTTTCGCTTGGTATGGATTCTTCCCAGCTTGAGCAGGGGGCGCAAAAAGCCGCGCAGGCGCTTGATAACGTCGGTAAGAAGGCAATCGACGCCCAGCGCAATCTTGACGCCACGGCCCAAAAGGCAAGCGCTGCGGGGCAGCATTTTGCCAAGGCTGGGGAGCTTATCTCTGGGGCCGTGAAGGGCCTTGTCGCCGTTGCGGCGGCCACCATGACCATCGAAAAAATGGTCAAGGAAGCTGTGGCCTTTGAGCAGCAAAGCGTCCGCATGGAGGCGCAAATGCGCCGCCTTGGAAGCGAGGCGGAAAGCACCAAGGCGCGTATGAATGATTTTGCCGACGCCCTGTCGCGGGTGTCTGGCTTTGACGACGACGCTATCAGGGGCGCGGAGATTGCCCTTCGTGAATTGGGCGTCCGGTCGCAAGGGACTGTCGAGGGGATCACCGAATTAAGCGTGGCCATTGCTGGCCTGCGCCCAGAATTGGGTGGGGCCGAGGAAGTCTCGCGCATGTTGGCGAAGGCGCTTGAGCATCCCGCTGAAGCGTCGCGCACCCTGCGGCAACTTAACATCGGCCTGACTGAATCAACCACGCAGCAGATTGAGGCCATGGCCAAGTCCGGAAAGACGGCCGAAGCCTCTGCCTTGATGTATA
>FRDC01002035.1_pt2 | contig 37833 bp, 53 predicted proteins | sample 1106171 | NCBI WGS metagenome assembly FRDC01 (sample SAMEA3930566, study PRJEB13176) | freshwater metagenome | biome: Drinking water system; feature: drinking water; material: water | place: Singapore | collected 2014-12-20 | reverse complement strand
AATGGGGCTGGAAGCGGTATCAGGCCCTGCTGTCGGAACCAACTGCCGACGACCTCTGGCGACAGTGGAGACTGCTGTTCCTCGATCTGGAGACACCGAAGGAGCAACGTCAGGCTCGGGCGATGGAGTTCTACCAGTCACATCGGGCCGAGATGGATGCCGGGGCGGACCTGCTGTGGCCGGAACGCGAACCGCTTTACGCCCTCATGTGCTATCGAACCGCTTACGGCGAAGCGGCCTTCCTGTCCGAGAAGCAGGGATTCCCCACGTCGGATCAATCGACCGAATGGCCCCCCAGTCTGTTCACGGACACCACCGAGCATCGGTTGTCGTTCCAGTCGTGGCCCGATACCCGGCTACGAGTCATGGCCCTGGATCCGTCGAAGGGCAAGACGGACAGCAGCGACTTTTCGGCCTTCGTCCTGCTCGGGCTGGGCACGGACGGACTGCTCTATGTCGATGCCGACCTGAAGCGGCGAGACGTGACACGAATCGTGGAAGACGGATTCGACCTGGCGGCTACGTTTCAGCCGGACTTGTTTCTGGTCGAAACAAACCAGTTCCAGGAGCTGCTGGCCACCGAGTTTAGTCGGCAAGCTGCGGAGCGGGGTACGCTCCTGCCGTTGAGCGGATTCAACAACACGACCAAAAAGCAGACCCGCATCCGACGCATCGGGCCCTACCTGCAATTAAACCAGTTGCGGTTCCGGTCTGACTCACTGGGTGTGGATGAACTGATCAAGCAGTTGCGCCAGTTCCCCCACGGCAAACATGACGACGGCCCGGACGCCCTCGACATGGCCATCGAAGGACTGAAACACCTGCTGGGATCAGAGAACGCGACCGACAGCCCGGAAGAGTGCTGGAACCCCTAAAAGTTGCGCGCCATTCGGTACGGACGATACTCATTAAAAAATGCGAGGAAACCATGAGCCAGGCCCAACCGGCAGACATCTTCGAGATGGAGCAGCAGCGACTCGGCAGCCTGACCAACAGCATGGTCATGGCCCTGGCCGAGGGGTTCGGCGACATCGTTGATCAGCGTGAATGGCAAAATGACGACCCGACCTTCGGCTTCGGTCGCTCCGGAGTGCCGTTGCTCTACACGACCCTGAACGACCGCGATGACGGAAAATATCTGCCGATCTTCCAGCATCAGATGGATCTGGCGTCGATCCGGGCCGAAGCTCGCAACGTGACCGCGATGGCGGGCGGCGTGATGGGGGCCATCGCCACGCTGACAAACTACACGCTCGGCGGCGGCCTTAAGTTCACCGTGGCCAAGGCAGCCACCTGTCCGACTGGGATCCCTGACGAAACCGTGAACGTGCTGGTCGCGGAAGCCCAGCGGATCATCGACCAATTCCTGCGAGAGAACCGCTTCCAATCCGACATGGACCGCGAAATCGACGCTCGTGCCCGCGAAGACGGCGAAGCGTTCCTTGAGCTATGCGTCTCCCCTGCTGGCCAGATCCGAGCCTCATTCGACGAACCCGACATGGTCTGCCAGCCGTCCGATCCCCAGTCTATCGAAGCCTGGCTGCAAGATTCCGACCCCACGCGGTACTCGTGCGATTGGGTCTGGTCGTGGTCCTTCGGAGTCCATTGCGTGCGCAAAACGCCCGACGATCCCCAAGGCTACCACGTGGTTTACGACACGACCGGCAGCGATTGGGACTACATCCCAGCCAGTCGGATGCTGCACGTCAAACGCAACGTGCCCCGCAACGTGAAGCGCGGCGTCAGCGACCTGTATTGGATCGCCAACGACGTGCAACGCGAAGCCAAGATTCGACGTAACACCGCCGCCGGCGCTGCGTTACAAGCAGCGATTGCCTGGGTGCGCGAGCACGCCACAGGCATCACTCCCGCCGCCGTGCAGAACATGGTGGCCGGTAATGCCGTGACGACTCGCCAGCAGCGAACCACCTCAGGCACCCAGCCCCGGCAGGGCGGCAAGCTGCGCGAAGGCACCGTCGTGGACATCCCGGAAAACATGAAGTACCTGCCCGGCCCGATGGGTTCCGAGCGAAATCCGAACTTCATCCTGGTGGCTCAGTACGTGTCCCGGTCCATCGCCCAACGCTGGTCAATGCCAGAGTTTATGTTCACGAGCGACGCGAGTAATGCGAACTTCGCCAGCACGCTGGTCGCGGAATCCCCGTTCGTGAAAGCCCGCGAAACCGATCAGCGATTCTACTCGCAGCACTTCGTGGAACTGATGTGGAAAGTACTCCGGCTGGCTCACGAAATCGGGCGAGCCTTCACCGCCTTCAACCGGTTCGAGGATCTGCTGCGGATCATCGAGATCACAGCAGCCGGTCCCCGCGTCAATAACCGCGACGAACTCCAGACGGTCCAACGATTGCAAATCGAGGTCGCGATGGGCATCACGTCGCTCGATACCGCCGCCGCCGAACTCAATCGCGACCTAGCCAAGGAACAGGAGAAGGGTGCCCGACCGCAAGCCGCCGCGGGTGCCACCGGTCAATCCCCCATGCCCGGACAGGGAACCGAACCGGTCCCCAGTGCCAGCGGTGAAATGCTGGGGCAGACGATGACCGAGCGTCAGCGGTACATGAAGAACGTGCTGGCCATCATCGACAAATTGCAGGCGGGGATGGACCCGGAAACTGCCCGCGTCATGCTGGATGCCCAGGGGGTGCCGCCCGCGAAGGTGCAAGGCATCCTGGATCGTGCCGCTGCCGGGGCCACGGACCAAGAGATCGTCAGCGACATCGGCGACCAGCAGTCAGTCACGGAAGAAGCGGATATCGAGGTCGTGTTGCGACAGCGAGCCAGTCGCGACTTCCCGAAGAACGTCCCCACCCAGGAGCAAATCATCCGTCAGGCGACGTCGCGGCTGGATGAACTGTTCGACGATCTGGCCGAGAAAACCGCCGCCGGGGCCACCAAGTCGGAACTGGTGCCGATCCTGAAAGAGATCGAAGACGTGAAAGGGCAAGCAGCCCTGGCGGCTCAAGTCTGCGGAATGCTGACCCCGTTCAAACCCACGTTGCAAGACGGTCAATCCGCCACGGAATCACCCGTCGAACCGCTGGCAGCCGTGGCCACCGAAGTGAAGGATTGACCCATGCCCGCCGATACCGTCTTTCCGTTCCTGGATGACGCCCTGGCCTTCCTGCTCGACAAGGCCGTGCTGAGCGGGAAGAAGTACGCCCAACTCTCGCGGACCGACAAGCTGAAGATCATCGGATCATCGACCATTGAAAGCGCTCGGGCGGCGGCCCAACTACGGCAATTACTGGCCGATTCGCTGGAAGCCGGGGACGACGAACGCCAGTTCCGCAAGCGGATCGAGGACGAAATCCAGCTTCGCCGCTCCGATGCCAACCGCATCCTGCGGACCACGACCAAACAGGCTTACATTGATGGCATGACCAAGACGCTGGAGAAGCCCCACATCTCCGAGGCGTTTCCCTATGTCATGTTCGTCGCGACTCATGATGGTCGCACCAGGCCAAGCCATGCGGCATGGGACGGGAAGATTGCTCGCGTTGGTTCTACGGAATATCACCAGATGCTGGCGTTGCTCGACGAATGGCAGTGCCGGTGTTCGTTGATCCCCTTGTCGGTCAAGCAGGCGATCCAACGGGGCTACGACGTGCCCGCTTCGCTGCGAGATGCCCTGACGCCCGCTCTGGCAGGCTGAAAACGCCCCAGTCAATTTTGAGCGAGTCGCCGCTGCCGTGCATCATCCCCGCATGGCCACGACTCACTCCAATCCGACCCCGATCACATTGACCGAGGCGGTCTTCTCGGAACCGAGCAAGATCGACCGCGAGGCCAGCGTGATCCACGGCGTCAAGGTGCTCGGCATCCACTCGCGCAACAAGGGCGGTTACGACTATTCGCCCGAGGCGCTACATCAAGCCGCGACCCTGTACGAGGGGGTCAAGGTCAACACGAATCACCCGGAGCGCACGAAACCCAACGCGACACGCGGCATCGAGGAAGGCATCGGCTGGCTGCGGAACTGCAAGGTCGTGGAAGGCGAAGGGGTCTTCGCTGATCTGCATGTGATCAAGTCGCACTCGTTCAGCCCCGTGCTGTTTGAAGTCGCCGAACGCAACCCCACCCATCTCGGGCTGAGTCACAACGCGGACGGTCGCACCGTGTCGCGGGGTGGCAAACGCATCATCGAATCCGTCGAAACCGTTCGCAGCGTCGATCTGGTGGGCAAGCCTGCCACGAACGAATCGCTGTTTGAAAGCGAGGACCACGTGTCAACGAAGCAGACCACGTTCAAGGCCATTCTGGAATCCGTCCCCGCTGACACCAAGGGCCGCAAGGGGCTGCTCGCCCTGCTCGAAATGGACGGCATGGCCGACATGGGAGCGGTCGCAATGGACGCCCCGGCCGCCGAAACACCGCCCGAGGATCAGGTCTGGAATGCGTTCCTGTCCGCGATGACCGACATCCTGAACGGCGACACCAGCGACGTGAAGGGCACTCTCGCCAAGCTCGAAAAGTTGCTCACGTCCTACGAAGAAACCTTCGGCTCGGGCGGCACGGGCGAAACCGTACCAACGGAGGATCCAGTGACCGAGTCCTTGCAAGAACAAGTCGCCGCGCTCACCAAGCGACTGGCCGACAAGGAAGCCGACGAAACGAACCGGGCACTGCTCGAATCGAAACAGATCGAAGTCACCCCGGCCCGTTTGGTCGCGCTCAAGTCCGTCAGCGATAAGGCCGCTCGGACGGCCTTGCTGGAAGACTGGGTCAAGGTGGCATCGAAGCCGAAGCCCGCAGTCCAGAAGCCAGCCCGTTCCGCTCCGCTCATCGAGCAGACCGACGACGGCTACAAGCCCGCAGCCAGTGCCGAGGAAATGCTGGCCCTGCTGCGATAGATCCACAACCGACCGCGTGACCGCTCAGGCGGTCCTGACAACTCGATCCCTTAGCTCAAGTCCGCCGTGATGGCTGGAGGAGTGGGAAACAATGAGCGCTAAGCTGCTCGACGTAATTGATTGGCTCGACCAGTCCCGCACACTGGGATGGGAAGACGATTTTCTCTGGTACATCAGTCCGCACTTCTGGACTTCCACTCTGACCGATTCTGGTTCAGTGACAGCCTTGACCACGCATTGTGGCGGGGTGGCCATCGCGATGAGCGACGGCACGGTCGCCGACAACGACGAAGGCTACATCGGCGGGACAAACAAGAACATCCTGCCGACCAACCTCAAGCCGATCCGGTTCGAGGCTCAGATCCAGTTCACGGAAGCCAACACCGACGACGCCAACATCATCGTCGGCCTGTCGTCCACATCGGCTGCCAATGCCCTGCTGGATGACGGTGGCGGTCCCCCGGCGTCCTACTCCGGCATCGTGTTCTTCAAGACCGATGGCGGCACGAACTGGAACATCGAAGTCAGCGTCGGCGGCACTCAAACCACCGTGGAACTGACCGCCGTCAACGCGCTGAACAAGAAGGCCAATACCGCTGGCGGATCTGCCAAGCAAACGCTGGCGTTCGAGTTCCTGCCGATCAACAGCACGACCGCCCAGGTGCTGTGGTACATCGACGGCGTGCTGGTCTACGACATGCTGTGGACCTACACCAGCGTTGTCGCGATGGCTCCCGTCATCGGTGGCAAGAATGGCGGGGCCAACCTGGAAACCCTCAACGTCTACTACGCCAAGCTGAAGACGTTGCGTTGATTGATAGACACGCCGCGTGGAGCGTCTGACGAAATCCACGCCCGTTACCGGGTCAACCGCAAGGCCAGCCGGTCTCCAATCCGAGTCGCTCAATCTGCCGTGATGGCGTGAGGAGCAGTGAAATGCCAGTCCAGTTTTTCAACTCGGGTCGCACCATGACCCGAGAAAAGGCGCTGCGGCGAGACTACGAAGCGCGTGCCAAAGATGGCAAGACCAGTCTGTTCTTCGAGCACTTCGCCGATGCGGTGAAGGATGACCACGTTCGCCGACGCCTGTCGATTCGACGGCTGCTGGAGGAGTTCGTGGACGGCGGTCGTGAGATCGTCGATTCCTGGGACCCGCAGTTCGGCGGCAGTGGAGCGGCCCAGATCACCGACCTGATGGAATCAGGCTCGGCTGTCACGGCTGCCGTGTTTGGCAACATCACGGGCCAGATCATCTATACCGAAGTCATGAAGGGCTTCGACGATGAGTCGTTCGTGTTCTCGAACATCGTGCCCAACGTCCCGACCAAGTTCAACGGCGAAGTCGTGCCGGGTATCGGTCGCATGGGCGACGTGGCGGAAGTCATCCCGGAAGGACGGCCCTATCCACGGGCGGGCCTGACGGAAGACTGGATTCGGACGCCGTTGACTCAGAAACGCGGCCTGATGATCGACCTGACCCGTGAAGCGGTATTCTTCGACCGCACGGCACAGTTGATCGAACGGGCGTCGGAACTGGGTCGGTGGCTGGGCTACAACAAGGAAGTCCGCCTGATCGATGCGTTCATTGACGAGAACGTGACGGCCCACCGGTACAACTGGCGTGATACGACATACGCGACGTATCAGACCAGCACCCCCTGGGACAATGTCACGGCGCCGAACGCGTTGGTGGACTGGACCGACATCGACAATGCCGAACAGACCCTGGCCGCGATCCTGGACCCCAACACGGGGACTCCAATCCTCAACATGCCCAAGGATCTGGTCGTCACTCGGCAGTTGCTATACACAGCGAAGCGGATCGTGAGTGCCACCGAGATTCGCTTCGGCGACGGTGCCAGCAGCACGACGCAAACCATTGCGGCCAACCCGATCCAGAATTACCGCATCGTCAGCAGTCAGTTGCTGGCCGCGCGATTGGCCACGGACACTGACTGGTTCCTGGGCGATATCGCTCGTCAGATCCGGTACATGGAAAACTTCCCGCTGCAAGTCGAACAGGCCCCCATCTCGGCGGGCGACATGTGGGAACGGGACATCGCCATGAGTTGGAAGGCGGGCGAACGCGGTGCCGCCGTCGTGGTGGAACCCCGCGTCACAACCAAGTCCACGGCCTGATTCTCGCCAACTCCTGATCGAGACAAACTGATCAACCCCGGCAGGATGTGTCTCGCATCCTGCCGTTTTTATTTCCGAGACGTGTCACACCCATCGAGTCCATCATGCCCGAAGCCGCCGAAGTCAAGCCGGTCAAATCCACCAAGGCCGATTCCGCTCCGCAGCCACCTGTCACGGAACAGCCACCGGCGAGTTCTGCTCGCCGCAAACCAACTCGTCGCGCCGAGTCCGCGAAGGAAGCCGACCTGCCCCCAAGTGGCAAGTGGATCGTGTCGGACGGCGAGCGAACCGAAACCATTGAAGCCCGATCCGCCAGCGGGGCGAAGTACGCCTTTATGGAAAAGTACGGTATCTGCGACCGCTCCCAGCAGTGGTCGATCAACCCGGCCTGAGTAACGCATGACCGAATACTGCACCGCCACGCAAGTCTCGAATCGGCTCAAGGCTGCCGGGTACACCCACCTGGCGGACGATGACGGCGACGGGGCTGTCGAAGCAGACGAAATCACGGCCAATATCACGCCCGCGATTGAATGGGCTGGCTCGCAGATTGACTATGCCCTGGCCAATCACGAACCGCCCTACAACCTGACATCGGCCCGAGCGGCTGGCAACACGTTCCTGCGGACTGTCGCCGTGGATATCGCCGCGTGGTCTGTCCTGACCAACGGCGGCCGCGATGTCCCCGAATCAATCCAAGCCGCCTACGACCGCGATATCGAGATGCTGAACGCGATCCGCGAGGACGGTGATATCGTGCCTGGCCTGTCAGGGGGCGTCCCCGAAGCGGTCAAGGATCAGCAGTACGTGTTTGAAAACATCTCGGAACTGATCCCGTGACGACGCCCATTCTCACCGCTGCTCGCGAGTCCCTGTGGGACGCCATCGACAACTTCAGCACGCTCCAGAACGCGTTCAAATCGAAGTGGCGATTCGACACGGACATCGGCCACGCCTTCGAGCAGATCGACCGGGCGGGGATTGGCGACCTGCCGGCCATTGCCGTCATCCCCATCGATGTGCAGGCTCAATGGGCCTTGAACGTGATGATGGAATTCAGCGACGGCTACACCATCGACATCCGTGCGCAAAAGCTCAGCAAGTGCGAGGAACTGGTCGAGAAGGTCTGGAAGGCCATTCATCAGGCAGCGGATCCGCTCACCCCCACGATCAGCTATGTGCGGGCTGCCACGGGACACCTGCCCAAAGCTATCGGCCCCATCCAGAGAACCGCCATCGACACGAAAAGCATGCGGTGCTGGCAGTTCAAGTTCAACGTCGGACTGAGGCTCCGGCAAGACCCGTTTACCGCCTGATCGCTGGCCGTTTTGTGGCGACCCCGCCCGAGCCTTAACCTGCGTTCCGTCTTGGTTTTCCCATATCGCTCAAATCCGCCGTGAGGCAGGAGGAGCCGCAACATGCCAGTCATTCCCGGCGTTAAATCGTATCTCGTGCTCTTCGCTGAAACCACGTGGGGCAGCACGCCTGGCACTCCGGTTTATTACCATATTCCGGTTGATTCCTACACGGTCAAAATGAACCGTGATCGCCGCAACGCGACCCCGTTCGTCGGCCTGCTGCAGCGCAAACACGGCAAGAGCTTCCGGGGGATGCCCGCCGGCCAGCTCGTGGCGAACCTGCACGGCTACAAGCCGAACAGCAACTCGCTGACGATCATGCAGTATCTGGTTGACTGGGCCATGTCCGAACCAGAAACGGTGGAAAAGCTCAGCAAGGGGGCGGACTGGGCGGAAGGCCCCGACGTGTCGAACGTCCGGCATAGCGGACTGCGAGTCAACGGCTGGACGATTGAAGGCTCGGCGGACTCCGGCACGGTCACGATCACGCTGGACCTGATGGGCAAATCGGAAGCGGCCCTGGTCACCGCACAAACGCTGCCAGCCGATCGGGAATTGTGCGTGCAGATGGAGTTCAGCGATTGCACGTTCGCCCTGGGTGGTGTGGCCCAGTCGCTCCGTTCATTCCGCTGGCAGGGGCAGAACAACCTGCAAGCGACCTACCTCAACGCCACATCCCCCAGTCACCTGGCAGCGGGCCAACTGGTGGAGACTCTCAGCTTCACCCTGATGAAGACCGGCGACACCTACAGCGCGTACAACCGGGCCTTCTCGGAAGTGGAAATGACTGGCCAGATCGTGCTCAAGGCGTCCCACAACGGCACCGGATCGACGGGCAACTTCACGCTGCTAACCGTGGACTTCAACCGTCTGTCGTTCGTCTCGCCGGATGATACGCGGCAAATGACGTCTCTGATGGAACAGACGCTGGGCTTCGACGTGCTCAAGCCCGATTCGTCGTCTGCCGCCAAGACGCTGACCTACTCGGAATCCGCGTGACGAAGGGGGTCGGCATGGCCTCGCCACGAGTCGTATTCCCAGCCCGCGAACTGTCGGACGCCATCACGGCCACCGAAGTCGCGTTGCTTCAAGGACGGCGCAATATTCTCGAAACCATCGGCGTGCAACTGCTGTCCTACGCGAAGCTGGACTATGTCACGAAGTCTCGCGGCGGCACTGGCACTGATGGCATCAAGTGGGCACCGATCAAGGTTGGCACGATCCTGGCCCGGCTACGTAAAGCGGGGCACTTGAAGTCCAAGCCTGTCGCTGGTACCAACCGCCAGACGTCCGTCGTGGCTAAGACAGTGAAGGCCAATGAGTCGCTGTTCAAGCAACTGGCCCGGGCCGGGGTGAAGTTCCGCGACAAGAAAGGGAAACTCGTCAAAGGCAACAGTCCACGAGCGAAGGCGGGCAACACGGTAGGCGTCACGAAAGCCGTTCGCTCCAAGTCGGTCACGTTGTCGCCCGGTTCGTATCAGATCGGCGTCGACACCGGCCTGCAACTCAACTCGGCATCTCCCGGATACAAGGGCAACGACGGCAAGGGCGGGAACGTGTTCCAGCAGGACGACGTGTCAGTCACGGTCGGGTTTGGTCGCTCCTATTCGGACTACTTTGACAAACATCGTAAGCTGTTCCCGGACACGCTGCCCGATCCGTGGCGGGAAGTGCTGGAAGAAATCGCCGCTCGGGAAGGCGGCAAGATCGTCGAAGACACACTCGGGAATAAGGGGGTTTCGTAATGGTGACGTTGATTCCGGCCAGCAAGCTGGAGCCTCAGTGGCATGACGTGGAACTGGCGACACAAGTCACGATTCGCCTGAAGATCAAGCGGCCAACGCCCCGCCAGGTGCTCGACGAACTGGCAAGCAAAACTGGCGAAGGGACCAGCGACTATACCCTGCGACGCATCAGCCTGTTGATCGTCGATTGGGATGGAGTGCTGGAAGAGGCCACGGGGCAGCCAGTGCCGTACAGCTTCGACAATCTGGTTCACCTGTTGACTCAGATCCCCAGCAGCATCTGGGCAGTGTCGAACCTCATCTCCAACGTGATGCACGGGATACCGGAGACCGAGAGAAAAAACTCACAGACGCCACCCGCAAATGGTGGCACGACAACCCCCGACGATCGCCAGACTTCGAGTGGCTCTTCCGATTATCAAACGAGTGCATCCGCCGCAAATCAGTCTGCGATCACTACGGACTGACCCACGATGAATACAGCCTGCTGCCCGTGGCTACGATTGACGGGCTGTTGACGATCCTGGACACCGTGACTGAACTGGAAATCGAGAGCATTCGCAATGGCCGCCACGATCACCACGACGCTTGTTGACAACTCGAAAGAGTGGGCGGATCGCGTCCGAAAGCACTTCGCGGAAACAGGTGGCGATGCAGCCGATCTCGAAAAGCATCTGGAAGCCATGCAGCAGGAGATGGACGCCCGCAAGACCGAGGCGTACCGCAAGCAGCTCAAGGCTCTCGCGGACGAACTGGATGGCACCGCCGATGAAGCCCGCAAACTCGCGGATGAAGCCAAAAAGATCCAGGACCTCAAGATCGACGAAGCGGGTTGGAATCGGTTTCACGCCAAGGTCAGCACGGCATTCACGGCGACGAAGGCCGGGTTCGAGATCGCCAAGAAGGCCGGGGAAACAGTTCGCTGGCTCGGCGAAAACGGCTCCGAGTCCATGAAACGACTTGAAGGTGCTGTCGGAAAAATCGGCGAGGCATTTGTCGGATTGTCGAACAGCCCCACCGTAACGCGGTTTATCACTCAGGTCTCGAATGGAATCGAGGGGTACGTTGTCCCCGCCATTAACAAGATTCCCGCCGCGTGGAACGCCACGTCGGATTCAATCGCAATGGCCATCACGTCAGCGGGCGAGTTCTTTGGGGTGATGGAAGAGGGTTCGACGCAAATGATTGCCGACATGCGGCGTGCCCAAGATGAGGCCGACGCACTGGCTCTCAAACAGGCAGAAATGGCCAAGCTGGCCGCTCAGCGAGAAGAGGCGGAAAAGGTCATCGCCGCCGAGAAGAAGCGACGGCACGATGCCGATGAATCGGCTGGTATCGCCGCGATCAATAACGTCGAACAGATCATTCAACTGGAGAAGCTCGAACACGAACAACTGCGGGCACTGGCAGCCACCAGAAAGATCACCGACGAAGAGAAAGCGGCATCCTTCAAGCGACTTCAGGCCCTGGACCAGCAGCGCCGCAAACTGGAAGCGGAAGAAATCGCGAAACAGCGAGAGGCGGCCAAGAAGATCGCGGAAGATGAACAGCGGGCGGCTGACGAACGAGTCGAGATGGAACGGCAGGCCCAGGCCGACATGATCGCCCTGAATAAGTGGTTCATCGAGCAACGGCAAATCGAGGAACGCAAGGCGGCTGACGAACGAGTCAAACTGGCCGAGCAGGAAGCCGAACGCAAACGGCAGGCGATGGAACGGCGGGCTGGCCAGCAGAATGAAAACATGGCGGGCATGATGCAGCGAATGGACCCGCGTGCGGTCGCTCGTCAAGTCGCCGAGAATCGCGAACGGGAAGCCCGCAACAAGTTCGGGCTGGAGCATCAACAGGAGTTCGCTGCCGCCAAGCAACGCGGCGACAAGGAGCGGATGCAGGAGCTGTACCGCGAACAGCGGGAAGCCGGAAACACCGCCCGCCAACGTGGCTTCCGCGACGCAGTGCGCGGCCGAGTGGGCGGGGAAGAAGTCATCAAGGCCCAGAACGATCTGGCTAACAAGATGATTGACAACCAGGCCGCCACGGGACGACTGGACAAGGAATTGGCCGAGACTCTGAAGATTACCGCCAAAAACGTATCGGACGCGGCACGGCAGGCGGAACAACTCCGTCAGGACGTGGCACAAGTCCGAGCCAACCAAGAGGCGTTGATGGGTCGCGGCACAAACTCCACCCAGCGGGCACAGCGGCAGTTTTGATTCAGGGCACCCGAACATGATTCGGCTCAAGCGATGGCACTCAATCTGGAATATCAGACGACACTCGGCGGCTCGTTCACAGCGGTGAACCTGAGCGTCACGCGCGTCGGTCCATTCCGCCTGCGGATCAGCGACAGCCATCCCGCCGCACTGGACTTCGACGTCGTGGCCGCCCAGCATACGTTCCCCATCGGACTACGGAACTATATCCGCTTCTGGGACGACGCGGGCACCACTCCTGATGGCAACCCTCAGACGTCATCGAATCCGCTGTTCGAGGGGGTCGTCACCGAGTGCCAGCCAGCCGAGTCAAATCTGGTGCGATACACCGCCTACGACCCGTCAGCACTCAGCGGGAAGGAAATTCCTGTCATGAGCGTGGAATGGGACCCGCCCGCCTCATCCAGCGTGGCCCCGCTCCCCGGTACTGGTGCTGTTCCCCGGCTGATCATGAACGCCACGATCGATAACGATGTCGATTACGCCTTCAGCCGCGTGGACAATGCCGAAGTCTGCACGATGATCGCCACCGTGCTGAACGATGCCTACCAGCCGCTGAAATACTATCAGGCAGGCCCCAGCGGAGCACCGGCCTATGTCGCGACAGACATCGACCCCTTCACGTATCAGCCCCAGGAAAAGATCGTCGCCACCAACGAAACGATTCGCTCGTTCGTGGATCGACTCACCCAGCAGCACTACCCGGAATATGCCTTCATGTGGTATCCCGGGAGCCGCAAGTGGCGGTGGTATTCGCGACTGTCGGCGACTCAGGTCACGCTCACGCTGAACGATCCCGACGCGACGAATACCGTACTGACGATGGAACTCCACAGGTCTCTCGAAGGTCGGTTCCCAGCCGTCAAGTTCTTCGGCCCCGAGACCACCGAGACCGACACATTCTCCACGCTGGATGGCAGCCTGACCATCATCGACGCCGGGACAACCCTGGAAAGCGCGGTCGATGCGGGTGGCTCGTTCGACGTCATCGCCTATTCGCAGTTTCAAATCACGGATGCCGACAAGCGACGCGGAGCGAAACGGTTCCCGGCAACCTATCTGGTCCGCGAAAACGATTACTTCGTGGTCGGCACTCAGTCCCCGTCGTTTGAAATCACGTTCGATAGCGGGGCCACCTGGCAGGCCCTGGAATCGGTCTGGTTCGACTTCCAGTTGGGCATCGCCACAATCCCGACAGGCTGCTATCCGTACTTCTATGCCGACCCGCCACTACAACCCGGGAACACCCAAAAGTTCTGGACGCCCAACGGCTACCGCATGCACTGGGCCTACTATGTCGATCCGATCACTGTTCGCCGCCCAGCCACTGGGTTCGTGGGCACGATCAACACGGTCGCCGGTTCCACGGGCGAAAAGAAGATCTACGACGAGATGCTGGCCGTGGGCTACAGCCGGGCTGGCACGCCAGTCACCACCGCCAGCCGCGTCGCTCAGTTCGAGGCCCTGGGCGACGCCATCCTGACCGCGATCAAAGACATCATCTACACCGGGGGCTGCACACTGGACGGACTGAAGTACGACTTCTGCCGCCTCAACCGCCGCATCAATATTGCCGCGGTCGATCATAATGGCGACCCCGTGGTGACCGGATGGGAGTCCATCAACGCGATTCTGACTGACGTCGAATACAACTTCGCCGAGCAGACCACGACGTTGACGTTCAGTCAGGAAGCACTCCAACAGTGGGGCGACAACATCGACCTGCTGAAGACCCGGCTTCGCATGGGCTACGTGGAGAAGATCCGAGACATTCAGATCGGTTACACGTGGGGCGACTTCAAGTCGGTCTACAGCAATCGCGGACCCGGCTACAAGGCGTGGACTGGCGTGGTCTACACCGACCGTGACCTGTTCTATGACGCCAATCTGGGCACCATCGAGGAGGCCCTGTAATGGCTCTCCAGTTTCCGCCACGTGGGACACCGGCCTATTTTCGGTATATCGAGCAGACCGTTCAGCAGCACGATACCGACATCAAGCGGCTGTGGCAGGTCATTCCGCAGATCCCCGATCAGACAGCGGGCGTGCCGTTCACGGGACCGACTGCCCCCACTCGATTTGCCGTCCCCAGTTCCATGTCGTCCAGCGTGCCATGAGTCATGCCGTTTCAGTTCACACCGCCGATTGACACGCCCGCCTGGTATCGGCACATCGAGCAGGGTCTGAATCAACGGCATGTCGACATCCAGCGGCTGTGGCTGCTGATTCCACAGATCCCAGACCTGACTCCCGGCATCCCATTCACCGGGCCACCGATTCCAGACCGGTTCAGTTCACCCGGCTCCAAGTCGTCCAACAACAGCAGCAGCCGCAGCAGCTCCAGCCGGTCTAGTTCGTCACGGTCGAGCAGTTCATCCAGCAGCCGCTCCAGTTCGTCGGCGTCATCGCGGTCGAGCAGCAGTTCCAGTCTCACCTGTGGCGGCGAGTGCATCGCTTACTGGCACGGCGGGCAGTGGGTCAGCGACGATTGCAACAGCCCCTGCGTGTGTGCCGGATTCGATACCAGCCCCGGCCTGTTTGAAGGGGATGCCCGCTTTGGTTCCTGTCAGGCTTCGTCCAGCAGCAGTTCCAGCAGCAGATCGGCCAGCAGTGGGTCGAGTTCCAGTTCGTCTCGCAGTTCCGGCAGTTCGTCGCCGTCGCCCAGTTCGTCCGTGTCGGCATCCAGCCGCTCATCCAGCAGCCTGACGTGCGGCGGCGAGTGCATTGCCTATTGGACCAATGGAGCCTGGGTCAGTGACGACTGCAATTCCCCGTGCGTCTGCGGTGGCTTCGACACGTCGCCGGGACTGTTCGAGGGCGATGCCCGATTCGGATCATGCCAAGCCTCGTCCTCATCCAGCCAGAGCAGCGGATCATCGTCCAGCCGCTCCAGTGGCAGTTCAAGTTCCCGCAGTTCGTCGTCTGGATCGTCGCCGTCCTCGTCCAGCAGCGGCTCCAGTTCGTCCGTGTCGTCACAATCGGCTTCCAGTCAGCCATCCAGCAGCCTGACGTGTTCGGGCGAATGCGTGATGATCTGGAATGGCAGCCGCTGGGTGGACGACGGAGACTGCACGTCGCCCTGCGTCTGTACCGGGTTTGATTCGTCGCCCGGCCTGTTCCCGTTCGAGGCCCGGTTCGGCACATGCCAACGGTCGAGTGTCTCCAGTTCCAGTGCATCGAGCCGATCATCGGGCAGCAGTTCATCCGGATCGTCGTCCAGCCGGTCCAGCAGTTCGCCGAGCAGTTCGTCGTCCGGATCGTCCGCGTCGTCTGGTTCGTCAGGCGGGAACTGCGGCACATGCACTTACACCTACAGTCTCATGCCGCCGATTTGGCTCGTGTCCAACATCACGTGTACTGGTGCCTGCGGTTGCCCCGGTGCCCCCGCCGATGCTGGCTTCGAGGGCGAAGTCCGCGTCCTGAACTGCGTCTGATCGAAGGAAGCTGCCCCATGCTCACCGTCGCCGAATGCCAGTATCGCTCGACAATCAACGAACAACCCGTCTGCCAGATCGTGGCCGACATCACAGACCGCCCGCTCGCTGATTGCCACGTCAACGATTCCGCGTGCGAATACTGCCTTGGCTGCGGCATCGCTCCGCAGACTCCAAACCCAGCGACAGCCAGCATGGCCATCGGCGTCGCCATGCGCACCAAGGACAAGGCGTTCTTTCAGCAGATCACCAACCGCGTCGGCCAGCACCTCAACAAAAACAAGCCCGCCCCCACGGCGTGCGTGCATCGCGGCGACGTCATCGGGCAGCGGGAGTGCAAACCGTGCCAGGCCAACGGGGATGCCCTGCTGGTCGATCTGTTCCGCTGCCCCATCCACGGAGCCTGCACCCTGCACGCCACGGGCACCCATCCCGTCGTGAAGGGCTGCGCGGGCTGTCCAGACCGGCAGGAAGTGTATCAGTTGACCCTCACGGACTGACTCGCGGCGATTTTGTGCCGTTTGGCCGGATCGCTACCATTCCCCGCGTCACGCGAGCAAACCAAACCGCCCTTCCGTCTTCAGGCTCGCGTGACACCGTGCCAGTGACGGCGAGGGCGGTTTTGTTTTTTGGGGAAAGAATGATGGAGCCAGAAGATCGAATGCTGAAGTGGTTTGCATACGAGCACCTGCCCGAGCGGCTGCAAGTCCACTCGAAGCCGTTCTGCGTATTGGCGGAACAGATTTGCGAGAGCATCACCAGCGGGCCAGAGCGTACCGTGGCCCTGCGTAAACTACTCGAAGCCAAGGATGCGGCTGTCAGAGCTGCTTTGAATCCAGGTGGGTGACATCATGCGGAAGATTGTTTTGAAGTCCGGCCTGGCCCTCGGCGACATCGTCGCCCTGAGTGCCGTTCCCCGTGAATTGGCCAGCCAGTACCCCGGCCAGTACCGCGTGGCGATGGACACTCCGTTCCCGTCGCTGTTTGATCACAGTCCGCACGTGGTCCCCGCCGACTCGTCATTCGAGGTTATCCAGTGTGAATACCATCGCGACCAGTGGGAATCGGTGAATCGGTCCAACGAGCATCCGACCCACCTGATCACCGCGTACTGTCAGGATGTGGCCAATTCGCTCGGCATCACACTACGACCGTCCAAGCTGGCCGGTGACATCCACTTGTCGAAAGACGAGTACGGATGGAAGTCGCTCCCGCATGAGCGGTTTAACGTCCAGCGCTACTGGGTCATCGCGGCGGGCGGGAAGACAGACTTCACCACCAAAATTTACCCGGCAGCCTACTGGCAGCGTATCGTCAACCACTTCGAGGGCCGGATTCAGTTCGTCCAAGTGGGCTCACTGGGGCCGGAGCACATCCAGCCGCAATTGCAGGGCGTCATCAATCTTGTAGGCGAAACCGACGTTCGAGGACTGATCCACGTCATTCACGCGGCCTGTGGCGTGTTGTGTGGAATCACCAGCGTCATGCACTTGGCGGCGGCCGTTCCGCTTCCCGTGTGGCAGAAACGGTCTCGCCCCTGCGTGGTCATCGCGGGCGGCAGGGAACCCCGCACCTGGTACAGCTATCCAACACACCGGGTATTGGACACGGTCGGCACGCTCGCCTGTTGTTCCGACGGTGGCTGCTGGCAGTCGCGAACCGTGCCCCTGAACGATGGACATGACGACAGGCTATGCCACCGAGTCGTCCACGGCACGCCGAAATGTATGGCCCTGATCCGGCCCGAACAGGTGATCTGGAGCATCGAACAGTATCTGGAAAGCGAGGGGATTGAATGACAACACCTAGAAATGATGATCTTTGCATGACTCAGTCATGGTCAGTAGGTTCGCTCGCGAGAACAGCGGAACATCATCGGTCTCAACGTCAATCGGATCGAAGACCACATGAAACTCCACAGAGGCTTCAATGCCCGGTGGAGACAGCAGTAGCCAGTACAGAACTTTCGGCGACGACACCGGGACAACGATGCAATCCAGCCCGTGCCGTCTGATGAAATCTTCTGCGTCAGAATTGAGGAAGAAGAGTGGAAATCGCACACGTGTGTCCGTTTGCGGACGGTAAACCAGGGCCGTCCCTGTTGTTCGAGATTGAAGGCGAAACATGGGAAATTGGATCTTGGTTGGTGCCATATGCCGGACCTCCAGTCTTTCCCCCTGAGGCGTTGCTTCATCCAACAGCTTCTATCGGCAATGAGAACGAATCACTTAACCCTTCACGTGCGAACTGACACATGCCACCAGACAACCGACAACCAATTCGTTTCGCCTTCAACACCCACGGTCTGGGCGATGTCTGCCACGCCGCCGCTGCCCTGCGTCTCTACATCGCTGATGGCCACGACGTCCAGATCCAAGTCGAGGAAAACAAGCGGCTCGTGTGGAACGCCGCTGGCATCCCGGTCTACTCCGGTCCCGAGCAACTTCCGCTTCACCCCTACTATTACCTGCCGTCAATGGAAGCGTTCTGGGATCTCAGCCTGCCGGACCATTCATCAAGCAAGATCGCGGGCTTCTTCGATGTGGACGTGCTGCCCAAGCTCGGCACGAAGGAACAAGTCTGGCAGCGACTGTGTAACGAGCGGATCGACGCTCGTCCGTCCGTCACGCCGCAGGCTGTTGCCGATGTCGCCGAGTTCCTGAAGGGTCTGCCGGGGCCGATTATCCTGCTCCACTCGAAAGGCACCAACTGGCAAGCCGAAAAGTCGATCCCGGACGCGACCTGCTTTCAGTTCCTGTGCGACATGATCGGCTCATTCGACGGCTCGATTGTCGTTCTCGACTGGGATCGCCGAGCCCCCATGCTGGGCCACGAACGCATCCGGTCGATCTGCCCGCACTGGCCACACATGAGCCTCGATCACTTCGGGGCGTTGTGTATGCAGGCCGACCTGTTGATCGGCGTCGATTCCGGCCCGTTCCACTTCGCCCAATGGTTCGACATCCCCACGCTGTTTGTGACACGCAAGATCCCCCCGGTAAGGTGCTGCCTGCCGCACCCCAAGGCCACGTACCTGGTCCCCGCCAGCGACCATGACCACTGGGCAGCACGCGGCCCGGAATGGAACTTCGCCGAATTCCACGGCCCGGAAGCAACCGTCAGAGACCTTGTTATTCTCGCCTGTGAATTGCTGGCCGTTCAATCTACGCCCAAGAAAGTCCCCTCCATGCGAACCATTGACGATGCCAGTGTGCCAGGCAAATACATCTATCACCGCGTCGGCCACGATCAACGGCAGATGGAACTGTTGCCAGACGGACGGATCGGCGAAGGCTCGGCGGGGTGCGAACGGGTCTGGAAGATCGAACAATCCCCGGTCGGCAACGTGCTGACCATCTTCGGCGAACATGGCGGACCAACATGTCATCTCAAACTAGAATCCGACGGCGTGCTGCGCGGTCGCTGGTTGCACAACGAGCGAATGCCAATTGAGCTGATCGCTGATCCGAAACAGCGGCCACAGCCGCCTGTGACAGTGACGTTTGATGATCTGGTACCCGTGGAAGACAAGGAACCACCGCGCGAGTCGATATCTGCTCCTCCGTTGATTGTTCCGCACACGGTCACGACTCGTGACGCAAAGCCGACCGCCCAATTCTCTGTCGGCATTCCAACCCTCAACCGTTACGACCTGTTGGAGAAGTGCATCGACGGCATCCTGTCCGGCACTGCTGTACCCCAGAAAATCTACATCGTCGATAATGGCGGTCGATTAGAAGGCCATCCGTCACCGCTCGTTGAAATCATCCGCCCAGGACGAAACCTTGGCGTAGCGGCATCGTGGAATACGTTGCACCGCATGGTCCAGCCGTCACAGCTCGTCATTATGAATGACGACATTGTTGTCCGCCGCAATACATTGCAGGCGATGGTTGAGCAGCCTGGCCCATTCGTGACCGCTGACGGCTCTCAATGTTTCTGCGTGTTCCTGCTACGAAATGAGTGCTGGAGTCGGGTCGGCCAGTTCGACGAAACCTTCTGGCCCGCGTACCACGAAGACAATGATTATCGCAAACGCATGGAGTTGGCGGGAGTGCCCGTCGTCTGCCCCGTCAACGAAGGCTATCACGACTATGGGCCATCTGCGACAAAGGGCATGTACACCCCCGCAGAAATGGCCCAATTCAATGCGTCGTTTCAAGCGTGTCGAGCCTACTACAACCGCAAGTGGGGCGGACCGCCGCACATGGAGCGATTCACATCCCCATTTAATACCGAAACGTCGTCCGCATTTGACTTGACGGTGATTACGCCAACATGGCAACGCCCCAAGCCGCTGGCCATGCAATGCGATCAGATTCGCCGACAACACGTCGGTCACCTGCGAGTCGAGCATATCGTCGTGTCCGACGGTCCTGATGACGTGGCCAGGGGCATCGCGGCACACTTCGGAGCCAGGTACATTGAGCACGCCCGCAACATGGGGGCAGCGGGAGCGTATGGGCGAGACACTGGAATTGCCGCCGCCCAGGGTCGATGCGTGTGTTTTGCCGATGACGAAAACGCACTGGAGCCCACGGCATTATCCAGTCTGTATGCCGCTGCATCAGGCTTCGACATCGGAATCGTGCAGTGTCTGCATCGCGGCAACAACGAGTGGCGAGTGATCCCTGAGCATTACGACGGAGTGTTTCGGTGCGGACACGTCGATGTGATGTGCGGTTGCATTCGTCGCTCGGTCGCTCAGTCGCTGAAGTTCTCCGACGAACCGGTCTACGACCATGATTGGAGATGGTACGAAAAGCTCCGACGAGACCATGGCGCAAGTGTCAACTTCAGCGATGTCGTGATTGGACTCCATCTATGACGACAGCCTTTGCTCCGCAAGAAAAGCTGCTCTTTCAAGTAGAAAGACTGGCAGTGTTTCAACGCGACGATATCTCCGTCAGCCCCGCACTGGTAGAGATCGCCCCAACCAATCATTGCAACGCCAAGTGCCCCTGGTGCTTTTATGTCGCATCAGAATACAAGCAAAAGCATAGCCGCGAGGAGATCGACGCGGACGTTCTAAAACGGGCACTTGCCGACATGGCCAGCATGGGCGTGCCTGCTATCACGTGGACTGGCGGCGGAGACCCCTCGGCCTACTCGCATATCGACGATCTCATCGACTGTGCTCATTCCTTGGGACTCAAGCAGGGAATGTTTACAAATGCGTATCGGCGTTTGCGGGCACCAGAAAAACTGGACTGGATTCGCGTCACTGTAACCGAAATCCACACACTCACTCGCAACGTCTGGGTCTATGCGCAGGCGACCAAAACGGGTGTGAACTTCAATCTCTGCGAAGAGAATCAGCACGAACTGCGAGAGATGCTGGATCAAGCTCGGCTGCGTGGAGTAGCCTACTTCCAGACCCGTCCCGCCCTGGCCGATCGCGCCGAGCTACAAAAGCCGGTCGAGATGCCTGTCTGGGCAAAAGAGTTTCAGACAGACACGATGCGAGTCGTATTGACTCCGTACAAGTTCGATGACCATGCCAGACCGCATGGATATCCATTTTGCCACGGGCATCGGTTCGTGCCGTTCATCTGGCATAACGGAGATCTTGCCGTCTGCGCGTATCACTTCGGACGATCTGAATACACCTTCGGCAACTTGAACGCTGAGTCGTTCACCCAAATCTGGCGGGGCGAACGCCGCCGGGCAATGTTAGACGCTGGCATAGACGTCATCTCAGCGTGCCAACACTGCTGCAAAAATCACGAGATCAATAAAGTCCTGGCAGCTTCAAGAGACGAGTATCCCCAGCCGGATGACGTGGCCTTCATTTGAGCGACGGAAATTCGCAGAGATACGCATATCGATGACCCGCCGCCCCATCGTGAAAAGCACCCTGATAAAGCGCCATCCAATGATCGCAATCGTACAAATTGTCAACTTCCATTTTCAGCGTGACCCGCGCCCCGTCCACCCATCGCCAGTTGCCTTCCGCTTCGGCGTCCGAGCCTCCAAGCCAGACAGTCTGCTGGCCGCACAGTTGACGCACGAAGTTCATTTCGTCGGCATTGTTGATAATGGCCAAGTGCCCGCCCATTTGTTCGCAGCGGGACTTTGCCAGCGGCCATGCCGCACCATCCTCAATCAACGCATACTCGTGCCCGCCGAACTTCACTGTGTTCTTCGGCTTCTCTCGCGGCCCGGTCTTCTCGGCTTCGCTGATACGTTCCTTGATCGCGGTCGCCGCGTCAAAGTCCCCGGCCTTGGTGGCATCGGTCAACGCCTGTTTGAGGGCCTTCACGCGATCGCTATTGGCTTTCTGAACCGCATAGAACCGGACATTGTCTGCCTTGGCAACAGCCTGCTGATAGGTGGACTCCGCCGATTCAATTCGCTTGGCAAACTTCTCGGACAGATCGGCCGCCACCCCGATAGAACAGCCCAGCAACACAACCAACGCCAAGTTTCGTGACACGTGACACCTCCGGTTAAAAGTCGCTCCGCTAAGACCGCCAAACGCGAAGGCTACCCCGATGGATCAAAACTCGCAATCCGAACTGCTGGCCCGCATCTCCGGCCTGAATGTGCTCGTGGTCGGCGATGTGCTGCTGGACGTCTACACGATTGCCGACGCGACCCGCATCAGCCCCGAGGCCCCCGTCCCCATTCTGCTCAACCCGCGAACCGAATACCGCCCTGGTGGAGCGGCTGCCGTGGCTGCAATGTGCGCGGCACTCGGGGCGGAAACCGTGCTGCTGGGGGTCACCGGCCACGACAGCGACGGCCAGCGGCTAATTCACATCGTGGAATCAACCGGCGTCGGCTGCTATCTGATCGGCGACACAGCCCGCCCCACGACCCGCAAGGAACGCGTCTGTGCCGTCGCCAGTGGACGTCACCGCCAGCAACTCGCCCGGCTCGATACGGAATCGACCGCCCCCATCTGCCACGAGCTATCATCCAGCATCGCGGGCATGATTCGTGAATTGGACGACATCGACCTGGTATTAGTCGCGGACTACGACAAGGGGGCTATGACTGACGACGTCGCGATGGCCTGCGTGGATGCTCCGTGTCTGACCATCGTGGACCCGCCCAAGTCCCGCTCGTGGGACAAGTACCGCGGTGCGTCGTGCTTGGTTCCGAACCGCGAAGAGGCAAACGGTTCAACCCCGCTGGACCTGGTCGCGGAATACAACCTGACAGCCGCCGCCGTGAAGCTGGACCAAGACGGTTGTCAGATACAGGACGACGTCTCACCACTCACACACGCAATCCCTGCCAAGGCCCGAGCCGTCCACGATGTCACTGGGGCCGGGGACCAGTTCCTGGCCGTGCTGGGCTGTGCCAAAGCCGCCGGGGCCTCATGGCTCGAAGCCGCCGAACTCGCCAACGCCGCCGCCGGCCTGCAAGTCGAGCGTCACGGCTGCGTCCCGGTCAACCGATGTGAACTCGCCCACGAGGTCTCGCAATGGCAATCCGCCCCATGATCTCAGCCGTCGTCACAGGTTGCTTCGATGGCCTTCACGCGGGCCACAGGAAGCTGCTGAACGTCGCCGCCAACTGGTGCGACACGCTGCATATCTACGTGAATAGGGACCGATACTGCCGCCAGTTCAAGGGACTCGACAGACCGTATCAACCGCTCACGGAACGCATTGACGCACTGCGAGCCTACGCGGAACGCCTGCCATGTAAGACCACGGTCAGCGTACTGATGGAAGACACGCCCCGAGCAGTCTTGTCGATCATCCAGCCAGACGTGCTGGTTCTCGGATCAGACTACGAAGGCCAGATCCTGCCGGGCGTGCAATACGTTCAGCGGGTCGTGTTCGTGCCCCGCGTGCCGGGCGTCTCTACGACTCTGCTGGCTCGGGACAACCCGTGAACTGGCGCGGAACTCGCCAGACGATCTGGCCCGCCGCGTGAACGGTCGTGGTGCTCTTGCCCATCTGAATCGACGCCTGCGGATTCCACACGCTCACATGATCGGCCACCGGATGCCCGCAAGCCTGACAGATTCCATCGACCAGTTGAGCCCGCCATTCCTCGCAGCCCAGGGTTCGCAGCCACTCGACACAGGGTGTGTAATAGAGTACCCCCTCAACGTCCCGCATGTGGTCTCGGAGATGTTGCCCGCAGTATTTGCAGGGCGGTTGCTGGTCGAGATTCTCAATCGTGATGGCCATTTTCGCGACTCCTTGAAGTTGGTCGCATCGTGCGAAGTGCTGCCGCCACTGTACCTCGCCCTCCACCCCGCCGCAACCCGCGACCAGACCCGCAGGTGATCCGGTTCGATTCCGACTGATGTTTTCCGAGGTCGAAACTAATTTCCGAAATTCTTTTAATTTTCTCAGTTTTATTCTTTACACGATCGATAACAATGGTATAATTAAGCCATGACGCAGGACAATGTGGCCTGCAAAACTGAAACAGCTCAAACATGAAAGAGCATGACGATGTCACACTTCGACTTCAATGTGAATGTTGCTGACGAAGCCGCCGCCGACGCCCTGGTCGCTGAAATCAACGAAATGTTCGGAGCGTACGTTGACGCGACAGACGCCGGCCAGCCAGTCCCGAATGTCAATGATCGAATTCACGAAATAATCAACAGTGCGCTCAACACGAGTGAGCTCGACATTGCGCGTCAGATGCACTTCGACAGCGTCACGTCTGCCTGTGTGTGGCCGCACGACCGCACGCGTGTAAACATTTCAGCGTCTGTTCGGTAGTGCGATTCACACCAGCCCGGCGGCACAATCGCCGCCGGGTTCCCCGATCAAGAGGGGACTCAACAGAGTAAACAGTTCAGCGGGCGACTGAAACAGCCCGCAGCCAGGGCCGCGAACCCCAAGGGAGAATCGAAAATGACGACCCAACCCACCAACGTCTACGATGTGATCCGAGTTGAAAACCGAGCCAACGGGCGCGAAGACTGGATTGGAACAGTCACCGCCCCGGACCTGGACACCGCGAAACACGAGGCGGAACACCAGTTTGAATGTAGCGAGCTACATTCGCTAGTTGTGAGCCTGGCTGAAACAGAAACAGAAACCGAATAGCGATTCCCTCACCTGCCCCGTCCCGGCTCGCAACCGGGCGCGACAGCGAAACGCGGGGCAGGTGGCTTGTCCCCCCGTCGTAAAAACCCAGCCCAACGAAGAGGGCACTGATACGCTCAGTCAGCAGCGGTCGCTGGTTTCGACCGCGAATGATGAATGAAAGAGTGAAGATCATGCGTAACACAGACTACATCGTCATCCGATTTGAAGACGAACAAATCGAAGTCCTTGCCGTCGATTCCTCGTTCGCAATGTGTGAGAACGTCATTCGTGAACAGTCCCGCGATGCAGATGATCTGTTGTACATAACTCGCTACAGCGAAGCAACAGACGATTTGAAAGCTGCCGCGATTGACTTTCTGAAAGACTCGGACGAAACAGTTGTTCGCGTCGATTCCCGCGAACACAACCGCCAGCGAAGCTATACAGACTTCTCCGGGTTCGTGTCTGGTAAGCCGTTCCGCGTGCAGATCGATGAGCTCGAACTGCCGCGATGGTACGACAGCGCGCTTGACAGCGACGAACAATCCGAAGTTTTGACTGCAATCGAAGAAGAAGATTATCTGCGATGACCCGCCTGATTTTATTAACCCGCTCCCCACGCCTGCACCCAGGCACGTGGAAAATCGATACCGTCACCCCCGCCGCTGCTGGCAAGCTAATCGCCAGCGCGGCACGGGAACGGCAGTGCATAAACCTGATCACGTACGAGGAAACGCTCGACGTGATCTACGACGTGTCTGGCGTTTCGTTCCCGCGACACGACCAGTCACCCAGCCGGGTGGGACATCGCACGGACCCGGTCTCGATTGAACCGAGACCGGGTGACGTGTTTCTGTCCGTGACTCTGATCGAGAAACAACGCAACCTGACTGAGAACGATTTTATCTGGTTCACGGTGACTGTACTGTGAACGCATCCCCCGCCGGGAAAACCGATGTTACAACACCGCACCAAAAAACTAGACCTGTCCCTGCCCGCTGACCTGCACGCGGCTGTTATCGCAGACGCTGAATCGCGCGGCGTGAAACGGTCCACGGTCGTGGGTGAGATCCTGGCGCGGCACTTCGGAATCGAGTACCGACCAGCGCCAGCGGGCAGGCCGTGGCCGAAACGCAAACGCACCCCCGTGGAGAAAACCTGATGGAAACGACAATTCACAGAACAGTAGACACACTGGAATCCGACTTCGACAAACTGCTGGCAGTCGGCGAAACGATCAGCAGCGGCATGTTTACGCAGAGATGTGAACGCTATGGCCGAGAACAACACCAGGCGAACATCATGCTGCGAGGAGCCATCGCGGAAGGTCGCATCGTGGTGTCGCAGCACAGAACGCTGACTCTGTACAGACGGAGCTTCTGACGAATGATGAATCACACAATCACCATCGCCATCGTCCAGGAATTCGATGATGGCACGACTCGCGAATGCAAGGCCGTACTCAGAGATTGCGACCGGCACGACGAACCGCAGGGCGACATCGGCGCGGCCGCTGGAAACGCACTCAGGCAGATTCTCGCGGCACAGAACACAGGCAGCGATGTCGAGTTCTGGCAGGCGTTCTTTCACGAAATGCTGAACGCGGAGGACGGCCACTGGATCTGGAGACTGTTCAAACACGTCGAATCATGGTGGGACCAGACCGACAACGAGGAGACATTCGACAAACACATGCAGAAGTTCATTAAGCAAATCGCTGACTGACACTCCCGCAGTGAAAACCCAACGTGTCGTCAGAACCGAATTCCGGCGACACGTTTCGTTGACGTGTACGCGGTCGCGACACGCTTGACACCGCCCCCGTCGTCTGGCATATTGGCCTCGTACCGCACTTCGCGGCCACCCATGCAGGCTCTGGCCCTGCTCACCCTCGACAGCGACATTCGCTCGGGTGAACCATGACATCGCTCTACCTGGCCCTGGCTCTCACGCTGGCCATCCTTCGCGGTCATCAGACCTACCCCGACGATTCGTTGCCCGTGGTGACGCAGACCAGGCCCGTGGCAGCCGCGTGACGGCACGACGTTAATGGGATCGGTATCGCCGCGTGGCGACCGGCAGTCAGCAGACTATTCTGCTCGCCCCCTTAAGAATTGGGAGCGTGACTACGATGAACGAGAAAACGATTGATGTCTATGTGGTGGTGTCCGAAACCCGCGAAGTGATCCGAGTCACTGGAGACCCAGTTGACGCCGAACGGTATCGAGACGTGTTTCGACAGCAATGTGCCCACCTCGGGAAAATCGAAATCCTGAAGCGACAGGTCACGATCTGACACCCCACCACAGGCCGCCGGGCATGACGCTCGGCGGCTGTTCTCATTGCGACTGTTGCCACTGGTAACGTAACGCCGGTGGTCAGTTTCTCAATGCGGTTTATCAGGGGATTTGGCGATTAACAGTAGGTCGGTCACCCGGTATCGCCCCTTGGGGATGTTCGGAGCGGACTCCTTCACCGCCGTGACCTCGATGCGGTCGAAAGCTGAGCGGAGCAATGTGGCCAGCGATTGATCGTCGGTCGCGTCGCCTGACACGATCTGCTGCCAATTGTGGATCGCTGCGTCGATGGCTGCCAGTTGCTCGGCCTGAATCGTGTCGCGAGGCTTGCTGGCTGCCCTGAGTTCCGCTTCCGCATCGGCGACGTCTTGGCGCAATGTGCGGATCTGGGCCGATACCGTCTTAACCATGTCGGGCTCCACTTCCAGCAAGCGGCGTTCGGCCTTCGTCAGTTTGGCCCGGCATGCTCCCAGGTGTCGCTGAAGCGTGGCTGCTGATGTGGCGGGAGCATTCCCCAGGCGTTCCACGACGGCTTGCCGAGCCGCACGAATGGCTCGCGGCGACAGGAACTGATGACGGATCGCATCCCGTACCAGCGAAGTCAACGGGGCCTGGTAGACACGGTTCGGATTGCAGCCGCCAGTCGAGCGGTATTGGGCACAGATATAAACCACGTCGTCCATCGCGGGCACCCAGCCAGCGTGCATCGCGTACCCGCAGAAGCCACACTTCAACAGGCCGGTGAAGAGCATCGTTCGATCTCTGCCGATGGATGACCACGGCTGATTCTCGACTCGCTTCTTGTCCGCTGTCTGCCATGTCGCCAGCGAGACAATCGCAGGGTGTGCGTTCTCCACGATCAGCACGTCATCGGGGTCATTGGTGACGGCTCCGGCTTGTGACTTAGGGATAATCTCGCCCGCCGAGATCCGAGCGTATTTCGAGAAGGACCGCTGGTTGAATCGCACTGTCCCGACATAGGCGGGGTTGGCCAGGATGCGGCCGATCACATTACTGGCCCAGCGACCTCCCTTCGGTGATAGGATGCCCCGTCGATTCAATTCGTCGCGCACCCCGTTCCATGACAGCCCGCTGACGTACAGCCGAAATATCTCGCGGACGATCTTCGCTTCCGATTCCACGATGGCCAGCTTGGCATCTGGGCCGACGCGATAGCCGAACGGCGGTTGGCCTGATGGCCACTTGCCCGCCGCGACGGACGCCAGCTTGCCACGCAGGACATTCCGTGACAGGTCGCGCAGGAACTGGTGCTTGCCCTCCTGCTGGACAGTGTAGAGCAACCGGCCCGCGAAGTCGGTCCAGTCGATCACACCCTGGGCGACCGTCACCAGTTGCACGCCTGCATTGCGGAGCGGGAGGATCCAAAAGCCAGCTTCCAGCGAATCGAATCTGCCGAACCGATCCTGATCCCAGCAGAGAATGGCCTTGAACTCGCCACGGGCCGCGTCGGAGATCATGCGTTGGAATTCGACACGCCGCGTGGTGTCATCGCCTGAGATTCCGGCATCGACGTATTCACGCACGATCTTGAATCGCTTCGCCTTCGCCATCTTCGCGATGGCGTCACGCTGGGCCGGGATTGAGGTGTCCTGTTTTTCGGTGGACATGCGGAGATAGGAGACGGCGGGCGTCACTTGGCCGCCAGTCCCACAACGAAGCGACCGATGCCGAACAGCAGCAGCCCGAATAGCAGACTGAGGATGCCGCCCGGCGCATTAGACGACACGAAACACCACATTGACACGATGGCCGCCAGGACGAAGCCGATAACCTGACACGATTTACCAAACTGGTTCATGGTTCTCTCCTTCGGCTCCCAGTAGGGGGCACAGGGGCTGTGATATGCGCAGGCTACGACCGTGGTTTCGTCTTGGTTGGCTCAGCATAGACCTTGTTGCACCGTGGGTCCGTGATCGCGCCGCTGATCGCGGAGCAGTACCCACCCAACGCCAATGCGGCCCTATGTGCATTCCCGACGCCGTCGAACTCGATCTCGACGATCCGCTTCGCGGCCAGATTGGCCAGCACGGCATCCATCTCGACACGGACCTGATCGAGTTCCGCCAATGCCTCACGGATCTGATGTACAGACAATTGACGCTTGCGGACGCCTTTTGACGCCGTCCCTGAAAGTTTTTCGGCCATGATTTTCTCCTGTGACGAAAGACGCAACGTTCATAGGTTTGCAGACTTGTGCCGATGTTGTCAAGAGTTGTCCGCAAGTCTGTCTGATTATTTGTTGGCAAACTTACAATATTTTCTATTTACAAGTTTGTGGCAATAGGTAAAATACATGTCATGCCAGCCACGAAAACGACTCCTGACGCAAGACGCAACCCGCCGACGGTCGAGTGTTCTGGCCTGACAGAATCCAAGGTGATCGAGGCTCTTGAGCAGTTCATTCTTGGCCGCATCGCACGACATCTAGGGACAACGGAGAACAGCCATGATGGCCACGCAACCAAGGCCGCGAAAGTGCCTGCACTGCCGAGCCGCCGCAAGAGCACGCGGGCTGTGTCAGACGCACTACCAAGCCGCAAGAAACTCAATCAAGGTCGGTGAGGTCAGCGGCTGGGCCGAATTGATCGACCTCGGCTGGGCACTGGAAAGCAGGCCAGGGCGGCATCCCAACAAGCTGCGGGAAAAGATTCTGCGGCTCAAAACCATGAAGGGCAAACCATGAGACGCCATGAACGAATCCACGCGACGGTCGAATTGCACCTGGCGCCCGCCCGAGACAGCCATCAGTTGGACATGGTCTGGCGGTGTGAAGTGTCGGCCCTGGTTCGGCATTATCCGGCCACGCACGACCATCCAGCGGACACGCAGATCGAAGAGTTGGAAATCGACGGCGTGACTCACGCGACGATCAGCTACACGCAGCCGACTGGCTGGTGGCTGCACGAGTTTGACGGCGATGAATCACGAGATGCGGTCCATTATCTGAATTTCAATCTCGGCGACCGTGACGACTGGCGAGAGACCATCGAGGAAGCGGTCATGGAGAAGTTCGCAGAGACAGCTTTGCGGGCGGCATAGGTCGCAAGTCTAGGGGGTCCGGCAACCGCTGACAGGAGGTCGGCACGATGCACCGTACAGCGACAGGGTCGAGGTCGCGCGGTTGCCGGACATTTTTAACTGAAGAGGTGCAACGTGCTAGTTTTGAAACGCAAAGTTGGCGAGTCATTCCAGGTTGGTGACGCCACGGTGACCCTGCTGGGACACTGCAATGGAGCGGCCAGATTCGGAATCAACGCTCCGAAAGAGACTCCGGTTTATCGGTCGGAAGTGCCGCACAATCGCAAGACTGTGTCGTTTCCGCTGGAGCATATCCGGAGAGAGAACAGGCAACGCAAGGCGGGCTGAAACTAACCTGGTGATGGGATTCAGGTATCGCGTCGTCTGGTTCCCCGGCAGCAATGCCGCGAGAAACGCTGTGGCCCGCAGGCGTGACGCGAAGGGCAATCGGTCGCATTGGTGTAGAGAACACAGCCCTGATGCTTGCTGGCCCGCAGGCTACACGGGAAGTCGGTCGCTCGTAACGACCATGCGGCACTGATCGGGCAGCGGAGCAATCCGGCAAGATCACTCCACCAGATGGATAAGCCACAAGCTGTCTGGAGCGGGACTGGACAACCCGATGTATCCGGCAACGCAACCGGCAGTAAGGCGATGCAACCGCACATGGAATCCAGAGCGGTGACTGCTGGAGAGACAGCAATTGGATCAGCGGCGGGGACGGTGACCCGCGAGCGAACTGGCACTAAGAGAATGACGTGCCGGGCCTCCCGATTGGGTGAAACTCCCGATTCATAGGGGAACGAAATACTTCGGTCGTCATTGGTAGCAGGTTCAATTCCTGCCTGATCCACTGGTCGAGATGTCACTTCACGTTATCGCGGCATGATGGCCGCAACCCCTGTGTGCGGGGGCAACAACTCGTCGCAACAGCCCCTCTCGCGTGGTCCGCACACAACCATGCGATGCAGGGGCTGTTTCGTTTTCCAGAGGCTCGCATGGGACCGCTCATTCAGTTCGCCGCGATTCCCTGCGGGTTCGTCCTTCTCGTCGTCCTTCTCGGAATGGAGTCCAACAATGCTTGCCCTGAGTCGTAAAGAGAACGAGTCCCTGATTCTGAAGATCCTGCCGAGCGATCAGGAACGAACCGTCGTTATCACGGTGGTCGGAATTCACGGCTGCCGTGTGAGGTTATCCACCGAGGCCCCGCAAGAAATCAAGGTCTATCGGTCTGAAGTCTGGGACCGGATTCAGTGTGAATCTGGTCGTGTGTGTCCTGACAAGATTTGAGGTAAACATGGCAACGGTAGTCGATGAAATCGTGATCGAGAACGTGGGGCCGGTCGAGCAGCTTCACATCCCCTTGCCGGATGGCGGCGGGGTGGTGGTGCTGACTGGCGACAACGGCAGCGGAAAATCCGAGACACTGGGCTGCGTCCGGGCCTTGTGCGGCTCGAACGATGACAAGAAGGCACTCCGGCCCCGTGATGGTGAGAAGACTGGTCTGGTTGAGGGCTGCGGGGTGACGATCAAAGTTGGCCGGTCGAACCGTGAAGCGGGCGAGTTGACCGTGGCGGCGCTGGAGGATCGGCTGGACATCGCCGATCTGGTAGACCCCGGCATTGCCGATCAGAACGCGGCGGATGCTCGCAGGCTCAAGTCGCTGATCCGAGTTTCGGGCGTGAAAGCCGACCTGTCGCTGTTCGATTCACTGCTGGGCGACACGTTCGAGATCGACTCCAAGGTTCTGAAAGAGACCGACCTGATCAACATGGCGGGCGGTGTCAAGCGGGCCTTGGAGTCGAAGGCCCGCGACGAAGAGAAGGCGTCCGAAGCCGCCAGCCTGCAAGCCACGACGTCGCTGAAGTCGGTCGAGGGGGTGGACCTGCAAGCCGAATCGGACGAAGCCACGTTGCAGGCCAACTACCGGGCGGCGGTGAAGGTGCAGGCTGACCTGGAACAGCAGGCCAAGGCGTCCCGAGCGGCTCAGCAGGCCAATCAGACAGCACGGGAAGCGCTGTCGCGGGCAGAGGCTGAATACACGGGGCCAACAGTCGATCACGCTCGCGAGGAATTCTTGCTGCTGGAGACACGGGCCAATGATCATCGTGCATCAGTCGAGACGCTGCGGGCAAAACTGGCTGATGCCGAGCGAGACCTGGAAGTCATCGAGCAGAAAGTCAGTCGTGCGGCATTGGTTCGCGATGCTGCCATTCAGCACGAGCAAACAATGGCTCGCTGGTCGGAACAGATTGACCAGTCCGTTCCGCCAATGCCCACCGATGCCGCGATCCTGGACGCCGAAGCCGCGTTGCAGGCCGCGTCGAAAGCGTTGCAGCAGGGGCAAGTGGTCCGCAACGCACTGGCCAAGGTGCAGGAAGCAGACGGCTGGCGAGCCAAGCAGAAGGCCCACAGCAAGCAGGCTGACCGCTGGCGAGACAACGCCAAGGCCGTCGATGGCGTGCTGTCCGAAGTCGTGGCAGGTCTGGGTTGCCCGATCAAAGTCGGTTCGGACGACAAGGGGTTGCGGCTCACCATCGAGCATCCGCGGCGCGGCAAGACGTATTTCAGTGAACTGTCGGCTGGTGAGAAGTACGCAGTGGTCATCCCGATTGCGATCAAGGCAGTCGGTGAAGGCGGGATGTTCGTGATCCCGCAAGAGGCATGGGAAGGACTCCAACCACGAGTTCGCCGTCAGATCAGACAACTGCTGAAGGGGTCGCACGTGGTGGCGATCACCGCTCAGAGTGCCGATGGACCGCTGGTGGCGGTCGAGGATGCAGCATGATTTTAATCAAGACTGACCTGTCAACAGGAGCCACGGTTCAGCTTGTGACTCCTGACGAGATAAGAGGTGAGATTGCATTTCTCGGCACGCTTCTGGAGCAGCCGGATAGGGAAATCGTGAAGAAACTTCGCGAGGGATCGGCAATCAAATACTTCAGATCGTCCTTACGAATGAAAGAAGCGACACCATGAGCACAGTAACCCCAAACGCAACCATCGTTCGTGAACCTGCCGAGACGAAGCTGGAGTCATTCGCCAAGGTAGTGGAATCATTGGACCGTCCAGATATCGACGCCAGCACAAATCTGGCACTCAAGGCCATCATGTTCAACGCCGCAATCAAGGTGCGGGGACTAGCAAAGGGACTGAAATGAAAGACCTGCAAGGACGATTGAACGCCATCGCTGGCACGAAGCTATCGAGATTCATTGACGATGTCTTCGATCCGCTGACGGCTCAAAACCTCTTCACTTGTAACCGCACAATCGACCTAGGCGACGGCAAATCGCAACGTGCCGATGTGGTGCTGTTCAAGCTCAAGAAATACGTCGCGGAATCGCTCAGTGAAGTCTACCGCGAGAACGAAACCAAGGCGTTCATGGACAAGGTCGCCCAGTTGTCCGAGCAGTACGACGAACTGCAAGGGGTGATCAATGCGGAATTTGAGGTGACGCCATGAGCACAGTCGTAGAACCCCGAGCCAAGTTCGTCAACGAAACCGCCGAGCAATACCACGCGGACAGGCTCCGTGTCAGCCGGTCACAACTGGTGGACTTCATCAAGTCGCCATATTTGTACTTCAAACGCCACATCGACCGTGACCCGGAATGGCAGCAGGTCGCCACTGAGGACATGGAGTACGGCACCGCGTTCCATGCAGCGGCCCTGGAAGGCAAGGCCATCGAGGATCTGATCTACGTCATCCCAGAAGACGTGCTGAACGCCGACGGCCACCGCAAGGGCAAGCCGTGGCAACAGTGGGCGATGCTGCACATGGACAAGCCCAACGCCAAGGGGCCGGAACTGGCACGCCCCCGAGCCATGCTGGCGTCACTCAAGGCCAGCCCTGCCGCGATGGCGTTATTGGATCACCCCGAGAGCCAAAAGGAACTGTCGATTCACTGGGAGCATGACGGCGTTGAACTGCGGACTCGGCTGGATTGCCTGGTCCCTGGCGAGTGCATCGTTGATCTGAAGACCGCCAGATCATGCGACCTGGGCGCGATCGAGTCGAGCCTGGAATGGGACGGGTACTGGCTACAGGCGGGCATGTACCAGCGAGCGGTCGAGGCCATGACCGGCCAGCGGCTGCCGTTTCGCTTCATCTTCTGCGAGAAGTCGGTCCCGTATCGAACCGTCGTTGTCGAGATGGACCAGTCATGGATCGACGACGGTTGGGAAGAGATCGAGGCCGCGATTGCTCGACTGCAACGGCGGGCCGACAGGAACGATTGGCACGACACCATCGGTGACGCCGTGGTCCCGATGCAACGCAACCCGAACCACAAGAAGTACCGCTGGTACGCAGGAGACGACGCATGAGCACGACTTACCAGAAGGGTAACGGCAATCGCCAACAGGCCCGCCCAGGCACGGAGATCGCACCGCCGAAGATTGCTCAAGGATTGATTGCCTCAATGGCGGCGGCCCGCAAGCTGGACCCCGCGAAATACTGGGAAGCGGTCAAGTACACCGTGTTCTCTGGTGATGCGACCGATGCCGAGATGTTGGCGTTCATGACGGTCTGCGACCACTACGGGCTGGAACCGTTCCGGGGTGAGATCTTCGCCTTCCGCAAGAAGGGCGGCGGTATTCAGCCCATCGTGAGCATCGACGGCTGGTCATCAATCATCAACCGCAACCCACAGTTCGACGGCATGTCCTTCGACATGGAACTGGACGCGGAAGGCAAGATCAACTCAGTCACCTGCACGATGTACCGCAAGGACCGCAACCACCCGACGTCGATCACCGAGTTCTACCGCGAGTGCAACCGGCCCACGGAGCCGTGGAAGCAGTGGCCCGCCCGAATGCTGAGACACAAGGCCATGATCCAATGTGCTCGGATCGCCTTCGGCCTGAGTGGCATCTCAGACCCCGACGAAGCGGAACGCATGGCCGAAGTTGGGGCGATCATCGTCCCGTCGGAGCGGATCGAACATCGTCCGGTGGAGCGGATCGAACATCGTCCGGTGGAGCAGCGGACCATCGAGCATCAACCGCAAGAGACGTTGACGCCACCAGACACGGACGACCGTCGCCAGACAGATCCGGTCCAGACGCAACGTGAGCCGGGCGACGAACCGGAAGCCGCCGAAGCCCCGACGTTCGATTCACTCCGCGACCGACTCGCCAACGCAATGAACCCAGCGGCGATCAAGACCGTGATGGCCGACGCGGCCCGAGCACAAGCCGACGGATGGATTGACCAGCGTCAAATGGACGAACTGATGGCCATCAGGCAGGAACGGTCTAAGAAGTAATGGTCCAACGTCACACAAACACCGAAACCCGCTGGCACGACAGGGGCGTCGAGACAATTGTCCCGGCTGGTGAACCGATTGAAGTCGTGACGCTCGACAAGGTGCCTGGATCAGATCGAGGGACAATTGAGGCCGGGATTAAGCAGTATGCGAAACAGGGCCGGAAGTTCGTGCCCATCAAGATCCGGGATTGGTTTGCATTGATTGAAGAGATTTGGGTTGACTGATCACGCGGTTATCGCTGCGTAGTAACCGATATGTGTCGGATCTTTTTACAGGAAAGGCAATGACATGTGGGACTTTTATTTGGATGCGTCGTATGTGCGACAGGTGTTTGAAAAACACCGACGAGAATTGAAAGACTTACGTCCCCTCTTCTGGGCCGCCTTGCGTGATATCGAGAATGCGGCAGATCAGGACGATTTCGCGCTACTAAAGACACATTTCCCGAAGTGGTCAACATTGCTCGGTGCGCCTGGTGACTTCGGATATGGCACACCGTGCGGGGATGCACTGCGGACCCTCTACGAGTCGTGGAACAGGTTGCTGAAGTCGCATGGTGACGCCAAGCCGGAAGCGTGTGGTTTCGATCCGATTAGCCTGGGGTGTTAATCATGGGAGAGACCACAAAGATCCAATGGACCGATCACACGTTCAACCCGTGGATCGGATGCGCCAAAGTCAGTCCAGGCTGTCTCAATTGTTACGCAGAGGCCGACATGGACAAACGGCGCGGCCGCGTCAAGTGGGGCGTGAACGGAACCCGGTCGGTCACCTCTTCCGGATACTGGAAACAGCCGCTCAAGTGGAATCGCTATGCCGCGTGCATTCGCAGCTTCGACTGCGCGAACGGGAGTCACTCCGACGCCTGCCCGCAAAGTCTCCGCCCGCGTGTTTTCTGCGCGTCGCTCGCCGACGTCTTTGAAGACCGCGAAGAACTGAGCCTGTGGCGAGCCAACCTGTTCGACCTGATCGACGAGACTCCCAATCTCGATTGGCTCCTGCTGACGAAACGACCGGAGAACGTTCGCCGACTGTGGGAGTGGATTAAGGTGAAAGGTCACGTGTCGCAGAACGAAGGCGACGGCTACACAGGTTACCGTCATAACGTGTGGCTGGGAACATCCATCAGCGACCAAGCCACCGCCGACAAAGTCATCCCGGAACTACTGAAGTGCCGCGACTTGACACCAGTGCTGTTTGTGAGTGCCGAGCCGCTGTTGGGGCCAGTCGATCTGAAGCCTGGATTGAAAATCGCGTGGCAATGCAGCGGATGCAGAACCTGCTTCCCACAGCCGTATCGCAAAGTGTGTCCCGTCTGTCATCGAGAGGAATATTGGTCGGGATCGCACCCGTTCAATAGTCGTCGCGGTGTTGGACTCGACTGGGTGATCGACGGCGCAGAGAGCGGACCACATGCCCGCGAATACAGACTCGAATGGAGCCTGTCACTTCAGAGTCAGTGCCAACACGTCGGTGTTGCTTACTTCCGAAAGCAGATTGGCCACGCGATTACTGGACTGAAGGACAAGAAGGGTGGAAACGCTGAAGAATGGCCGACGGAACTTAGAGTCCGCAAGTTCCCACGCGTGACAGTGAACCAATAGCAACCATTTTGACGGCGTCGGCATTTAGCTGAACACGAAAGGATTGACTGTGAAACTGCGGGCTTGTGATTTGTTCTGCGGAGGCGGCGGGACCAGCGTCGGAGCGATTGCGACGGGTGGCGTCACGCTCGTCGGGGCGGTTAATCACTGGGACATCGCGATTGACACGCACTCGGCTAACTTCCCCGGCGTCAGGCACTGGCACTGACGAACGGATCCAGTCGTGGATCGTGGCTGGCGTGATCCTGCAGGTTGTTGGGGCCGACCGGCGACTGACTGGACTAGCGGAGCGGATCCACGTGTCCGAGTGAAGTCTTACCAACGAGGTAAACCGTTTTCCCAGACCGCATCAGATTTTTCTTACCAACTAGGTAAACGATTTAGGACGCGTGATGCAAGTCACCATCGACGGCCGGGATTATGTGCCAGCCACGGATTCGTTCAGGCTGACCGACGAACATTTTGAGGCCGTGGCCAAGTGTGAATCCAGTTTCGACCTGATTCGCTGGGCACACGACCAGCAGGCCAGCGTGGCTGAAATGCTGGCGTATGCCCGAGCCATCGACATCGTGTTGCCGGTTCCGACTCCCGTTGCCAAGAAAACGACTAAGAAGCCGGAACCACTGACGACCGACCACCTGAAGCCGAAAGCCGCATTGTTTGAATGACCCCACAATAAAGGAGTTTGCGAGAGATGACCAAAAAACGAATTGAAGTTAGAAGCCAAGTTGAATTCGATGCCTGTGTGAAAGATGGAAACATAGCGATCGTCATTGGGTGCCGCGTCGTGGCCAGGGGGAATTCGTCCGTCGTGGCCTGGGAGAATTCGTCCGTCGTGGCCTGGGGGAATTC
>FRDC01005152.1_pt1 | contig 37883 bp, 54 predicted proteins | sample 1106171 | NCBI WGS metagenome assembly FRDC01 (sample SAMEA3930566, study PRJEB13176) | freshwater metagenome | biome: Drinking water system; feature: drinking water; material: water | place: Singapore | collected 2014-12-20 | reverse complement strand
AACGTGATCCAGATCAGCCCGGCGATCATCTCGAACCAGGGCGGCACGATCGCGGGTCGCGAATACCAGAATGTGACCGCGACCCCGGCCAACGGCGCCGCGATCACCTGGCTCAACACCGCGACAGCCGAGCTGAACCCCTTCTTCGTGAAGAACCAGCTTCTGCTCATCCCGGGCAGCTTCGTCGTTAATCCGCAGGACGGCTGGATGACCATGCAGGCGCGCACGCCGAAGTTCGGCCTGGGCATCACCTACACCCGCCAGGGCGACATCAACACGCTGAACGTCAAGGCCCGCTGGGACATCGACTTCGGCACGGTGCTGCTCAACCCCCAGATGGCCGGCGCCATCGCCTTCGGACAGGTCTAATCGGAGATATTGCCATGACGACGAACAAGCAGGACGCTCCGACCACGCCGGGCAAGCAGGTCGCCGACAAGGTGGGCGAGATGAAGAAGGGCGGCGCGGTCCAGAAGGAAGCGGCGACCGAGCTGGCCAAGGAAGCGCTTCAGAAGGAGGCGCGCGAGTCCACCGGCACCGAAAGCGAGGTCGATCCTTCCAGTTTGCGCTGGCAGGGCTCTGACGAGGTGCAGCAATACGCGCCTCTCCTCGACGGCGGCTATGCCACGCTTGAGCAGGCGATGGACCCGAAGGACGGCATCCCGGAAGAGAAGATCGCCGGGCTGCTGATCCTGGAGCGCAACGGCCAGAACCGCACCGAGTTCGTGCGGGGCATGATGAAGCGCCTCAAGATCAAGGACATCCGCAAGGAGCTGCCGCAGGCCGGCGGCCCCGACTACACCAACGACACGACCAACCTGAGCGATCTGTGACGCTGCGCACTCTCCTCGCCTGCGTCGCGCTCGCTTCGGCGGCGCCGGTGGCTGCTCAACAGGCAACCACCGGCGTTCGCGGAAACCTGTCGGACGGGTCGGGCACGCTCACCACGGGCGGAGCGTCGCAGCAGGTGTTTCCGGCCAATCCCGGCCGCTACTACCTGATGTGCCAGAACCCGATCACCGCCACCGAAACGCTGTTCGTCAACTTCGACGCGACCGCCTCCACGTCGGGCGGCAGCTACGAACTGGCCGCCGGGGGCTCGATCACGTTCGACAGCAACTTCATCCCGGCGGGCGCGGTGAACGTCAACGCGGCGACCACCGGGCACCGCTTCATCTGCAAATCGGCGGGCTGACCATGCGCGCGGCTCTTCTTGCCGCTTTGCTGGTAACCGGGCCGGCGGCGGCGCAGCTCAACAACCCGCCGTCGCTGGATGTCAGCGGCATGGCGACCGCCGGCCAGCTCGCCGCCGTCCAGGCCAGCATCCCAACCGCCAGCACGACCGCGCCACCGAGCGTTGCCGACGCCGGCGCGGTCGGTTCGATGACGAGCGTCTATGCGCTCGCTAACCACACCCACGGCAGCAAGGCGCGCAAGGGCAGGGTGCTGATCCCCGCGTCGGGCACACTGGCGGTCAGCTTCAACCAGGTCTTCGTCAACACGCCCGTCTGCGCCACGACGGCCGAGACGACTTCGGGAGACACCAACGTCGTCAACGCCCAGATCGACGGCACGCCGACGACCACGAGCATGACGCTGCGGATCACGCGAACCGCGGTCACCAACGCGACGCTGCTCGGGCTGAATATCCTGAGCGTGCCGACGCAGGTCGCGACCTACGCCCATTACATCTGCCTGGAGCCCTGATCATGCCGGTTCGCCTCACTCGCGCTTATGGCGGCCAGGCCGCGAACTCGCTCTATTGGGGCGCGGACCAGGCCACGCTGCGCAGTGTCGGTATCGCGGACGACGACATCGAGTCCGCCTCCGACTATGCCCAACAGGCCCGCACCGTCACGGAAGCGACTGCGAACGCATCCAGAAACGCGCTCATCTACCGCATGAACAGCGGCAGCGCGCAGGTGCTGAACATCCCCCAGAGCGGCTTCTGGCCGGTGGGAACTGTCCTGACGGTTGCTCAGATGGGGGCGGGCGCAACCACCGTCACGCCAGCCAGCGGGGTCACGATCAACACCAAGCTCTCGTCGCTTGCGACGGGCGGACAGCGATCGGTCGGGCAGCTCATCAAGGACGGGCCGAATACCTGGACCGCAGTCGGCGGGTTCGGCGGGTGACGCCGGCCCATGACAACGCTTAACCTCTACGGCGGCGCCCTCAAGCGCGACCTGATCAAGCGAGCCTATGGCCTGTGCGGCCAGAGCGTCACCGAATACGAGCTGACGCCGGAGGAACTAGATCTCGGCATCCAGAGCGCCGACGCGCTGGCGGCGATGTTCGGCGCGTCCTTTCCGTGGAACTACGGCGTCGGCTCCTCCGACGAAGAAAGCGGCCTCGATGCGGCCGATGGCCTCGGCTTCACCGCCATGCTCGCGCAGGAGATTGCACCGAACATCGGCAAGGACTTTCGACCGAACGGTACGCAAGCGCGCGCGGTATCGGTGCTCCGGGCCAAATATCAGCCGGTCCCGTTCATGGAGATGAGCCGGCAGACGCCACGCGGCGCCGGTAATCGTTTCTGGCGGCAGGCCCCGTATTTCTATGCGCCCACTTCGGGTGACGAGCCGGCGCAATGACGCAGATACCGCTGCTACGGGGCGTCGTCTCGACCCGGGCGGCGGACTTCAGCCTGTCCTATCCTGTAAACCTCGAACCAACGCCGAGCGAGACCGGCATTTCCAAGGGCTACCTTCGCAGCGCAGCAGGGGCGAGGCAGACCGGCACAGGCCCGGGTGTCATGCGGGGGGCAATCTTCTGGGGATCGGTCCTCTACGCGGTCATGGGGACATCGTTCGTGTCGATCGCCGCGAACGGCACGGTTACGACGCTGGGGGAGGTGGGCGGCACCGGACCCGTCGCGCTCGACTATGGCTTCGACCGCCTCGCGATCCAGTCTGGCACCTCGTTGTTCTATTGGAACGGTACAAGCCTCGTTCAGGTCACCGACACCGATCTGGGCCAGTGCCTGGACGTGACGTGGCTCGACGGCTTCTTCGTCACCACCGACGGCACATCCATCGTCACGACGCAGTTGTCCGATCCGACGCAGATCGAGCCGAACAAGTACGGCTCGGCGGAGAGCGACCCTGACCCGGTGGCCGGCCTGATCCGGTGCCGGGGTGAGCTTTACGTCGGCGGGCGGCACACGATCGAGGTGTTCAGTAACATCGGTGGGTCCGGTTTCCCGTTCCAGCGCAGCCCCGGCGCGACCATCCTGAAGGGCTGGGTTGGGCCCCGCGCAAAGACGCTGTTCGGTCAGTCGTTCGCGTTCTGCGGGGCGGGCCGGAACGAGGCGAATGCGGTGTGGCAGGCGGGCGCCGGCACGGCGAACAAGCTGTCCACGCGAGCGGTTGACGACGATCTGGCGGCGGTCGGCGATACGGCGTCGATCACCCTTGAGGCGCGCACCTCGCGCGACGAACAGCGGCTTTTCGTGCATCTGCCTGATCGGACATGGGTCTATCTGGCGAATGCCTCACAGGCGGTGGGGGAGGCGGTCTGGTATTGCGCGCGCTCCGGCGTGGAGATGGATCAAGCGCTTCGGCCTCGGTTCGCTACGCTGGCCTATGGCAAATGGTTCGTCGGCGACGCTGCGAGCAACGGAGTCGGCGAACTCGACGAGACCGTATCCCAGCACTTCGGCTCGGACACGGGCTGGCGGTTCGACACGATGCTGCTCGCAAACGGCGGCAAAGGCGCGATCGTCCACGATCTTGAGCTGGTCGGGTTGCCCGGTAGGGGCGGCAATGGATCGGCGTTCCTGAGCTTCACCGAAGACGGCGAGACGTGGACGCAGGAGCGTGCCTGCCTGCTGCCGACCGCCGGCAATTGTCGCGGTCGCGTCGCCTGGCGGCCCCACAAGCGGATGCGAAACTACATGGGCGCGCGCTTCCGCGGGTCGGGTGATCAGCTCGCCGGCTGGGCCTCGCTCGAAACCCGGATCGAGCCTTTGAAATGACGACGGTCGTAACCCGCGCCGATCTGCAATCGCTTCAAGGCATCAACCCGAAGCTGCTCCGGGCCTTCGAAGAACTGTTCGTCGGCGTTGCGACTGCCGGCGAGACCGCGGCCGGGGCGGTCGCGGCCACGGGCGCGCTTCAGGATGCTGCGGTGCTCACCGCCTCGCCGAATGCTGCGTTCGGCAATGAGCGGGTGCTGCAGGTGCTGGATGGCCTGACGCTGGACCTGACGGAGAACGGCGCGGCTCTGCTCTCCCTTGTCTATCTGATCACCGTGCAGGGCGGCTTCAAGCTCGCCTTCAATGTCGAGGCGGACAGCTCGCTCGACCTGCCTGTCAGCGGCCGGGTTGCGGCGCTGGATGCCGCCGGCGCGACCTATGCCGACGATGCGGCGGCTGCGGCGGCGGGCGTGAAGGTTGGCGACCTCTACCGGAAGCCGGCGGGTGTGGTGGCTTGGCGGGTGGTGTGAATCATGGCCGTCGTCCTTGATCCTTCCCGTGGCTATCAACCGCTGCCACAGCTCGGCCGCCGCAATGCGTTCGTCGATCCAGCCCCACAACGGACGATCTCCCGGACGATCTCCCGGCACCCACCGGAGAGTATTCGGGCCTATCACCCGACACCCGCCGACCGTCTGCGCGAAGCCGTTGCCGCCGCACTGGTGGGCTTTGGCCTGGAAGGCAGTCGATTCTATGCGAACAAGCGCGCGGCCACGCTCGTGGGCTTCACCCCCGTGGGCGCTCTCGAAGACCTGAACAACGGCATCTTGCAGACCGGCAGGGGCGTGGCTAACCAATCGGCCGGAGATACGCTGGGTGGTGTTCTTGCGATGGCGTTGGCGGGTGTTCCGAAGCCGGTGAAGAAGTTCGTCCCGGAACGCACGGCTGAAACGATCGCACGCCAGCTTGAGCGTGCCGGCTTTTCGGTGGAACGGGCGGCGAGCGGCGTTTCATCGTCTCGCTATGTCACCGCGAGTTTGCGCGATGCGGATGGGAACTACGTTCTAGAGCCATACAAAATTCGAGTTTCCGATCACGACCTCCCGCCCTCTTACGGCGGGGCTGATTATGATGTTGGCCCTCATGATCTCGGTAACTCAGACTGGACGCGGGTCGTCAACTTGCTGACGGAGAGGGCTGGGCTATCAGTGCCGCCTGCGGTGAAGGCGGTGATGACACGCAACGCTCGAATAAGAGAACAGATGGAAGCTGAGGCGAAAGCTGCCGCAGCGTCGCGCGGCCCTTCCCATTATGTCCTTGAAAAACGGAATGACGCGCTTCTGGCGGCGGCGGGGCTGTCCGGTCTCCGAGGGAAGGCACGCAAGCGCGCCCTCACAAAACTTCGCTAACGCGCAAGCGTTGACATGCTTTAGGGCTTGAAGTAGTCTCCGCTCGCTCCACCGGCCCGCGATTTCTGAGATTGCTTGTCAGGTGGNNCTCAGGTGGGGTTGGAAGCGAAAGACCCGGAAACGGGTGGTAGCACCACGTGCTGCGGACGGTCCGCCTTCCGTTAGCAAGCGCCATGGAGCGCAACAAATTACCCCTGGAGCTACGGCTCCGGGGGTTTTGTTTGCGCTTGGCGCTGTGTTGCGCTAGACATTGGCTAAGGCCGACCTATCGCTCCTGCGCCTTGGGGCATCTCTCATTCGAGCGGATGCATGGTCGGCAGGGAAACCAACCCCGAACTCGTCAATCGGATCGCCAATAGCCCCGGCGTGCGCGACTTTGTGCGGCCCGACGGGCTTCCGATCGATCTGACGGCAGTCGTGACAGAACCCTCGACGCGCACCGGCTGTGTCATCCTGTCGAACGGCGAGGATGCGGTGATGCTGTTCGACCTCACTGCCACTGGCGTGTTCCAGGCCCATATTGCCTTCCAGCACAGCTGCCGGGGCAAGCGTGGCCTGTCGGTGGCGCGGGATATGCTGGATTGGATGTTCGAACGCGGCGCCCATGTGATCTGGTGCGATATTCCGGCGTGGCACAAGCCGGCGATCTGGTTCGCGCGTCGCGTCGGGTTCAAACGCCTGCCGACATCGGACGCCGACACCGAAATCCTCGAAGTGAGGAAGACCCACTGATGGCTACTGCAATCGCGGCGGGCGTCGGCTCCATTCTCGGCGGCGTGCTTGGTGGCAAAGGCGCAGCGAAGGCAGCGAAAATCCAGGCCAAGGCCTATCAGCAGGGCCTGCAGCAACAGCAACAGCAGTACGAGACGACCCGCTCCGACTTCGCGCCCTATCGCGAGGGCGGCATCGCGGCACTGCGTCAGTTCGGCGACCTGATCGGGCTGGACATGCCGGGGATCATCTCCGGCTATGGCGGCGGCACGTTCGACATCAACGGCAACCCCGTCACCACGTCTGGTTACGACGCGGACGGCAACCCCATCACCATGCGCGCCGATGGCAGCGTCATCCCAGACCCCCAGCAGGCCGCGATCGAGCGCCTGAAGGCGATGCCTGGCTTCCAGTCCCAATACGGGATCGGCGTCGATACCGTGCTGCAGAACGCCAGCGCCACCGGCGGGGTGCGCGGCGGCAACGTCAACAACACGCTGGCGCAGTTCGGCTCCGGGCTCTTGGCGCAGGTGATCCAGCAGCAGCTCGGCAATCTGGGCGGGATCATCGGTTTCGGATCGAACGCGGCCTCGCAGGGCGCGCAGTTGGGGCAGCAGAACGCGAACGCACAGAGCGAACTGCTGATCGGCAAAGGAAATGCGAACGCCACTCGGGCCGCGGCTCCGTATCAGGCCGCCGTCAGTGTGCTGCAGGGTCTGGGGCAGGCATTCGGTGGCGGCTTTGGCGGCGGCAAGGCCCCGGCGATTCCGGGCTCTGCCGGCGGCATGGATCTGCGCGGCTTCAGCTACGGGGGTTTTTAGATGGCGACCCTGGCCGACCAGTTGATCGGCAACCTGCTGAATGCGGGCGGGCTCATTGGCAACTCGTTCGCTCAGGGGCGCGAGCGGGAACAGAACTTCCAGCTCGGACAGCAGCAGCTTGCGATCCGACAGGCGCAGCTTAGCGCCGTGCAGCAGGAACAGCGTCGCGCGGCCGAACAGCAGCAGCGGTATCAGTCCGATATCACGGCGTATTTGGCAGACCCGACGCCGATGGCGCGCGCCACAATTCTGGCGCGTTATCCGGAACAGGCGGACGCGTTCAAGAAAAGCATCGACGAACTGGATGGGCCTGCGAAGCAGTCTTTGGAACTTCAACTGTGGACGCTGCACAACGCTGCCAAGAACAATAGGCCCGATACGGTCCTGCGCACGGTCGAAGGGCTCATCAAGGCGGACAAGGCGGCCGGTCACGATGTTGCCAACTGGGAAGAGCTGCGAACCCGGCTGATCTCCTCTAATGGCGCTGAGCGGGATGAGGTCGTCAAGGAGATCATGGGCACAGCCGGCCTTGCCCTCTCCGCTTCTGACCCAGCCAAAGCGAAAGCGTTGGGTCTCCTGGCAGACAACGAGAACCACGTCGGCCAACTCGGCAACGGCGGGCTGTTCGACATGCGCACCGGCCAGGTTCTGCGCGAGCCCGACCCGGATTGGCAGTTTGATCCGAATAGCGGTTCGTGGCTCCAAAAGCCCGGTTCGGGCGGCTCGAAAGGAGGTGGTCCAGCATCTGGCAGTGGAGCGGCTGATGGGAACTTCGACACGTTCCACAGCCGCTTCCTGGCCCCGATCGAAGGTGGCTATGCCGCCAGCGACGGCCGTTCCGGGGCGCCGGTCAACTTCGGCGTCAACCAGAAGGCCAACCCCGACGTAGACGTGAAGAACCTCACCCCGGAGCGCGCGAAGTCGATCCTGCGCGAGCGGTATTGGAAGGCATCCGGCGCAGACAAGCTGCCGCCCGGGCTGGCGGAGGTCCACGGCGACACGGCGGTGAATGCCGGTGTCGGCAAGGCGCGCGAACTGCTCAAGCAGAGCCGCGGCGACGTGAACCGCTACCTTGACCTTCGGGAGCAGCACTACCGCAGTCTGGGCGGGCGCGAACTGCCTGTCTGGCTGGATCGCAACGAGAAGCTGCGCCGGTATGTGAGCGGGAGCGGAGGCGGGGGCTCTCCCGGCGTTGTGCAAGTGCTGCCGCCGAAGGACAGGGATGCTCCTAGCGGCTATCGATGGAAGTCGGATGGCTCTTTGGAGCCCATTCCCGGTGGTCCCGGCGCAGGTCGTCCAGGCGGCGACCGAAAGGCGGAAGCCGACCTTCGCAAGGAGTTCGATCGCCTTCCTGAGATTAAGAGCTTCAAGGCAATCCGTACGTCGTTCAACCAGATCAGAAGGCTGGCAAAGAATCCCTCTCCTCAGAACGACATCGCCCTGATCTTCAGCTACATGAAGATGCTCGACCCGGACTCGGTGGTGCGCGAGGGCGAATTCGCGACGGCGCAGAACGCCGCCGGCGTGCCGGACCAAATCCGTAACGCATGGAACAAGGCGCTGTCGGGCGAGCGGCTCAATCAACAGCAGCGCGGTCAGATGCTGAAAAGCGCCCTGGACGTATATACCGCTCAACGGGAGACCTATAACGCCAAGGCCCTCCAGTATCGGGACTACGCCAAAGACTACGAGGTGAACCCGGATCACGTCGCGCGTCGGTACATCCCTGACGCCCAGCGCCGTCAGCCCGCCCCGACGGGCTTCCGCATTCTTCGGGTGCGGCCCAAGCAATGAAGCCGCTCGACGCAGCAATGCCGCCCAGCTTTGCGCCTGAAGAGGGCGGAACGATGGTCTACACCGTCGATCTCGGCAACGGTCAGGTCGTCGATATCGAAGGGCCACCCGGCGCGACACCTGAACAACTGCAGGCCACTGTCGCGCAGTCTGGCGTGTCGGGGCAGGGCGGGCCGGAAGAGACGATCGCCTCCGAAGAGGATAATCCTCTCCCCCAGACCCGGCTGGAACCGCAGGACGAAGCTGCGGTCATGGACATGATGCGGCAGGGGAAGTTCGAAGAGGCGGTGCGGTTTCTGGGCGCGCGGGGCTTCCAGTTCCCCAATCGCGCCAATGTCGAGAAGGCATATGAGCAGACGGGGCAGGTTTCCGATGCCGCTTACGCGCTACCCATGCCGGAGGATCGCAGCGTAGCGGATGCAGCCGCCTATGGCGCGCTCGATACCGTCATGCTCGGCTTGCCTGACGAAGCGCGCGCTTTTGTTGCGGGCCTCGACTTCGGCGGCGAGGGCAGTTTCTCGGATCGGTTCACGCGCGAGCTGGACGTCGCGCGGGGCGAGCAAGCGTATGACCAGGCCAACCACCCGTGGGCGCGGCTGGGCGGGCAGGCGGCGGGTGCCGTAGCCCTACCCAGCGGCTGGCGGCAGGTCGGCCTGAACGCAGGCAGGTCGGCACTACGCAGCGGCGCGAGCATGGCCGAAGCGCGGTCAGCCGCCGCTGCAGCGATCCGCAATCGCCTCGCCGTAGAGGGCGGAAGCTACGGCGTTGCTCATGGCGCGGGGGCTGGCGACACGTTCGACGAGCGATTGTCTGGCGCCGCGATCGAGGGCGCGGTTGGAACGGCGGGCGGCGCTCTTTTCGGCAAGGTCGGCGAGATGATGCAGCCGGCGAGAGCAGCGCGCGCCGCTGCGGCTCGGGCCGAGCCCGTTCCGGAGGCGCGTCACTTCGTGGAGGCTGCTGATCGGCAGGGCATTGACTTTATCGCGGCGGACATCCCTGGCGCGACCAAAAGCCGTTTTGCGACCGCTGTGTCTGGCGTCACCCTGGGCGGCATCCCCTTGGCGGAACGCGCCCAGCAGGTGATCGAGAGCGCCCGGGCGGCAAGAGATGCACTTGCCTCAAGAGTGGGCCTTGTGAACGACAAAACTGGTGCCGGGCAGGCGGCACAGCGCGGCGCGCGAGAGTGGATGGCAACCACGGAGGGGCGAGGGCAGGCGCTGGAGCGGGCCATCCCGATAAACCCGCAAGCTCAGGTCGCGCTCACCGAAACCCGGGACAAGCTTCATTTTCTCACGACAGGGCTCAAGAGCAACCCTGAGCTTTCACGCCTATGGGCGGAGAATGGACGGCTGAAGAAGACGCTCGATGCCCTGACGCCCAAAGAGAAGGTGATCCCGGGCAAGCCTGCCGAGCAAGGCGGTATGGGTTTTGGCGTCGATGTCGATCCTGTGCCGGCCGTCCCTGCGCAGCGCACGGGTGAGTTCGAGGGAGGGACGCTCTCCTGGGAGGATATGCGCCGCTTCCGGAGCATCATCGGGCAGATCATCGGGCAGCCGGGGCTGCAAAGCGACGGGCCGACGATCGACGGGCTGCGCTCGCTGTATGGGGCTTTGAGTGCAGATATGCGAGCGACAGCCGAGAAAACTGGCCCACGCGCATTGACTGCCTTCAACCGCGTCAACCAGTTCTGGCGCGGGCGAGAGGCTCGCATTGGCGGCGTTTTGGCCGACGTGCTGGGCAAGGATAATGGCAAGGGCGCTCAGCCGGCCTTCGAAGCCATTCAGCGCCTCGCGAATGCCAAAGGTGGAGATCCTGGAAAGCTCGCGCGGACACTCCGCTCAATGACCGCGGACGAGGCCAACACCGTGCGAGCCACTATCCTTCACCAGATCGGAACGGTGTCCAAGGGCAGAAACGACGTGTCAGGCGAGGTGTTCTCGCCCGCCGATTTCGCGACGCACTGGAACGACATGTCCCCGCGGGCGCGCGCGATTCTCTTTCAAGGGCAGCACCTCCGCGACTTGACCGACATTGCGCGCGTTGCGGACGGGATGAAACAGGCGGGCAAGTTCGCCAACACGTCCAAGACTGGCATCGCCACGACGGCGCTCGGCACCGTCAGCAGCGGCTTTGCCAACCCGTTCCTGCCCTTTTTGATGGGCGCTCTGCAGTTCGGCGGGGGCAAGCTCCTGGCCAGCGAGAAAATGGCCCGTTGGGTCGCGTCAGCGGCCAAGAAGCCGAATGTGCAGGCGTCGCTGGCCCATGTAGAGCGGCTGGGCGGAATAGCGCGCGCCGAACCAGCAATCGCCAACGAAGTCCTCGGACTTCAGCAGCGTCTGGCAGAGGCGTTTGCGTCAGCGCCGCAAGCACGTCTTGCAGCGGAACAACCCCTCAACGAAACCGCCGGGGTTCGTGACCAGCAGCAATAGTGTGATCGCGGCCAATCGAAATAGGCGAGGGCGGCTCAGTTCGGGCAAGCCTTCAACGTGTCCGCAATCAGCACAGGTTGGCCGTGGAAGGCTGCCAATCGGTTCGCCTCGGCGCATTTGCCTGCAGCGATAAGCGATCCGACCTGGAGGTAGACTTCGCGCCGGCGTTCCTCAGACCTCTCGGACGGGCTTGAGGGCGCAGCCAAGGGGGCGACAGTCTCAGAGCCTTGCTGCTGAGCCCTCCCCGCGGCAAAGGCGGAACTAATATTTCGACCAGCGCTCAGCAGGTCGCCGTAGGGGACGGCAGGGGCGGGAGGAGCCAGCGGCGGCCGAGACTGGCAATGGGTCATGTTCGCGATCGTTGTGCAATCCGTCGTAGTTTGCGCGAAGACCGAAGCCGGCAGTGCGGCGAGCACAAGCAAAAATACACGCATCCCTGAGACCCCGTTCTGAGATGCCGCCCATTCTTGCACCTCGGCCCGCTTTCGTCTAGAACCCTCCACATCGGCAGTTAGGCCCGGCGCCGCGGGCACCAATCACCCTTGGTGCTCTGTCGATGCAAAGGCTTACCGGTCTTTTCCCAATTTTCTACGACCCATCTGGCCGCCCCATGGACGGCGGGCAGGTGTTCGTCGGCGTCGCGGGCGATGATCCTGAAACCGATCCGATCGACGTTTTCTGGGACCCGGAACTGACGCAGCTCGCGGCCCAGCCGCTCCGCACCATCGGCGGCCGGATCGTCAATGGGGTGACGCCCTCCAACGTGTTCGTCGATGCCGGCGACTATTCGCTGAGGGTCAAGACTGCTGACGGCGTGCTCGTCGAATACAGCCCGTCCGTTTATCAAGACCTCGACGCGCTACAGCCCAAAGATGCCGACCTGACCGCAATCGCGGACCAGGGGACGACTGCATATGGGCGCGGGCTGCTGCTGCTCGCTGACCAGGCGGCCCTCAAGACCGCCACCGGCATTCCGACCCCGCTACCGGCGGCGGGCGGCACCGTCTCCGGGCCCATTACTCGTCAGGGTGCGGGGGTTCACGCCTACGCACTCAATCCGGCCTTCACCGGCTTCAGGCTTTGCGGCGTCGATCCGACCGGGACCGCCGACGCCACATCGCAGCCCGGCGACTTCCAGGTGTTCTACTGATGGCCGCGGCCAAGTTTCGCGATGCGGGCAACACCCTGCGCACCGTGTCTGCGTTCAAGATGAGAGACGCCGGCGGCACCCTGCGCACCGCCGTCACGATTAAGATGCGCGACGCGGCCAACGTCCTGCGCACCGTCTTCGAAGCTGGCGGTGGCTCCGGCGGCCTCGCGCTTACCCCGGCCTATGCGCAGGGCTACGGCGCCAGCGCAGGCACCATCACGGTATCGTCGAACTCGGTCTACATCACGAACGTGCCGGCGGGCGCGACGATTGTCTGGCACATCGACAATCCGTCGATCGTCATCGTCACGCCGTCTGCCTCCTCGACCATCTTTCGCGCCACGCTGGGCAGCGGAACCTCGGAGAGCGGGACCGCTTACGCCACGGTCAACGGCGTCAACACCGCCACAATTCAGGTCGATCTCACCAACGGAGGGACGGCCTGATGGCGCGCTATTCCGACACGCTGCGGGACCGGAACTCGCGACCGATCGCGGGGGCGCTGGTCTCCGTGCTGAACTATGACGGCACTGCGGCAACGATCACCAATGACGATGCGTCTCCGCTCGCCAACCCGTTTTCGTCGGGCGCGGATGGCTCGGTTGAGTTCAATGCGGACGACGGATTCTACACGTTGGAGTATCGCTACGGCGGCCGGCTGGTCCAGACTGACAATCGGGTTCCGGTTGGCGCGCCAGAAGTCGATCCGGCGCTGAACGCCCTCTCCCTCCCGACTGGCGCTTCATTCGTGGGTGCTGCGGGTCCGACGACGGTGCAAGCGGCGCTAAGCGCGCGGCCCACCAGTGCTGCGCTCGCCGCCCCCTCCGGCTCCTCGCTCATCGGCTTTCGGCAATCCGGCGCGGGTGCGGCTGATACCGATGTCGAGGAGATGCTCCGCCAAGGCTGGGTCATCCCCGAGATGTACCGTCAGACGGGCGCGGTCGACGAGACATCAATGTTCCAGGCGCTGTTCGCGAGCGGCAAGCGGCGGATACTGATCCCGGAGGGGGATTACACGATCGGGGCGGACTTGGTGCTGCCCGCTGGCACGCAGATCGTCGCGACCGCCCTATCGCGCTTTTATGCCGCAGCGAACAACCTCAAGCTCTTCAAGACGACCGAGCTGACGAGCGGAACACGGTTTGTCGGCGGCCGCTTTGAGGGCAATGGTTACACGGGCGTTACCGCATTCGACCTCACAGGATTCCGCAACGAGGGCGCCACCCTCCAGACCATGAGCTTCGATGGCCTGGCGATCGGCATCTATCTGCGCTCTCTATGCTGGGACACGTCCCTTCGCGACATCTACGCGCAGAACGTCGGCGACGGGATTGTCTTGGGCGAGGGCTGCAACGCCGTCACGATCGACCATCCCGGCATCAACATCTTTACCGGCGTCGGCATCCGGATCGAGGCAGGGACCGGGCCGCTGCCGAACGTCGGCAACAATATCATCGGCGGCTATGTGCAGGATGGTCCGGTTGGCGTGCTGGACAAGGCTCGCTCGACCAGCGTCAACGGCACCTATTTCGAAGCCTGCAGCGAAGCGGACATCAAGTTCGACGGCGCAATCATGCCGATCATTCAGCGCAGCTATCATAGCGCGAATGTCGGCGCGGTGTGCGTCAAGGGGCGCAGCGCCACTGGCGCCCGCATCGACAACGTAACCTTGCACGGCAGCCGCACCGGCGGCCTCTTCGACTTCGACAACACCAACACCTATTGTCGAGGCGGCGTCGCCCGCACGGCGACACTCAACATTCAATACGGCGATATCACTGGCCTGAAGCTCAATGCTTCGATCTCAGGGACCGCCGAGCGCGCGGATGTCGGCTTCGATACGACGGCGAACAAGCCATATGTCGCCACGGGCCCGGATGCCGGTTCGGTGTTCCAGCGCGGCATGGCGAACGGCTTCCATGACATCGGCAGCGGGCTGGGGCCCGCGATCAACGCGGCGCGAAAGGAAGATGGCTCCTATCAACTCGTGGCCGGCGGAGAGGCGTTCACCTTCTCCAACCTCGCCAACGACCAGGAGTTCACGCTTTACCTCAAGGCGTCTGGAACACCCGCAACGCCGATCACGGTCGGGGGCGTGGCGATCGACCTGACCGGCACCGGGCCGGGCAAGCGCAAGGTCGTGCGGGCAACCAAGGTGGGCGCCGATGGCGGGGCCACGTACCTGGAAGAATCGGGGTGGAAGTGACGGTGACCCCATCGGCACAAGGGCCGCTCGATCGCGTAGAAGCTGACCGCCGCGACTGCGATGGCGGCTGCGTTCGCTTCGACCGGTCCGAAGCCAATCTCTCCGCAGGCCGCATAGACCAGCGGGTGCCAGAGATAGAGGCTGTAACTGATGCGGCCGAGCCACGCCACGGCAGGGGCGCTGAGCCCTTTCGGCAGCGACACGCGAACGGGATGCAGCGCGAGGGCCAGGCCGGCCGCGAAGGCGTCGAGCGCGGGCGCGGCTCGCCACGCCTCTGGTGTGTCCAACCAGACGCCCCAGGCGCACCGGAGCAGGACGCCAGCGCCAATCAGCGCGAGCGGGCGGCGACGCGCGACCGCGATAAGCAGCGGCGTGGCGACGTAGATCTGCACTTCGACCGCAACGGACCAAAGGTGCGCCAGCAAGCCAGCCGCCTGCACCGGCTCGGCGCTGATTCGATAGTTGCCGAGCATCGCCGCGAACCAGCCGAAGTCGTCGAGTGGCATGCCGTGGATGGTGGCGGCGAGCGCGGCGACGGCGAGATAGGCAAGGAAGGCGGGCGCGATCTTCGCTGCGCGGCGGCCGTAGAAGGCGCGCAGGTCCGGCTGCTCGGCCAGCGCCTTTGCGATCAGGAAGCCAGACAGCGCAAAGAAGATGTGAACGCCCAGCCATCCGTGTGGCAGCGCCCCCGAGTGGTACGCCAATACGACCGCAATCGCCACGCCCCGCAGGCCGTCGAGCTTAACCACTCGTGTCACTGGCTGAGCCTGCCCCCTTCTCCCGCCGCCCACAAGCAGAAAGCCGCGTGATGTCCGATATGGAGCTGCATCGCGAGGTGGCTGATCTCCGCGACAAGGTGTCGGCATGAACCTGAGCAGCGTTATTCTTGCGTCCATGGAGCGTGCGCCGTGGGGCTGGGTTCTGACCGGCGCCGTGATCTTGGCCATTATCAAGGGCTGGCCGGCAATCAGCGACGCGGCGGTTCGCGCCCGCAGCGCAATGTCGGCGGATCGCAAGAGCAAGTACGACCGCCTGGATGAGCGGATAGCGACGCTTGAGGCCAAGCTGGAGCGGACGGCGAACGCGCTTCACGACACAGAGATGAAGTTGGTGAGCGCACTGGCGGCCTATCGCTTGGTGATCGGCGAGCTTCAGAAAATCGACCCCCAAAGCGCCGTCTTGAAACAGGCCCAAGCCCTTTTGAACGTGTCCTATCCTGCGCCGCCCCATGCCGACGACCCGCCGCGCGAGATGATCCGGGAGACGCATGCAGCGAACGGAGGCCAGCGGTGACGACGCTCAAAGACATCCAGCACCGCGTCGGCGTCCCTGCTGACGGTGTGTGGGGGCCGGTGACGGCTGAAGCCGTCGCACGGGCGCTGGGGATGAAAACCGCTCTCGTCTCCGCCCGCGGAGAAGCGCTGGTCAAGGAGTTCGAGGGCTGCAGGCTTGAAGCCTATCCCGATCCGGGCAGCGGCGGCGATCCGTGGACAATCGGTTATGGCGCGACGGGCGAGGGCATCCGCAAGGGCGTCACCTGGACGCGAGAGCAGTGCGACGAGCGACTGCGCGAAGATCTGAACAGGTTCGCGGTCGGCGTCGAGAAGGCCCTGGCCGGCGCTGTCACCTCCCAGAACGAGTTCGACGCCATGGTGTCGCTCGCCTTCAACGTTGGCCTCGGCAACTTCCAGTCGTCCACTCTTCTCCGCAAGCACCGCGCCGGCGACCGTGAAGGCGCGGCGGCGGAGTTCGCTCGCTGGAACCGGGCCGCGGGGCGCGTGCTCGCAGGGCTGACGCGGCGTCGGGCTGCCGAGGCCAAGCTGTACCGGGGGATGGCATGACCAAGCACCTGACCGCCCACCTGCACAACCTAATCGCGTTCCTCGCCGTGCTGGCCGCGATCGTCACGCTCGCGCTGGCCGGCAAGGCGACGGACCTCGCCATCATGACGGGCCTCGTCGGCGTGCTCGGCAGCTTCCGGCCGTGGGGAGCGCAGCCGCCGGCAGACGGCACGAAAGTCCAGATCGACCAGCCGGCAGACAAGCCGGTGCCTGTGGAGGAAGCACGATGACAGTCATCAGCTTGGCCGCCGCCCGAGAGGAACGCCGGCCCCACTGGCAGGGGCGCTGCCTGTGCATGGGCTGCCGGCATGAGTGGGAGGGTGTCGGCCCGATTGGCACTCAGGTCGGCCTCGAATGCCCATCGTGTTCGCTGCCTAAGGGCGTCACCAAGCACCTCTACGGAGCGAACGTCGAAGACAGGGAGCTGCAGTGCGACTGCGGCTGCGAGGCAATGATCGCGTACCAGCGCCAGCGCGACCGTCTCACGATCCTGCGCTGCATGGCCTGCGGCGCTGACCAGACCAACACCTTCTTCGGAGATCCCGCATGAAACTCGAAGACATCCTCGCCGCCGCGCTGACGGCCTCGCCCAAGCTCGCGAAGCACGCGCCGGTGATCGGTGCCGGGCTCATCATCGGCCGCGCCGTCGTGAAGGCGGTCAAGAAGCGGAAGGCGCGCTGATGCCCGGTCTCGCTCTCAACTCCGGGCTGCATCTCGGCCTCGCGCCGCTGCCGGGTGTGGTTGGCGGCGGGACCCCCACCCCGACGCCCAGCGCGGTCATCTCCTCCGTCAACGCAGACGGCTACACGGCTGAATGGCGCACCGGCACGCCGCCAGCCTTCACGCCGGACACGGCTCCGGAGACGATCAACGTCACGCGGCAGGGCTATCAGGCGGCAGCGGGCTTTCCGGGCTCCGTCTCGACTACGACCTATTCGGATACCGTCGTCCCGACGCTGCGGGCGCGCTTGGTCGCCCCGAACGACGCGACGCTCTCGCCCACGACCGTGATCCTGTCGGACTACGTCTACCCGGGCGACACAATCGCCGGCGTCACGATCGGCAGCACGGAAGCGAGCCCCAAGCCCGTCATGCAGTGGTGCCAGGCGGGGCGCCGGCTGATCGACACCAACGGTGATCAGGTTCATCGCGGCGAGGTCATCGCGTCGCACCGGGACGGCGTGGCGGCTGTCGTCGTCATCCTGCGCGACGTGAACGGGTTGGAGGTCCAGCAAACGATCACTGCCGAAGCGTACGTCCAGCGCTCCGGAGAGCCGTTCGGCGTTCAGAGCTTCCAGTATGCGATCGACGCCTCGACGTTGGCCAACGGTCTCATTCGCCGCCGCGCGCTCGTCTACCCCTATTTCGGCGCGGCCGGGTCCGTACTCGACACGAACGACCTGGCGGACGAGAGCCGTGGCGCTTCGACCCGCCTCGATTGGAAGGGACCGCGCTACTACGTCTATGTGGACGCCGGCGGCAACGACACGACGGGCACGGTCTCGACGAGCGCCGCAACCGCTGCTGGCGCCCCCGTGGCCACCCTTGGCGGCGCGATCGCTCGCGCTCGCGTCCTGATGCCGGGCAACCGCATTCCCGGCCTGTCCATCCGTCCCCGCGCCGGCTCCTGGAACTTCAACGGCTCGACCTTTAACACCTATCACGACGCCGACACGGCAGAGGTGATCGTCGAGCGTGACCCGACCGTGGCCAAGGCGTCGGTGATCTTCAGCTATGGCGCGGTCTACAACAACTATTGCAAATACCTGCGCCTGCGCGACCTGACCTTCGAGCGCACCGCCAACGTCAACTTCGGCGGCGATCAGCAGCTCGTGCTGGAGACTGTGACGGTCTCGATCCTCAACACGCCTTCGACCGCGCTCCAGTCCGGCTCGACCAAGCTGTTCTTCGAGAACGTCGATTTCACGCCCACGGGCGCCGCGCTCGGCAACTTCCTGTTCGCGACGAATGTCCACATGGTTCGCGGCGTCACTGGCGGCGTGGTCGGCGCGGTTTCGCAGGTCATGAACTTCCACATCGCCGGGTGCAAAATCCTCGGCGCCCAGTGCAGTTCGAATGCCCAGCCGGAAAGCGGGGGGCTTTGTGTCGAGAGCTACCTTTCGCAGCCCACCAACGGCACCAACCCGGTTCTCGCGGTGGCGCCGACCACCGGGACCCCAGTTGGCGGCTACGCGATCCGCAATGCGGTGACAGAGTTCACGACGACGGGCGCGGGCAATCCGACCACCGGCATTCGCGTCTCGTCCGACGCCGCCGGCGGGGACGCGACGCACATCATCATGCAGAACGTCTCCAGCGCCGGTGCGGACAATGCTGGCCGCTGGAACATCGGCTATGACGAGAGCACCGGCACCTCGCGCCGCACGCACAAGCTATGGCGGGTCGAAGGTTGCACGACGCCGCAGACCAACAACAAGTCGGATCGCTTCGTCCACTATACGCAGGCGAACGCGGACGCCCCGAACCGCACTGGCGCCTGGTCGGTCATGTACGGGGTCGGCTTCCGGGATAACCTGTATCAGTGGTGGGCGGCCGATGACAGCTATGCCGGCCAGACCCGCTCCGGCTCGGCGGGCTCTTTCAGCCAGGAATATGGCGGACTGAACCTCACCAAGGCCACGACCGTCACCCGGATCAACCCGCTGTTCACCGCGCCGGCCTGCACGACCTCCGATGGCACGACCTACACCGCGGGCGCCGGCAATGGCGACTACACGCTGCAGTCCGGCTCGCCGCTCAAGGCCAAGCACACCATCCGGCGATCGAGCGCGAAGTTCGACCTTGCCGGCACGACGCGCGGCGCGGTGGGCGCGACGACCAGCATCGGAGCTTATGTGTGATCGTCCGCGACCGCTCCGGCTTCACCCTGGAGCCGCCGCCCTCGCGCAGCCTGACGATCGACGCGCCCTTCGTCTCGCTCGTCAACTGCCATGACTTCGAGATCAGCGGCGACTGGATTGGGCAGGGGGCGGGCAGGGCGATCGAGCTGACCGACTGCAGCGGCTTCAAGATCGGGGCGCGTTTATCGGGGTGGCACCGGGCCGTCGTGCTGAAGCGGGTCGCGGACGGGTCTGTCGCGAACTGCCTGTTCGAGGGACTGCGCAGCGACGGCGTGAACCTCCAGCAGGGCGAGCGGATCACGATCGACGCCAACACCTTCCGCGACTTCGCGCCCGTGGGCGACGATCACGGCGATGCGATCTGGGTCTCGACGCAGGCGGGGCGCTGGCCCGTGGGACCGTCTCGCGACATCCGCATTACCCGCAACCGCATTGACGCGGCGGGCTGCAACTCGATCTTCGTCGTCTCGCCCAGCGGGGAGCGGCACAGTGGGATCACGATCGAGCGGAACCTGGTGCTCGCCGGCACGCCCAACGGGATCATGCTGAGCTGCGCCGATGCCTCTGCGGTGCGGTTCAACGTCGTGGCGGGGCAGGGGCAGCATATCCGCCTGAACGACGCCAAGGCAGACGTGCGTGGCAATGTCGCACCGGCCTGGGAGGTCAATGGGAAGTGGCAGTCGTCGGCGCCGGTAGGAAACGTCAGGGCAGTCTAACCCACCGCCGCCAACGCAGCCCGCATAGCCACCCACGGATCGGCATGCGTGCCCTGCTCCTTGAGGCTCGCGGTATAGGCCGCCAGTGCGCGGGCGACGCCATAACAGGTGCCGCACTCGTAGAAGCGCTCTACGCGGCCGTCGCAGTGCCGGTGCCAACGATCCTGACGAAACTGGCTCGGCGTCGCGTCGTCGTCGCGATAGGCGATAACATGGTGCCGCGTTCCGATCTTAATCGGTTTGTGGCAATAGCAGCATTGGTGTTCCTTGCGGCCGGCTACGGTCTTTTCTTTGAAGACCGTGATGCACGGCGCGTCAGCAGGGTCCATCATCACGACGATGCTCCTGAAGGTGCAGGGCTTGGATTGGAGGGGGTGCGTCCACGACACGGCTGCACGCAGGTCCAAGGCGCCTGGCACCAGCCGAAATGGACCGCACGACAAGGGCGGCTCATCGGGTCGGTCGCGCGCCGAAACGGGAAAAGGATGTCCGACGCGGCGAGCTTCTCTCGCTGCCTGCGGTATAGCCCGCTCACTCTCCCACCCCCGGATTGGTTTCAGAAATCGCAGGAGCCGGATGCAACGGGGTTTTCGATGGGTGGGTCATGCTGCCACGCTCCACGGTTCAAGCGGCGTCTCGTAGGCGAGCATCAGCGTGTGACGCGGCTGCCCGTCTTGAGCGGTCCCGAGACACATGATCGGCTTGCCAGCCTCCTGAGCCATGCGGACCACCGTGCGCCACCTGTCGCGGAGCGGCTTAGGCAGCTTCGCCAGCGGCCCCCAGCAAGGCACAAACACATCACACTCCGCGAGCACCGCCTGGATGTGGTCGTCGTTCTCAGGTCCGCATGGATCGAACGCCGTCTTGAGCCGGTTCACGTCCTTCGCGCAGTAGGCGAACTTGTTGATCTTGATGATGCGGCGCCAGCCGAGCCGCTGCGCGAAGCCGATATCCTTCCGGATTGTGGCGTCGTTCTCATCCGCATTGGCGGTCGAGGGGTTCACGCCGCACAGAGCCGCGACCAGACCCTGATCGGCAATGTCGCGCCAGAGGGTGTAGCGCCACGTCCCGCATGGCGAGAAAACTGCCCCGCTCATTTCATCGCTCGCGCAACGAGGATCAGGTTGCCGACCAGGAACAGCAAGCTCCCGAACGAAAACAAGATGGCGGGCAGCGCCTCGATTAAACGCCCGCTCACCGCCCGCTCTCCACGCTGGGGGTTTTGAGGCGGGCGGGGTCGCAGAGCACCTTCCAGATGCCGAAAGGGCATGGGTCGAGGATGCAGCGCGGGTCAGCGTGGCGGCACACCTTCGCGGCCAGCATTGCCCGTGAATAGTCCCGCGCTCGTTTTGCGTCAGTCCTCACTGTGCCGTCTCCCGTGCCGAGATGTTCCGCGCGAACGGATGCGGAACGCGCTTATTGCGCGGCGGAAAACTGCGGCTTTCGAGGAAAGCGGCGGGTCTGCGGTGTTCTCTGCAAGCGGTTTTCAAGACCGCTGCCTTAAACCACTCGGCCACCTCTCCGAAACGGCAGTTTTCCGTCATTTCTTCGGCATAGCACAAGGCGGAAACCGCTGCAAGTGTGCCGGGAAATGTGCCGTCTAGTCTTTTGCTGCCGCAGCCTGCTCCGGCGTCAGATAGCGCAGATACCACTCCGTTTGCGATATCGTCGAATGCCCGAGCAGCTTCTGCAACGTGTAGATTTTGCCGCCGCTCTCTAGGTAGCGGATGGCATACTCGTGGCGCAGATCGTGGAAGCGCATCCGCGTGAGCGAACGCCCGTCCTTCTGTGCCATCTTTTGTGCCCTGGCGACGACCTCGCGCCACATCTCCGTCACCCGCTTGTAGCGGTCGCCATTGCGCGTGACGAACAGATAGCCGCTCTTGTGCGCCTTCTGCCGATCGACGATCGCCTGCGCCTCCTCGGACAGCGATATCACTCGGAACTTGTGCTTGGTCTCCCATAGCTGGGCCTTGCCCCCGCGAGCATCTGAAGCCTTCAGGCCGGCAATCTCGTCCATCCGCGCGCCGGTCAGCAGCGCGAACCTGCACAGATCCCCGAAGGTGCCCTTCATGCGCGCGAAGTAGGCTTCCACGTCCTCCGGCGCTGGCCGGATATACGGATGCCGCTTTTCCTTTCGGGGCTTCTTCGGCAGCAGCTTGACCGGGTTCACATCCGGCCAGCCCGGCAGCTCGCGAACATGGTCCGCGATCCCCGAGACGACTGTGAGGTATCGGTTGATCGTCGCTGTACCGGCGCCCTGCTCGCGTCGCTTGTCCGCAAACGCCTGCAGGGCCGCCTTGTCGACCTGATCCCAGTAGTGGTTCTCGAAATGCTCGTCCAAGACCCGGAGCAGCTTCGTATACCCAAGCAGCGTCTTGGGCTTCCACTCGCCCGCCGTCACCCATAGCGCAGCGGCTTCCTTCCAGGTGTGCCGGATGGTGCCCTTGTACGGAGAGACGCCCTCTAGCCATTTTTCGAGACGCCTCGCAGCTTCTTCTCGATCGCCAGTTTTAAGGGATCGACGGTGCTCGCGGCCCTCAACGGTGATACGGGCATAGAAAATGCCACCGCGTTCGTAGAGGTTTGCCGGCTCGCTACGGCGTTTTCGCTTGCTAGCACCCATGCCCGAAGTCTCTGCCTGTCATAAGTCCAGCGCCGGCCCAGCTTGGCCGCGCCCCAAATCTGCCCACGCGCGGATAGGCTCTGCAAGGTGCGTCGGCACAGGCCGGTGATCAACTCGGCTTCGTCAATCGGGACGCGCTCAGGCTGGCTCACCGCCCACACTCCCGCTCCGGAGCGCCATCATGCACCGCGATCGTGGCGAGGAGGGCGAGGGCGATCATGCTGCTGCTCCGGAAGCAGCCCATTGGCCTTTCTCAAACACGGAGAAAACGCGAATGCGATTGTTGAAGCCGCACATGATCCCAACCGCAGCAACGAACTTGGCGTTCGGCGGACACTGAGGGAGCATGTAATGGATGAGACCAACCCGCTGACCACCGGCCAACGAAGCAAGTGCATTCTTCACTAGTGGTCCGGGCTTTGGATACATCGAAGAACCGACCCGGTAATTCTTCGCTTCGTCTTCCGAATAGGGCGGGTCAATCAGCATGGCGGAAAATCCGAGCGGCAGCGGGTCGCGCGCGTCCTGAAGAAAGTCAGGCTCAACCAAAGGATCGGCATCCAGCGTCTTATCGTTCGGGCCGAAGCCGCGAGCATAGGGATAGTGGCGCGCCATGCCGCCGCATACATGCAGGACCGGCTGGTCTATCGTCACGCCGAGAAGCGCCCGCGCGCGCTCGGGAAAGCCGCCGAGATAGGCGCCGTAATATTTGTGGCCACCCTTTAGCTTTGCGCGGGCTAGAAACCAGATGTCGGTGATGGGGCGATAGCTCACGCCACCCTCCTCACCTTGGGCGTCGCTTCCTCAAGCGCCAACCTCTTAAGCTCCGGCCCCTTGAGGGGCACGAACAGCCCCTTGCGGCGGCACAGCAGCGAGGAGTTGGCGAGGATGGCGTCGTCCAGCCGGCGCAGTTCGGCCGTCACGCGGTCGCGGCGTTCCAGCAGCCGCAGCACGGCGCGGGCGGTTTGGTGGGTCATGCGGACTGCGCCTTCTGTGCTTCCCGCTTGGCCCTGCGCCGACGGTTGCGCACATCGTTGTCGTGCGCCCGCTTCACCGGATCGGAGCGGCGGATGATGCCCCTCAGCCGCTCATATTCGCGCTCAGTCATCGCCCAGCAGCTCCGGTTGGGGCGAGGCTTCCGCCTGTGCCTCGCCCTGGGGGCCAGCGTCCGACGGAGAGGGGTCGGTGGCGGCGCTGGTGTGATCTTCGTCGGTGTCGAACTGGTCGCGCTGCGCGTCGGTCGCTTCGAACTGGCGCGGGCCGTCCTGCTTCGCCGTGTGCGCAACAGAGGGCTCTCCAGCCGCCCACATCGCCAGCCGCTCGCCGACCTTTTCATCCAGCGGCGCACTGCGTTGACGCAGGCCGGAAAACTGCTCGGGCAGTTTGATCCTCGTGCGCTCGCCAACCTGATCGGACTGCCACGTCGGCACGCCTCCGGCACCCGGCAGCAAAAGCGCGTTCAGCGTCTGCTCGAACACGAACTCGTCGCCAGCAATCGGCATGAAGCCCTGCGGGACGACCTCGTTCTTGCCCGTCTCAGGGTTCTTGACGGGCTTGGACGTATTCTTCGCCCGAAAGCAGAAGATGAAGTTGCTGTTGAGCTGCAGGATACCGTTGATCAGCGCGCGGCGCTTGGCCTTTGGCTCGGCCCAAGCCAGCATCTGCATCGCCTGACGCTTGCCATAGTTGTCGCCGGCCATGCGGGTCAGGATTTGGTCCTGCAGGTCGATCATGCCGCCCGGGCCCTCGTGCTCGTGGCTCATGCTATCGACGATCACGACGCCGGCGCCCTGCTTCACGCACCATTGAAGCGCGGCCAGGTAGTCCAGCGAGCCGAAGGGTGCGTCGAAGGGGACGTGCTTGAACTTAAACTTGTCCGCATAGTGGAGCGCGCGACGGCTCTCTGTGTCGATGAAGTAGATGTCGCCGCCAGTGACAGACTGAATGCCGGTAGCCAGGCGAAGCGCAGTGAAGGTCTTGCCTCCACCTGACGGCCCCATGAGCCCGACCAGAAGCGGCACTTTCTCGCGCTTGGCCGGAGTCGCCACGAAATCGCGCTTGGGAAGAACGGTCGCCATTATGCTGCCTCCTGCAATTCTAGATCGGTGATTTGGTTGAGCCACCAGACGGGCGGCTGCGCTTTGATCGGCTGGTATCCGGGCCATTGGCCGGCGGTTAGGCAGTCCGCGAAGATCCGGACGGCACGCTCGTTGGCGAGGCTTGCGCCATGCCGGAAGCTTTCGCTGCACTCGGCAAAGCGACCCAACCACGGCGCCTCGTTCTCGACAAAAAGAAAGCCGAAGCGCGGGCGTTCGGGCGATGAACTGAGGGCTTCGACGCCGTCGGCATACCAAGCCGCCTGCCCTGCATAGCCGTTGGCGAAAGCGCGCTCGATTGCCCGATCACTGGCGTCCGCGCACGTCTTCACGTCCAGCGCCAGATTCAGCGACGGGCACCAAACGTCCAACATCGCGCGGCACCAAACATGCGGGCCCGCAGCTTGGGTCGTCCATGCGATCACCACCTCGGTTTGATAGTCATGGCCTTCGCACGTGGCCTCGATCGCTTGCTGGATCGTGACGGCCATTTCGGCGGCCTGGTCATACTCGGCTTGCTTTACCGGAATGAGGCCGGCCTCGATCTGCTCGGCCTTCCATTCCTTCGCTTCCTTGGACTGGTAGCGATCGTAGGGGCTGAGCGCGTATTCCTTGCCCTTGCCGAGTGCGAGCCGATGCACGAGGTTGCCTAGACGGCGCGCGATTGTGTCCTTCGTCTCCTCCGCAGGCTGTCCAATCGCGGGATGCTGGTGCGCAAACTTGGCGGGGCAGTTATTGAGCAGGGTCCGGATGCCGCTATTCGTCAAAGCCGGCGCGGGGCAGGGCTCGGCAAAATAGTCGGCCGGGGACAAGTCGGAATAGAATCCCGGCGCGTTGATCAGCGGCGCGCTCACGGCAGCACCCACAGTGCGCCCCACACCAGCACGGCGCAGGCGATGGCGAGCGCCATTTCGCGGAGGAAGAGGGCGCGGGGGATTGCGGGGCTGTGAAAGCCGCACGATCCGTCACAAGGCGCAATGCGGGTGACTTCGAGCCCGTCATAGCGGGTGTGGATGGTGCACACCTGCTTCACAGCTCCAACACCTTCACTTCGGCCAAGGTCAGCCCCAGTGGCTCAAGCGCGACGTCGATCGCGCAGTGCAGATTGGCGGCAACCGTGGCGGCTTCGCTGGACTGGCCAAGCGCGCTGGCGCTTTTCATCCGGGCGATCATGGCGCGCACAGTCGCCGGGTTCGCGTGCGCAATGCGGGTGATCTCAGGCATTGATCGTGTCCGGCTTGAGGTCGAACAGGTGCTCGGCGCGCTTCTTCGCGACTCGGCGCGGCTGAATGTCGCCGGGCAGATGGGTCCAGAAAGGCTTGCCCTCGCGGATCGCGTAGAAGCGATCGACGACGACGTTGCGGTCAGCGACGCGCACGAACACCGTGTCGCCGCGGCCGTAGATCATCGCCAGGTTGGAAAGCGTCTCGTCGAGCGTGTCGGCGTCAGCCTCGGGACAGCGGCGTGCCGTGCCCTTAAGGCCAATCGAGAACGCTTCGAACGTCTCGACCGCCAAGCGCTGTGGCCGAACGCGAGCAAGCTCCGTCACCGCGGGGTGGGGGAGGGTGGCCATGGGTTAGGCTCCGGTGCTCAGATAGGACGTTTCATCCGTGCGCGGCCTCGGGTCGCGATAGCCGTGAATCTTGCAGCGCTGTTGCGGCAGCAGGATCGTTGGGTGGGCGCGGGTGCATGGCTTGCCGTGCTTGGCGCGAACTTCCCGGCGCGCATCCCGGATGTCGCGGCACATATCGCCGTAGTCGCTCACGCCGCGATCCTCGTCTCGGAGAGCCGCTCAACCGGCACCAGACCCAGCGCCGCTTCGATCGCCTCGTCGGGCGTCAGCGTGGCGTTGTGGGCGTCGACCCATTCGCGAGCTGCATCCCGGCCGCCGCGCGCCTCGCATTCGAGGAAGGTGCCGCCCATCGCTTCGGCGACGTGCGCGTCCCGGAGGCTGTGAAGCTGATCCAGATCGTCCCGCAGTTGCGACGCCGCCGCGTGATGCTGGCCTCGCGCATTGGCGATGAACGTCACCACGTGCGTGTCGCCCTTGGCGAGGAAGGTCCGCATCGGAGCGACGGCCTGCACGCGGTCCAGCGCGGGGCTGACGGTGATGCGCGCGATCAGGCTCTGCGCGGCGGGGGTGAGGTGCCAGGGCATTATGCGGCTTCCGCTTCAAGGGCGCACATGCGCTCGACCAGCGACACGGCGGATTGCTGAAGCTCGGCAACCGTGGGTTTGAGAGCGGCCCAAGCGGCGTCCCCAGCGGCGTCCCTAGCGGCGTCCCCAGCGGCGGCCCCAGCGGCGTCCCAAGCGGCGTCCCTAGCGGCGTCCCTAGCGGCGTCCCAAGCGGCGGCCCAAGCGGCGGCCCAAGCGGCGTCCCTAGCGGCGGCCCAAGCGGCGGCCCTAGCGGCGGCAGCGTCCTGCCTGACCGCCTCCAGCGGAGCGCGGATTGAAGGGATTTGCGCGAAGCCAGTGATTTCTGGCAGACTTTCGATAAACGCCGCCTGATCCTTCAGGCCCGCCAGTTTCAGCCACGCCGGAGTGTGAACACGGATGAACCAGTCCACAGCCATGTAGCTGCGGCGCTCGTCCAGCGCAGGATTCGCCGTGCCGATCGTCTTAGCGATCAGCTCTGGCGAGATCAGCCGGTTGCGGTCCTCATTGTTGAGACTGTCGTTCCAGTTCCGCATGAACGCTGCGATGACCGGACTGACGCACTGCGGATGGTCGGACCACGGCTCGCCTGCGATGTAGCTCGCGGCTTCCATGGCGCACATGCCAGCGCTGAAATTGCGGTGAGCACCTTGCTTCAGGCCGAGTTCGGCGACCTTGGCGAGGCGGGTCGGGTCTAGGGTGATCTGCACCGTGTCTCTCCACGCGTCGGGTGTGACGCTGTGGAGGTGGTTCTACAAAAGTGCTGTAGCTATGTCAACAGGAGTTTTGTAATTAATCGTCAGGCGGTATCCAGTCAGGTTCGAAGCCCGGGTCTGGGTCGATCGCATCGCCCTCGGGGTCGAGCTCTTTTGATTGCCGAATGGGGAGGGTCGCAGGCGCTTCGATCCCAACGCGAGCAATCGCTCCCCAAGGCGCTACATCCTGGAATATTGCAGTAAGCTCGCGCCCGTCCTTCAAGAGCTTCTTGAGGTACGCGGCGCGAGCGGAGGCAACATATCCGATCTGAAAATTTCGTGCGGAAAACACCGCGATCGCGTTCTCGTCGAACTCGTTCTTGGGTTCGGGAACGAGGCTGAGAGTCTCGCCAGCGTTGCAGAACGCAATCTCTGATCTTCGATTGCCGCCATCCCGATTGGGATGATCAGCTCCGACGATCGCGACCGAGAGTTGTCGCATTACTGGATCGTCAGGGGTCTTTGGATTGAGGAAAGACGCCCGATATCCATAGCGCGCGCGCCCGCAAGGCCAAGCATGTTGAGACGATCAGAGCCCCAATCGTCTGCCGGATCATAGATGAAAACCGGCCTAACACGAATGTTAGGCGCCTTGGTTGCGTCTAAGCCCTTCACAATTGCAGCGCTGATCGATCCAGCTTCGGGCGTAACCGCTTGGACAACGATGATTTCGTCGCGCAAGGTGACCCCGAAATCGAACGTGTGTTGCCGATTTAGCCCTTGCAGTACAAAGTCCGGATGACCTTCTGGGTACCGCAGTCGCAGAGCGTCTTTGACTCTGCTGTCGAGACGGGCGCCCCCGGGCACACTTGAGTTGGCCAGAAGATACTGCGCAGCTCGGAGCGAAGCATCCCCTACAAAGGACGCGCAATCGGCGACTGCCTCTTGAGATAGGCCGTCACACCAGATCACCCCATCATCGGTAAGACGAAAGTTCGTCTCCGAAAGCATTTTTCGGAGGCCGACGAAGCTGGAAACCTCAGCCGCTTGGCGCGCTAGCTCATCGAACGCCGCGCCGCCGTCGTGAGCGGTGTAGAGGTCGCCGCGGGCTTGAATCGTCACCCAAACCAAGCCGCCGGAAGGCATAATCACATCTGAGAGAAGCTTCAGACCATCAGCTGTTTCGCTGAAGCGGCGAGCTGAACATATGCTCCGGCGAATTTCCGCCCAATCTGTCACAGCAGCACCTGACTGTCCGGCCAAGAGAGCGGCCACCAACTGGGTCGTTCTACTCCGCACTCCGTTAAAAACAAGTCAAGAGCGATATCGCGTGACAGGATTCCGGTAGGTAGATCGACGTGGTTTCGTAGCTTTGGGGCGTTTGGAATCCTCGAGCCGGCGGGGCGATTGTCACACCAACGATGGAGATGCCCACCCATGACAACCTTCCGGGTAGTTCTGTCGCGGTGCCCTCCTGTCAAACACAGCCGCATGACGCACTTTCGGTTCGCCAGGAGGTTAACCACCAAGTACGTTGGCTCAGCCGTCTTGCAGGTGATCGCCAGCTGCAGGCCGGTTGACACACCCTGTAGGGCGATGGGGATGTACGCTCTTCTGGTCCCGATTTGCGTGCCCTCGCGCCAGTCCGGACGCGCTGGCAAGGTTTTGCCTGTATCCGCGATCAGGCGGTCCAAGTCTTCCCGGGTCACTGGAGAGGCCCTCCGTCACATTCTCCTCGCGACCCACACGACTTTGCCCACGATTTTTACATCGGTGGGGTCGGCTTCCTCCGGAGGATAGTCAGGGTTTGCAGATAGAATCAGAAGCCTTCGACTGCCATTTCGCATGACAGACCGAAGTCGCTTTATATATCCGCTACCTGCATACTCTAGCGCGTAGATCGTGTCACCAAGATCGAGTTTCTTTTCATTCGTGTCGATCAAAACAAGATCGTGCTTAAGCAAAATCGGCTCCATACTGTCGCCAAAACCGGTAGCTATAAACAATTTATCAGTCGGAGACCTTGTGACCGACTGTACAAAACTGAGATTGAACGGAATTAGCTCAGACGATGTGACTCTCTCAATCGTTGCGCCGTCGCCAAGAGCATATCTCAGGTCGAACTGCCTGATATAAACCAGATCATCACGGGGGAGGGTGTCAGCGTCCTCTACCGGCTCGCCTTCTTCGAAAGCCATGCGCACATATCGCAGCCATTCGGGTAGACGCTTTGCTTTGTTCGGTTGCTCGAACTCAGAAATCGATTGCTGACGTAGCTTCGAAGAGCTGCCCTCTCGTTCGGCGATCGCACGAGCAACATCGGCCAGCTTGGTTGTCGACCAACCGCGCTTTTTCCGCTCAGCAACCAGCCACTGTCGTTGTCGTTCTACCGCGCTCTCACCATCAGCCATGGCTGCGGTAGCTACAAGAGGTCTTGTAGCCGCGCGAATACAAAACTCCTGTTGCAGCATCTACAGGACTTTGGTATTTGCAACGCGTATGAAGAAGCACCCGCACCATGGCGCGCTACGCAAGGCTCTGAAGGCCGCTGGGGACAACCAGACGGTCTTCGCGAAACTAGTAGGCACCTCGCAGCAGCTTGTATCGTACTGGCTGAATAACGGTCGCGCCCTGCCAGCTGAGTACGTTCTAGCCGCAGAGAAGGCGGGCCTGGGGTCGCGCCACGACCTTCGCCCCGACCTGTACCCCGTCGAGCCCGCGAGCGTGGCGGCATGAGCGGGCTCCTTCCAGATCAGGAGCTTCGGCTCGCATGTCTTCGCCTGTCCGACATCGGTCAGGGTCCCGACATTGATCGAGCGCGCCAGCTCGAAGTCTACATCACCGATCGTGACGGTCATGCTCGGCATATTGCGCACGAGCTTCAGGTGCTCACGCGGTACATCGAACACCGTCTTGAGCAGCTTGCCAAGTACGGCTCCGCAAGCGCCCTCAACCCGTCGCCGGGAAAAGGTGATCCAGCTCCTGAAGCGCAGACTGGAGGAACTGATGCCCCTCCTCGTTGACGCTTTTGCGCAGGTAGACTGCCTCAACCCGCTCCGTGAGATGGGTGTGCAGGGCACGTCTCTGCTCCGGATCAGGAAAGCTCGCTCTAATCGTGGCTCGGATGGCCAAGGCATGCGCAAGCAGCCGACCCTCGATCTCGCGCTGATCCATTCGTTTCCTCGTGCGGTAGTTGCAGCTCGCACGATGCGGAAGGGCAGGGAGCGGGGCAACCCCTCCCTGTTCGCCGCATGATCGCCGCCCACCTCCGCCTCCGCCCGGTGATGTTCCGGGACATGGGCGACAGCACGGGCTGGGCGCTGCGCTGCAGTGCGTACGCTGAGCAACTCGAACACGAAACGGCCGCGCCGGCTCCCTGTGCCCCGCGGTCGTGCGTCGAGGGTCGGGGATTGGTCACCCCCTGGTCCCCGCCCTCGGCGCGTCTGAACAACCCCCTGCATGGCGGCGTGCTCTACGCCGTACCGGAGGCGTAATCATGCCTGACGCTGTTACGATCGTCCGCGAGCGCCAGCTTGTGATCCGGCGGGAGATGGACCGCCGCGGCATCAGCCTGAAGGCGGTCTCGCTGGACAGCGGCGTGCCGTACGACACGATCAAGTCCTATTTCCCGGGCGAGCGCGACAAGGCTCCGGCGACGATCCCGGGCAACGTGCTGTTCGCCCTGTGCCGGGGGAAGGATGGGCGCGGCCCTGCGCTGCCGCTCGACCTGATCTCGCTGATCCTTCCCGACGGCTTCCAGGTCATCAAGGCGCCGGAGGAAATCGACCACGACGCGCTGTGCGAACTGGCCTCCGACTATGTGGCGGAGAAGAACCGCGCGCATCACCCGGAGAGCGAGGCGGGCAGGGACATCGGCCTCGGCGAGCAGGCGGCACTGGACGGCAAGATCACGCAATTGAGGGCGGCGTGACCCCCGCGCACCGCACCCCCACCCGTCGCGGCGAGCGTGGCGGCTCCCCGTTCGGCCTGCACAGGCCCGGGATTCGTCGATCACAAATCATTTTCGACACTTTGGACGGGCTCAGCCGTCGGCGCGCGCTGTCGGACGCAGAGTCTGAAGAGCTCCAGAACGCAATGCGCACGCTGGGGATGATCTGATGGGCGCGGGCGCGAAACTTCTGTGGACAAATGACGGTATTTTTTGCGTCCTGGCTCGCTGTGCTCTTGATGGGAGGTCGACATGACGTTCGACCTTCCCATGCCGCCAAGCGTGAATGCGCTGTTCGGCACTAACTGGAAGACCAAGCGGCGCTTTGCCAGCAAGGCCTATGAGCAATGGCAAGCGAGGGCCGGTGAGGTTCTGCGCAGCCAGTATGCGGCCTTTGGAGCCCCTGGGGTCCATGCGCCGGTCAAGCTGACGATCAAGCTAGGCGTCAACTACCAGTCCGACATCGCCAATCGCGAGAAGGCGCTGACTGACCTGCTCGTGGCGCACATCGACATGCCCGATGATCGGTACATCGACGTTCTGCACATCGAGCGCGACCAGTCGATCGAGGGCGCCCGCGTCACCATCGAAGGCAGCTACGCCGGTGAGGCCCGCTCCATTGGCGAGATCATCAAGCCGATCGTGGATTGCGTCACCGAACAGCAGATCGGAGAGGCCGCATGAGCCGCTGGTTTCGTATGTACGACGAGCTCTTGGACGACCCCAAGGTACAGCGCCTCTCGGGCGAAGACTTCAAGGCATGGGTGAACCTCCTTTGCCTGGCGTCTCGCAATGACGGGAAGTTGCCGGCCGCCGATGACATGGCGTTCGCTCTACGACTTGACGCGCGTAAGGCCGCAGCGATCATCGGTCGTCTCGTGTCAGCGGGACTGCTGGACGCGGATGGAGACCGTTACGCGCCCCACGGCTGGAACGCGCGTCAATACAAATCGGACGTTTCAACAGGCCGGGTGAAACAGTATCGGGAACGGAAGAAAGCCGTTGCAGGGAACGGCGATGAAACGTTTCACGAAACGCCCCCAGATACAGAGACAGAAACAGAGAGTTCCGTAGCTAAAGCTACGGGCGCTGATGCGCCTTTGGTCGACGAAGACGCGCAGTTCTGGGCTGACGCGAAAAGCTTCCTGAAGCGGCGCGGCCATACGAACCCCGGCGCCTTGGTCGGCAAGTGGGTTCGAGACCACGGCAAAGCGGAGACGGCTTCAGCTCTCACCAGGGCACAGCTCGAACGTCCTGCGGAGACCATTCCGTTCATCGAGGGCTGTTTCAAGCAGAACAGCATCGGGCGCCAAATGGCGTGGGAGAGCCCATGCTGACCTTTGCTCCCAGCAAAGCGGGCAAGCATCTCTGCCCCGAGTGCTCGCATACCCGGCGCAATAAGCGGGATCGCTGCCTCAGTGTGACCGCCCTGTCAGAGGGGTTCGTCTGGTTCTGCCACAACTGCGGATTCAAGGGTTCAACGGATGCTGCACGACAAGCACAAGGCCTGGATCGAAGCGCGGGATATCGACCCGGCGCTGGCGGAGAAGTTCGGGATAATCTCGACGAAAGACGGAGACGGCTTCTGGCTTACCGTGCCTTACACGGAACGTGGGGAGGTGGTGAACCACAAGTACCGGCTCACCTCCGAGAAGCGGCACAAAATGGACGCGGGCGCGCCGTTGCTGCTGTGGAACGCCGACTGCCTGACCCATCCGGACGTATTGGCGGGAGCGCCAGTCGTTATCACGGAGGGGGAGTGGGACGCATTAGCGGCGATGACAGCAGGTATCCCCCATGTGGTCTCTGTGCCCAACGGCGCGCCCGCTAGCGCCACGCACAGGCCGGAAGAGGCCAAGCGCTACGAATGGGTTTGGCGGCACCTGGACGCTCTCAATAAGGTCAAGACGTTCATTCTGGCGACCGACAATGACGATGCCGGCCGTAATCTTCAACGCGACTTGATCGCCCTACTCGGGGCGGATCGGTGCCGGTTCGTTACCTACCCGGATGGGTGCAAGGATCTGAACGAGGTGGCGATCGCGCATGGTCGCATCGTCGTGTCGCAGATGGTCAGCACGGCCAAGCATTGCCCAGTCAAAGGCTTGTTCAAGTTCGGCGACTTTCCCCCGAAGGGTGAACTGCAGCACTGGTCAACCGGCCTGCGGATGCTGGACCCATACCTTCGCATGGTCCCCGGTACGCTGACGGTGTTCACTGGCTTTGCCAATATCGGCAAATCTACCGTTCTTTCAGCCATGATTGGCGCGCAGATCGCGAACCACATTCCGGTCTGTATCGCATCATTCGAGACCGACATCGACATTCTCCGGGACAGCCTCCGCCAGGCCATACTACGCTGCAGCGAGTTTGAGATGCGACGGCATCCCGAGCTCCGAACGGCTGACGCCCTAATCGAAGAGAACACGAGCCTGATCTATCAGGACGTGGACGCCGAAGATGAGATGACGCTGGAGTGGTTTCTGGAGCGCTGCCGGGTGGCGATCCTGCAGCACGGCGCGAAGGTTATCGTCCTCGACCCGTGGAATGAGCTGGAACACAAGCGCGCCCACAACGAGACCGAAACCGAATACACGAACCGCGCGCTGCGCGAGTTTCGCCGGTTCGCCAAACGGCACAACGTCTGTCTCTGGGTTGTCGCTCACCCGTCCAAGCCAGAGAAGGGCGGGCCGTCGATCCCCAAGCTCTACCAGATCAGCGGCTCGGCCGCGTGGGCCAACAAGCCTCACTATGGGCTGACCTATCACCGGCCTGATCCGAGCGCGAACGTCGGCCAGTTCCACGTTACCAAGGTCAGGCAGGGTATGCCCGGCAACAAGACCGACAAGAGCGGGATCAGCGTCACGCTCGATTTCCGCACGTGGGAGTTTGTGGAGGTCGTAGCATGACCCCGGAGCACTACGCGCGAACTGCCGCAGCGGGGAGAGGTTGGTGATGGCGGACAACATGCGCCTGGGCGTCATCGCGCTGTGCAATGCCTTGGGCCGGTACAGGGCCCTGACCGACGACGAGTCTCGGCTGCTGGAGCGTGCCGTGGATCGCAAGCCGGCTGCGACCCGGCGCTGGACCCATGCGGACGACGCCAAGCTGCAGCGACTGCGCAGGACGAGGCTCAGGGTGCCGGAGATCGCGAACGAGCTGGGGCGGACACCGTGGGCGGTTTATACGAGGCTTCGGGATTTGAAGGCGAGGGCGGAGGCAAAATAGGTGACCGATACCGCAAAGCGACAGATGCACCCGGCGATGATTGCCAATATGGGTAAGGGCAGGCCGAAAGGCGCAGTCAACAAGACGACGAGCCTAGCAAAACAGGCCATTGCGGAGGCGTTCGAAAAGCTCGGCGGCACAAAGGCGCTGGTCGAATGGGCACAGTCTGACGATGACAATCTGAAGGTTTTCTACGCCACGATTTGGCCGAAGATCATCCCGGTTCAGACGGAACTGACCGGAGCAGACGGCGGCCCGATCGAATACGAGCAGGTGAACGAAGATGCAGATGCTTTCCGCCGCCGACTGCTTTCGGGCCTTACCGCCGGAGCAGCAGCAGGCGGAGCTGGAGAAACTGTCCAGTGAGGCCCAAGCGGCTCTGCTGCATGACTGGCGTTTCTGGGCGAGGCCGGATCAGCTTCCGCCGCCGGGAGACTGGCGCACATGGCTCATCCTTGCAGGTCGCGGCTGGGGAAAGTCCCGCACTGGCGCCGAATGGGTGCGGGAGAAGGCGCTGGGCGAGGTCTGTCGCATCGCGCTGGTCGGGCTTACGGCGGCCGACGCTCGCGATGTCATGGTCGAGGGCGAAAGCGGTATCCTTGCGGTGCACCCCGAGCGCGAGCGTCCGCTTTACGAGCCCTCCAAGCGCCGGCTCACATGGCCAAATGGATCGATTGCAACCTGCTACAACGCGAGTGAGCCGGACCAGCTTCGCGGGCCGCAGCACCACTATGCCTGGGTTGACGAGCTTGCGAAGTTCCCCGCTGCCCAGGAGCTATGGGACCAGCTCGCGTTCGGCCTGCGCCTTGGCCAGCACCCCCAGACCGTGATCACCACGACGCCTCGCCCCATTCCGATCATCAAGCGGCTGATGGCTGACAAGTCCACCGAGACGACACGCGGGGCCACGCGCGACAATGTGACCAACCTCGCCCCCGGCGCCGTGGCCGCGTTGATGGAGCGGTACGAAGGCACGCGGCTAGGGCGGCAGGAGCTTGATGGTGAGATCGTGGACGACGTGCCTGGCGCGCTGTGGACCCGTGATATGCTCGATCGGACGAGGGTGAAGGAGCTGCCCGAAATGGCGCGTGTCATCGTCGCGATCGACCCGAGCGGGACCAGCGGCGATGACGAAGGCGATGCGGTCGGTATCATCGTTGCGGGGCGTGGTGTGGATGGTCAGGGCTATGTGCTGGAGGATGCTACCTGCAAGCTGTCGCCCGAAGGCTGGGCGCGTCGTGCAATCACCGCCTACCACCGCTGGAAGGCGGATAGGATCGTCGCTGAGCGGAACTTCGGCGGCGCGATGGTCGAGGCTGTCATCCGCACTGCTGACCGCTCCGTCCCGTACAAGGAGGTTGTGGCGTCGCGGGGCAAGGCCGCCCGTGCCGAGCCTGTCAGCGCGCTGTACGAGCAGGGCAGGGTGCATCACGTCGGCGGTTTCGCCGAACTGGAGGATGAAATGGTTCTGATGACAGCCGGCGGCTTCATGGGTGAGGGATCACCGAACCGCACCGACGCATTAGTTTGGGCGCTGACGGAGGCGATGTTGGCGCACCAGGCGCCACAGCGGGCGGTTGAGCCCTTCCGCGCCCCGGCCATGGCGTCGGCGTTCGGGAGGTGGTGATGGAGATCAAGGCACATCCGGCGTTCAAGGTCGGCGACACGATGTCGGTCGAGGTGCCGGTATTTCGTCGCTGGTGGCAGTTCTGGAAGCCTCGCGTCCTGCGATACGAACGTCAGCAGTTCCGGTTCACCGAGGTGGTGACGGGCGATGGTTGGCGGGTGGCCAAACCCCCAAAATCCCCAAATAGACCCGCGTCGTAGAGTGCCATAAATGGTCCGCCAGCAATGGCGACCGCACCCGAAACGACGCTGGACGACGAGCACGAGGTTGCCGAGCAGCCGAGCGGGCCAGACCTGGCCGATGTCCACACCCGGGCGCTCGATCGGTTCGACTCCGTAGCCCTGCCGCAAGCCGAGATGCGGGCGCAGAGCCTCGCCGACCGCCGCTTCGTCACGATCCCGGGCGCGCAATGGGAGGGCGAGTGGGGCGAGCAGTTCGAAAACGCACCGCGCCCCGAGATCGACCACATCACGACCAGTCTTGAGAAAATCGAGACGGACTATCGCGAGAACCGGCTGGCGGTCGATTACATCCCGGCCGAGGACGGCGACACTGACACGGCGGACACGCTGGACGGGCTGTACCGGGCCGATCTGGCGCACTTCAAGGCGCAGCAGGCCAAGGACAACGCGTTCCAGGAGGCGATCCGCGGTGGCTTCGGTGCCTATCGCCTGACGACCGACTATGCCGATCCTTACGACCCGGACAGCGACGCCCAGCGCGTCAATCCCGGGCTCGTCATCGTCGATGCGGATCAGAGCGTCTATTTCGATCCGGCGTCCAAGCTCTACGACAAGTCGGACGCGAAGTGGGCGTTCGTCATCACCGCCGATCCGCGCGCGACGGCTGTTGCGCGCTGGGGCGCCGACAATATCGATGACTGGCCGGTTCAGGGCTTTCGGTGGAGCTTCGACTGGTACACCGTCGATGTCGTCCGCACCGCCGAGTATTTCGAAGTCGAGGACGCGGCCGACCGCCTGCTGATCTTCACCAACGAGCTGACGGGTGAGGAACAGCGCTTCTACGCGTCCGAGATGGAGGACGGCGCCGCTGCCGACCTGAAGGCGCAGGGCTGGAAACAGCGCAGCCGCACCGCCAAGCGCCGCCGCGTCCGCAAATACATCCTGAATGGCACGAAGGTGCTGAAGGATTGTGGCTACATCGCGGGCCGAGAAATCCCGATCGTGCCGATGTACGGCCGCCGCGACTTCGTGGACAACATGGAGCGCTGGCGCGGCCATGTCGGCAAGCTGAAGGACCGGCAGCGGGTCTATAACTCCGGCGTCGCCAAGGTGGTCGAGACCAACAGCATGTCGCCGGCTCGCACGCCAGTGCTGTACGAGGACGAGCTGGATCCCACGCTGGCGGAGGAGTGGGCGCGGCGGAACATCGATCGCAAAGCGTTCCTGCGTCGGTTGCGGCAGTACGCAACGGACGGCTCGCCCCTTTTGTCACCGATCGATTACCTTGATCCGCCAGGCATCCCCGAGGCTACCGTCGCCTCGCTGCAGCTCAGCCGCGAGGATTTGGTCGGGCTGAACGACAACGCGGACCAGGTGAAGGCGAACGTCTCTGCCGAGGCGATGGACATCGCTGCCGCCCGGGTGGACGAGAAGTCAGGCATCTACCTCGACAACATGCGTCAGTCCGAGCA
>FRDC01004433.1_pt2 | contig 37892 bp, 33 predicted proteins | sample 1106171 | NCBI WGS metagenome assembly FRDC01 (sample SAMEA3930566, study PRJEB13176) | freshwater metagenome | biome: Drinking water system; feature: drinking water; material: water | place: Singapore | collected 2014-12-20 | reverse complement strand
ATTGAGTCCGTTAGCCCAAGAATCTGGAGATCAAACGTCATCTGGTAGGACATCTCTGAGAAGTTGCCACCAAATGATCCCGCATCAGGATCTGAAGCAAGCGTACCGACATACATGGCCGCATCTTCGCTTGGATTGCCTTGCACAACGAATGTATTGTACCCGCCGCTAAAAAAGTGCGAGGCCTTACCGGAGCCGCCAAGACAGCGATTGAAATCGGGACTTATATCTGAATATCCAACCGTCAAAGGATCATCAAACCACGCAAGAGACGAAGAGCCATAAGTATGCTTCTCAAGCACAGAGATGAGCGTTTGATTGTTGATGGTCTTGGAGCCAGGACCAAGACAACCATAATAGACCTGCGTAGAACCAGTTCTGTCAGATTCCCAGACAATATGCAGATTGCCATAACTGTCGCATCTGATGACGGCGTTCTTGTTTTCTCCCAAAGTCGTCAACTGTATCCAATCGCCATACGAGTTGGGCGAATCGCCCAGTCTAAACGAGGTTAGGAATAGCTGATAAGAACCATTCGATATAGGGGCTTGACAGACGATGTACGCATACATGTTGCCGTCAATCCAGTCTGTTCTAGCTGCTATTGATGGATAAACAGCTGGTATCTCCCTGTTCATCTTGTCTTTAATGTATGGTAGCGGATTGACTGATGTCAGCCCCTCAGTGGTTGGCGTTCGAGTCCCATCAACTATGACAAACTTCTGGCAGTAGATATTATCAGATATCTGAGGTCCAACTCCGTTGTTGACTCCAAATGGCACATCAATAGTCAGGATGCGATCATCATCTCTGCCAACAATAGCATAGCTTTGCGAGCCGAGTTGAGAATCTAGGAAGACCAACGTACTTCCTTCATCCATAAGCGATATGGGATCGGTTAGTATCTTGATGCTTCTATTCGTGTTATAGCATGGCTGTATGCTTGACGAACCATCATCTCTAACTTCTGTAACAACCGTAAACTGGTTCTCAGAATAGACATCAACCTCATTACCTCGACGAAGAACGCCAATGGCGTCAATGGATAGATATTCATTAGTTCTAATGAGAGTCGCAATCTCGGCAGCAGTTCCGTCCGCGGTATGCTCCGTAACCAGGTCTATTGAGACAAGCCTATCATCTGGGAAATGAAACTCAATCGTAACCGCCTCGCCAGGATCGACAGAGTTTACGAAGATGGTGTGATAGTATTTGGGCGGCGTCAAGATAACGCCATTCCGTACTGGATTGGCTCGATAGCGGAGCGAAGTCGGAACGTGGGCAACATAAACCCTGCTCGCCAGCGTAAATCGAGGACAACGGTCAGATGCAAAAGATGCGTCCACGGTGGGATCGTAAGACGACGAGAAGGCTATCAGACCAGACCCATTTGGTAGACCTACCGAAGAAGACGAGTTAAAGATGCGACAGGTGCCTGCGTTTTTGATTGGGCTGATGTTTGCAGTATTGATATCGCCGCAAAAGCCAACTCTGGAGTTGTAATACGAATCCGAGTTGCCAAAAATAGACTCGCTACCAGTATAAGCGCCCTTGAAGCAAAAATCATCAAGGGTATTGAGAGTCTGTCCTGGTTTTGGAGACGCATCGAACACAACGCATGCTGGCTTGTCAAAATCGGCATGCGCCGATTGCAGGGCCTTCATTTTGGATGGGAGGTAATGCAGTACAGATGCTGATTGATAGATTACTTTGAAATCATCAATGGCGCGAGCAAAGAGAATCGGGAACTTCTGCATTGTCGATGATTTGCTGCTGGTCCCCGACAGAACGTCTATGCCTCGGAATGAGAAAGAGCCTTCGCCCTTGTGGTTGGTGCGGACAGCGAACTTCTTGCCATTGATAAAGACATGAACGCTTGAGTTTGATTCGCCTCGAACCGATATAGTCGCCTTGTCGGATGGAGTTATGAAGTCTGGAGAGACCGTTATGCGGTCTCTTGTCCTCTCTGTAACATCATGCTGTATCTGGAAGGCGTTAGCGCCGATGTCAGAGAGAATCCAGTTTCCATCAACCATCTTCTCAACGTTCGCAAATATTGTAACAACTACGTTCTCGTTGCTTTCCTGAAGACGAAGGTCAAGGGTTCCGGCAACCTTTTTCAGACCGGAAAAATTCAGGTAGGTATCGTCTTGTACATCGCAGTTCGCTGATGTAACTTTTGACAATAGCGACAGCGAAGCATTCTCGAACGAGACGCGATATTGCGAACCCTCATCAAAATCGCCAAGCGAGAACTGTATATTGCGAGCATCAGCGAGCGAGCCGCTGGGTGGATTGAGCTTTAGGATAACCGCCACGATAGACCGTCTCCATTACCTGATCAAACTTGTCTGAAAAGTTTCGATAGCCGAAGTTCGCATGCACAAACCCGCATGCTTTATCGGCTTTTTTCTGCGCTGCTTCATAGTTCGACAAAACTCCCCTCATGGCCTCTTGAACAGTAGAAACTTTGATACGAGGCCACTTCTTATAGGCAAACTGGGGAATTGGGTCTATACTCTCATGAACCATGAAACCAGAAGGCTCCAGCAACGTGCAGTTGTCAGGCTTTGCATACTCTCTGCAGCCTCCAAAGTTGGTTACTATGACTGGGGTCCCAACGGCCATTGATTGCATAGCTGGAAGTCCAAACCCTTCGCCGAGGGTTGGAAATACTGAGCAATGGACAGAACGATACAAGTCAGCCATTTGCTCTTCGTTGAAGATACCTCTTTCGAAGGTGATGGGGGCTGTTTCCTTCTTTTGGAAGGACTTCTTGATTGCCTCAACATCCTGAATAGCCGAATCGGTTTTGTCGGTCTTGATAACCAGCCGCACTCCATCAGAAGCAGCAAACTCTGAGAACCAGGCCTCCAGCAAAGCCTCCCAGCCCTTCCGCCTGCGCCAGGTACCAACAAAGAGGTAGCGGAACTCGCCCGATGGTCTGTGTTGGCCGCAGGGCTTCCATATACTCAAGTTGAGTATGTGGGGGAGGCAGAATATGGGCCTCGTAACGCCAACTCTTCTAAACTGGTCAACGTTGAACTCTGAAGGACATAGAACCGCATCGCACCTATTGAGCAGCGTCACCCACTCGTTGGGCGGATCAAATGTTTCAAAAGTTGCAAATGCTATCTTCCTTTGCAACAGGGATATGCGATGGTACATGAGCGGCACGCAATGCAGAACCTGTATGGCAGACTGATTCTCTGGCTGGAGACTCATGCTAAGCAATTTTTGATAATCTGGCGCGGAAAAGACTTCCTGCTCTGGCTTGCGATGCATGCAGTTGATTCGGAGCCGATAGCCGCTCTCGGCGAGCGCCAATACGTTTGCAGCAGCAGCCTGACCATATCCAGTTCGATTGAAGAATCCGACCCACTCAACCAAAGGTTTACGTTGAGATGAGAATGTTTCCATTAATCAGAGCCCTTACATCGTTTATCTTGCTGAATACACCGCCGCTTAGTTGAGCCACGATATTGCCAAAACTGTCCAAACGAACAACCCTGCCAGAGTTGGATGCGAATGTGCTTTCGGCAATGACGTAGTTATTCTCATCGTCAAGAACAGCATCAGAAGCATATGAGCCATCGGGCGAATCGTACTGGAAACGTATGGCACTGGTCGCTCTATCCACAAGCATAACCTTGCCTCGATAGTTGACCAGTTTTCTTGCCGCTTCTTGCGCGAAAGTTTCGTCAGCCGTTGGCGGCTGTGCGGTCAAGAGGGAATCCTCAATCTTGGTGATGCCAGCAATCAACAGAGTATCCTCGTCTACCTCGTAGACAGAACCAAGAGAATAATCAGAGAAGTGTATTTTATCGAAGCTAAAGACAACCGTAGCAGAATCCAGCTCGACCTCCATGACATCGGGCGAAGATGCTGGACTATCTCCGTCTGTAGAGGAATCTGTTGACTCAACAATAGCAAGCACAGCCTGATTCTGAGTGCTGGAGATGACCTCTTGAGTCTGTATGTCTCGATACTCGGCTATGAAGACAATTGTCCATTCTCCAACTACCGCAGACGTAGGACTAGTGACGTTGACAGTCGTAACGTTACCAGGCGGCGGTGTAGAATACGAAACAATAGAAGTAAGTTCGCTCGGCACAACGATTCGCCAGTTGACAAAGAAGCCGTTATTGGGCGGGTCAACCTGAACAACAAATGACTTGTTCTCGCCAACTTTTACCTCATATCTAGCGACGGTACCGCCGCCAGATGTCTTCTGGTCGAAAGCAATGCTGGAGTTAGCAATCATCCAGTTTCCGTTCTCAAGTAGATTAGCAAATACTGGGCGGGAAATGCCGTCGATGAACACAAAATCCCCTATGAAGACTTCCATGCCCTGCGTGCCAATAAGCTGCTGAGCGCTCTGCGAATAGCTGAACGTCTTGGGAAAAGCACCTGATAGATATTGCACAGTAACAATGCTGCTCGTATTGAACATCTGTTCTTGTTTGTCAGCAGAGAGCTCGATTTCGAGTATCTGCTTTGTCTTGGTCGATTCTTGAACGATATCAGCCGAACCAAGAGCAATCGGAGAACCGCCAATCCACAGGACAATTTTCCTTATGTCAAGGTCAGCAGATTCAACCTCTTGCGAAAACGTTGTTGATAAAATACCTGTTCTTGGATTATAGACGGCTGTTAAAGGAAAGAAGAACGAAGCATCAGCAACGTTATGGCTTCCTACTCCGCGAACAAAAGTACCGTCCTGTTCCACCTCAATGACCCTATCGTTATCAAGGTCTGCAATAAGGAAGTTGCGGCTCTCAAGTCTGTAGACAGAGAACGGAAACTTGAATCCTCGGGCTCCCTGGTTGATAACATAATTGAGGGCCTGATTGGGCGAAAGCAGAAACTTAGCGCCCTGAAATCCTGTAATGGCGACCAACAATGGGTCTATTTCAGATACGACGTTCTTGAATGAGTAATAGATGTCGCCGACTGGGACTGGATCCGCTAGAACAATCTTCGTTGTCAACCTGCTCTCATCCAACTTGAGCGACGTATTGACGTAACTGCCTCGGTCCCACTCGTTTGACGAATCTATCGTAAAACCAACCTCATTGGAATCAACCTGCAACTGCAGTTCCAACAGACTCAATACTGGCGTCTTGTTTCTCTGAGCGTTTGCAAAGAATGCGATATCTATCTCAGCATCCGTGCCTTCGAGAGACAGCAAGTCTCCAGAGTTGAGCGGCGCAGTAAAGACGGCTCGGTCCAGAAGAGATGTTGAGTTCGCTGTGCGGATTCTGACTCTCAAATCGCAACCATCAGGAACAACAGCATCGTAGATGAGAGAACGAAAGTTGACGTTAACTCCGCCAGAGTATCTGAATCGAATGTAGCCAGTCGGCGGATATAGCGCCTGATTGCGCAAAAAGATGTTGTCTATCCAAAAAACCTGCTTGCTAACAATATCGTCTGTGTAGATGACGAGCTCGGTAACATTCGCTCGCTCCTCATTCAGTATAGAGAAAGATCGACGTTCAAATCCATTGAGCGTCCTGTCTGGGTTGCTTGTTATCTCGTCTGGCCCCAGCAAAAGATACGTCTGCGATTGCGTAGCATCATCGCCTGAGCCATTGACAAAGTACATATAGACAGCGCCATGGGTAATGGCCAAACTCTTGACATCCAGTACAAGCTCATCGAAGATCGACCAATCGTTACCAGTCGTTATCTGTTTTCGATACAGAGCTCTGAAGTTGCGTTGAGTCTGAAACTTGCCGCTATAGAACCCTTCGGTTCTAAAACCGTCGTTTGGATCTGAGATAACCTCCAGCTTGTCATCTATGATAGAGGTTTCGGCTGTAAAGCCAGGAATCTTGACCCCTCCAGATGGAACCTGCTCAAAATTCTCAACATAGGTTGCCGAGTTTGCGCCCCTTGTAAGTGAGACCGTATTCTTGGCAATACTCACCAGATTGCGGTCAGATGCCGAAGAGAATGCTGATGTGGTTTCCCAAATCACTGAGCGGACCTGACCAGCATTATTGGGCTTGCCAGATATGCATTGAGATACCAGGTCGATGTATGCCGTTGATGCGTCAAAATCAATCAGACTGTTCGATGTTATGCCTGGTATAATAGCAAGCGTGTTAAGGAAACCGGCATCCGCAGTAGAGTTGACATACATCCATGCCAAGACCAGTTTCATAAGATTGGCAATACCAATCTCTCCGAGAAGCTGTCTGTTACCGCTTACAATATTGCGAACCATGGAGTCCAGACCGGCGTGAGTCAGCAGTCCATTGTTGGCAAGATTGTTGTGGTCTATTTGCGGTATGCGGTCAATATCGAATCTGCCGCCCACTATCTTGCTTGCGTCAAAATCAGCAACCCGAGCGCCTGGTAGTTGGTTGCGAGTCTCTTGCCGGAGATCTATCTTGGACGGAGAGCCTCGGTGCTTGTGCTTGGCAATCTCGCTCTGAATGAGCTCAAGGAAGCCGATCTCGTCTCGATATGATGAGTCGATAGTTGTAACGCTATTTGAGCCAGTAGTCACGCGCGCAAGTCGCACAGCATGCGAGCCTGGAGCAACCCGGCTCCAGACAAACTGAACGTCGCGAGTCGTCACAGATTGACCTACAAGGACAGCATAGATATCGAATGTGTCATTTGTTGGCAGGTCTTGCAATATGACAGGTAGCGAAGTATCAACGGCAATAGCGTTAATAATGCCCACGCCTGGATCGATAGCGACTCGAATAGTCTGCTGTTGGCTATCTCTGGCTGGCTCGCTGAGTCCCCAGCCACTAATAATGCCGTCGCCGAATATCGAGTACAGACCATACAGCTGCTTGTCTATGAGCAAGAAGCGGTCTATTTCCTTGCGAACATTAATACCAAGGTCCAGTCGGTCCCGGAAATCAAAGAAGGCCATTCCATACAGGGGAGTTTGCCCAGACATGTTTACTCCGAGAAATTGATCTTGTAAGAAGGTTTATTGTACTTTTTGGCTGCTGTATCATAGGGTCTAGCAGCTTGTTCGGGACAATCAAAATTCCCCAGATGCAGTCTTCGATGCTCTACATGAATAGAGGTGTTACACATACCAGAGACAGTCTTAGTAACTCCAAAATAGATTCCTTTGCCCGGCAGTTGAGCAATCTCTTTGAATTTTTGTGACATATTCCTTTACCTACCCGCTACTGGAGGCCCGCCAATGCCAACGATGTAAAAACCCTCGACGCTAGAGAGCTTGCGAAGTTGAAACATACCAAACCCTCGGAATCCCGATCGAGACTCTCGAACCGTATCAGCAACTTCCTGCTGCTTGATTTTGCGGTCAATCTCGTTCTTGACCCGCTGCCAAGTGCTAGAACCTTTGCCCATGCCTTTTGAAAAGTTAGCCATTCATTCCCCTTATCCTGTACCTTGCAATAGATCATCCTCTCCGATAGATATGACGTTGATGTCCTCCAGAGAGAGGTTGACCGATGGGAAGATCCAGTAGCATTCAAACTCCTGCCACCATTGATTGTTTTCAGCATCTATCTCTGAAGAGACAGAGCCGATGATAAGCACTTGCTTGTTTCGCCATCCAAGACCCCTGAAGGTCACAATATCCAAAGCCTTCAGGTTATTGTGCCCTATCGCCTTGAATCTAACCTTGATGGGAGGCAAGAACATCTTAGTGTAGTGCTTGATTAGCCACTGTACATTGGCTTTGTCGCCGATAATTCCTTCCATCTGCAGCAAAGTCTTTGGGTATCCGATAAAACCCGGCTTTTCAATATCTTTGATGGAGTCAAAATTGAGAAGACCGCCCAACAACAGCTTGCCATCCGGCGTATTTGAGATAATGTTGATGTGGTTGATGACGGAATCCATATCTCGACTGACGGTATAGGAGTCCCACACCATACGATGTTGTTCCTTCGCATCGAACGCAGAGACATCATGGGCAGATGTAAAGAAGTCTATTTTGGATAGTCTTTCCCAGTCTGCGATAGTGAGATTTGAAGACGAGCCCTGCTGTCCATTGAATAGAGCCTGGTCGTAGGGCAGCTTTTCGTAATGGAAGACGCCGAGGCGATCGAAGTAGATAACCTTGCCAGCTATCTGACTCATCTTTTGAATGGCCTCGTAGTAGGTGGAGCCGTCCCTGAACTTGAACATAGGCTCAAAGAGTATATTGTAAGAGCCTGGTAGAGCATATTCTTGATTATATACAGTCTCGCCATTGTGCGGCAACTGGAACCAGCCAGATACATCTGTTTCTGCAAGTCGCTTCATAAGCGAGCCTGGTTGCAATCTGGTCTCATCCCTAAAACCAGCCATCTGAACGATATCGTAGACGGCGTTGAAGTCTCGCATTTTATCGTAGAATGGCGAGTTCAAAAATACCTGTTCTTGTAGAACCTTGGTATAGTCAAACAAATCGCAAGTCATCGTATGGAAATTAGTCTCTTCATTGATGGAAGCATTGGTGGCTATTCCAGTAAAGATGACTCGACCGGCGTCATTTCTTGGAGTAGGGATTGCGCCTTCATCATCCCACCAAACGCTTATCTGAACATAGAAGTTCTTGTCTGATAAGCTTCTGAGATACTCGGCAAAGTTGCGACGACCGTCAGAGAAGAAATTGTGCATACCTCTGTTAACAAGAAACTGTATGCGACCCGAGTGTTGAATTCGAGTTAAATCATCCTCTGTCCATGAATCAGATATCTTCATAACATGGTGGCTTACGTCCAAAGCTGGAGAAGCGAAAGCCTCGCCCGCTGGAGGGACATTCAGTCTGAAACCAGTCATGATAGGTGTTATGCATCCTTTCAGAGTCCAAGGCAGACCGCCATCTGAAGCAATACCGGCTGTAAAGATATAGTCGCCAGGCCACATAGATATAGCGGTCTCAATAACCTTTGACGTTGGCAACTCAGAACCAACCCTGCGAGTACAATCTCTCGCATAAACCCACATAGACGCTCGGTCTCGTTTGGCCGAATTAGGAAGAGCCTGCATATCAGGCGCTTTGCCATACCGTAGCACAGATTGTTCTTGAACCTCGATAGCCAGAGTCTTCTTGAACTTGCCATCAATAAACTCTTCGTACTCTTCCGCCTCTTGCGAGAACTCATAATCGTGCGATCGGGTAGACACGCCTGGATCTTTACTGATACCCTTGTCTCTAAGCAATAGATTGATCTCTTTGAAGTCAACAGGACCTGCTATGCTTAGTCGCTGATTCAAAGATGCCAAATCCAGCCGCTTGTATAGCAAAGTCCCAAACGAGAAAGCTGTCTTTATGTTACCGCCCATGAGGGCTATCTGCGACTTCGGTATGATAATTGGCACATCTTCAGTTGCAAAGTCTTCTTCCGATTCTGGGAGATCGCTAGCAGTAGGTAATGGAAGCAGGTCGGTACGAGTTATGACCCACGGCTCTTTCTCATATCCGCTAAAGGTGATAACAAGCTTGCCAAGATGCTGTCTGAACGTAACTCTCAGCTTGTCCTGTTGCAGCAAGCGACGAGACGATACCGATGTAAAACGTCCTAGTCGGCGCAGAACCGTATTCATTGCTGCAACAACCTTAGTTGTGCTGCCACCAGTTTGACCAGACGATGCATCCGAGTTGCTCGATGGTGTCGCTTCACCTCCGCAATCATCCTCTCCGGAAGCAGAGTTAGCTGGAGGGGCCTGAGAAGTAGACCCACCGGACTGAGACGCTGGATCCGGAACCCTTATGAACGGACGACCGGCATGACACAGAATGGGATAGTCCCGCTCCGCGATAATCAAGAAGTAGTTGTGCTGAGGATGCAGATATCCAATCTCAACTATGATGTAAGATTGGTCAGACAGATCGTATGTCTTCAGAGCCTCTTCAATCTTGGCTCCATCCAGCCCCACTCCAACAATAGCCTCATTAGCATTCGGCACATTGGACCCCGGCGTTGGCTGTTGATATGGGTCAAGAAACTCATAGCCCTTGCGAACCTGAAACTTTGAAGACTTGCTTATGCTAATGTCGGTTTCGAGGGCTTTCTTGTGAAACTCAACCCAAAAATCCTCGCCTTGAAACATCGGGGTCCTCTTCAGTACCCGCCAGTGAACGCCAGGATTGACATTCTTGTAGACGTTATTCTTGTTAGTTCGAAACTCAAAGGAGTCCACAGAGCTAAGATCATCCAAGAATACAATGGGGTCTCCATATATGCTCGTCTTTGATTGATATGGCACATGCTTGAAGTTGTCCTGCTTCTTGGTTACATCAACGCCGCCAACCGATTGCGTCTCTGGCGGAGCGTTGTGAAGGTAGTATTCCCAATGGGGGTAGTACAGTCGCTTGAAATCGTCAACATCATCCTTGGGAGGCTGCTGTAGCTGAGACTCTGTGTAACTGTAGTTGATGTACAGACTTCCGTCCTGTATCCAGGTATGATGGGCGGATTCAGCGCCTATCGTCTGCAACGGTTGCGTCAAGCGAACAAGGCCGTCTGAATCTACAAAAGTCTTGAAGAACGAAGTAACCAGACTCTCATTGGCAAGGCCGACAAACTCAAGTCGGTCTGCGGGAACTATGTTCGTATCTTCCTCAAGTTGCCTGGATTGGTTTTTCTCATTGTCATCAGTAGACTCTGTAGGAATCAGAGCAGAAACAAAATTGTGACGGTAGACGTAGTTCGGTTGCAAATAGATACCATCAACTCCCGGGATAGCCTCTACTTTTTCGCGCAACTGAGGAGGGGCCTTGTCAATGGTATTGGGAGAAAGCACATAATGCTCGTCCTGCAACTTGCGATCGAAGAACGGGCAGTCAGGGAAGATGACGCACTTACAGTTTAGCTTACCTGTGTAAGCTGGAGCTCCAGCGGTAAACTCTCCAAGTCTGTTTGTGCGAATCTCAGGATGAGCCATTACAAACTCCTAGTCTTTCTCTTAGCATCCAGCAGAGGAGGTCCCTTTGAATCGGCAAGAGAGAACGCCCGAATATCGCCATTGCCATCAAAGTAGTAGAACCTAGCCAACCCGCTCGCGCCAACGTATCCTCTGGCAGGAACATCAGAAATAGACATACTCTGGTCAAATGCCGCTATTGCCTTGCTAGAGTAGGTAAATCTAACATTCGTACCAAATGTTCGAAGCGCCTTTGTGAGCTCGTCCGCTATAACCCCCACAACAAATAGAGGCGACGATGTTGCCTCATCGGGATCAACGATACGCTGCAGTTCTGAGTTGTTCTGCTCAAATATGCTCAGATCAAAACTTCTAAGAAAGAGCATTTCGTCAGCCACATATGAGAGATGCAGTATATTAGAATCTTCATCGAATGCATATCCGAGCGATGAAATAAATCGTGGCTCTTGAATGTTGACGTTCTTGTGGAACAGAACACCATCTGGTATAGCGTCTCTCCAATCTCTACCATTGTTATCGCATATTCTTGCATGCAACTTGCCATTGGATACATAGAAGACCTTCAGTGCGTTCTTGCGATCCAACATAGCTATGAATGCGCTCTCTGCAAATCCCTGTCCAAAGTTCTTGCGATCCCCCGCGATACCAAAACGGGTTGTCTTGTTATCAGCTCGACGGGCTTCATCTATAGATAGTTGAGAATTGATGAACTTTCCTTTGTCCAGGTTTGCTATGACAACGCTTGATTCTGACTGTCTCATTTGCTGACCAGATACAGTAAAATGCGTCAAAGCATAGTTGCCTGGCAAGTCTTCATTATACACTAGCGGTCGCTTGTATGCTTTGAATGCATCTTTTGGATCGAATAGGGTAGGGTTGATTTTCTTGTCTATCAACGCATCATTATGGATATACAGTAGGTTTATGGTATTCGACAATCGATCGCAGACGGCGTAGGGATACCTTACAGTCTCATCTCCAATGGTCCTGACTATACCCTTGTAATCGAACCATGTGTAACCCATGTCATGAGAAACAAGACATGATATCTCGGTAGGATTGCTTGTAACAAGTCCTGGACCGTTGCCAGATGGCACATCTCCATCCCCTGCCTTGGTATCCTCGTAGAAGACGTACAGCCTACCCTGAGCATCGAATACTGCAGAGCTGGCTCCCGCCTCAATGGAGTTTTCGGCATACTTCTCGTCCGTTAGGTAGACAATCTCAACCTTGGTGAGAGTAATGTACTTGAGAATATCGCCGCTGATTCGCATAGACTCATCGCTATAGTATCTTGCGTCAAAACTCAACAGCCGTTCCTTATTCAAGGAGCCGCCCAGATATGGTAGAGCTACGTTATCAATGACCAAGTTTGAGCCGGGGAAAATGAACGTCAAAAACCGCTGTTTGCGAGCGGCAAAGTCTGAGACATCGGCCCGATAGAAGATTCGTATTGAGCGAATCTTGCGATTAGCCATGCTCGTGACGGTGGCCGTACCATTCTCCTGGTTCTGAACAAATGGGAGTTGCACAATCTTGTAGATGGAAGGGTGCTCCAGTCCGAGGGCTATCTTGCCAGATTCTCTTGTAATCTCCAATCCTCGACTGTAGCCTGGCTGGTTGCCAATCACTCGGTCATATCCCACAACAGGAATATCTTCCTGCGATAGTCCATCGAGAGATGGATAGGCGTGATTCAGACTTTTGTCGTCGTCATCTTCTACCGTAAAAGATGAATGCATGCGAGTCAGAGCATCGCTGAAACGCTGATAGTTCAGTTTCTGGTCTTTATTGAATACCAGAAACGCATCATCTCGATACGGGTGCGTGTCTATTGAGATATTGTCGCCCGTAACGGGACTTGTAGCCACCCATATGCCGCCGTCTGGTGACAATGCGAACTGAGGCGTAAAACGCTCAACATAGACTCTACTCTTGATGGGCAAAGTATGGAACATAAATGGCGTTCGTATGAACATATCAGATTGCACTGTTCCAGAGGCGCAAAACTGCTGGTCATATGTGAAGACTTTATTGCAGTCTCGAACGAAGTAGGCTCCGCCTTCTATGGAAGACATATCGTATGGCTCGAATACGGCGCTCGATAGATCATACTGCTGCGAATGAGGCAGAGACTGCCTGATAAGATCGAGATTAGGGAAACCTACGCCGCTTCCCGGAGTGTTGGGGTCTTTCTTGCTAACCTGTAGCAGAGCCATTGCGAGTTGTCGCTGATAACCGAACTTGTCATTGTCGTAGCAAACCGCATTTACATGGTCGCTGACATCAAAGACAAAACCGCGCAGCAACCTAGCAGCTCCATCTGACATAACGTCGAGCTCTCCGCTAGAGTTGAACCCTGGTCCGCCGTCCATATACCCAGCTATGAACGACTGCCACCACGCTTGGTCTTGTATCTGTTCAGCCGGAACAAGCAATCTAGGCTCCGTAGTGAAGTTCTTCATGTCGAAGGCAAGAATGCCTCTTGAATCGGCGAAGTAGAAACCTCGTATGTATGGCTTGTTTGTCTTGGTATCATTCAGCACCTCAACAAGTCTCTGTCCTTCAATAGTTTCCAACCTGGTACGTGCAGCCTTCTGCTGATCATCAAGGTCGGTCGAGACCGCTACAGCATCATCATTGTTGATATCGGCGATGGTAGCTTTGCGAGAAACATTCTTATGAGCGCGAAACTTTTTGGGCTGGAAGTTCCAGGCCTTGACCTGATCTACGCCGATACGCTCAACTATGAAGTTTGGGAACAGAAAGAAAAAACTACTGACGAAGATAGCTTGTCGAAAGTATCGATCCATTGCAATATCAAACGTCATGTACATCGAGTCCCCAACCTTGGGTAGGGTTGCTGGATCCGGCGCTGGCTGGCTTGGATTGGATACAGGAAGCAGTTGAAACTTAACCTTCCTATCAACGAGGTCATCAGCACCGCCATCCAAAAAGGCGTTTGCTCCTGCAAGAGAATCGCCCGGTATATTGTTGTCCGCTCGGTATTGGAACTTGCGAGGATCTCTGTATATCTCGATGAATAGATTGTCCGACGATGATGAATCGTAGTTTGCAAATCGAGCCTGGATTAGACCCTGAGCAGTAATGCGGTGCCCTCTTGTTGGTCCGCCGCTCGAACCAATAGCCAGAATCTCTTCATCGCTCAGATTCAAAGGTTTCTTGGTGATGCCAAGGAATGCGATAGGATATTCGCCAAAAAACTCATATGTCGCAACGCCATTGTTTGCAGCGGCTTCGGCAAGCATTTCTTCTGTAACCAAGAATGATCTATTGACTCTGGTTTCGGAACGACAGACGTGGAATATGAACTGCGAACGAGTCGGCTCAATATCACCAAGCAATGAACAACCTATCGCAGCGCCAAGAAAGAATCCAGCGCCCAACCCCAATCCACCAGTCACAAAGCCAGCATTGCCACCCGGCGAGAGACTATTGAGACTTGTTCCGCTCAAGTCTGAACGTATGCTGTATTGAAACTCGACAGAAATGCGATTCGCAGGAAGCAATCGGACTTGTCGCCCTCGACGATCGCTATCGGTCTCATTGATGTAGCCGTTCGATATGAGATCGATATTGTTGTACGCAAGAATGCCTTGCGTCAAACTTGCGCATTCGCCGCTCATGCATCAAACTCCCTTATTCAGGTCTTCCATAACCCTGTTCATGGCCGCTTCAGCAACGCCTCGGAAGGCTTTGACCATGGGGTCAAGCATATCTTGCATTAGCTTCTCTAGGACTCGACCATCAATACCACTACTCTTGCCAGCGTTGGGATCGATAATCTGTACTGGCAAAGGATTGGATGGGTTGGCAATAGACTTGACGCCATCTTTGACGCCTTCGGCAGTCTTCTTGGCCATCTCTGCCAGTTCGCTTGTACCAAATGCGGAGCCCGCAGCGCCAGCCATGGCCGTACTCATCCGTCTTCCTACAAGATCCTGCCACATACTCATGCCAGATGCTGCCCCAGCTGGGTTCATGGCCCCCGTGCCGCCAAGGAAACCAACCGGCGTTCGTTGGTCCATGGCTCTCCCCCACTCTTTTGAGCCTGCGCCAAAAGCCTCATCAGCCTTCTCGGGATTCGTCAGAACGCCAACGCCCGCAGCATTGAAGCGAGTCGCTTCGGTACGACCTCGGCCAGCAAAACCTGTAGCCAAGCCAACAACTTTCCTCGGCTGATAGGCCATGAACGTACCGAGTTTATGCTCCTTATCTATCATGATCTTCTGGAACATTCCAACTCCGTTATTCATCGCGTTGAGAGCAGAAACCCATCCGTCACGAAGGGCTCTTGTGACTTCAAGCCTCTTCAGGTCTGTTCGCAGCATATCGTTGCCAATCTGCATAACGTCAAGTCGAGCCTGCTTCTCTGCAGCAATCGCGGCATTGATGGCTTCTTGCGGAGCGCCAGCCTTCTTTAGCGTATTCTGTTCCTCAATAGCGTTGGCAAGGTTGGTCTCAGCAGTCATCTTCTTCTGTCGAAGAACATCTTCATAAGCGGCGAGCTTCTGCGCCTGCATCATTCTCTGAGACGCGCTTGCGGCTACGCCCATAGCCAGGTTGTCCGCTATCTGGATTTGAAGTTCGCTCTGGTCAATCTCGGCCTGTTTGAGAGCCAGGCTCATGTCATAGGTCTTCAAGACATCATGAGCGGCCTTGGCGCGAGCAGTCTCTTGCTGGACAAGCGTTGTGCCGAGCTGCTTCTGATATTGCATGAGCGCAGCAAGTCCTGCGGCTGTCTTCGACTCATCCGCCAAAGTCTGCTGCATCTTCTCGGGATTTCCGCTCTCATACGCCTCAGCAATACGCTTCGATGAAGCAGCGATATCGTCGGCGCTACCGCCTATTTTTGCGCCAGCATCCGTAGCCTTCTTGACAATCTGGTCAACGAACCCAATCTGAGTTCGAATAAGGTTGTTTGATGCTTCAAGATTCTTCATGTAGTCATTGAACGCGGAAGCAACTTCAGTAGTAGGACCGATCGCCATCGCAGTAGCGATTTCAAGCTGCGCCTGGTAGAAGCCTGTTGATGCCGCCAACGTAGCCTGCTGCTGCTCAAGATAGTCGTTGAGAGCTCGCTGAGCAGAAACAAGAGCCTTCATATTGTCGAGGTCTTTCTTACTAAGCTCAACCTTATGGGCTTTCTCTTCTTTTGCCTTTTTCTCGGAGTCTAGCTGTTCCTTCTGCTTCTGCCAGTATGCCTTTGTTGCTGCATCTCCAGAGTTGGGGTCGTTCTTATCTCCCCTAGCAAAGTTTCTGATTCTAGTCTTTTCCTCAAGCTCATTCTGCGCGGCATACAGGTTACGCTTGGCCTCGCTCTCTCCGCCAAACCAACCAGAATACCACTGTCTCTTATCATCAACAATCTCGCTCATCTTGCGTACTTTTTCAGCCGCAGCATTAGCGTCGGATTCAGCGGTCGTTATGCCTTTGCCTTCAAGCAAACTCTTCTGGTTCTCGTATGCGCTCGATTGCTTCTTGCGCAAATCATCTGTTTCCGCATGAATGCGGCTCATGTCTTCCCAAACTCGAAGACTTGCGGTAAGCGAGCTGTATATCTTTGGAAGAACAGCGGCGATCGCGCCGATAGGGCCGCCTGTCAAGAAACCGGCTCCCAGAGCAGTCCCCATGCCTCCAAGGCTGGCCGTTATGCTGCCTTCTTCCGCTGTGCCTGTAAGCTTCGATATTCCCCATTCAGCGCCCTCGCCAGCACCCCAACCAACAAGACCGCCAATGCCAGCCTGAGCCAAAGCTCCGCCTCCGGCAGCGCCAACTGCTCCGCCTCGACCTATGAAGCCGCCAAAACCAGTTGCGGCAGGACCGAACCTTGCATTCAGTCCCGCTCGACCACGACCAAACCAGCCTAGTTTTTCTGCCGCCTGAGTTGCAGCATCTCCGACAGAGGATTGGCCTCCAGTCAAACCGCCCGTCGCCCAGCTAGGCATGTTAGTAACAAAGACTCGAACGCCATCGCCTGCTCCGCCTCCGCCAGCAGATCCAGCAACTGCGCTTGCCAGTCCGCCCTTGCCTCGTCCCAAAAGACCTCGAACCAGGTGTACGCCGCTGGATATGCCCTGAAATGCCAGAAGACCTGTACCAACATAGGCGGCATACTTACCAAGAGTCGATGTGAAGTTCACTATCGACTCGCCATGACTCTTTATGATGTCAGCCGCTCTCTGTAGTTCTGGAGTGAACTTCTTGCCTAGCGCAACGCTGGCATCATTGATAAACTGTTCAGGTCTATTGGCATTATTGATGTAGCGTCTCGCTTCCGCTTCTTCTCTTCTGTCGCCAGGCGATTGACTGTATTTCGCAAAGTTTGAACCAGCCTGAGAGATGGAAAGCATATCGCTCATCTCTTCTGGACTAATCTTGCCAGCAATAGCCAACGAGATAGCATTACCCTGTATAGCCCCTATGTCTTTCTGGAGGAACCTGCCATCTTTGTCTGTTCTTTGAATCATCTGCTGAAGACCGATCATCTTCGCCGATGCATTCCCGACAGATCTTGAGAATGCTTCCATTGCCTCGGCGTCATCGCCAACAGCATTGGATAGGAACTTGGCATACTTTGTCATCTCACTCAGCGGCTTATAGGAGAATGTCTTCTCCATCGTTCGCATCAAAGACAGCGATTGTGAATTCGTGAAGCCGTACTCAGCCTTCAGCGCCTTCATCTGCTTCTGAACATCCGTAATGGTAGAACCATACGACTTGAACTGGTTGGTCGCCAGCAGCGTCTGCGTATTGAGTTGTTTGGTCTCTCGAACGGCATTGATGATGCCCTGTCCGCCAAGACCGATAGCAACTAGCTCTGCGGCGCTAGATAGCTTGGTCATGGAGCCAGCCAGGAAGGCCATAGAGCCGCCCAGCGGTCCAAGCATCTTATTGGCATCGGTCGCGGCCTTGCCCATGTAGGACATGCTCTTGCCAAAATCCTTGGCATCGGCAGAAGCAGATCGCATCTGTACGCCAGTCTTCTGCAGACCTTCGGCGATGCTCTTGGCCATTCGCAGGGCCTCATCGCCCTTGACGTTGAAGTTGACCGTAAGATTGCGTACTATTTCTTTGATTGGATCGGCCATCGAATGTCCTGTGGGAGGTCGGTCGAGGCTAGAAAAGCCCATACGAACCGCCACAGGTCATTTCGACAGAAATGGCCTATTGACCTTTGAGAAAAGTTGTTGAGAACCGTCTAGCGAGGCTGATTGTTTGTCGCTCGAATCTTCTGAGCGAGCGGCTCGCAACGGTCATAGCAAGGCTGCTCCAAATTCCAACCAGCCCCAACAGCAAGCAAATACGAGGCGCTGTAATAGTGCCAAGTCTTGCCATTATCGAGCGTATGGAGTTCAATCTTGAATACTGAATCGTCGTTGTTCCGTACTTCGGGCATCTTGCTCCTGAAAAGGACATAGGCCGTCGAGCAACGACGGTCCAGGCTTCTGTTGTAGGCGAGAAAAACTTTCCAGCCGCGAATTTCGATGCTGTTGGCCAATGAGATACGCATCTGCTCGGCGAGAGCGCCAGCAGCGGCCAAACCTTCGGTTGTCCCATAGCGATCGCAATCGTTCAGATACTCGCCATCTGTGATACGTTCGGCAGTCCCAGGAGATTCCAGCATTCCATCCGGCGACTCAAGCAAGTAGAACTGCCAAATGACAGTCGAGTTAGACCAAGCCTTCTCAACGGCCTCTCGATAGACGCTGCTGGCGATGGGGCGAGTAGGAACCACCCGATCAACGCTTCTGAGCAACGCAACCTCTACGCCGCCGCAGACCTTCCATGCAAGGAAAAACGGCAGAGCAACAATAAGAAGCAACAGGATGGCGAGTTTGCCCAAGAATTCCATAAACGTCCCTTCATGGAATCATAGACCTGATGCCTTATCAGTGAGGGCGGTCCTAACAGAAGCCTTCTGATTATGCCTCTGGGACCTGATCGATACCCAACTCTCTTTCAAGAAGAGTTGCCAGGTAGAAAGCTATTGTAGGATGCAACCTGTATACGTTCTCTCGATTGCAATCCAACACCTTACCATCTGCCGCCTTGATGTTCCAAGATTTGAGCAACTTGCAAACCCGCTCCATCTTTACGGCATTGAACCCGATAGACAGACTGCCGTCAAGATTCATGACCATGGCCAAATCAGCCAGTTCGCTTGCGTCTCGGAAGTTGGGCTCTCGGAAGGTAGCAGAAACATGCGTAATGGCTTTGTTGGCAGCGCCATTCTTGGCTTCATCTTCGCTGGCCCAGACGCTCACATTCGAGCCGTCAACGCAGGCCCAGAACTGGATAGACACCTCTGCATTAGGGTCAATCAGAATGCTCATCGAAACTTCTCCTCGGTTATTCCTGCGGTATGCCTATGGTTGGTAGCGATTTCTTCGCGGACTGAATAAAGCTCTCTTGATAAGCTCGAACCTTGCCGATTCTTTGAGCGATCATACAGACGCCCATGTGGGCCTGAAAATCCTTGGGAGCAAGAGCCCTTATCTCTTTCAGATTCCATCCATATTCCTTTGCAAGCACATGTTCGGCAACTGCTTCTGGCAGATCTCGATAGTCGCTTATGCTTCCTGAATACCAGGCCGCAGCTGCCTCTATGTTTTTTTTTGCTCTTCCTCATCAATCGTCATAACCTCATCGTACTTGCCTACAAGCGCCTTCGCAATGACATGCGGAAGCTGTCCGATAGTCTTGGGATTGATGGCTATGACCTGGTTCTTATCATCTACCATGTCCCACTCAACAAGACAGTTGGCGAAGATGTTCTCTCGATACTTGATGCCGTCAAATGTGCGGTCGCCGCTGGCTTGGTCGTAACTTGTAGAGTTCTTAACCACGAAGGTATTGAGCTGCCAGGTCTGAGGCTTCCATTTCGTATTCAGAACCTCGACTTCGGCATCGCCCTTGGCAAGCAATTCCTTGCCCTCATCTTCCGTTAGGATTCTGAACTGGCGAATGTTGCCCTTCTTCTTGATTTTGTAATACAGCGGTATGTGGATGAGATGTTCATCTCCGTCCAACAGAATAGAACGAGCCATTCAGGCCTCCTTTGTAAATGCAATAGAGGCATACCCGTCATGCGACGAATATGCTTATTGCTGTCATCTGGAATATCGTCAGAATGGACTTATAAGGACCAGCTCTAAGTCGTTATGGAACAGTATTGATGATGCGGAACTGCGGAAAGCCAAGGGCTGTAGGACCACCAAAGCTCCCGGCAGCAGGGCTCGAAGACGGCAATGCTCTGGCAGAGCCAATCTCGGTAGCCTCGTAGTTTGCATCGCAATCGCCGTGGGCCATGAACGGGATTGTCGTCTCAACAAGGTCGTTCGTAATAGCGATTTCTTCAATCTGGAAAATGACGCCGTTCAGGACTGTGGCAAATACAGGTGTTCCGTTAGCGCCAAGCTTGTAACCAAAAGCAATCTTGGAATTCGAGGAGAATCTCTTCTGGTTGTTATAGGCAAGCTCTGATAGGTTGGGGTGACGACCCATAAGAACGAGTCGGCCCTGAATCTCTCGCTTACCAGCAGCAATATCCTGCGGGGCAAGACGGTTGTTGAGAGTGTAGTACCGACGAGCGTTGTTGTTCAGCGTAACCTCAAACTGTCGGATGTAATCGCCAGGAACGTTTACGCTTTCGTCGCCGTACAAACGTATGGCAAAGTCGTTCCAGGTTACAACTCGGGCTGGAGCAAGATAGTCGAGGTCCTCGCCAACATCCGAAGCATTCTCTCGAACGTTGTCCGAAGAGTTTGCACCACCGATGACCTTCATGTTCATATCAACAGTGCCTTCCTGAACAACCGTCATTGTAACGGAATCAATCAGGCAGTTTGGATAGATGAATGCGGTATCGTCGGTATAACGAACTCTAACCTGCATGCTGCCGTACTGCAGCCTACCGAACTGGTCTCGCTGAGCTGCTAGAGCCCAGAACAATTGTCCGTGGTTAACAGAGGTGCCGCATGTCCGTCCAGAGTTGACCGTTGAACCTTCGTGAACAAGAGGGAAGGCAATCGTGCCTTCAACGGTACGAGCGCCCAGCTGATAGAGAGTCATATCCATACGACCATCTACAGCGTTGGGGCGAGTGATTTCCTGAGCAGCTCGGATGTCAGCCGAGGTAGCTCGAACAGTGACGTTACCAGAGAACGACGGAGCCGGAGAGACGAGCGAAATATTCGCGAAGGTCACCGAGCCTACAAAACCCATACTTGCCCTTGGAATCGGCATTAGACATTCTCCTTAGAGATAAACGAGATTAGCCAGAGATATGTTCTGATGCAATCGTGAATCCTGCAGCCGAAGAGAGATCCGCCCAAGTCTGTGGGATAGTCACTCCTTCTGATTCAAGATACGCGTCCAAAGACGCATCAGTGCCTCTGCTCAGAACATGATTGTTGATAGAACGAACGGCTGGCAAAAAGTTTACAGGCGATTTCAGGATATCATTGTTCACGAGATAGCTGCTGTAGAACTCTTGTAGGAGGTCAACCTCGGGAATGATGTCCTGCAAAAGAACAATTTGGTAAACCGCCTGAAACAGGTAATCTACAGACGAAACTACTTTGTCGCGAGCATTAGCGTAGTTGGTTGCTACAGCGGCGTAGTTCGCTCCAGAAATTACATTTGCCATTCGCTATTCTCCTCTTAGACTAGACCTGACTCAAGTTAGTCGAGAAAGTTGGCTTTCTCTTCTTGATGCGATTTGTCTCGCACTTGGTGTACCATACGAGATGGAGAGCTATATTCCTTCTTAAGCGATCTAGCTTTTTAGAAAGTTTCGACCGCCACCGAGCTCACCATACTAGCCGTGTTTCTGGTCACAGCAGACATGGTATGTATAAAGTTTTTGTGAGAGAATTGTTCAGCCACTTTGCGGGCCGCTAGAGAAGCCAATCTATAATGCTCCGGAGCCGATGCAAAGTCCTTCTTCGCTCTCAAAACAGCATCAGCTAGCCCATTGACAGACATGACGGCGTATTCTTCCTCGTTTGCGCCAATAAAAGTCTCAAATGGAACAAAAATCTGGTATTCCTTTGGCAATGCAGATATAACTTCTCCCACTCGACCATAGTTCATGCCAATCGGTATGCAGCCAGTCGCCATTGATTCCAACATAGTCAGAGCAGTGGCAGACTTGACCGATGTATCAACAAAAAAGTCAGCAGAAGCGTATTCTTGCGCGAATAGATCATCAGATAGGCCGTCTCGAATAGAGCAGAAGTACGATGGCAAGTTGACATTCGTTGCCTTGTAACGCCCAATAAGCAGGTCCAGGTCATAGTCTCCAGAATCGTAGAGATTGGTGTGAATCTTTCCTACGACCCCCTCACCAGACAACGATAGTATGTCCTTTGCTATAGCCATAGCCTTGATAAAGACCCCAATATTGCTGTTCTGAGAGTTTTGAGAAGACAACATAAAAACGGGAGCAGAAGCAGGCTTTCTCGCCCAGAATGGGAACTTGTCAAGATTCGGCCCATAAGGACAGAAGCACCCCACAACGTTGCAAAGATTAGAAACATTTGTCCATCCAAACTCGCTTGTCGAGACGATGTAGTCTGCATACTCAAGTCGTTCTCGCCTATTCTCATTGACCCAAAGACAATCGATCGGCAGAACCGCAATCCATTTGAATATGTTAGGATACATGGCCTTGATGGAATAGATAAAGTCAATATCCTTGTAGTCGCCAATGGAAATTACAACATCAGGATGGATTCTTTTCATGATCTCATACAGAACAGAATCGGCCTGCGTACTCTGCGGAAAGAATGGGTATAGCTGACAAAGACGCTTGCCAGAATCGCCATCATCAAAATAGTGCAGTCCGCCCTCTTCTGGCAAAAAGAATCCCTCATCATGATGCCATACAGCGCTGGTTACCTCATGGCCGTCAGCGACAAGTTGACGAATCAGGTCTGCGTTCATTCGACCATTGCGAACGAGCAGATAAGGGGATGCGCCAACCGTCAGTATCTTCATGGTTATTCCTTCTTGCCAACAAATGTTACATCTACTCTATCAATGCCGTCCTTAACTGTTCGGCCAGCCACTCTAAGAGTAACATCGACAATTTTGGCAATCCATTGAGGCGACTGATTGTGGTCGTATCCCACATCTATTTTGCCAGAACCCAAAGTTCGCTTAACATGGTGTACTATGCAATTCTCAACATGACCTATGCCGCTATTAAAGCCGCTGAAAGCGCCAAACAAAGTTTGCGGCTTGTCTCTAGTGGCCATGATTTCGATAGAGGCAATCATGCTGCCATTCATCTTTTCGCCATAATCATTTAGCATATTGAGACGGCAATCATGAGAGGATAGAATACGGCTAGGTTGATGCAGGTATCTTTTCCAGGATGGGGCCACATCTACAAATGATGCCGAGAAAGTCATTGCCATCTCGGTAACTTCTAGAACAGACATCTCTAAGGACATGCTTTCTACTTGGCAATCCACCATCTTGAAGCCGCCTCGATGACCTCCCGCTGTTTCCTGTTCCAGCATTTCAGCAGAGAAGAAAACTGGAGACCATACAAGGTCGAATGCGTTATCAAACCAGCTAGACTTGTTTTCTTCTTTCACCAAAGGAAATCGAACAGAGCATATGTGTCTGCCGGTATCTTTGTTCTCTTTAAGAATGAAAGGCACCTTATCAGAGAGAAAGAATATCTCTGAATCGGGAGCAAAGCTGAAGAAGCCAGACACCGGGGTCATGCATACCTCACTGAAGAAAAAGAACAACGAAGCTGGATCCTTCTCGTCTATGCGATTCCGAATGAGGAACAGCAATATCAAACACTTTTTTGATTTCTTCGGCATTCATCATATAAGCATTGTCAACTATGATGGCATCAAATGTCCTCTGCCCTAAGAGCGAATCGGTTCTATGAACGCTTGACACCACAGCCTTGCTTGACAGATGGCTATTCTCAAGCTGTTGCTCGAAATTGACCGCCATTTTCATATTCTGCATCAAGACGAGGACTCTATTATACCTGTGCTGCAGTAAAGAGACAACAGAAAGAGAGTGCCCAGACCTTCGAGGTCCTCGAATATGAATAGTACAGAAGTCTTCGATCCAATGTTTTGAGCCAGTATGCATCTTGGACTGTATCATCTCCGATTGCATATCTTCCGACAAATCTATCAGAGTAGTGATAGCGGAGAAGAGTCTAGCAGACCTACATGCCGCTTCGGTAGTTAGCACGATTGTTCTCCTACGAGAGTTGGGGGTCTTGCCATCCGCCTCTGGTCTGCTGTTCTGCCTCCCATGCAAACCAACTTATAGTTGCCGCATGAAGCAGAGTACCCTTGTGTATGAAGCCATAGTCTATGTCGGCTGGCCATGAGTTGTAGATGAATCTGGTAAGAGCTATGACTTTTGCATCATCACTGACCAGATAAGGATTTGCTGGCGGCACATACACCTGTATGGTCTCGCTGTCGATAATACACTTGATGCGGAGCTCTTCTGCTCTATGGATGGTTTCAAGAACTATTTCTTGGTCTACCTCGAAATCGCCCGTGTCCGCAACCTTGATGAACTCATCATCAACGGCAACATCGGCGGTAACGTTTGAGACATAGTAGTTGCCAACGAGCGGATAGATGTTCTTTTTGAGACCGGTTTCTACGGCCTTTGTAAGCCTAAGCAATTGTCGGTAGCTGTCCTCGGTATTGTCATCCTGAACATAGATGGCTATCTGGAACTTGTAGTCTTCTTTGGTCAGTCCGAGCGCCTCCCAGTTGGAGTGCTTATTCTGTCCCATAATGGCGATAGCAGGGAAACGAGGGATTACATCCGGGTCGCCGAGATACCACCCTTGCACAAAGTTGCCCATCCATGTCTTCATGACCATGGACGATTGACCTGGACCGAATCCATCTCTTGCCTGAACAGGGGTTGCCAATCGCAAGGTCGTGGCGTCGATGATCTTGTCAATAATGAGAGATGGCTCGCCTCGACGGGACGCCGGATCTATCAGCGATATCTCATCGCCTATTCGAAAACGATTCGTGGTCCGAACTCGAATGATTCGGTCGCCCCGAGCAACGTCGGCAGTGATATTGACTGGATTGTTAATCCAGCGATACACAACTCTTCTTACGCTTTCGAGTATGGCTTCATCCATCCAGCATTCTCTCTATCAAATCGTCCACATACTTTTCAGCCGCTTTGTCCTCAATTTCCTTCTCTGATTCCCCCTGAGATCTAAACAGCGGCTTATGTTTCTTGATAGAATCTGCATTATGAGCAGCAATCGCCTCTTGCCTTGTCTTGTAAGGCGTAACCGTCTTCCCCCACTTTACCTTGGAGGACTTGGAATCATGAGTTGTTCCATCAAGGTCCACCATGTTTTCAAGATTGCGAATCAGATCATCAAACATTAGGGGGTATCCATGTTGCGGGTTGTATCGTTATCCCATGCTCCGGGCAGTCTGTATCGATCTCGCAAGTTTGGATCGAAGAAACGATGACCGATTCGACGCTGACCATGAAGAACAGTTCGACCCTGAAGAATGTTGTTGATGTCTCTATCACCAATCGCCCTGATGGTCTTGCCATACTCGCTTGTCCCAGGCGACACCTGAGAAGCAAAATACTTGTCATAGATGTTCGCCGCAGCATAGCGAGCTGAGATCACTCCGATTGGGGCCGGAAACTTGACTCGAACGATTCTTGTCTCAGCTGCTATCCAACTGCCAACCAAAACATCAGCAAGTGTGACATGGGTCGTATCCGTAACGGAATCGACTACATGCCGCTCTTCCTGCACGCTGTCGAAAAAGACAATAACATCGCCTGGCACAAGGTTATACGCCTTATCTAGTTCGATAGACTCGTTGTATTCGGTGATATCGTACAACAGTCGCATCTCAAGATCGGCTTTTTCCATGAGCGGAGTTTGATACATCTCGCTTAGCTTGCCGTCGATTTCTTCGTCTGCCCATTGAATGTACTGGTTGACTATGGTGTCTGGAATAGTATTGGGGTCTCGACTGTTGCCGAAACCTATGAGCGGTACTTTGTTGCCGTTCACGACCAGATTGGTAGCAGAGGTTAGAGCTTGGGCTAGTATCGAATCAACGAGTTGAGGTGTGCAATAGCCCATCTATCTGCTCCTTACGATTTGTCGCCCTTCTTGCGACAAACCTCTGCTTGAATACATAGACCTGTGACGACCGAGTTCCTTGGATTCTTTGCTGGACGTACTTCTTTGATTTCAAATGGCAACTTCATTTCTCGCACAATGCCTTCCAGTTTCTTGCAGAATCCTTTTGGCATAGATGTTCCGCCAGCGACAACAATATCCATTGGAGCCGCAAAACGACTCTTCTCTGCTGCGAACTTCTTACCAAAATGACCCAAGACGAAACGGATCATGGCGTCATAGTAGCTATTCAGCGCGAAAATAACGTCATCATCGAAGTCGATATTATCGAAGTCGAGCTTCTTTTCCTTTGTTGCCACGACCTGCGATATGGGCGTTCCAGTCTGTTCTGAGACTTGTTGGTCTATCCAGTCCCCAGATCGAGCCACGCTCATCCCAATGACTTGCAAGCCCTTGTAGGCCAACACGCAGTTGGCGCGGCCAGCCCCAAAGCTTAGACCGATGCCGCTGTATGGCACCTCCTGCCCGTCCTCAACCATCGACGGTCTTTCTGACAACACAACAGCAAGCCCCTCTTCTATGATTTTAACCTGCCATCCTAATCGCTTGAACATAGCCTCGATACGCTGCCTGTGCATAATGCTGTTTGGAGAACCATCGACCGATTCCGAAGACACGCATGTGCAAACCCATGAGTTCTCATCGGGAGCCTTGCCTACAGATGAGTTGATCATCTCTGCGAGGACCAACAGCTTTTTATCCTCATCCTTGTTCAGAACGCCGTCCTGCATGGGGCGACGAACCTCAATCTTGCCAGGAAAAATGTTGGCAACCTGCATGGCGTCATCGCCAATTACAAAGTAATGTCCGCCATCCGAGATATACTGCCAGCCGTTCTTCTTCAGAACGTCTTCCATGTCCTCGACATCCGCAAGCTCAACAAAGGCATTGCGAATGGTCTTGTACTTCAAGTCCTGTCCTTCTCGCTCAGCGACTTGAAAAAACATGGTACCTAGGTCAACGGCAACCGCTCTGCTTTTTACTTCACTCATGAGTTATTTCCTCATCCCAGAAGGTCGCCAAGCTCATCAATGTTCTTGTCGATGTTCGCTTTCTCTTTGCTATCATCGCTCTTGATATTGCTTTTGGCGTCCTTAGAGATTCTGTTGATGACTCTTTCTTGTATATCGACGACTTTTCCATCTGGGACTGGTTCTTCTTCAGTTTCCTTTGGCCTAGCGACTCCTCCTACCAGGTTTTGCAAAGCCTTTATAGCCTCATTCAAGGTGTCAACCGAGCTGGCATCAAGAGTCTTGTTCTGCCCAATGTGTTTGCGAATAATGGTGTCGGTGCGATCTGTGACTCTCTTCTCCAAATCCCTCATCTCTTGGATGATCTCTTTGGTTCCAGATCCAGGCGCATGCGAGAACGGTGCCTGCTTCATACCAATGCCATCTCTACAAACTATCCTAATCTCGCCCTTACTAATGCTCTCTTTCAGACTACCGGCTTGGTCGGCAATGAAGCGAGAACATATTAGGTCTAGGTCTTGTTGCTGATTTGGCTTCAGCGAGATACGGAGTTCATAGAGTCTTATTTCGTATGAAGCGACGTTCTTGACAATATACATCTCATCCTCTTCTTCTGCCCATGAACGAGATTCTGGGCAGCGGTTGAGCCGTTGGCGTGATTGAAATGTCGTTCATCTTCTTGCACGCAGAACACAGCCAGTATATCTTGGCGTCTGCGAAATTGATCTCTATAGTCGGATTGCCGTCATGGTGACGACAGTCCTTGTTGCCGCAAACGCATATGATTTTTGATGACTTTACTTCTTCCATAGATTTCTGACTCTATCCCGAGCATCGTTTTGAATGGCTTTTATCATGGCATCTATATGGTCAACGCTCGCAAACTTCATCATGCTATTTCGCAAATCAACCAAATCTGCTATACGCATGATGGCGTTCTCGTAGATATGACTAGCGGTAGCGGTCTGCGGCCATCCTGTCCAACCCGAAGGTTGCTTGCCATAGTCGTGGAAGCGTCCAAGGAAATCAGCCCCTGGCTTACGCTTGTCGCTTGGAAGCTGCTGGAAGAATGGACGAGCATTCTGCACGAAGTAATCGTATAGCTGGCTGGCGTCCATCTTGCCTATGTCGGCAGGCGCAATATGTCCAGCATTCATCTTGTCAGTCAACCACTCTCTACGAGCCTTATCTCCATCTCGATTGTGACGAGAAAGCATGCGACCCCATTTCGAAGAATCGGAGTGAGGACGAAGCATCTTGAACATGGCTCGCACTGTCTGCGGAGAGAACTTACCAGACTGTAGACCAGACATGACATCATCCCCAATGTAGGCAGGAATGAATTGCGTCGATGTCCATATCTTCTTCTTAACCTCTGTTGCATAGGCGGGGTCAGTAGCAAGTCGGTTGCGATCAAGCGGTCCCCATTTTTGGCCCGGCGAAAGAATCTGGTCCGTCATAGCCTGCGGATTGGGATTGCCATCCTTGGCATAAAGTTGGTCCAGATAGCTGATTAGGTGTCCCACCATCTGTCGTGGCGGAACAAGGTCAGCAAAATTCATAGTCTCGATAGCGTCATTCGGGTCTGCAACGCCGTCAAGGGTAATCTCGATTCTGTTGCCACTCGGCGTCTTGATTGGAATAACTCGAACGCCCTTGCCTTCCAGCTCTTTCATAAACTTTGGATCGATAGCATTGCCGCTTGTAAGGGCCTTGTGAACATCGCTAAAAGAGCGGTCCATAGCGCCGAGATATGCCGCAGTATAGTTTGCAAGATTAGAGAGTCGCTGTCGTTCTGGAGAACCTTGAGGATGTTGAGCAGCCTTGGCATCAAGCATTTCCTTGAGCTGCATGCCAGTTTGATCGACGGCCTTCGGTATGCTTCTAAAAGCATTCCACAAAAGCCCCTTCTCCTCAGATGTTGAACCCTCGCCTTCGCCAGGTCCTCGAACCATATTGGACACGCCTCGATTTTCGCCAACGTCTATGACGCCGCCGTTCTCTTTGTCAATCAGAGCGGCAGCGCCAGCCCCTGCAGAGTCAGTCTTCATCTTCAGAAGGTCTGAAACATACTCAAATACATCGCTATCCTGCGAAACCATCAACTCATTAAACAACGCATCGAGTTCTGATTGGTGATTTTGCATAAGATACTGAGCCATTTGCGGCGCAGACATGCCTGCTATTTCATGCTTGTAGGGGCGTAGATGTCTTTTGCCCATGGATACAAAGAATCCAATAACAGGGTCGTAGTTTCTTTTGCCCCTGCCTCGACCTCCACCGAAGCCTTCAGGTATTCGAGTAAGAGCCTGGTCAAGGCGGTCGATTTCCGCACCAGTCTGATTACCATAGAAGTTTGCTTCAGATCTTTGAAGCATAGAGTGGAACTGTTCGGAGTTTGGCGCGCCCGCATCCAAGTAGTTCTGGTAAAACTCTTGAGCCAACGGGTTGCTAAACTGAGCCTGTTGCTCAGGAGCAGCCGCTGCGGAAGCAGAGTCATGTTGAAAGGCTCTCGATGCTATCTCGTAATACCGCTCTCGGTTATGCTCATTGTTCGCAATATTTGGCGGCAACTCTTCGAACGCGAACATGCGACCATGCGAAAGAACAATCGACGCCAGCTCATGATCCGTCATATCTGGAAACTGAGACTGCTGAGGAAGCATCGTCGGCGATGGAAGAGCAGTATTCTGAAATGATCGAAGAGCCTGATTCCAGAGATTTCTATGCTGAGTTTTCCATGCGACTGGAGCCATCATGCTGATTTCTTCCGCAGCCATTGGATCTTCGGGATCATAATTCTCATGGATGAAGCGATTCATCTTAGACAGCAAAGCCTGGTTGGTGGACTGCTGAATAACGTCGTTCTGAGGCTGAAGCCTTAGTGTCGGCTGTTGCGGCTGAGGGGCTGGAGTAGCAGGACGCTGCATCTGCATAGCAGGCAGACCAGCGTACCTGTTCAGTAGTTTGTTCAGCAAGTTCATAGTTTTCGACATAGTATTAGACTCCTCAATATTCGGCCTTCTGAGTAAGGTACGACAAAAAATACAAAAGCCCTCTATTAACCGAGGTCTTCTAGCAAACGTTTTTCTGCTTTTTTGCAGAACTCGGGATTGATTTCGCAACCCAAAAAGTGCCTGCCAAGTTGCTTGGCGGCTATCGCTGTTGTGCCGCTACCCAAGAACATATCCAGCACAATACCCCCTTCTGGGCAAGCAGCCATAATAGGCAGCTTAGCTAGGTCGATAGGGTATGGAGCCTTGTGTCCAGTCTTGCCTCTATGGTCCGAATCCAACTCCCAAACAGATCGCCTCTCTCTCCTTTGGAAAGACCCGAACACATCATCGCCATCCTCAATCCACTTGACGGTCTCCTTGTGGAAATAGTATTTTGGACCGTTCGTAAACAAGAACAATGGCTCGAAGTCTATTGTAAATCTATTCTGAGCGCTGGTCGGCTGAACAATCTTCTTCTTCCAAATCAGCATGTTTCTACAGCACCACCCCCCTTCATCAATCATTTTGATTGACAAGCGATAGGGCAACATGAGTAATGAACGTCTTGGTAGATGCGATTGATACTTCTCTGTTTTTAGTCGATGCTTGCCTACATGCGGAGCGTCATTCTTCTCGTCTTCAAAATAGCCGCCAGTATTCTCGTTGTAGCAATCTCCAATGTTAACCCACAGAGAGCCCTGCTTTTTAAGCACCCTTCGAGCCTCTTGAAAGATGGCAAACATATTGTCAATATACGCATCTATGGTCGGCTCAAGACCATACTGTCCATCGCAGTCATAGTCTCGTTGCTGCCAGTATGGAGGGCTTGTGATGATAGTATCAACCGAGCCGGTGGGAACTCGTCTCATAAATGAGATAGCGTCCCCGCAGACAACCCGGTCCACCATAGAGGTATAATCGCTGAGCTTGCTTAGCGAGAGCATACCAAACTATCGACAAGACCAGTTATTGATCGTAGTCGAATATCTTTGGTTCTCGATTCGAGTCTTCATCCGAAGCCTTTGCTTCATTCCACTTCTTGAGCTCGAACTTGCGGATTCGGTACTTAGCGTCAATCTCATTGATGATTGGGTCTCGAACGCAAGACTCGTATCCAAGTTCGATGAATCCTATGTTCTCAATCCCTTTGAGTCTAGAAATAGCATCCTGCAATCCATTATCGCCTTTGATTCGCTGATAGCAAAGATCGGATTGCTCAGTATCGCCAGTAACAACAATCTTTGAGTCTTCACCCATTCTGGTCAAAAGTAAGTGCATCTGTTGAGTAGTGCAGTTCTGCGCCTCATCCATAACAACATAGCTCTTTCGAAAGGTTCGACCTCTCATGTAGGCGATAGGAAGTATGATTACCTTCTTGGCTTCAATCAGCTCTCGAATCGTTTCGTCGCTAACATACTGAGAGAGAATATCAAAAATAGGCATCATGTATGGGGCTATCTTGTCCTCGGCAGAACCGGGCAAGAATCCAAGACTCTCGCCAGCCTCGACAACAGGACGGGTGAGAATAAGCTTGTCGAAGCGGTCATGCATCAACATCTCTTGCAGGCCCCAACCAACTGCAATGTGGGTTTTGCCGCTACCGGCAACGCCAGAGATGAATGTTATTTTGTTCTGACTGATAGATCTAAGAGCCTGTTTCTGTCCTTCATTCTTATGAGTGACGGCGATAATGAGCTTCGTTGAGCCGCCATCTCCAGGCAAGGAATTGTCATGTCTAGCGAGTTTCTTACCATTTTCCGATGCCTTTCGCTTACTCATTATCGCTCCGTTTTGTAGGGACTAGAAGTACCCAGTCATCCTTGTATTCCTTGGCTACTATACCTTCCAAGATGTGCCATTTATGGCGCATTGAGTATGAAGCAAACACATCATTAACATGCGCCCAAAAAGACTTCCTGACCTTTCTCAAGTGACCTGACAAAACCTGTATGCGTATGAATATCAGGTCCTCATCAAACTCATCTTTGATTTGGTCAAGAAGAAGGTCTATTTGATTTCGTATTAACAGGTCATCCCAACCCTCAACTCGGCGCGCTTTTGTCAGATGACGACGTTCGCCAAGCGAAAGATTTTGCATGAGTATGTCACGCTGCTCCTCGGTCATTGGACGAGTCAAAGAGTAGAACTCGGTGAAATCATCGAACACGCGCTCGCTCATTGCAAGCCCTCCAATATAACACTGATATGGAGTTCGTCATGATGAAAATCCTTCTGTGAGGAACGAGAAAAGCTCTGTATTACTGAGCTTTTTCTTTGATGCTCATATCTCGCACTCCTGCAACTCGAATTTCTCCGAGACCAAAGAGGTATGCGTTTCTTTCATCGAGCTTGTCTTCGAGATACATCATGACCATTTCTGGATCCAACACAACGCCGCTGCCATTATCGCTCAAGAGCAAAGCCTCTATTTTCTGTTTCGGCATTTGACTCAAGATGGGGTCATTGCCAGCCGCTACTTTCTGTCTGAGTTGAGGACTTGGTACAAAGTAGAACGTCGCCTTGTCATCCTTGATAGCATTGCGGAACCGCTGCAAAGAGATTGGATCGAGTTTCATGCTAGACTCCTATCATAGCCGAACCATAGTGTATCGGCTTGAAATCATCAGCAAGAACATCATGATAGATTGAATCCGCCCATGAGATATCTAAACCAACGACTTCTGCCACCCGGCAGAGTATACTCTGGAACGCTGATAATCTTGGTAAGCCCCTTGTATGGTCCAACTTTCTTAAACTCAAGCAACATCTTGAATGTACCTTCGTAGTTTTTCTTGAGTTCTTCGAGAGCGCTCTGTATCTTTGCCGCCTCATCTGGCCCGCCAAAGACTTCTCTAGGTTCCTGAAAACTCAGATCGAGAATCAGGTGCCGCAAAGCGTCAATAGCAGCGCCATATAGCACGGCAGGTATGTATTTGTCTTCAATGCTAAGAAGATTGCGATGCGACGAAGGCGGAGCGGCATTAACTATTTGGACAGCGCTACTCAAGAATCGGTCGAGTTTTTCGTCAGGAAACCAACGAAAGTTGTAATCGGCACTTACTCGATCGTACTTGTCGTGCATAGGCTCAGCAAAAACTACTTCGCCCTTGAAGTAGTTGATAGAGACTCCGCCGGTAACAAGTTTTCCGTTACGATATATCCTGGTCCTATGATTCTGATTCCATCGCGGAAAAGTGAACTTAACAGTCTGATGGTCTTCGCCAATAACGCCTTCTTCGTCATATACGGGAATAGACTGCGCTTGTGCAAGGTAGTAATCAAGAGACATTCTGATTGAGGCTATGCGTTCCGAGTATGGAGAATAGGCTCCAACAGCGGTATCGCCATCGGCTATGACCACAACGCCCTGATACGAATAGAAAGTCTGTCCATTCAGCTGATACGACCAAATTGCCGTGTACGGCCCTATGGCCTGAGCGGCGTCTATCGTCCAATCAAAGATGTAGAAGCCAGTTGTAATCTTGTCCGGAGTGCCGCTTGTAACCTCATCGCCATTCTCATTGATGATTGAGACAGAGAGCGATTCAGGGTCTGTAGCTTGCCCCTCAAATGATGTGACCTTGAGCATCAAAGTCGTCATCTTGCCTTGCAAGAAAGACCCTCGATAGTCTGCGACAACCTGTATATCTGATTCGGTAGCCGAGAATGGACCAACACTCTGATTGGCATAAACGGGCTGATCGCCTTGCGAGTAAACAATTTTCCAAGACACAAGATAGATGGAAGAATCGTCGGCATCAATAGTATACTCATAACGTCCGGTACGAGGATTGGCAACCGCCGTACCGCTTGGCACAACAACAGTACCAGCCTCGGTCTTGACGCCGTAAGAGCCATCTGAAGAGGCTAGAGTTACAGAATACGCATTGGATGCCGGACCGCCAACAGCCAAATCTATGTACAGTTTCTGAGAAGACATATTTAGTAACTACGCCAGATTGAGGGTCTATCCTCTATTAGGGTCATCTTTGCCGCTCGCCCCTAGCGAAATAGGTCGTCAATGGCGGAAACTACATTTTCCGGAGCGACAAAAACATCAGCGTTGAACTCATCCTGTTCCCAAAGTTCAAACTGTTTTTCGCGCAAACAAGTCCTATCTTTGAGCAGATTAATGTTTTGAGGATACCCGAATATTTCAGGATCGGATCTACCGAATATAACAATGCCACGTTTACCATGATAGGTGGCAAAATGATTGAAGAAGTTATCTACTGATATCCATCCGCTCGATTGCATGAGCAACTCTTTGAGATCTTTTAAGCTCATTCCGTGTCGAACTGAATCAGCGCCAATCAGCGGTTCATCCTTTACGCCAACCTGGATAACATAGTACCCTTTAGCTCGAAGAGATGATACGACAGTCTCCCAATGAGGGTAGTTTTTAGGATTCTCTTTGTGGTTCATCAGCTTCCTGGAGAATGGACTGATAATGACGGTTTTCATAGCAGCATTTTCCTGAATGCGTCTACCAACCGTCCTTGCCACTTATTGGCAATCATCCAGTGGTAAACATTGTGCTTGGTAAGATCCGGTTCGATGAAGATGGCGTCCGCGATGCTTATAATCTCCACATCTGTCTCATCTTCAAACACTTCTGGGCAGCAGAGCGCCAATACAATATCGTGGTCATGATACTTAGCCTTCAGTTCTGGCAGAATCATTTTGAAGGCGTAATGGTCGCCAATACCGCAATCCATAACGAAGAGCTTATGAGGACGAACAGGCGATCCCATCTCCGCCATCTTGCGAGCATAAACTCTCTCATCGTGCTCCCAGAAGAATGCATTATCATAAGAGCGGATGCCGCCGCTGGGCGACCGCAGATGCCAAATCACCACTTCCGGATCCAGAATAAGCTTGAATCCAGCTTTTCGAATACCGTAGGTAAAGAGAGTTTCCTCTCGATGCCCCGCAGGCGACAACTCCAGGCAATAGCCATGCTTCGCAGCGCTCTTGCGAAAGAGAAAGCTGTTATTGAAGTGGTCTACTTGTCGAACACCCTTGAAACGGGTCCATTGAATATTAGGTCGATAGGTGGCATGCTCGATTTTGCCAGAAGCAATAGAAGTTGGAGGCATCTGCTTATTGGGGATAAGTATAAGACCGCTGATAGCTCCAACATCTGGAGCGATATGGCTCATCATCTTTTCCAGAGCATCTGCCTCTGGTGCATCGTCATCATCAAGCCTCCATATCCACTCCGTCTGAGCAAGATCGACGGCTGCTTGGTGATTGAATATCTGCCCGCGTCGAGGACCAAATTTAACCTCATAATCAATACCCTTGCTATGTAGCAGCGCAAAGAGGTTGGAGTATATGGGATCGCGGCGAAGGTCCTTCTGTTCTCCATCATCAAAAATCAGCATCGACTTCGGCGAAACGGTCTGATGCGCTACGCTCATGATGGCCATGGGCAATGTCGTATAGTACCTGTCCTTAGTGGATATCTCTACTGTTACATCTACTTGGTTTGGCATGTTTTGCTCTTGTTATTTTTGGTAAGACCACCATCGTCGCGACAATATCTATGCATCGAGAGATGGTCCTGCGGAATCATCATGTTTGATGGAAACTCTTTGCTATTGCATTTGCGGCAAACAGACTCTCAAATGTACCAGCGTCAGTCCATCGACCGCTCACCTCTTGATACTGAAGAGTGCCTTCTTCCATGTACCATTTATTTACGTCGGTAATCTCTATCTCGCCGCGAGCAGACGGCTTAAGGCCCTTGATGATATCGAATACTCGCTCGTCATACTCGTACAGTCCAGTAACAGCCAAATCGGAGCGCGGGTTCTTTGGCTTTTCTTCTATACTCACGATTCTGTTATCTTTGACTTCCGCAACGCCAAATCGCTGCGGAGTCTTGTTTCTGCTGAGATAAACCTTTGCGCCGCGAGACAAGTTTGCTGCTCTGAATCTGTCTTCAAATATGTTGTCGCCCAAAATGACAGCAACCTTATCATGCTTGCAGAACCCCTCAGCCAAACCAAGCGCCTGACCGATTCCGCCAGCCTTGTCTTGGACGCGGTACGAAATCTCTACACCGAATTCCTGACCATCACCAAGCAACTGTGACACGTGGCCGCAATGCTCTGTTCCGGTAATGATCAATATCTCTCGCACTCCAAGACCACAAAGAGTCTGAAGGGGATAATAGATCATTGGTTTATCCCAAACTGGCAGTAGGTGTTTATTTGTTACTTTGGTTAATGGCAACAATCTACTGCCAGTGCCGCCTGCGAGCAAAACTCCCTTCATGGCTGCACCTCCGTCATCTTTTCTATGTACTTCTTGGCGCAATAACGAACAGCGTCCTCGACCGGCATCAACTCGACCCCTGCGGCAATCGCCTTCTGAGGCGAAAGAACGCAGTTAGAACGAGGTGCCAAAGTCATGCGATCAAGCTCAGCAGTTGAGATAAACTCATGCGGCATGGTCTGTCCAGATTCTTCTTCAAAGATAGCCAACAATCGCTGGTGCGTGATGGCCCCAGGGTTGACGATGTTGTAAATACCCTTGGCGTCCTTATTAGCCAACGTCAATACGGCTTTTACAAGATCGTCAATGAGAGTGATGGAATTGGGCGAGTTTACGACTCTGGTATATGATAGAAGTTTGGTCAAAAGGTTTCGAGCATGCGGAACGCCATCGAGCGGCATGCGTATGCGAATCTGCAGCACATCATGGCCATCCAGATATCTCTCTGAAACCGCCTTTGTCCAGCTGTAGTAACTTCCCGAGAAGTTCGGTTGGTCTCGCTCAGTCCAAGGACCGGAGCCTTGATAAATGCACCCGCTACCTATATGAACCATCTTGACGCCTGCAGAGTTGCAGGCCTCATAAACAAAAGATGGCACCACGACATTGGCGAAGAATGTATCAGCCTTGTGAGATTCGCACCAATCTACATTTGGGCTACCAGTCTTACCTATGCAGTTAATGACACACTTCGGCTGGAAGTGAGAAATCGCATAGTCAATGTCCTTCTGAGAATGAATTTTGAAGGGACACATGACTGACTGATTGTCTTGAGACAGGTGCGAATAGAACTTGTTGCCAAGATATCCATCTCCAAGAATCAGGTAGCGCTTTCGCTCGGGTTGTTCTTGTACCATGCTATTGTCTCTCTAAGAGCCTCTTTGAAGTCATACTTTGGCGTCCAACCGATACGGGCAATCTTGCTAGAGTCCAAGGAATATCGGAGGTCGTGTCCTAGCCTATCGGCAACATACTCGATGCGACTCTCGTCCATCCAAAGTTCATTGAGCAACATTCTTGTCAGATCGATATTCGAAACCTCGTTGCCTCCTCCGATATTGTAGATCTCGCCAATTGCTCCATGGTCCACAACATGACGTATTGCGCTGCAGTTGTCTTCGACATAGATCCAATCTCGAACATTGTGTCCATTGCCGTAAACTGGCACCTTTTCGCCACGAAGTAATCTCGTTATGAAATAGGGTATGAGTTTCTCTGGATACTGGTAAGGTCCAAAGTTGTTAGATGATCTGGTGATGATTATCGGCTGGTCAAAAGTTCGCATAGCCGAAAAACACAACATCTCGGCGGCAGCCTTTGAAGCGCTATAGGGCGATGATGGCCTAAGAACATCTCCTTCTGTCGAGGATGGATCCCCAAACTCCAAAGAGCCGTAGACCTCATCTGTTGATATCTGTACGAACAAATCTATTTTCTTCTTTTTACCAGCAGACAGCAGGCTCTGGACGCCAAGTATATTCGTTTGAAGAAACTCGCTGTCATTGACTATAGAGCGGTCAACATGGGATTCTGCTGCAAAGTTTA
>FRDC01001441.1_pt1 | contig 37919 bp, 58 predicted proteins | sample 1106171 | NCBI WGS metagenome assembly FRDC01 (sample SAMEA3930566, study PRJEB13176) | freshwater metagenome | biome: Drinking water system; feature: drinking water; material: water | place: Singapore | collected 2014-12-20 | reverse complement strand
CCGATACCCCTTGATGGTGATCACCGTTCCCATGCTCTCCGCTCCCAGGAGCGGGACGGCGCAGCTCGGTTGATCCGCCAGGACTAGGTTGCAGGTACAGCGGACAATTCAGCGGCGTGCGACATCCCAACGCACGCATAATATCCAATTCGGACAGCAAGTTGAAGCGAAAAGTGGATCAATCAGCCGAGAAAAATGGTCGAACCGGCTGAATTGTCGGATGTCGGCGCAGTATGCGTCACTTGCAGTGGCGCAGCGGGGCCATTCCTTCTATCAATCGGCGAACGTGCCATCTGAGTTGATCCGGCGCCAACACCCCTCGGTCATGTCCCAACGGAATTCGTCGCCGTCATCGATCAGTGCGGCGTCGAGGTGCCTGTGGCTCCCGCTAGGGAGGCCGGGACACACCGCTCGCTCCGCCGCTATCAACGCAGGCAGGCTATCCGTGAACAGGGACGGAACCGGCGTGCGGTTGTTGTATGTCGGGATTGCCTGCCACCTATCTCCGACCTCACGCGGCATGTTCTCCGCGTACCCCCTGAAAACCGTGATCGTGCCGATGTGGGGCTGCCACATATAAAACGTGCGAACCCGTTTGCTGCGGTTTGGATGATTAGCCATTACACGCCCCACCGCACGATAAAATCCGCAAATGGGGACGGGACGCCGTTCGCCGCCGCCCTTTGGCTCGACCTCACGCTGTACCCCCCGGTTGAACTATCCATGCGTTGAGCGTCGTCAACCCGACCGGCGCGCACCAGATAGTCAACCAGTTGCTCGGGCCGCAGCCGATATGACCCTCGCGCCGCATCAATGACCGCATTCGCCTCGGTGCAATTGCGAAATGCACGCTCAGCGGCACGCAGATATTCGATTTCGATACCAGCGCGCCAATCGATCTCATCACCTGAGCCGTCGTGATTGCGCGCCGCGTCGGCGATCTCATTTGCTATTATTTTGAGCGCTGCCGCCTGTACCTGCTGAGCGTAGGCGATCCGTTTCTCTGAGCCGTCCATCGTCTCATCTCCGCCCCTGATGTCCCGCGAGGCGCCGGTATCGGTCAGTGCCGATGATTGGACTATACGCATTATTGCGTAGTCAGTCAATCCCCTGCTGATCACGTTTTTGTGATCGCTCAATGAGCCAGAGCAGCCCGAGGCGTGCCAGGTCATCGCCGTCACGCCGTCCCTGCTCGATCCCCTCAATCGTCCGGGCCGACAGCCCAATGCGTGCGCCGGCCTCCGCAGTGGATAGTCCCGCAGCCCGCCGCCACTCGCGCATCAGATCAGCAACGCTCGGCTCGGTCATGGTCGCCCTCTCCCCATCTCCGCACGGATCACCGACCTCGGCACGCCCCGCGCCCTGGCCTCGTCTTGGATGTACTCCAACACCTTGCGATGCTCCCGCCGCCGCGCTGCGATCCGGTCGGCGTGGACGCGAGCATAGGCACGAGCATAGGCCCGCTTGCGCTCCCGCACGTGCGGTTGAGCATGATACTCGTCATGTCGTCGCAAGCGACAGTCCGGGCAGTATTTGCGGGAGCGATACGCCTCGGTCGGCGCGCCGCACTGCCGGCATGGGACGGTGCGGAGCCTCATCGCGCCAGCTCCGGCTTGTGATGGCGGACAATCTCGGCGCGCGGATCATCCGGCCGGAACACCACCACGCCGTAGCGCATGGCCACGACGTGCTCGACGCCCCGACAGGCCGCCAGCGCTTCGAGCCATCCCGGCTCGCCGCGCTTGACGTAGGGGCAAACTGGCTTGCGAGAGCGCTTGATCATGACCGGAGCCCCTGAGCTGCGGCGCGAATATGAAGCGCCATCTGGTAGCCAACGGGAGTTCTCAGCGCGCCCTTCCAGACCTCAGCGTCAACGCGAGGCTCCTGCTCGCTGAGCCACTTGACGCATCGAGCCGCGAAGTAGGCCGAAGGACTCGCAATGGACGGAGCAAGTGCGGATTTCTCGAGCTGATCGACAGGACAGCCAAGTCCCTCGGCCCAGGATTTTATTCGAGCCGAGACCGAACGCCCCCCGCCTCCACCATTGAAATTCGGTCCTCCCTCAACGGAGGGAGTGGGCACTCCCTGGAGTAGGGGAGCTTTGTACTGTCTTTGATTTGTAGAGGGTCTTTTATTTGTAGTAGAAATTTTACCGCTTAGCGGTGAAACCGCTTCACGGTTTTTTTGCGCGCGGCCACAATCTGTCTCTATCGTCTGTTCCAGCTTGTCTGGGTCGAGGCACACAGCGAAGTTGACGGGGCCGCGTCGTCCATTCTCATCGCGAGCCTGCCAGCGCTTGCAGTAGCCGAATGCGATGAGTTCATTGATGAGCTTTCGGATCGTCGGGAGCGATAAGTCGTTTCCTTCTGCCAACTCCGTGACGCTTGTTTTCCAGTTCGGAGGCCGGCTCGCAAGCTCCGTCAACAGACCTCTGGCCGCTAGGCTGAGCCTGCGGTCCTGCGCCGCCTTTGTGGAGTAGATAAACGCTCCGCCCTCGAACGAGATGATCTTGATTATGCCGCCGCGCTCAGTCATCGCGCGACTCCCTCAAGGCGTGATCCCTTCCTTGAGTTGCATGACCTGCAAAGCGTCTGGAGGTTCGCGATATCCATGCCCCCGCCACGCCACTCCGGGACGACATGATCGACGCGCAAGTGATTTGGGGACCGACACCGCATGCAAGCGTTCCCGTCTCGACTAATCACGCGATGACGGAGCCACTGAGGCATCTCGCGCTTCTTGTAGTGTTTAAAAGGAATGACGGCATCCGCCTCTCTGATATGCAGGAGGCCATAGCCATCCAAGCCGATCGACCGAGGTCGTCTGGCGCGATAGACGCAGGCGTATTCGTCGAAGGGGCCGGCAAAATGAAGATACCCGCGAAAAACCAAGCTCTTGATCGTGTGGTGTGCCATTTTGGGCGCTGTCTCGCGCCCGAGGAACTCGTCAAGGACCGAACTGATCCACTGTGCTGTCAGGAGTTCAGGCGGACTTACAGCGAGAATGGCGCCGACATATCGCGTATGAAGGGACAGAGATTCCTCGTTCACAATCGGCAGGTCGAGGTTGACTTCTGATTCGTCATTCGGCATAAGAAAATTACAGCACGCGTCGCGGCGTGCTCCCTGTTGATGTCTGTTGAGTTCTGCTCCCGACTGAGTTCTCAGCCCAGTCTTGAGCGCGATTGCCACTCACAGACGCGACGACACACAGTCCCAACACAGACCCTTCCCAGGTCTCTCACGCCCGGCCTCCCAGCCGGGCGTCATCTTTTCAGCGGTAGGGGCCGCCCAGGGTGCGCGCCAGCTCATTGGCCTGGTGCAACATGTCCGGCGTGATCTCCCCTTTGCGCATCGCCATCAGGATGCGCCAGTGCTGCTCGGGGATGCCGGTCGGCCTCACGATCCACTTCCAAACCGCCTGCGGCGTCAGCTTCTGGTGACCGTGCTCGCCGGAAGCTCGCGCAATCGCCACTGCGCCCCCGGCCATGGTCACAATGTCTCTCGGTGTCAACATGATATCCACAATACTATACGTTCAGTCGATTTGTCGAGTTGAAAATATCCAGCGCTTGTGTCACGGGACTCGGCTAATGGGGAGTCCATGAAATGGCACGAGCGGTTGCAGCAGAAACTCGACGAATTGGGATGGACCGGCGCCGAATTGGCCCGGAGAAGCGGCGTGCCCGAGCAATCCATTTGGAAATACCTTCAAGGCGAGCGCGCGTGGCCGCGCGGATCAACCCCCAAAAAGCTCGCGGACACCATCGGTGTGTCCGTCGCCTGGCTTATGCACGGCGACGATCTGGCGTCACCGAATGTAGTTGCAATCCGTCAAATCCCATTAACTAATCTAGGTGGATATGACGGAGTACGGACAATGCTCCCAAAGCTGATTTCCGACGCGACCGAATATGTCCCGATCCCGGCTGATTTGCCGCTGCGCGGCGAGGCCATGGCTTACCGCGTCGATGAAGATGCCATGACGCGGCTGCCGGCCGGCTCCATCGTCGTGGTGGACCGGGACCGCCCGCCCGAGCCCGGCCGGTACGTCCTGGCCTACAGCGCCCTGCTCAAACGTGCCGTCGTAAGGCGCTGGCGTGCTGTGGATTTTTCGGGCGCGGGGCACCTTGTTGCGGATAGCCCGGACTATCCGCCGATCCCTATGGAAACGGCCGCCGATGGGCACGTCATGGGTCGCGTGGTGCTGGTGATCTCAGTTCTCTGAGCCGGGCTGCATCCGCCACGAACTGCATCCGTCCATTCACGCGCGACAGCTCGCGCTCCAGCGCATCCACGCGCCGGAGCAGAACGTCCATTTTGCGCTGCGCGGCACGCTCGATTTCCGACTTCACGTGCTCGACGTACCAGGCAATTACACCCACAAAAACCGCCGCGCCTGCGGCTGCCCACCAGTCCATTTCGCGCAATCTCCACAATTGTATCCACAGCAACAGACTGCCGATTGTGTCGCAGTCGCGCAACGGTTTTCGGATCAACCATAAATCTGGATGATATCGACAGTTTTCTGTTGACGCAGATCGAGCCTGGACGTAATGTCTACTCATCGACTGGGATTGGCGTCTCAAAACCTTGGGAGAGGATGAGACGATGAAAAAACGGGACACACAATGGCGCGTCGCAGAAAACCACGGGATGACGGATCAGGAAGTGGATCAGCTCAGCAGCCAGGCTGCGGGCCAGCTCCTTCTGGATGGCTGGCAAGCGGCGGAGAGAGACGACCCTCTGGACCTCCTGAGACACCCTCTGTGGATCGACGGATATCGTCTGAGGATGGCAGTCAAGGCGGCGATGAGGGCAGGGCCGGCTATAGCTCTCGCGGACTGAACCTCACAGGCCAACGGTTCGGCAAGCTCTCGGTTCTCTCGTACTCGAGACCGCATAAGAAGGGAACGTTGTGGCTGTGCAAGTGTGATTGCGGGGTCGAGGTCGAGGCTCGCGGCTCCTGCCTGACCCGCTCTCGGCGCAAAAGCTGCGGGTGTCTGCTCGCCAAGGCAAACCGTCGCCGCCTGACCACCCACGGGAAGGTTGGCGCCCCCGAGTATAGGGCCTGGAAAAACATCAAGGCCCGCTGTAGCGGGCGCAACATTGCCCAGTTCGGGCGATACGGCGCCGTTGGAATATCGATTGCCCCCGAGTGGGAACGGGATTTCCTGGCGTTCTATGCGCACGTCGGGCCTAAGCCGAGCCCGCAGCACTCGATTGACAGGATTGACGGCTCGCGTGGGTACGTCCCCGGCAATGTTAGGTGGGCAACGCCAACAGAGCAAAATGCCAACCGTCGAGGCGTAGTCCTGGTCTCTTTCGGGGACGAGAAGGTTACCCTTTCCGAGGCGTCCCGCCGCCTTGGTGTCCCGCTCACCACGATGTCGGCCCGCGCCCGAAGGATTCTGGACGCCGGGGAGGTTCCGTCCTCCCAGAACCTCTCTGTCCTCAAGGCCGCCCGCCGCCCGCGAGCCATCACGGGCGGCACCTCGGACGGGACCGTGACGACGGCGAGCGCGTCGGTGGGCACGGTCCTGTCCGACTATCGGATTAAGGCCCGTCAGGCCGAGCGCGCCAATCACGACGCAGCGCGCCGAGAGGCTGGAACCTACGTGTCAGGGCAGGACGCCCTGCAACGCACGCTGGCGCGGGCCGAGGCGCACTGGGACCGCTGTGCGTCCGTCCATGCCACGCATCAGACCATCATGCGCGCCAGCGTCGAGGTCAAGCGGCAGCTCGGCGATCTGGTGCGGGCCATGCTCCGGGAGACCGACTACGGCCACAGCACACGCGGCGAGCTGTCCGAGGTCGCCGTCCATCTCGGGCGCCTGGACGCGGCGCTGAAGGATTTGGCGCGCGTCCAGGCCGAGCGGAGCCGGGCCGCCGTCATGGCGGAGCGAGCAGCCGCCACCCTGTCGGCCGAACTGACCGAGTTCGTCGAGCGGAGGCCCTGCCATGCCGTTTGACGCCCTGCCCGAGGTCGAGATGATCGACCGCAGCGAGTATGACGCCCATTGGGCCGAGCGGGCCGTCTCTGAGTACATCCAGGGCCGCCGCCGCGAGGATCAGCGGCGCATTCTCAACGCATGGCTGAGGAAGTTCGGGTTCTACGTGGTCTCGTACCGCAACTGGCGCGGGGAGGCCTATTCCTGATGGTCGCCAAGATCAACCTGCTCGGAGAACGCTTCGGCCGACTTCGCGTCGTAGCCGCTGCAACGAACGACAGCAGAGGCCAAGCTCGATGGCATTGCGCATGCGATTGCGGCGGAGGGAAACTTGTTCGCGCGAAGTCCTTGAGATGTGGCGCCACGCGCTCATGCGGCTGTCTCGAGATCGAGAACCGCATTCAGTGTGTGACAGACCACGGAGGCACGCTGACACATCCGGCGGAGCATGCCATCTGGAGCGGCATTAAGCAGCGCTGCCTCAACCCGAAGTCAAAATTCTATCATCGCTATGGTGGACGCGGCATAACGATCTGCCGCGACTGGCTGCACTCATTCCCCGCCTTCCTAGCGCACGTCGGGAACAGGCCGACCGCCCAGCACACGATTGACCGTATCGACAATGACCGCGGCTATGAGCCTGGCAATGTTCGGTGGGCGACGCGCTCAACGCAGGTCAGGAACCGCAACTATCACGCCTTCGCAAAAAAGCTTGTCGCGCACGACGGGGTGCGGATGACGATAGCGGAGTATGCCGCAGCGACGGGCAAGTCAATTCAGCGCGTCCGCTATGAGCGCTGGCGGGACAAACGGCGCGTCACGACGATTTCGCACGGGAGGGCCGCGCATGGCGTTCATTGATACGCAGGTCGCGGCGCTGTCTGCCGACTTGAGCCGAGCCCATGTTAGGAGCCGTCAACAGGCTGGGCGCCAACTCAGCTATATCGAGAGCTGGCACGCCATCGCCGAAGCCAACCGGATTTTCGGGTTCGACGGCTGGCAATCCGAAACCATCGAGTGCCGCATGGTCTCGGAGCGAGAGCGCGGCGGCGGCAAAGAGGGCTGGGCCGTCTCCTACGTCGCGCGTGTGCGCGTGACCGTATGGGCCGGCAAGCGCCGCCTCGTGCGCGAAGGCGTCGGCGCGGGGCACGGCATCGACCGCGATCTAGGGCAGGCCCATGAGAGCGCCATCAAGGAGGCTGAGTCGGATAGCCGCAAGCGTGCCCTGATGACGTTCGGCAACCCGTTCGGGCTCGCCCTGTATGACCGCACGCAGGCCAACGTCACTAACGATCCGCCCGACCGCACACCGGCCGCCAAGGTCTCGCCCGAACGCCAGGAGCGCATTGCGGCAGTGCGCGAGGCCGACCCCCACAAGGCCGCCATGCTGGCAGTCACGCGCGGGTCCGATCCGGCGCTATCCGATGATGAGCCCGATCCGGCCAACGACGAGCGGCCCGTCCCTGATCATCTGCTCAAGACGGCCACCGCAACGACGGTCAGCGTTAGCGCAAAGCTGCGCGGAGAGATGCTGGACGCGCTCCGGGAGGTCTACACGGCCAAGCAGCTCGCCAGCTGGGAAAAGCTCTATGGCAAGGGGAGCGGCAAGACTGACAGTCTGACGCGGCTGGATCGCGACGAAGTTGTCAAGGTCTGGAAGCTCAAGCAGCAGGCCGTCAAGCCTAACGGCGCCATAGGGGGAGGGCGAGCATGACTCCGCCCCGTGAATGGCTCCTGCTCGAACAGACTATCTTGTCTGACCAGATGCCGGCCGATCATCTGGCATCGCTGCTTGCTGAGCAGCCGGACTTTGCGGAATGGCTGAGATCGCGTGCGCGAGAGCGGCAAGCGCCTGGCGCGACGCCGCAGAGCGCGCACGACGCCGACGATTATGCCCTGATCCGGGCGGCTGGTTTGGACCCGATCTGACGGACGGCAGTGCCATGCGCGATGGCCTCGACCCACTCATGACGACGGCCGAGGTCGCGGCGTATCTGCGGGTAACTGAGCGCACCGTCAGGTCAATCCCCATAGAGCGCCTGCACTGGATCAAGCCGGGCCGTGAGCGGCTCTATACAACCGAGGCTCTGCGCGCCTACCTTGCGTCGCGAGACACGGCACACGTACAGGAGAGGCGCCCATGTGGCTCGTCAAAACGTCCCGCTCGCCGTACTGGCAGGCCCGATTCCCTCACCCGGACGGATCAGGCGTCATCGTTTCGCGATCTACTGGCCAAGAGGGCAAGCGCGCGGCGGAGGCTCGCGGCGCCGAGCTAGAGGCCGAGGCACAAAGCGCCTATGAGCGCGAGCGCGTCGGCGGCGCCGTCACGGCCCTCCACGTCATCGAGGAATACTGGGACACCGAGGCCAGCCAGCTCAAATCGGCACTCGATCATGTGTTCCCCCATCTGGCCCGCATTCAGGAATTTCTCGGGGAGCGCCGCTACTGCGACGTGACCACGGCCGACGTAGCGCGGTTCTGCGATGATCTGGCGCGCACCGTCTCGGCCAGCACGGTCAATCGCGCGGTCTCCGTGTGGCGGCGGATGCACAACGTCGCTGCCAAGAAGCGGCTCTACCCCGTCTCGGTAATCGACTGGTCGCAGGTCATGCGGGCCGAGCCTGAGCCAACACAGCGCAAGCTCTCCCCCGACGACGTGGCTGCGATCCTGCGGCATCTGCCGGTGCCCGCCGCTGAGATTGCAGCCTTCGCGGTCGCGACGGGCATTCGCAAGCGTCAGGTGCTCGGCCTGGATTGGTCCCACGTCAACCGGACGGACGGCAGCGTGGAGGTTTTCCGCAAGCATCGCAGGGCGCATGCCCTGCATACGGTCTACCTCAGTCCCGATGCGCTGGCCGTCATCGAGCGTCGCGCGCTTGTGCGGACGACCGGCCCCGTGTTTGATGTCGTTAATTTCCGCAAGGTGTGGGAGCGGGCCGTTCGCGCGTCGGGGCACGCGGGCGTGCGGTTCCACGATCTGCGGCACGCTTATGCAACATGGATGGCCCGACGCCATTCGCTGCTGACGGTGCAGCGCCAGCTCGGACATGCCTCGATGTCAACAACGCTGCGCTATGCCGGCGCCCAGGAGGCCGACGTGAGAGCGGCCGTGGCTGCGACGCCAAGCATCGGGCTCGCGCTTCCGACGCCTCCGAGCGTCAGCCGCCAAAGCTAGGCATAGCTTGCGGACTTTCGTAGTGCCTGCATGCGCGTATTTACACAGTATGGCTAAGCGGGCCTACGATCCTCCGCCGCGCTCCCAGCCATCGCCTCCATTATTCCCGATTGAGTTTCAGCGCTGGCGCGCTACTCGATATATCGCTGGATGTTCGCGTCATCCTCGTACCACGGGTCGAGCTTAAACACGCCACATTCCTCAGCGCATCCCTCGCCATCCCAGGTTCTAATGCGATCACCGTCGCAAAACTTGCTCTCGGGGTTTGAGCAGAATGACTCGCCATCATCGTGCTTGATGTGCGCACACCAGTGACAATGCTCCCCATGCTTGTTGCCAACGTATTGGCGGGCAATCTTCGACCACTCCGATCCAATCATTTCCATCTCCATTAATTCGCCAACGCCATTAGTACGCCGAGGCACTTCCGCGCCTCGGCGGGTGAGATCACGTTGGGCATCGACACCCTCACGGTGACACCCGGCCGCAGCGCGACCGGCACGACCGTCGTGCTGTCGGCCCACGCCTCAAACCGGAGACGATCAGCCAGGACGGTCGTGCGCGCGCACGGAACCTGCGTCCACATCATTTATCGACCACGGGCTCCATTTCCGTTTCGGGTCCAGCGCAACACGACGTGAGCGCCGGCTGGCCTGGGCGGAATGACGTTGTCTAGCACTGCCGTCCTCCTTTAATTCCCGATGGTGAATTTGATCTTGAACTCGTACCGCTCTACGCCACGGACAGCCACGCGAGTCGCGTCGGGATATTCCCGGACTTCAATCTCGTCCTTAGTCACACCGTTGATCAGCAGCCCAGCAATGATGTCATCTAGCCAATTGGCCTTCTCGCCGGCCGCCTTGTTGACGAGGCGCTGATACTCGATATTCCCGGCACACGATCGGGACGGGTTGTTATGGCAGAACCAACGCTTCGAAATATATTCGATGCGCTCTGGATCAAGCTTTGCCAGTTCCTCTGAATAGAGCCGATAGAACCCGTTCACGACCGCGCAGTCATGACACGGCTTACCAAGCGGCTTTAGCTCCGGCATCCCGTTGTGATGGTCAAACATCGTACCCGCTCCTTAGTTCTCTCGATCTTTTCGGTTATTCCACTCGTACTCGTCAACGCCGGGTCCGGCCATCTCTTGTGGGCCGACCAGCTTGGGTCTGGCTGCCGTTTCCAATCTGAGGATTGCGTCATCGAGCGTCCCCGTATTGGGTCCGAATAGCGAATAGGGCATCCGACAATCTAACCAGTGCAGAATGGTCCACGTCTTGCCTCCCTAGGTTCGCTCGGCAATTATGTCTTTAATCACATAATCGACGCCGCTAGGCCGAAGGTCCGGCGGCAGCCCAATGTCTGCCAACTCGAACTTCACGGCGTCCATTGCGGCGCTCCACCGCGTCACATCCATGTGAGCCCACGCATCGTGCAGGGCTTGATTTACTGCGGCGAGTCGCATGGCAGACTCTCTGCCCATTGGCGATGCAAAATAGTGCGCCTTCCATTCCTGCGACCGATTGGTTGGCCTGGCCTTAGCGGACATAATCCGTACCCCTCCTATCTATGCAGCGGCCTTTTCGGCGCTGATTGCCCTCAGCTCGTCCACCCAAGCCATGAATGCTCGGATGATCGGTTGAATGTTCGTGTCATCGGACCAGCCGGCGAAGCCGATCCAGCCGCCCTGCTCGAATGTCACTGCTTGCCGGGCCTGACGGCCCTTGAAGTACCAAGCCGTGCAGCGGATGTCGTAGCTGCCGCACCGAAGCCGCTTCGGCTTGTGGTTCGCCCGGAACGTGCCTCGCAGGTATTCCCCGCTCTGCATCTCGGCGTCCAGCATATGGCGCAGTCGCTCCATAGCGTCAGGTGTTAGCGCAGCATAGGTGAGTCCCGACGCGGCCCACTTTGCGCGCGCATCATTTCGTGTCCAGCTCGTGCGACCGTCGCTCATCCCATGCTCCCCTATTCCCGATCCGAATAAACGTCATCATTCTCGCCGACCCAGCGATCTAGACGTGGCCGCCCTGCGGCGACCCATCTCTTGGCCTCGGCCGCGCGCTCCGGTGACACCTTACCCGCGTACATCTCGACCATGGGCAGTGTGAGGCCCATCTGGCATGTCTCAGGGATCTTCCCATCGATAAGCCAGGGGAATGATCCGCATCCGCACTTCTTGCCTGTGTAGGGACACGCTATCAGCCGACCCTCCTCGATTCCCGATCAGATTTTCGACGGCTTCAACGCTTCGGGGTGCGTGAAGGCCATACTGACGATGCTCCGAATCTCGCGCTGTACGATCTGGTGAAGCTCCAGCCCCTCGTCATAGCTCAGATCGTCCCTGAGCACTCCGGCCATGCTGAGGGCGCCGACGAACGAGCCGGACCACACCAAGAGCTGCTCGTCGTGGCAGACCTCCTGAGCGGCTTTCGCTGGGTGCTTCAAGATCAGCGCCGACATTCCCGGCCTCCATTCCTATCAATCGACTAACGGCCCGTTGATGCGACGGTCGTTCAGTGGGCCGCCGCACGATGGACACCAGTCGCGTTCTTCGCATGCGTGATCAACCAGAGTTTTCCCGTCGCGAACCGGATAGTCGCAATTCTCACATCGCTCGAATTTGCACTCCCCAGCGTTCTCGCATGGACACCATCCGGTCAGGCACTCAGCGACTGTCGTCCCCATCTCCATGCTCCATTAGGTTGAGTGCAGTTTCTGCAATTCCGCGACTTTCTTCTCGGCCCGTTCGGCGCGATGGCGCATCATGTTGAGCTGTTGCCAGTAGTCATTTCCTTGATCGCCAGGCAGGCTGGCGTTGGCGATGATCGCCGCGCCCTTGTCCCAGATGCCGTGTTCTTTCATCAGGTCCTTCAGGCGCTCCAGCCGCACCGAGTACCACTCTTGCGTCCAGTCCCGAGACTTCACAGCCGCGGCCAGACGCGACTCCAGAACGGCGATGATTTCTGCGTCGGTCACGCACCCCTCCGTTATCTCGTTGTTGCCTTCCGGCGCTTGGATGCTCCAAGCGCTTTATACACTTGACTAGCTGACACGCGCACACCGTCGCGCACCATGGCCGCAACGGCGGCCTCGTTGGTTTCGTGCTCGCGACTAAACCAATGCAGCCGCATTATCGCGCGGTCGCTGTCACTCCATACACGACGCGGACGCCCCGTCTGAGAGTACCGGCGCACGCGCCCAAGCTCGTCTTCGGCCGCGCGGATAATCTGGTCGCGCTCGCGTCGGTTGGCCGTCGTTAAGCTGGTATCCAACTCAAGCAACACGACGCCGACATCCTCAAGCCTATCGAGCGTCGCTCGGAATGCTGCCCGCAGTCCGCCCAGCTTGCGCCTGTCGCGCGGATCGGCAAGCAGCATTGCTCTGTGGACTGCGATGACATCGCCGTGGCCGCGCCGACGCTGGCGGATACATAAATCGAGGTCATCATAGACGCGCGTGATCTGAGCACGCGCCATCGCGGCACGTTGGGCGTCAAGCGTGTGACGGTCGCTCTTGCGGATGTAGCCGACAATGTGCCGCGTCTTTTCTGACATTGCCGAAATATACATCGAGTTTCCGCTTGACGCAAGAGGGGTGCTTCGCTATATTCGCATCATTGGCACCCGATAAGCAGGAAACGCCTCACTAGTTGCTGCGGTTGGGGATAAACGAGCGTCCATCGTCTAAAGCACTGAGGACACCGGAGACCGAAAGGGCCGGAGATAGCGGTAGGACCAAATCCGCATGGACGCGGTGGTAGCCCACATAAATAGCCCCAACGGGGTCAGCAACTTCAACGCAAGGAAACGCCGCCATGGGATGTGACATTCACCTAGTTCTTGAGCGTCGCCCGAAGGGAACGCTTGAATGGATTGGCACGTGGTGCAGTGACGGTTTGCCGGGTGGCCGGCCCAAGATTGCGCAACGCGACTACGCCTTCTTTGCCGAAGTCGCGCAGGTGAGAGGCGAAGGGTCGGAGCCGCGAATTTATCCGCGCAACCTCCCGCGGGATGTCAGTCGGCTCGCATGGCTGGAGTACATGGACGCGCCCACCGACTACCATTCGGCGTCTCACATGACGGTGGATGAATTCACGTCGGCTTGGTTCCGGGCGGACGAAAAGAACTCCTACCGCAATAAGGAAAAGGGACCGCGCAAAGAGTTCGCGGCCTACGACCTGCTCGGCATCAGCGACGACGGCGAGAACGATTGGCGCGTCGTGTTCTGGTTTGACAACTGATTGGGAGCAATGGCCGCCATGACCATGCAAAAGCACTTCGTTCATTTCCTCTCGCCCGGCACGTTCGTTTCCGAGGAGACGGTGCAGCCGATCGATAGCTGGAACGTCGATGACGCCGTGAGGATGGCTGCCGATATTGTTGAGCGGCACGCAGCGCGGCCTTACGGCTTTCGCTTCACCACCAGGGCTCGGGGTGACGCCGATCTCGACAGCAAGGTGGTTGACCAAAGTGGCGTCTACTATCTCGGCGGCACTGTTCGTAGCCGCGAAGAAGTGCTCGCCGGCACCGATCCCAAGGAAGAAATTCTGCGATCGAACGTGCGGAACAACGGCTATCTCGGCATCGTCACCAACGACAATTCGTGGCGCTTCACGGGTCCGCTTCGGGAAGGTGACGTGGTGCTAGATGTGAAGCTGCCGCCGAGAGCGGCCTGACTGGGAGGAATCGCCGCCATGCGACGCCAGCCAGCGACCGCCAACGAGCTGTATGAGATCGCGAGCCACCTTGGCCCAATAGACGCGGACCTGGTGAAGTCGGCCGCAGATGAGTTGGTCGAGTTGCGCGATGAGGTCAATCGGTTGCGCAGCGCCACCGCAATGGCGAAGCTGCCGACCGATGCCCCGCTACTGTCAGCGCTCGCTGCCTATCAACAGGCCGACGCGGATGGCGTCATGGTACTCGTCTCGCGACAAGCCTGCGATGTAGCGATTCGTGAGATCGAACGCCTGCGACGCGAGCGAGACGACATCGTGTCGTCGCTATCAGGCCTGGGACAAACGACGATGCCTAAAGGCCCCAAGGGCGAGAAGCGCCCCGCCGATGTCATCGGCAACGCCGTCAAGGTGATGAAGATCGCCACGGGCGAGAGCGAGGAAGACAAGGACGACGACGGCAAGGACAAGGCCGCGCAGTCGCTGGGACGGCGCGGCGGGAAGGCGCGGGCTGAGAAGATGAGCCCGGACCAACGCGCCGAGATTGCACGCCGCGCCGCAAAATCAAGGTGGTCGAAGTAGCTCAACGTCTAATTCGGCTGCGACTCCCGGGGGAGGATCAGCGCCGAGCTTCTGTGCCACGCAAAGTGACACGTCAGATCACGACGGTTCGGCTTCCGTCTCACGTATGTTCACGCCCGTTTCACGCATCGTCTGCCGGTCTAAATCCCAACTAACGCATTGATTTTACAGGCGTTGCGCCGGACCTCATGATAATAGGTCTTCGGTTTTCAAGACCGGTGCCTTAAACCACTCGGCCACCCATCCTACTCAATGTTTTCAACGATTTACCCGAAAACTCGGGCTCTTGCCTGCCTCGTGTGTCACGTCAAATGACACGTATTCGGCCCCTCGTTGTATCGCGAGATGGTCGATTGTGCGAGCCGTGATGATGGCCGAGAGCGCCGCGACGACGATCAGGATCGCTACCCGGAACGTCCGGCCGCAATCTCCGATCAGCCCTTGATGGATGCTGCCAGCACCCGAAGCCCGGCCGCCAGGCCGCTGGCGAGGCTGTCCGCGTTGCTCGCCGTTACGAGCGCTGCGGCTCCGAGGATCACCCATCGGGCCGCCCGGATCACGGTCCGAGCCTGCAACAGGCTCGCCTCGATGGCGTCGAGCCGTTTTCGGTCGCTGGTGCGCGCTTCGATCAGGCCGCCCTGGCCGCTCTCGGTCCACCCGAACACGGCCGCTTCCAGCCTCGTCACTCTCCGTTCCATGCGCGGCCTCAGCAAACATCGTCGGAGCCTCCGTCAGCTCGTCACGGGCTTTGTGGGGGCACGCTTGGCGGGCGGCTCGTACTTGCAGCCAGCGGCCTCGCGGGCAAGGTTGTTGGCCTCGATGGCGATGGCTGTCTCGGACGTGAGCCTGTCGGCAGCCTGAATGTTGATCTGCTTCCACGCCTGCTCGCACAGCGCCTTGCCGTCGAGCGTGACGGACTGCGCCGTCGCACAGCCGGTGAGGGCGACGGCCAGCAGGAGGACGATGAAAGGTTTCATTGGCAACCCTCGCAGTACCTAAGCCGTAGACGATCGTCGGCGCCCGGCACGCGCGCCTTGGCCCGCGCCTCGCCGGCCTTCGTGGCGACGGCTTTGTGCTTGGCGTCGATGGCAACAACTACCTCGCGCCGCACATTGGCATCGTGAGCCCTGATCCAGCCCTGCCACCCGAGCCACCCGAGCGCCAGAGCCAGCACGATCTGCAAGCGCCGGCTGGCGCGGATCGCGGCCCATATGGCTGCTGCAACCGTCATTGGTCCCCCGAGGGTTTGTAACGCCCGTCCGCAACATCCTCCTTGACGAGCTGCTTGATGGTTTCGCTGACGAGCACCCCGGCCACAATGCCGCCGACGATCAGCAGCCCCGCATGATCCACGGCAAATTGTTTCACGAGGCGGATGGCGTCCGGGAGCATCTCGGACTGCTCGGCCGTGACGGTCCCGGCCGTTCCGAGGCCGAGCGCCCCGAGGACGCGCGACCATGCCTCGGAGAGGGACCATTTGCGGGACGATTTGACGGCGCGCGGCGCCTCGTGGCTCATCTGCGGAGATGGCGCACCGGCCGCCTCGATAGGCCGCCGCACACCGAGCAGATCGGTTGCGGCGTACCACTGGTAGCGGACGGCGTTGGACTGGTTGCCGCCGAGCACGAGGATTTTGCTGTTGTCGTCGGACCAGCGCACGAAGAAGCCGACGTGCCCCTGAGCGGGATTGGCGCCGCGCCGGAACACGACGATATCGCCCGGTCGCGCCTGCGTGACAGCCACGCCCCAATCGAGGAAGGCGCGCGCCCGCAGCGACTTGGGCGAGCGGATGTCGGACGACTCCAACATCGCGCATGCGAATGCGGCACACCAGGCTGTCTCATCATCCGATATCTCGGGATGCCCCGCGAGCCGGAAGTAATCCAGCACGCGGGCTGTGTGCTCGGGGCCGGTCGTCTCGGCCACGCCAATCTCGGCCTGGGCCGCGACATACCACGGCGGAATGGATGCCTCGGTCATCAGGCCGCCTCGTAAGTGATGGTGATCGCGACGCGATAGCCGTTCGTGAAGTAGGTCGTTCCTGTCGCGTCGCGCGTCCACGCCCCTGTCGTCGTGTTCGTGAAACAAGCCCCGCTTTTGCTGGTCGTGTTGTACTCAAACGACGTGCCGACGTATTTGTTGGAGGCGGCTGTCACCGGGAGGCTGACAATGAGACTGCCCGTCGCGGTGCCCACTGTCGTCAAGATCACATCCATCTGCGCGACGACGATCTTCCCGATCTGCCTGTATCGCCCCGTTGCCGATGACGTTGTGATCGTGCCCGATTGCGCCGAGACGGTCGGCGTGTAGCTGGTCCAGGCCGATCCTGTGATGTCACTGTCGGCGGATGGGACAACCGCCTTTCCGCTCGCTTTGACATAGGAGAGGCAGCGGACCACGCTCGACGCATAGCCGGCGAAAATCGCAAAGTCGCCGGCCGCCGTCGTGATATTGGAGCCGCCCGGCAGCACGAGCGACGCGCCATTGGTCAGCGTCAGCGCGCCCGTGAAGCGCACGATCCGAATGTCGCCATCCGCCAACGTGATGGCCGTGATCGTCGTCGTGCCCGTGACATCGACGATCACGCCCGTCGCCGTGCTGAGGTTGATCGTCGAGGCCGACGCAATGTCGGAGCCGCGCGCCGTCAAGTTGTTGAACGACGCGATGGCGCTGGCGACATCGGAGAGGTTGTTGGTCGATACGAGGTCTCCGGACCCGCCGCCGACCGCCGCCCAAGCGCCATTCGCTTTGAGGAATTTGTTGGCTGCCGCGTCGCCAGCGGCCGGTGCAGGGACGAGCCCTTTGACGCCGCCCGAGCCGCTGTCTCCCGCGAAGGCGTTGCTGAGCGCCGTGAGGGCTGCCGCATCGGCGAGGGTCAGCAATGCCCGCCCGTAGCTGGTCGTGCTCAGTGCCGCAATCGCCGTCANNATCGGAGTCGAGCGGCTGATAGGCGGCATTGCCCTCGGCTGGCGTCAAGAACGAAGCATCGAGCTCCGAAACGAGCGAGGCTGCGAGCGCGGCGACATTGGCCAATGTCAGCAGCGAGCGCCCATAAGTCGTCGTGGACAGCGCCGCGATGGCTGTCAGGTCGGAGTCGAGCGGCTGGTATCCGGCGAGCGCCGCGTTGACGCGCTCGATGGCGCGCGTCACGTCCGTTTCGGGAATGTCGGACGTTTTCGGGAAGCGGACCGCGCTGGCGTCCGGCCGGTCGATCTGCGTTTTTATGGCGGTCATCAGATCACCCGCATGATGTAGGGGAGGATAAACGTCGGCTGCACGTTGTTGTGGGCGGCACCCGATCCCTTCGTGCTGATTGACACCGAAATGCCCGTGACGGCCACATCTGTACTGATGTTCGTTTCGGAAGTCGCAACGATGACGGTGTTGTTGGATTGCGCCGCCGCCGCAAAATTCGGGTCCTTGCCGCCCGTGTGCTGATGGCCTGGATCGGTGACGGTCGCCGCGTGATTGTGCTCCGGCATCTGCGGCTCGGTTATCACGTGCGTCTCTGCGCCACCCGTGGCTCCGAGGACATCTCCGTCAACTCCGCCCGACTGCCCCGTCAGGCGGTTCGCCGAGCTGCCGCCCATATCATCCTTGCCGGCAATCACGCGGCCCCTGAGGTCGGGCACGTTGAACGTTGTTGAGCCGTCGCCGACGCCGAAGGTCGTGCTGACGAGCGCGAACAGCGTGGCGTAGGTCGTGCGGCTGATGGCCTGACCGTAACAGAGCACGAAGTTGCTGTTGGGAGCCGCCGTGCCGCAATACGGAATGACGCCGCCAATCGGGATGGCCGTCGTCGATCCGTAGTAACCATGCAGCAGCCACTCGTCGCCGCTCACGTCATAAACGGCCACATAAGGCGTGCCCTGGATCAGGGCGCCGGCTCCGAGCGCCACGCCGGATTGCCCGCGCAGCGGTTTGGCGCCGAGGCTATCCACGTTGAGCGTCGGGCCGTCGCCGTTGGTGGCATGCGGCACGAACGCAATCGCAATGCCGTCCTGCAAGCTCGTGAACGATTGATTGCTCGTGACGGTGTACGCCGTCGAGCTGCCGCCCGTCGCGATCATACCGGCGATGTCGTCGCGGTATTTGGCGAGAGCCGCCATCATGCCGCGATTGGCGTCGTTGAGGCTGGACGGGGCCTGTCCCTCGCGCAGATTGACGGTGCTGTCCGCCGTATTGTTGGAGCCGGCCGTCTTGCTCCACTTCCAGAAACTCATTCGCGCCCCCATGCCATGAGACGCGACACATCCTCGGTCGTGAGATCGTTCGCAGCAGCGCCCGCGCCGCCCGCACTGAATAGTCGGATCAACCGACGAATGGGCGCCGTGCGGCCCTGCTCGCGGAAGTCCCGCTCATAGACGCCGATGCCGCCGCGCTGCTGCGCATGCTGGCCGCGCTTGATGCGCCCCATTTGCGACCATCCGACCTGCGGCGGCTCGGGGTCAATCCCGGCGTGATGCCGGAACGCGCGCACGACATCAGCAGCCGTGTTGCCGCTCGCAGGATCAGCCGAGACAGACGCCCACTTAGCCTGAGCGTGATCGGCAAATCGCCCCTTGAACCCCATGTCGGAGGGCGCATCGGGATTGGCCGGGTCGCGCATCACGACGCGCAAGTAGACGCTATCGCCCTTTGGCGAGACGACAGGCTCGAATTGCGGACCGAGCTTGCGGATGGCAGCCGCCGCTTCCTCTGCTGCCGCGAGATTGGCGGCCGGTACCTCGGGCGGGACTTGTGCGCCCGTGGGACGCGGCGTTGTTGTCGGATAGCGGTTGGCATCCCCGAGCGGCAGCGGCAGTTGCGGACCAACGTCCTCGACGGTTTTGGGGCGCGCGAACACGCCCTCACTGCGGATAGCCTCCTGCGCGGCGTTGCGGAGCGGCATCGTGCGACCGCCCGCGCGCCCCATGAGGCCAACAGCAATCATGATGCCCTGGCCCTGCGGCGTCGCCAGAAAGCGCTCAAGGGCATCGGACGGCATGGCCGCGAGCACGTTGGCCGTCGTCGCGTCCGACGAATCCATCCCCAGTCGAGGGTCCACGTACCCCTCGCCAAACAACTCGCGCAGCAGCGGCATGTCAGGCCCTCCCTCGCGCAGCGCTTCGAGCCAACGCGAGACGAGAGCGGGGCGGTAGCCGGTGCAGTCGAGGCACGTCGATCCGCATCGGCTGGATGTCATCGGCCATCAGGAGCGGGGATGGCTCGTCAGGCTGCGGCGGTTCGGACCCCTCTTGCGACGATTGGGCCACAAGATCGCCGAGAAGGCCCCTAGGAGCGTCGCTAGCGGCCGTCTGAGGGGCGGCGGCTAGGGTTATGGCCGGCGAGGCTGTCGCGGCTCCTTGGGCCGTTTTTGTGTCTCCTGACGCATCCCACCACGCCAGCTCGGCCTGGCGCCGTTTGACGAGCCCCGGAAGCTCCTGCCCGCCCGCCTTGTTGTATTGCAGGAACAACTCGCGAGCGCGGGGCATGTCGCCCGTGCGGATGGCGTCACCGAGGCCGGCGCGTGTCCAGGCGTCGCCCGCGTTGTAGGTGAGGCTGATCAAGGCGTCGCGGACGCCGGGCGCTACGCCGGGCGCAGCCTTGTCCACGATGGCAGCGGCCGGCGCCAGTTCGGCATCGAGGCGACGGGCGGCCTCGGCCTCATCCACGATGTCATCGGGACCGCTGGCGCGCGTGCCATAGCCGACAGACCACTGCTTGTAGTCCCATGCGGGCTTTGACGTGTAGCCCTCGAATTGCTTGATGCGGTCAGCGAGCGAGGTCATGGGCGCCGGTCCTCCCCGAGCGCCTGTTGTGGGATTGCGCGCCCGGCCTCCCTGAGCGCGGCCGTCGCGGCCTGCATGGCCGCCTCGTTGCGCGTCAGGCTTGCCTGGCTATAGCGCTCAGCAAAATCCTTAACGGCCCGCGCCGTGGCCGGGCGCGCGAGCATGCGGGCTAATGCGTAGGTTCCAACGATACCGGCCGCCGCCGCGAGAATCGGAATGGCCGTCCCAGCCGCGACGCTGGCGCCAGCCGCCGTGCCCAATCCACCGAACGCCACGACGCGACCTGTCCCCGAGGGATTGCCGAGCTTCGCGACCTGCTCGAAGCGCTGGCTGATCGTGCCGATGTCGTCCAACACCTGCGTCAGCTCGGGGCCGAACAGAAGTTGCCGGCCGGCAGGGCTGAATTTACCCATCTCGGTGCGGAACACGGCCGGCGAGAATCCGTCCTTGGTCTCCCCGATCTGCGCGAGGATCGCGGCGCGCATCTCGTTTTTCCCGCTCTCGTCCAGAACGCCCATCACGGATTGCAGGCGTCCGATGTCCGCCGAACCTCGCGCCGACGCATAGTTGCGCACACGCTGGACGATGGCCTCCGGTGTCGCATCTCCCTCCTTGCCGACGATCTTGCGCAGCGCGTCGCGTTTGGATGCGATTTCGGACTCAAACCGCTCGTCGGCTGCTATTCTCCAATCATCCGCCATGCGCGCCGTGTTTTCGATGTGGCTGTCTTCAACCGTCTTCGTGACGCGGGAGATGCCGCGTATGTCGCGCAAGGCTCGCCGTTGAGCGGGGTCCCGCATGTTTTCGCGCGCCATCTGCTTGCCGGCCTCTCGGATGCTGCGCGCCATGTCATCCGTCAGCGCCCCGTAAATCTGCCCGAGGGCCGCGTCATCAATCCCGGCCTGCGGCCCGATCTTCTGGCCCTCCCTCATTAGCCCGACTTGCGTGCGCAAATCCTTGATGCGGTCATAGTCAAGACCGACCGGATCGTCGGCCGCCGCGCGGAAGCGCTGAACGATGGCGGGCGTCTCCTGCCGCATTCCCCTCGCTCGGGCCTCGATGGCCGAGAGCGTATCGCGGAGCGCCTGGAGCGGGACGGGCGTTGATAGGTCCGCGACGACATCAACCATCGCATAGATGCTCTCGGCCTCGGCTCGGGAGCGGTTGTTGATCCAGTCGGCAATCTGGTCCCGCGCCGTCTGCCCGGCTCCTGCTGCGCTCGCGCCACCCAGACGGTCGATCTGCTGCTGACGCCGCTGCTCGATCTGGTCGAGCGCCTGGCGCATGGCATTCACAATCGGCGTGCCCCCGAGCGGGCTCTCTTTGATGACGCCCGCCGTGCCGCGCACGAGATGACTGTCGGACGCCAAAGCTGCTGGCAACTCGATGCCCTGACGCTCCGCTGCCGCCAAAAGCTCATCGCGCGGACTGCCGCCAAGCACGGGGCGCGTCGCCACCGGAGCTGGTGGCGCGTCCCGACCAAGCGCGGCATCCAAATGGGCCGGCCCCGAGATGCGCGGGCCAAACGCCTCGTCCGCCGTCGCCAGTCGGTTGAGCAGCGGCCCCGTCGCGGTCGTGACGCTCGGGACGCGCGTTGCCGGGATAGCGGCTGATCCGGCCGCCATCACGTCACCGATGAACTGCTCGCCGATCTCACGGGGCGCCTGATGCATCGGCACGGCGCCGGGCGCCGTGCCCCGTGTAAACAGGCGCTCTGCCGCGCGCACGGGCTCCATGATCAGGCCGGGCACCGCAAACTCGCGTACGGGCTTGCCATCCGGCCCCATCGTCTCCCGGAAGGGCAGCACAGTATCCCGACTGATTTCGTCTCCTGGTCGGGCCGGCCGCAGGTCGCCCTTCATGGCGGTCAAATTCTGACGCGCCTCGTCGGCAAGAGGATCGAAGCCGATTTTCGCGTCGAACTCGGGGCGCGGCATATCCGAGTAGAATTTCTCATGAAGCGCATCGGCCAGCTGACCGTCGCTCATGTCCCCATACTGAGGGTACTTCTGCCGGATGTCCGCGAGCGTCGTCATCGCCTGATCCCCAGCGGATCGGCAGCGCCACCAACCGGCGCCGATGCGGCCGGCGCCTTGCGTGCGTCCATCTCGCCGCGCGTCAGGTGCCCTTGTCGCGCCATCGCTTCGGCCTCATCCATGAACGTCTCAAGCAGCCGCAGCTTCTGCTCAGCACTCTGCTTGCTGTCGCGTGCGTTCGGCCCGAACAGGTTCATATAGCGCGTGACCTCGGCCTCTGGCGCGGCTGCGCCCGTCATCACGCGCAGCGCGGCCTCGATGCCCGCCCGCACGTTGCGCTGCGCCTCGCCGATGGCGCCCGAGGCCATGGGCAGCACGTCCGAAAGCCCGCTTTGGACCGAGCCGGACACGCCCCATGCATCTGTCAGCGCGGACTTGGTGGCACGCACGGCGTCACGGGCCGTCTTCATGAGCGCGAGTCGCCCCGCCAGCTCGGCCGAGTTTTTGGTGGCGGGACCGCCCGGAATCGCCGCAACACCCTTCGAGGGATCGCGCGGGTCGAGCCACTCGTATCCGGTCGGCGGCTCCTTGGCGCGCGGGTCGTTCTGCGCAATAATGTTGCCGGCCTCGTCCGCCAGCGCCGCCCCCGGCGCGATTGTGTGGAGCTGCGGCTTGCGCTCATCGTTTCTGGCAATGAGCCTCCCGGCCGGATCGTATCGCGCCGAGCCGGGCGCCAGATCGAAGTTGGCCGGCTTCGGTCCGAACAGACTCCCAAGCGCGCTATTCAGCAGGGTCGGATTGCGCGCAATCGCGGTGGCCTGCTCCTGGGGCAGCCCGCCGCGCTCCATCAGCATTCTGACGGTCAGGTTCTCGGTTTCGTTGGAGCGCCCGAGCGCTTGCGCATCTCGTCCCTGCAAGGCGAGGCCGGCGTGCCGCAGACGATCACCAAGCGTGATTTCGCGCGGCTGGAATGCCGCTGCCGTGGACGCAGCGGCCACGGGCGCGGCTGCTGCCGCTGGAACTTGCTCGCCGACGCTGGCGACAGGGTAGTCCTGCACCTGTCGCGTTTCGAGGGGAGGCGGCACGCTCTCGACGGCCTGAGCCGTCGTCACGCCCTGATTGAGCCGGATCGCGCGGCGCAACAGGTCGCCCATATCAAGCTCGTCCGGCCGCTGTGGCGGCGGAGCATTCGGGATGCCGAACAGATCAGCCAGCAGCGCCATGTGTCACCTACCCGAGAGCTGCGAGGATTTTGCCGATGTCGGTCAGGCCCGCCTTGGCGCCGAGGCCCCATTGCGTGCCCTTCGTCGTGCCCGAGCCCTGGCTTTGGCTCCCAAGGCCGGCGATGGGGTTGAGTAGATCGGTCAACCAGCCCAGGCGGTCGAACGGCAGGCGCTCCTTGGCCATCGCCAGATCGAGCAGCTGCCCGAGGTCTCCTGCCTCAAGCTCCCGCCCGGCCTGGATCGTTTCGGCCCCGGTGCGCCGCAATGCGCCGCGCGCCGTATCCATGGCTGTTTGCGTCCTGGCGCCTTCAAGCCCGAAGTTGGCAAGGTCGCGCGCCGCCGCGTCGGTGCGCCCTTGCTCGCGGTTGAACTGGTCGAACAGGATCGGCAACTGTGCCTGCGTTACGCCGCGCCCGACCTCGATATTGTTGGCGCCCGACAGGTCGCGACCGGCGCCCGCGAACTGCGCATTGATGCGCTTTTGCGCGTCGTCGCCAACCTGCGTCAGCATCGATTGCAGGTAAGGATTCTCGGCGAGATTGAGGTTGCGGCCATCCGCCGTCGCCGAGAGGCGTTGCGTCAGATCGGCGCGCGCCGTGTCGATCTGCCCGGTGCGGTCAGGCGTATCGACCATTCCCTGGCCGACATCCCGGAACACGTCCGCCGAGCCGCCGCCGTTGCCGTAAAGCGCGCTCAGTCGATCAATCGCAGCCTCGGTCGATCCGTCTCCGGTCCTCGAGAGGTTGCCAAGCCGTGCGATCACGTCCTTGAGCAGCGGTTGCGTCGGCGCCCACGGGTCCGTCTGCGACTGTTGTTGCGTCTGCTGCTTGCTCGACTTGAAAAACCCCTCCATCAGACCGCCTCCCTTTCAAACACGGTGAGGTCGCCGTCTCGGCGGATCGGCTTGCATCGCGGGAGATGCCGGCCCCACGCCCGTGAACCGTTGAAGCGGATCGTCTTGCAGCATTCGGCGCGGGCATAGGCGACCATGGCCGCTTCCAGCGGCTCGGCCCACACCGCCGCGCCCTGGCCCCCAAGCCCGAACACGGCGAGATATCGGACGCCATCCTCGCCGACGATCTCCGTCAGCCACGCGGCGTGCACCTGTCGCCGGCCGTCGTCACTGCTGGCAATCCACACGCGCGCACGGTCAGCAAGGATGTCTGCCGCCAGCGCTTCGCGGCTGCGACCGCAGACATCGACGCCGCGCCGCAGATGCGGCCACACGTGGGGCCACACGTCGTCAAGATGGGCGAGCGGGATTGGGAGAATGTCCATTGTCACCCCACGGCGAGCCAAAAAAAGGTGCGATCCGTCTGCCCATTGCTGGCGTGCGCAATCGTGAACGTGCCCTGCCCCACGGCGCTGATGCGGATTGTCCCATTGCCGAACTCAGCCGAGGCGTTGGCCGTCGTCGGCATCAGGAACACGCGACTGTCAGGACCGCAGTTGATGGCTGTGACGACGGTTGTTGCCTGATTGGCTGTCAGCGTCGCCGTGCCCACGGCATTACTGCGACCTGAGCCCAATTCCTTGAGCGCCTGAACGATGCGAGCCGGATCGGCGGAGATGGGGTGCGTGAAGCTCATCAGAAGCGCGAGCCTCCCGGCATGATTTCGGGCTCGGCGCCCGTGGCGTAGGTCCAGGCCGTCGCGGCCGGGATGCGCAGCCGCACGCGACCCGAGCGGACGTTTTCGAGCACCGGGCAATACCCGTCGCTGTCCATTTCGCTCTCGCTTCCATAAGCGAGAGCGTCGCTCAGACGGTCCCGTCCCCCGACAGAACCAAAGGCGCTCTCGGCGTCGGTGTGGAACTGGACGCCGTTGACGTTGACGCGCTGTCGCGTGCCGATGGTCTCGGCCGTCTCAAGCGTCGCCTCAAGCGCGCTTCCCGTGAACAGGCCCAGCTTGTGATCCGATGAGACGGCGGCGAGCGACGGGAGAGCAACCGACGACAGCTCGTCGAGGGATACCGTCATGGCGTCAACCGAGCCCGCAACGAACCCGCCCGAGACGTAGGCATTCGAGAACGTCGAGCCTTGCAGGTCGATGGTCGTGCCGTTGATGACGGTGATCGTCCACGTGCCGTTGGCCTCGGTCGTTCCGGCCACGTCGCGGATCGTCTTGCTGTCGCCCGTGGACCAGCCGCTGGTGCTGCCGACCGTCAGACGGATCAGGCCGCTGCCGTTGTTGGCGGCATTCGAGATGGGAGAATATCCCGTCGCGAGCGTGTCGAGATTTTCGAGCGTCAGGCCGGGAATAGACGCCTGCAACAAATACTCGCCGGAAAACGCAACCGGCGCCCACTTCTTGAGCATCCAATGGTAGACCAGCCCTTTGTCGAAGAGGCCGGATTGTCCCGAGAGCGACTTGTACGCGAAGACAACGAGGAACCGCTTCGGATCGACGGCGCCGATGCACAGTTGCAGGTTGCCCGTGTCGAGGTCGCTTGCAATCGTGCGGTCCACGCGCTCTAGTCCAACGGGCGTCAGCGCACCGTCGCTCGTCACTTCCACGAAGCCGCTCGTGCTCAGGAAGAAGATGCGTCCGCCACCCTCGCAGGCCGAGAGAGGCGCCAGTACACCGCGATCCGTTGCGATCCTCTCGATCTGGAATGTGATCGGCGCACCCGGAACGAAAACCATGCGCCGCAGCGCCCGCTGCTGCGCGATCAGGCCCCACTCGGAGCCGAGCACGGCGCGCACGCGCCCGCCATCCGGCAGTTCCTGATAATCCGAATAGTTCGTGCCGCTGGTCCATGTCGTCGCGGCGTTGAGCCCCGACCAGTGCACGCGATTGGGGTTGCTGAGCAGGTCGTACAGCACCACGAACCGATTGATGACCGTAACGCCACCCGCTTGAGGCGGCGAGCCCGCCAGATCGTCGAACTCTGTCGAGCTGGTCAAATCCCACGCCTGCGGCGGCACGTTCTGCTGGACCGCAACAATGAAGTTATTGAACTGCGCGAAGCGCCATTGCATATCGGCCGGCACATCCGCGTAGGCCGTCGCGCCCTTCGACACGTCGGACCAGGCGAGCGTTGTGTTGTCGAGCACATAGAGCCGCGTCGCGGTGCCCGCGAAGATCGTCACGCTGCCGTCCGCATTGTAGGCGACGAACCCGCCGCGACACGCCGAAGGGAGCGCCTGCGTGAATGCCTGCAAACTCTGAAACGGCCCGTAGCCGTCGCCGCGCGGCACGACATTCGCGAGCGCGGTGGTCATCTGCGAGTTTAGGTCGCTGATGTCGGGGGCGTAGCTGCCGAACGGAACGAGCGCCATCAGAAGGGCATCGGCCGAACGCGACCGCTCCCTGTCATCGTGTTGGTGCGCGCCTTCAAATCGCGCCACGCTTCGGCCGTCGCCTCGCCCATGGCAGACGCAAACCCCTGATCCAGCAGCACGTGGATGGCCAGCTCCAGCTTGGCGCGCGACCGGATCAGCCGCTCCGCCGTGGTCATCCAGGGGTTATTCGCCTCTCCGTCAGAGGCCGGCGCGGCAGCAACGAACACGCCAGCCAGACGGATCGTGTAGACCGCATCAGGCACGGGATAGAGCCGCAGCGCCTCTCCATAATAGACATAATGGCCGGGCTGCCCGGTGTTGGTCGCCGAGTCCGAAACATCTTCCATTGTCGAGGGATCGGAGGCCTGCAAGTCGTAGACCGTGCTGCCGGCGTACACCTTGGCGTAGTCGAGTTTCACCAGTAGCGGAATGCTGGCGTGATCGGACGACGTGTAGAACTCTTGCGACGCCACGGTGCTGAACGTGACGTTGCGACGCTCGTTGAATAGCCACCGCTCAGCCTGATAGGCGCCGATGGCCGTCGCGATGGCGGCATCGATCTGAGATGTCAGGCCGGGGCGCCTGATCTCCGCTCCGATGCGCGACCTAAGTATCGCTAATGTCGACATTATCTCACTCCCGTGTTATGATAATTAGCATCGGATAGGGGAATGATTAAATGGGACCGGGTAAATACATTCGCACGCCAGAAATCCGTGAAAAGCACAGCCGCGCGGGCAAGGGCCGCAAAGCATGCGCCGGGTCTGGGCACGGAGAAAGGATCAAAGCGTCTCCCACGATAATTCTCCGTCTTAGATCGCAAGCGTGGTCACGGCAGCCTCAATTCACGATTTCGAGCGTCACAGTAAAGACTTCGGCGCTCGCCGGCGTGTATGCCGCCGCCGCACGGATCAGGGCATAAAGCCGCCGCTCCTTCGGCGAGGCCGTCAAGTCGAACGTAATCCCGTTGGTGATCGCGAACTGCTTGCTGAGCCCCGCCGTTCCCGACAGCGCGCCCGTCGTCAGATCGCAATCGACGCTGCCAATGTGACTGGCGGCGGACGCGATGGCGAAGGCGCCATTATCGCCGTTGGTCGGGACACCCGGATCGGCCGAGAAGATGTGGACCGTGAAGCTGGCATTCGTCGCCACGTTGCCACTTTTATGGAACCGCAGCCGCGTGATCGTTCCTTGGCCCACCAGCTTGCTCGTCGTGAACGTCAGGGGCACGACGTTCGCGGCCGTCGTGCTGTTCGCGACCAGATCGCCACTCGCATAAGCCGTAGTGTCGGCTGGCCGCGTGAAACTGTTGCTAGGCGTTGTCGGCATCGTCACCCCTTGTCACGCCCATGGCGCTGCGTTGGCGGTTACGGTTTGCAGGTCGGCGTCGGAGAGGCGCCGCGTCCACACAAGCAGGCGCCGCAGATGCCCGCCGAACTGGTTGATGTCGGTGGCGCGCCAGCCCAGCTCGATGCTCGTGCGGGCCGGGATCGTGTTGGCGTCCGTCGCAATGGTCCCGCCCATGAGGCACAGCGAGCGCCCTGCGGCCGAGAAGGCGATGCCGCTGCGGACGACGCCGGTCCACGTGGCCGTGTTCGATGTCGTCAGAAGCACCGATCCATTATTGTTTCGCAGCGCGTTCGTGCTCAGCGCAAACAGCATCGAATAGCTGTTCGAGTTGTTCATGGACACGATGGCGTCGTTCTCGCCGCCCGTCGCCCCCGTCGTCTCGGCGACAATCGTGCAACTCGCGCTCTGGATGGCCGTCAGCAACGCCGCCGCCGCGACGACGTTTGTTGTCGTCAACGCCATGCCGCTGGCGGAGATCGTGCCGGGATTGGTGACGAGCGCCGTGAGCGTCGCGTCGGCACCACTGGCCCTGTATCGATCCGACACGAACTCGCAGATGATGTCGGGGTTGCCCGACGCGAGATTGTACGTTGCCGACCAGTGCGGGGTCGGTGGCGCGCCCGTCAGCAACAGACGTTTTGCGATAGCTGGCAGCGGCACCACCGATCTCCCTCCCGGCTAGAGCGCACCAATCACCGCGAACCCGAACTTGAGGGTGCCATTAAGCGCTTCTGCCGAAGCGTGCTTGTTGATGATCGTGGCTGTGAAGCTGCCGGCGCCCGGCGTCACAAGGCCGAGCATCGGCGTGCCCTGCGTGTTGGTCCCCTGCATCAGCATGACGAGCACGATGCTGGTGGCGGCAACCTTGTTGTTGGTGACCGTAATCGTCTCGATGGCGTTCTGCGCCGTCGTCAGCGCCTCGGTCGTCACCATCCCGAAGTGATCGTTGATGGTGACGGCAGACGACGCGCACGTCCCCGTCGAGATGTCCGACAACAGTCCCGCAAGCGCGAGAATCATGTTGCGGTCCCGTTCCTCGCGGAACTCGAATTGCGATTTGCCCACTGGCTCCCTCCGATGCGGCGTTGAGAAAGAGCCGGACAGCCGAAGCCGTCCGGCAGGTGGCTCGCCGCAGGGGAGTTGCCTGGTGCGGCGAGCGGGGGAGAGATCAGCCCATCGGGATGATGTATTCGACCCACGCGAGCGCGGCGCCGGTCGTGGCGGCTGTGCCGGTCACGTCCACGGTGCAGGTGATCGTCGTGTCGGTGGCGCAATAGGCGTCGTTGCTCGTGGCCATCTCGTCGGCGACGATCACGCCGACCGTGCCGAGCGCGAGGTCGGTCGCAAACCCGTCGTCGTCGGATGACGTGCCGATGTCGAGGCGGTTGTTGGTGCCGGCATTGAACGCCTCCGTCACCACGACGCCGCCCCGCAGGACGTAACCGCCTGCCGGGACGATGCCGAGCGTCAGGACGCTGGTCGCATCCGCCTTGGTGAACGCCTTCGTGAGATAGTGAACCTGCGCCGTGTGGTATTCGCGGGCCGCAGAGCCGGCCGTGTTGGTTGGCATGTCGAGTGCTCCTAGTGTGCCGGATCAGGCCGAGGCCGCTGCGTAGGTCGAGATGGTGACGACGCCGAAGTCGAGCGAATTGAACTGCGCTTTGCGAAGCCCGAAGATCGACCACGCCGACACTTCGAGGCGCCGCTTGTGGTCAAGCAGTTCCTCGTTCCAGCGGTACTTGTTGGGGCCGCTCTGCTTCTGCCCGTAGGCGCATACGGCCGCCTGAGCCCCCAACAGCACCGCGCGCCGCGTGTTGGACACGGCCGCTCCGGTGGAGCTGTTCACGCCGAGCGTGATGTCCTGCGAGCTGCGAAGAATGCAGTCGTTGTATTCGCCGAGAGCGCCCGTATAGATGGCGTTCTTGGTGCTCTCGCCACCCGCCAGCGCGGCCTTTTGGATGTCCCCCCATTGGCCCGTGCTGTAGTTGGTGCGGAGAGACGTGACCTGATAGGGGTGCAGGTAGACGACGTATTTGTCCTTGCCGCCGATACGGATCGGACGAACCTTTTGCGCGCCGACCGTGGCCATCTCCTTGGCCTGGTCGATCAAATCGAGAGTAAAAATATCCGACGACGTGAGCGACTGATCATTGCTCGCCGTCCCGGCGAAGATGCGGCGCGATGCGGTGTGTGCGCGAGCCGCGTTGAGGCCGGTGTACTTGGTGTTGGTTTGGACGGTGTTGCCACACACCTGGTTGAAGAACGTGACGCTGAGGCGGTCCATCCACCAGTCGGCGAGCCCATCCTTTGCTTCCTGGCGCAGATCGAACGGGACGCGCTGTGCGTCGATGGTGTTCTCGGATTTGACGCCGACGACGTGACCCAGTTCGTTGATCACAACGCTGTCCGAATAGATCGACAGAGCCTCGCCATTGCCCTCGGCCGTCTCGTTCTCGGTTTTGCCATCGCCGGTCAGCCGCGCCCTCAGCCCGAATGTGACCTGATCGCCCTGACCCTTCGAGGTTTCGCGCTTGACGTGGATGATGCTGTTGGCGTCTTCACCCATCAGCGGCGCGATCTCAAGCGAATCACGCTCGGCATGCGCGAGCATCTTCGCCCACAGTTTGACTGCCATTGCGTCATTGACGCCGTAGCTCGTGGTGGCCATCGGGCACACGTCTCCTGATGCGCGCCACGGATTGCGGGCGCGGTGAGGGCTGTCTGAATGTCAGGGATCGGCTGTGTCGTCGCCGGGCCGTAGCGGCCGAGTACGTGCGCCGCGCACGGAGCCTCTGACGGGGCTCAGCCGAAGGCGATGGGTCGCCACCCTGTGCGAGAGACGAGACTAGGCGGTGTCTCGTCTCTCAAACTGATCAGCCGCCAAGCAGCTTTCGGAACGCTGCATTCGGGCTTTGACCGGACTTGCGAAGCAGCGCGTCAAACTCGGCCTCACTCATGCTCGCAATCGCCTCTCCCGTCAACGGGGTCGGCGCCGAACCGCCCGCCGAAGACAGAGACCGCGCCGCATTTTGGCCCTTTTCGAGCCGCGTCAATTCGTCGGCAGCGGCCGAGTTTGCTGCCTTTTGCTCACCTGATGGTTGAGCGCTCGCCGCAGCGGCGTCCGTTTTTGGCGGCGTCCAGCCGCGCAGCCCCGCCAGCTTGTAAATGTGCTCAGCCGGACGCAGACCCCGCTTCGTCGCAAACGCGACTTCCTCGCGCTCAAGGCGCGCAATCTCGGCGAGCCGCTTTGCGGGATCGTCAACGCCGCGATGCGCCAGTTCCGCGTCGAGCACCTTGACGAGATGATTGTAGGCATCCCGGAAGTCGGCCTTCTCCCGCATGAAGGCGATGGCGTCCGAGCGATAGGCGTTGCCCATCTCGGTCTCGGTCAGCTTTGCGCTGAGGCTCGACTGCGACTCGGTGAGCGACTTGCGCAACCGCGCCAGCTCGCGCGCCTGCCACTTGGCGTGGGCCACGAAGTCCTTCTCGATGTCGGGCTCGGGGTCGTCGTCCTGACCTTGCGCCGTACTCGCCTGAGCCGGCTTCGTAACGTCGCCGCCCTCGAGCGCCTTGGCGAGGATGTCCAGGCGTTCTTTGGTGCGCGCCAGCTCAATCGCCTGCTCGGACGCCCGTGTCTCTGCCGCCTTTCGGCCCTCGCGTTCCTTGTGGAATGCGCCGTGCGGGACGAAGCGGCCCGTCCGCTTGTCGCGATGCGCGCCGTTCTCGTCGATGCTGATCGTCCCCTCGGGGTCGTCACCATCAGTGGCCGATGGGACAGGCTTCTCGGTCGTGGCTTTGGGGGCCGGATCAGCGGCAGCCGCATCACCCGGCAAGCCCTTCTCGCCCCGACTCTCGAAGTAGGCCCGTTCCTCGGCCGTAAACTCATCGCCGCCCGTCGTCGCGACAGACTGATCGGCATGCGCGGTCTGTGTCTCAGTGTTCATCGTCTCACCCCGTCAATGCAATGCCGCGTGCAATCACGTCGCGCTGCGGCGTTAGCTCAGTGTCCACATTGATCGACCCGAACAGCCCCATGATCTGCGCTACAGTCGCGGCCATGTCTGGCCGGTCGAGGGATTGTCCGTCGCACCATGCCCAATAAGCCTCAGCGACGGCCTTGAGCGGGACGGCTCCCGCTGCGTCGGGGCGTAGTCGCTCAAGCGCGAATCGTCTGGCGTCGCGACCGTTGGCGCGCCGTCGCAGGGCGATGACGCGTCCAGGCTCGGCTGCTGCCGGCTGATCGCAATCAGCGCCGCCACCGTGATGACGATCATCACGACGTTGAGCGCCGTCAGGGCCAGGAACAGGATCGTTATGAGTGTCATGAGGTCTCCGTTGCGGGGCATGCGCGCCCCATGCAATCAGCACGCACGCAAGGCCGTTGGCGCCGACAGCCAGTAGCCCGGCCGCAATGAGGTCGATAATCCACGGCGCGACCCCGAGACGGTCGGCGAGCGGCGTCGAGCGTCCAGGCGCGATTACCAGGGCTGCCGCTGCGGCGTCCCGGTCAGCCACGAGAGCCAGCCGCGTCTGGTCCAGCAGGCGTCGGCATTCGGTGGCGCACGATTTCTCGGAGATGCGTTGACGGGCCGCGTCGTCATGACGGACAATGGCCGCGCGGGCAGCCGCAAGGTCGTCCCGTGCGCGGGCTGTGGCGGGGCTCGCCCGCGCCTCCGCCGCCGCCTGCGTCTCCCGGTGCTGGATGATCCGCTCGGCCGTGGCCAGCATGCCGTAAGTCTCGCCCGTCAGAACAGCAATCAGGATCACGGCACCGACGCGCCATGACGAGCGCGCCAGAACGAGCGCGCCGATGCCCGTCCCGAATGCCATTGCAGCCACAAGGGCGGCATGCGGCCCGGAGAGGCTGGCATCGACGATCACGGCCCAAGTTGCTGACGCAAGCAAGACGAGCCCGGCGACGATGGCGAGGGCGCGCATCATTGGCCCATCCCCTCCTGAGTGTTGACCACCATCTCGATGTACTCGGCAATCGACATGCTGCGCCCCTTCGCGAACCCCTCCAGCCGCCGTTTGAACGTCGGCGTGATCTTGATGTTGAGCTGAGCCGTCTTGGTCTCTCGGCCGGACGGGCGCCGGCCCGGCATCCCGCGCGCCTCGCGCTTCTTGCGGCTCGCCACGGTCCCGACCAGCGCCCTATGGGACGCCCACAGCTCGTTGAGCTTGTCGCCAACGTCATCCATGAGCCTTGGCCTTCGCCCGCATCGCCTTGGACACAAGCGACTTCACTTCCAGCCACAGCTCATCAATCTCGCGACGCGCGGCGCCCGTGCGATCAATCTCGTGCCCGGCCTTCCCGATCGTACTCGCCGACGTGTAGGACTTCCGATGGGCCACACGAGTTGCACAGACCGGACCATGGTTGCGGAGGTATTCCTCTGCGTTGTCGGCGATCTTACCCCAGCTGGCCATAACGGCGTTCAGGACGAACGCAAACGGCTTGCCCTCGTCCTTGCACAGTTCGACAACCTCGCTCACGGCGAGCACGTCGAAGGCGCTTGTGCGAGACGGGATCAGGACTAGATCGGCCGAGGCGATGGCGTCTCGAATGATGTTCAGAAGTGCGGGCGGCGTATCCATGAACGCCCACTCGTAGCCCTCAGCCAACAGTAGCTCGATCCCCTCCGGGGAGGCGTCAACGGGGACCAACTTCGGGTTGTCTGAGCGGCCACGCAGCTGCCACCATTGGCCGAGAGACGATTGCGGGTCCGCGTCGATCAAACAGACCTTGGCGCCATCCTCAGCCGCTCTCACAGCCAGCGCTGCCGACAGGGTGCTCTTGCCGGCGCCGCCCTTCGAGGCGGCAAGACACACGACTCGAAGCGATGGTTTCGGCACGATGGCGCTACCTCGTTGAGCGCGCTGCGTTTTGATTATCCGCTAGCGCTATACCGCAAATACGAAGCAGCCATAAAACTGACTGAAAGTCAATCGTTTTCTGGATGAATTGTCCGCTACCAGATGCGCAATCTGGTAGCGGATTGAAACATGGTAGCGGATTGATCGTCCGCTACCATGTTGAACGGCTGTTACTGAACAGCGCCCACGGTTGGCCGGACGGGCTGCGTCCGCGCTCGCTCTGCATCCGCAACCTTGACGGCATCGTCCACGGGGATGCTGGCAGCCTCGGCCCTCAGCTTCTCCGTCTTCGCCTCGGTCTCTGCAACCTTGGCGATAGCGCCGCGCGTCGCGATTTGCTTCTGCTGTTGCGCCTCGGGGTCGGCTGCTGCTTTTTCCTGAGCCTCGGCGATGGCCTTCTTCATCCGCTCAACAACGGCACTCGGCAGCGGCGAATACTCCATCAGATCGAGCAGGAGTGCGGGCGGGATCGCGTCCTTGTACATGGCGAGTAGCGGCTGCAACTGCGCCCACGTCTGCTCCTTCATGTTCGGCGAGGTCGGAGCGTCGCCGACGATCACGTCATAGCGGCCCGCCACGCGATCTTCGAGTAGTGGCACGTACTGCTCTCCACCCGGCATCGACAGCCGGATCATGCGCCCGTCCGACAGGTACTCCTGGATATAATAGAGCCGCACGCGCCCGACGCGCTTGCGGAAAGCCCGCAAGCTATCGAACAGCGTGGCCAGGATGGTCATGCCCGCTTGTTTGCGCTGCGCTTCCAGCACGCCCGGCTGCGTCGCCTCGCGCAGTCCCAGGATTTCGAGATTGATGCCCGATGCATCGCGAATCGATGTAATCGCGAACTGCATCAACTCCAGGTGCCCGCTCGGTAGCGCCCCGCCCGGTTTGGGCATGATGCGCTGCTCCGAGATGGCACCTTTCGTGACCCACGTAATCGCGTCGGGTCGCGCATAGTTCGCCTCAGCGTCCCGCTGATCCGCAAACGCGTCCTTCTCGGCGAGAATGCCGCCCTTGGCTGTGGTGTTGAGGATGTGCAGCGATTGCGTCAGCCACTTGTTGGCCCACTTCTGAGGGTCGCGCACGAGTGCCGTGATGCCGTACCATGTGCCCCGAACCTCATCCGCCTTGCCCGTGATGCAGTTGAACGTGAAATGCGGGCAGGGCGCATCGAAGCTTTCGCTCAGTACGCGCGCGCCGACGAACGCCTGCTTGTAGACCTGCCGCAGCATCCTGACGCCGCGAACAGGCGGCAGGCCGCGTTGCGAGGCCAGCGCGTTGAGCTGCTTGAACTCGGACGGCGACAGGTCTGCGTTGTGCGGCTTCCCCGCATCATCCGTCACCGAGGCTCGCACGTAGGGCTCTTTTTCGATCCATTGCACGCGCACAATCGTAACCGTGCGGCCGTCGTAACCCTCCGCATTCTCGTCGTCACGACGGCGCTTGTCTTCCTTGGCCTTGGCATCGTCCGTCGCCAGGGGATCGCACCACGTCGCGTCCAAATCCTCGTCGGACGCATCCGGGAACATCGCCCTCGCGTCCTCGATGTCGATATCCGAGCGCACGTGCCAGATACGGCGCGCATCGCTCAGGTTGACCTCGCGAGCCTTGTGATCCCACCACATCTCAAGGGGATCGATGCGGCGCTCTTTGTAGGTGCCATCGGCCTCCGTCTCGTAGTCCAGGGCGGCTTCGGTCCATCCCATGCCGCACTTGACGCTATCCTGAAACGCCCGGCTTTGCGCTGACGGCGCGTCGCTCTCGTCATCCATCCACTTCGAGGCGCCCGTCAGCAGCTCGTTTTTCTGCACCACGCCCGGCCGCGTCCCGCGCGGCAGAAACACGGTCTCATGCCGGCCGTTGATCTCAATGCCGGACACAGCCTCAATGAGCGTCAGCGTCCGATTGAACGTGATCGGCACGCGGCGCCCTCCTTCCTCGCTCTCAAGATAGGCGCGTTCATCGGCCGTCCATTGGCCATGGCCCGCGACAAACGCAAAATCGTCCCGCGCCTGTTTGCGCCAGGCGGCGCTGTGTGCATTGTCCTGCTTCCACCAGCTTTTGAACACGCGCAACATCGCGGCCGGATCGAGCTGGCTGGTCTGCTTGGTCTCAGCCATGTTCCATCTCCTAGATGAAGTCGCTAGCCACGACGTGCGGCCCCGTCACAGCAACGCGCCACGGTTCCCCCGGCCAGCGCGTGGCCAGCACCTTGGCTGCGATGCGTGCCGCGCCCTCCGTCGATTTGACGGCCACGACGGAAGCCGCGTTGCCCTGCGTCTCCAAAACACACCACACGGATTGCGTTTCGGGTTCCACACGTCGGCGATGCATCATGTTTGTGCCTCATAGCGCCGGATCAGGCGCCCCGCCTCACGCGCACCAAACGCCCACGTCGCCACCATGCGGTTAATCTCGATGTCGTGCGCTCGACACACGGCAGACCAGCCGCCTGTCGAGCAGATGCGCCACTGATGCGCAGAGGGCGCCCCGCATTTGACGCACGGGACGCCGGCAATCTCATCCTCGCTGTAAGGCCTGCGTCGAGCCCGGATCATGCTCCTGTCGCGCCCTTGCGGGGCTCCCACCACAGCCCCAGCTCGCCACATCCGCCGTAGACGCGCGTGGTGATGCACGGCGCCTTGCCTTCCTCGCCCGTAACCATCGAGTGGTGATCGGCGAGGTTGTAGTGCGCGCACGTCGCCGTGACCTCGATGGCGGCCGGATTGCCGGTTGCCTCAGGAGGCCAGGAACACCACTTGCACTCGATGCACGCCCGTCGCTCGTCTGCGCTCATGTCAGCCTCCCAGCGTCTCGTCGTCGTCCGGCGCGAAGATCGCCACATACAGCAGCCACACGCCCACGCCACACAACGTCAGTCCCAGCAAAAAATCATCCATGTGATCGCCCCTCGCTGACGGCGCTGCGGATGACGAGCGTCACGCGCCCGCTCGCATCAATCTCGACGGACGGCCGGTTGAGCCCCTTGGCGCCGCGCCCGATGTGCCACTGCCGGCATTTGGGGCAGAGATAGGGTCGCACGGCGAGATGCACGCCACGGAGCCGATTGGCCCGTTCCATGCGCCACGCCGCGTCACGGGCTTCCAGAACGTCGGCATAGCCGCGCTTGAAGCACTCAGCCATGGTCGTCCCCAAGTGCACGCATGGCCGCGTCGAAGTCGCCAAGCGTCAGCTCGTGCCCGCCCTGGTCCAGCAAAATCTTGCGGGCGCCGCCGCGAGGGTCGGTGCGTCGGAGCTTCCGGCCCATGATCGCAAACGGCCGTAGCGCAGCCTCAAGCTCGGCAACACGTGTCTCCAGCTCTGTGTCCGGTTGATTGTCCGATTTGCGCGGTCGTGCCATCCATGCCCCCTATGATGCCCATGCTGATGCTGTGCGCGTCTCGCGGCGGCGGCGCATCGCAATCGGACGCTCCAGTCCGCCGAACAAGGTGTTGATGAAAGCGTCCGCCTGGTTCGGCGACGGCAGCCCGCGCTTCTTCATCTCTTTTTTCGGCTCGACGACGATCTTGCCGCTGGCCGAGTAGTCGTAGGTCGGCGCCGAAAGCTCTGCGATCAGCTTGTCGCAGCCGCCTGGGATGCGGCAGGCGCGCTCCGCGAACCATGCCCGCGCCTGGAACCATCCCTCGTCTCGCAGCCGCATGTACTTGTCATCGGTGCTGGCGGCCTCGCCGACATTCACGCCGCGCACCGGGAGCCCGAGAATGCGCATCTGGTCCACAACGCCCGCGCCGATGCCGATCTCATCGACGATGATCTCAGACGGCCGCATGTCCTCGTGCGTCGCGCGATACTCGTGCAGGATCAGGGTCGCGAGCTGCACCGTGTCCTTGCCGTGCCATTCCTTGGGTGGCTCCAGCAGCGCATTCCCCTGCCTCTTTGCGAGCGCCGATGCGTCGTCGCCGAACCGGCCCACGTCCACGCCCCAAACGGGGATAAACGGCAGCGTGGTCACGTTGCGGTTGACGGCCGCCTCGATCCATTCGAGCGGAATCACGGTGTCATCGGCCGCAATCGGGAACTCACCGAGCACGCGGAC
>FRDC01000585.1_pt1 | contig 37922 bp, 38 predicted proteins | sample 1106171 | NCBI WGS metagenome assembly FRDC01 (sample SAMEA3930566, study PRJEB13176) | freshwater metagenome | biome: Drinking water system; feature: drinking water; material: water | place: Singapore | collected 2014-12-20 | reverse complement strand
CTCGGCGGCGGCGGCGACACGGGCATCGGCGCTCGCGGCTTCGGCGCGCGCGGCATCGGCGGCGGCGGCGGCGTCTTGCCAGCGGGTGAAGATCAACCGCGCCTCGGCGGTGCGGATGTCGTCCGAAAGCGCGCGGTAGCGCTCGGCCTGGCGCGCCTGGCGCCGCAGCGCGCCGATCCGCGCCTCTTGCTCGGCCATGATCTCGCCGAGCCGCGCGAGATTGGCCTCGGTCGCGCGCAGGCGCTGCTCGGCGTCGCGGCGGCGGACGTGCAAGCCGGCGATCCCCGCCGCCTCCTCCAGCATCGCGCGGCGCTCGGCGGGCTTGGCGTTGATCACCGCGCCGATCCGCCCCTGGCTCACCAGCGCCGGGCTATGCGCGCCGGTCGCCGCATCGGCGAAGAGCAGGGCCACGTCCTTCGCGCGCACGTCGCGCCCGTTGATGCGATAAGCGGAGCCCGCGCCGCGCTCGATCCGGCGGACGATCTCACTCTCGCCCTCGTCGCTTTCGATCAGCATCGCGACCTCGGCGAAGTCGCGCGCCGGGCGGCGGGTGGTGCCGGCGAAGATCACATCGTCCATCCCCGCGCCGCGCAGCGACTTGGCGCTCGATTCGCCCATCGTCCAGCGCAACGCCTCGAGCAGATTCGATTTGCCGCAGCCATTGGGGCCGACGATGCCGGTGAGCCCCGGCTCGATCCGCAGATCGGCGGGATCGACGAAACTCTTGAAGCCGCTCAACCGCAGCCGCTTGATATGCACTTACGCCCCCTTTCCGGGCGCATCTTGCGCGCGATCGCGGGGCGGTGTCGAGCCCCGGGGGGCGCGGTCGCGGCAATCATGGGTGGCCGCCGGCGAAAGGGAGGGACACCGGCGGCCATAGAGTCGACGGCAGGGCGCCGAATTCAAGATGGCGCCGTAACGATTGCCGGACGGGAATTATAACCACGCGCCAGATGTTGTGGCGCGCCAATGAAATGGGGAGCCGTTACGCTCCTTACAAGGTCCTCATTTGCCGTTCGCCTCGATCATCGCGGGCACGCCCGGGTGGAGCCGCAGCCGCTGGACGCGCTTGCCGTCCGCGGCGGTGATTTCCAGCCGCCAGCCGCTCGGATGATCGAGCACCGCCCCCGCCGCCGGCACATGCCCGGCGAGCAACGCCGCGAGCCCGCCGATCGTATCGATATCCTCCTCGGCCACCCCCAGCCGCGGATCGACGAGCGCCGCCACTTCCTCCAGCTCGGCGCGCGCATCGGCTTCCCAGCCGCCGCCGTCGATCGGCACGAGCAGCGCCTGGGGCGCCTCGTCATGCTCGTCCTCGATATTGCCGACGATTTCCTCGATCAAATCCTCGATCGTCACGAGCCCCTCGGTGCCGAAATATTCGTCGAGCACGATCGCCAGATGCACGCGTTTCTGCCGCATGTCCGCCAGCAGATCGAGCGCGCCGCGCGACATGGGGACGAACAAAGGCTCGCGGATCAGCCCGGCGATGCTTTCGGGATGTTCGGCCCCGGTCGCCAGGATCGCGAACACGTCCTTGATGTGAACCATGCCGATGATCGTATCGAGCTTTTCGCGGTACACCGGCAGCCGGCTATGCCCGGCCTCGGCGAAGAGCTTCACCAATTCGGCGAAGCTGGTCCGCTCCTCGACCGCGACGATGTCCGCGCGCGGCACGCCGATGTCGCCCGCGTCGCGCTCGCCGAAATGGAGCAAATTGCGCACCATCTGGCGTTCGAGCGGCGAGAGATCGCCCTTGGCGTCGGGCGCGGGATCGTCCTCATGCGCGTCGATCACTTCCTCGATCTGCGCGCGGAGCGATTCGTCATGGTGCTCGCCGAAGATCCAGGCGCGGAATTGGCGCCACAGCCCGCCCTCGCTGGGGGCGGCGTCGCCGGTACTTTGGCCGTCGGGCATTAGCGGGTGTCAGTCCTCATAAGGGTCATGCAAACCAAGCGACTGTAGCACATTTCGTTCGATCCGCTCCATGGCTTCGGCTTCGTCGTCGCCGTGATGATCATGGCCGAGCAGATGGAGCGTGCCGTGGACGATCAAATGGGTGGCGTGCGCGGCGAGCGCGATGCCGCGCTCGGCGGCTTCGGCGGCGCAGGTTTCGTGCGCGAGGACGATGTCGCCGAGCAGGATTTCGGCCTCGGTTTCAGGGGGGTGGCCGAGCTCGTCGGCGTCGAGCATCGGAAAGGAGAGGACGTTGGTCGGCTTGTCCTTCCCGCGATAATCGCGGTTGAGCGCCCGCACCTCGGCATCGCTGGTGAGGCGGATCGAGAGTTCGATCAGGGGCGGCGCCTCGGCGAGGCAGGCCGCGTGCGGGGTGGCGGCAATCGCGGCGCGCGCCGCGCGCGTGGCGAGTGCTTCCCAGGGCTGGTCTTCGGCCCAGGGGGATTCGAGGAGGACGTCGATCGAAAGGCTCATGCCGAGGGTCCGGGGCGGTTGGCGATATACGCTTCCAGCTCGCGGCGGCGGATGTGATCGGGGGGGTAGATTTCGCCGTAGATTTTCTGGGCGCGGGCGAGATAGCCCTCCGCCGCCGCGCGCTCGCCAAACGCATCGGCGACGCGGGCGCGGACGAAGGCGAGGCCGGCTTCGTGGCGCGGCAGCCAATCTTCGTTGGGAACGCGATCGGGGATCGGCGCCAGCACCTCGCGCGCTTCGCCGGGCCTGTCGGATCGGACGAGCGCCTCGGCCCAGCAAGAGCGGATGATGTAAGTCCCGCTGCTGGCGGCGCCATCCACACGCTCCCACAGCGGCAGGAGTTCGCGCCACATAACCTCGGCCTCGGCAGCGCGGCCTTGATTAAGGATGGCGCTGGCAAGGCTGTGGCGCGTTACCAGCGTACCCGACCCTTCGGCCCCAATCACACGCTCGTACAGCGGGAGAAGAGCGCGCAGCTGTGCCTCGGCCTCGGCAGCGCGGCCAAGGCCGGTCAGGCAGAGCGCAGCGCAATGCGCTACCCAGATGTAATGCTGCTCCCACCGTTTTGGCGGATCGGCTGTGGTGATCGCCATCGCCGCGCGATAGGCATCGAGCGCCTGATCGAAACGGCTAAGTTCGCGCGCCGCGTTGCCGAGCGCACGCAGCGCGAAGAGCTGGGCTTCGGTATCGGCGGCATGGACCGCCTTCATCGCGGTGGCGAGGCGCAGTGCCTCGTGCCAGTCTTTATCGACATACAGCGCCTTGCCGATCGCGTTCTCGAACTGCCGAACAGTCCATTGATTTTCCGGCTGATCGTTGGCCGCGACGGCTTCGGCGATGACGCCGGCATCTTTGAGGGTCAGTTCGGCTCTCTCGGACTCCCCGGTGCGGTTCGTAACTTTGGCTAACCTTGTCTGAGCGTCTTGCTCCAATTCGCTTGCGCTGCGTTTGGCGCGGGCGTGTTCGCTAGCCGCGCCTTCGGCGAACCCCCTAGCCGCCGAGGCGGAAGCTTTGGCCGCGTCGGCCATTTTTCGTACCTCGGCCAACTGGTCGTTCACTTCATCCGCGCGCACATTCACTTCTGCCAATCGTTGTTTGCTCTCTTCGATCGACGCCCGTTCCTGTTCGGCGAGCCGCTCAAATTCGGAGCGGGCAGTGGCGACTTGCTTCTTTGCCTCTTCTCTGGCCTCCGTCTTGGCGACGTCTCGCGCGGCAGCCACAGCTTCTCTCGTGGCGCGAAACGTGAAGAAGAACACGGCGATCGTGATTACCGCCGTCAAAAGGCCGATCAATCCACCTAGCAGCGCGATCAGATTAGCCTGCTGCGCATCGGCCCGGCTCGCTTCTGCTTGCGCTCCCTCGAGCGTCGCCAGCCGTTTCTCCACCTCCGCCCGCTCGCGGAGCGCCGCATTCTCGGCCTTGAGCGCCGCGACTTCCGCCTGCGCGGTTTTCGCCGCCACTTCGGGCTCCGCGCGCGGGGCGGCCACCGCCGGGGCGGCGATCAGCAGCAATGCCAGCACAACCCCCCGCATGCGCGCCTCCCCCGAAGATCGGCCCAGTCGCCCGATCACCGTTACGTCAATAAATCGATCGCGCGCCTCAGGCCAAGTCCGTCGCCGCGAAATCATTGCGACGACGACCGACGCACCGAGAAACAGCTTTACATGTCGCCGGAAAGCGCGTCGAAAAAGCGCTTGTCGGCTTTCAGTCCCGTCGGCAGCGGCATCGGATGGTCGCGCCAAAATTGCCGCAGCCATTCGGGCGCGCCCTCGGCGAGCGAGTGGCGCATCATGTAATCGGCGACCGCGAGCTTGATGATTTCGGCCATCGGCGTCCCGCGCTCATCGGCGAGCCGCGCGATCATGCGGACGACCTCCGCATCCTCGATCAACAACGGGGCGGCGAGCGCCTGTTGCTCGGCGCGGCTGAGGGGCTCTTGCGGCGCGTTCATGCCTCCCCCTCATAAGCCTCCACGATCCGCCCGACAATCGGGTGGCGCACCACGTCGGCGGCGGTGAAGCGGCAGATGCTGAGGCCCTCGATCCCCTCGAGCCGCTCGACCGCGTCGTTGAGGCCCGAGGCGCGCGTGCCGCCGGGCAAATCGGTCTGATTGGGGTCGCCGCACACCACCATCCGGCTGTTCTGGCCGAAGCGCGTCAGGAACATCTTCATCTGCGCGGGCGTGGTGTTCTGCGCCTCGTCCAGGATCACGAAGGCGTCCGCCAGCGTGCGCCCGCGCATGAAGGCGATCGGCGCGATCTCGATCTCGCCCGAGGCGATGCGCCGCTCGACCTGCTCGGCGGGCAGGCAGTCGTTGAGCGCGTCGTACAGCGGGCGGAGATAAGGATCGACCTTCTCCTTCATGTCGCCGGGCAGAAAGCCCAGCCGCTCGCCCGCCTCGACCGCCGGGCGCGAGAGGATCAGCCGCTGGACCGAGCCGGTGATGAGCTGCGCGACGGCTTGCGCGACCGCGATATAAGTCTTGCCCGTCCCCGCCGGGCCGAGCGCGAAGATGATGTCGTGGCGGGTGAGCTCGCGCATATAATGGCCCTGCGCGAGCGTGCGCGGGACGATCGTTTTCTTGCGCGTGCGGATCATCACCGAGGGCGCCGCCTCGGCCTCGGTCGAGATGATGCCGTCGAGCGTCGGTTCGGAGGCCATGGTGATCTCGGCGTCGATCAGCCCGGCATCGATCGTCTCGCCGCGCAGGATGCGGCGGTAGAGCCCCTGCAGCACGTCGCGCGCCGCCGCCACCGCTTCGGCCGAGCCCTCGAGCCCGACGCGATTGCCGCGCGCGGTGATATAGACGCCGAGGCGGTTCTCGATCAGCAAGAGGTTCTGGTCGAACTGGCCGAACAGCTCGGCCATGAGTTGCGGACGATCGAAGCTGAGTTCGGCGCGGCTGCGCTCGGTCGGCGCTTTGGGCGATTGCTTACGGCTCATGCGGCTCCCTTGGCACGGGGCGTCCCCTTCCCCGGCCCATGACTTTGGCAGAGCGGGGGAGATGGGGGAAGGGCGGATGTGGAGCAGGCGTTCGCGCCCGCGTTGAAGGCGCGTGCCAGGCCGGCAGCGGCGGTCCCCTGGCGCCCCCTTGGCGGCCGCGTCCCGACTGCCCACGCGCACGAGCGATTCGCGCGGCCCGCCGCGCCCCGACGCGGCACCCTCCGCTGCTTTCCGGCAACCGCCATCAATCGACGCGTCGTTTCGAAAATAACGTGCGCGATGAACGCGCTATGCTGCGTCTCGTCGCCACCCTTCGCTCTGGCCTTCGCTTAGGGTGGTCGCGAAAGGAGCATCCCGTGCCCCCTTCCCTCCTCGCCACGCTCGCGCGGCTTCCCGAGACCGCGCTGCTGCGCGCGGCCCTGGTGATCATCTTCGTCATCTTCGGCTATGCGAAATGGTTCGATTACGAGGCCGAGGCGGTCGCGCCGCTGATCGGCAACAGCCCGTTCCTCGCGATCCTTCGGCCCCTGGGCATGGAGGGCGCGTCGCGCGCGCTCGGGACGATCGAGTTCGCGACCGGCGCGCTGCTCGCGCTCGGCTTCGTGTCGGCGCGAGCGGCGCTGGCGGGCGCCGCGCTGTCGACGCTCACCTTCCTGGTGACCGTGTCGATGCTCTTTACGCTCCCCGCCGGCATCTGGCACGCGCCGCTCGGCTTTCCCGCGCTCGAGCCGGTGCCGGGCGGCTTCCTGCTCAAGGATCTGGTGCTGCTCGCCGCCTCGCTCGCGCTCGTCCGCGAGGCCGCGCGGCGCCTGCACACCGAGCCGAGCTCGATCCGCCCCTTCCCCCAGCCGGCGGCGTGACCGCGATGACCGATCCGAGCCCCCAGACCTTGCGCCGCTTGCCGGCCTTCGCGGCCGCCCAGGCGACCACCATCTATCGCCGGCGCATCGGCGCGATCGAGGTGACGGCGATTTCTGACGGTTATGTCGATCTGCCGCACGACATTTGGAAATCCCCCGCGCCCCGGGCGCTCGACGATGCGCTCCACGCCGCGTTCCTGCCGACGGGCGGGATGCGCCAGGGGCTCACCTGCTACCTCGTCAACACCGGCCGCCGGCTGATCTTGATGGACGGCGGCGCGGCGGGCGAGTTCGGCGAGCATTTCGGCGAGCTCCCCCAGGGCCTCGCCGCCGCCGGGGTCGCGCCTGAGGCCATCGATCTGGTGCTCGTCTCGCACCTCCATCCCGATCACATCGGCGGGCTGTTCCGGGGCACCGCCGCCGCCTTCCCCAAGGCGCACCTGCTGGTCGACGCGGCCGAGCTCGCTTTCTGGACGAGCACCCATGAGCAGGCGCAGGCGGTCGAGATCGCGCAGCCCTGGTTCGATACCGCGCGCCGCTGGCAAGCGGCCTGGGGCGAGCGGATCGAGACGTTCAGCGGCGAACGCTCGCTCGGCGAGGGGCTGACGATCGTGCCCCTCCCCGGCCACACGGTCGGGCATTTCGGCTTGATGATCGAAAGCGAAGGCGCGCGGCTGCTGATCGCCAACGACCTCGTGTTTCATTTCGCGATCAACTTTCAAAACCCCGATGCGGCGATGATCTGGGAGACCGACAGCGCGCTGGCCGCGCGCACGCGGCGCGCCGCGCTCGATCGAGCGGCGACCGACCGGCTGCTCGTCGCCGCGAGCCATTTGCCGTTTCCGAGCTTCGGCCATGTCGAGCGGCGCGGGACGGCCTTCGCCTGGGCGCCCGAGCCCTGGCAGCACCGGGCGGGCGCCTGATGACGCTCCCGCCCGAACCGATGGACTTCACCCGGCGGCTGGCGCTCGCCGGGTTGATCGGCGCGGCGCTTCCGGGCGCGGCGCGCGCGCAGGCGGGCGGCATCGGCGTGCGCCAAACCTCGCCCGAGGGCATCGCCCGCACGCTGCTGCAAAGCGTCACCCTCGCCGATGGCCGCGACTTCCGGCTCATCCTCGACGAATTTCCCGGCGGCGTCGTCGTTCCGATCCACCATCACCCGGTGCCGGGACTCAACTATGTGCTCTCGGGCGAGGCGGAGAGCCAATATGCCGGCGAGCCGCCGCGCCGGCTGCGCGCGGGCGACAGTTTCGTCGACCGGGCGGAGACGCCGCACCGGATCTTCCGCAATCTCAGCCGCACCACGTCGGTATTCGTGCTGCTGAGCTTCGTCGCCGAGCCGGGCCAAGCCTTTTTCATGCCCGGCGGTTGAGGCGGCGGGGGGATGCGGCGTCGCGCGATGATGGCGGGGCTCGCCGTGGCGCTGACGGCGGTCTTGCCGGGCGCCCCCGCCGACGCTCAAGAAGCGCCCCCGGCAGCCAACCGGATCGGCATTAGCGGCGACATCGAAGCCGGCCTCACGCTCAGCCCGGGCGGGCGCAGCCCCCTCACCGGCCCGCCGCTCACCGATCGCGCCAATGTGCCGCTGTTCAATCAAGCGCTGCTGACGATCGAGAAACCGCCCGATCCGTCGCCGCGCGTGATCACCGCCGGGTTCCATCTCCAGCTGCTGTTCGGGTCGGACGCGCGCTATACCCGGCTCACCGGCCAGTTCGCGGACGCGACGGTCGACCGCGCGGCATTCGACGTGGTCGAGGCGCAATTGCGGCTGCGGCTGCCGGTCGCGCGCGGGATCGACGTGCGGATCGGCTCCTATGTCAGCCCGGTCGGCTATGAGGTGCTCGCGGCGCCCGACAACATCTTCTACAGCCATAGCTATATCTTCAGCTTCGGCGTGCCGACCAAACATGCCGGGCTGCTCACGACCACGCATTTGCGCGGCGGCTTCGATATCTACGCGGGGATCGATGCCGGCGTTAACGCATCGATCGAGCGCGACGACAATGGCGCCGCCGCCTTCATCGTCGGTTTCGGCTATGCGCGCGACGCTCTGTCGCTGGTGGCGCTCAGCCATATCGGCCCCGAACTGCCGCGCGGCGCGCCGGGCGTGCGTCCCAATCGCGATCTGCGCTACGTGAACGACGTCTTTCTCACCTGGCAAATATCGAAGCGGCTGATGCTGGTGAGCGAACTCAATTACGTGCGCGACGATGGCCTCCGCGCCGAGGCGGGGGGCTTCGCGCAATATGCCGTCTATACGCTGGGGCCGCGGCTCAGCATCGCCGGGCGCGCCGAGCTGTGGCGCGACGACAAGGGCGTGTTCGTCGCACGCTTTCCGGGCGTGAACGATGCCCTCAATGCCCAACTCGGCCTGGCTTCGAGCGCGCAATTGGTCGGGGCGGCGACCTATCTGTCGCTCACCGCCGGCCTGAGCTGGCGCCCCTGGAAGCGCGGCGGCGCGGCGGGGGTGCGGCTGCGTCCCGAGCTACGCTATGATCGCGCGCTCGCGGGACGCCCCTTCGACGAGGGTCGCGGACAGGACCAATGGACGCTCGCCGCTGACATCGTCCTGCCCTTCCGGCTGCGCTAGAGCGGTTTCCGATCCGATTGCATCGGATCGCCGCTCTAGATCTTTGATTTGCCGCGATTTCCGAGTCGACAGGTGATTCCACCTGCCTGGAAATCGCTCTAGGGGCGAGCTTTTGGGCGACGGGCTGGCTGGCTTACGAAGCGCTCTGCAGCCCCACCCCGCTCACCGAATTCGGCCCCGCGCTCACCAGCTCGACCTCGACCATCTCCCCGATCGCATAACCGCCCTCGACGATCACCGATTGCAGCCAGGGCGACTTGCCCAGCTTCTGCCCCGGCTTCTTGCCCTCGCGCTCGATCAGCACCGCGCAGCGCCGCCCCACGCTCGCCGCGTTGAAGGCGGCTTGGTCGCGGTTGAGCGCGGCTTGCAGACGTTGCAGCCGGTCGTCCATCACTTCCGGCGCGACCTGCTCGGCCATCTCGGCGGCGGGCGTCCCCGGGCGGGGGGAATATTTGAAGCTGAAGGCCTGGGCATAGCCGACCGCATCGACCAGCGCCAAAGTCTCCAGAAACTCGGCCTCGGTCTCGCCCGGAAAGCCGACGATGAAATCGCCCGACAAAGCGATGTCCGGCCGCGCCGCGCGGATGCGCTCGAGCAGGCGCAAATAGCCGCCGGCGCTGTGGCTGCGGTTCATCGCCTTGAGCACGCGGTCGCTCCCCGATTGCACCGGCAGATGCAGGAAGGGCATCAATTTCTCGACGTCGCGGTGGGCGGCGATCAGCCCCTCGCTCATGTCATTGGGGTGGCTGGTCGTGTAGCGAATGCGCGCGAGGCCGGGGAGCTTGTCGAGCGCCACGATCAGATCGTGCAGGCCGCGGCCTTCGTCGTCCCAGGCGTTCACATTTTGCCCGAGCAAGGTGATTTCGCGCGCGCCCGCGTCGATCAGCGCCTTGGCCTCGTCGAGGATGGCGGCGAACGGCCGGCTCACCTCGGCGCCGCGCGTATAGGGCACCACGCAATAGGTGCAGAATTTGTCGCACCCCTCCTGCACGGTCAAAAAGGCCGAGGGCGGCACCCGGCGGCGCTTGGGGAGGCGGCCGAATTTGCTTTCGGCGGGCATGTCGGTATCGATCGCCGCCGTGCCCGACACGGCTCGCGCCACGAGTTCGGGCAAGCGGTGATAGGCTTGCGGGCCGACCACGACGTCCACTTTCGCGCGCGCGACGATCTCGGCGCCTTCGGCTTGGGCGACGCAGCCGGCGATCGCGATCAGCGGGTCTTGGCCATGTTTGCGCAGGCGGCCGATGTCCGAATAGACTTTCTCGGTCGCCTTCTCGCGAATGTGGCAGGTGTTCAGAATCACCAGATCGGCGGCATAGGCGTCGTCGGTCGCGGTCAGGCCCTGTTCGGCCATGAGTTCGGCCATGCGATCTCCGTCATAGACGTTCATCTGGCAGCCGAAGCTTTTGACGTGGAAAGTGCGGGGGGTCATGGCGCGCGCCTATACGCGCCCGCGCGCGCGAGCGCAAAGCGGACGGGCCGAACTTCGCACTCGGCGTGACCCCGGGCTCGGTCACCAGCGCGCGCTAAACCCCCGCCGGCACCCCCGGCACCGGCGCCCCTGCGCCCAGCGCGTCATGCCCCAGAAAGTCCCGCGCGGGCGCCCCCAGCCGCCGCGCGAGCGCTTCTTCGATCCGCCGCCTACTCTCCGCGGCGATCGCCTTGCGACCGGGAAAATCGCGTGGGTGGAAGGGCTCCAGAAACTCGACTTCGACCTTGAAGCTGCCCCGGCGCGACAGCAGCCGCACGGCGTTGTTCTTGCCGCGCTCGGCGCCGATCCAGCTGATCTCGCGCCCCCAGCGCCCGTACCAAAGCAGCACCGGCTGCACCATCACCCCGGGCGGCGGCGGCTCGAGCACTTTGAGCATCGGCGTCTTGAAGGGCAGCAGCGAATAGCCGTCGGTCGTGGTGCCTTCGGGAAACACCGTCACCGACCAATTCTCGGCGAGCGCGTCGCGCAGCCGGTTGATTTGGTCGGCCACCCCCAGCCGATCCTCGCGCGCGACGAAGACGGTGCGGTTCTGCCGCGCCATCCAGCCGACCACCGGCGCGGCGGCGATCTCGGCCTTGGCGACGAAGGCGGTGCCGCTCGCGCCCGCGATCGCCATGATGTCGACCCAGCTGACATGGTTGCTGATGAAGAACACGTCGCGCTTCAGCGGCGTCCCGCGCACCCGCACCCGCGCGCCGCAAAGCCGCGCCGCGATCGCGAGATAGACGCGCGGGAAAGGCGAGCCATAGCCGAACAGCCGCACCCCCAGATGAAAGGGCAGCACCAGCAGCAGCAGCAGCGCGAGGCCCGCGGCGCGCAGCCACAGCCGCGTCCAACCGATCGCGGAGACGCGCGGCGCCTCCCCCGCCGCCGCCCGGTCGCGCGCGCTCGGCGCCTCAGGGCTTGCGATCAAGCGAGACCCCGTAAAGCTCCATGCGGTGATCGACCAGGCGGAAGCCCAGCCGCTCGGCGATTTGCTTTTGCAGCAATTCCAATTCGGGATCGACGAATTCGATCACCCGGCCCGTCTCGACGTCGATCAGATGATCGTGATGCGCCTCGGGCGCGGGTTCGTAACGCGCGCGGCCGTCGCCGAAATCATGGCGGTCGAGAATCCCCGCCTCCTCGAACAGCCGCACCGTGCGGTAAACGGTCGCGATCGAAATGCCCGGATCGATCGCCGAGGCGCGTTCATAGACGCGCTCGACATCGGGATGATCATCGGCATCGGAAAGCACGCGCGCGATGATGCGGCGCTGTTCGGTGATGCGCAGCCCCTTTTGGGCACAAAGCGCTTCGAGATCGATTTTGCGCGGCACCGGGGTCCCCATGATTGCGTCGAACGTCGCCCATCGCGATAGCCCCGCGCGGCGCGGACGAAAAGGGCCGCGCGACCCCCTTCGATCGCGCGGCCCCTTCAAATGGCCCTAGGCCGCCGGCTTAGCGCGCGCGGCGGCGCTTGGTGCCCAGGCCGATCTTCTTCGCCAGATTGCGGCGCTGCTCGGCGTAGTTCGGCGCGACCATCGGGTAATCGGCCGGCAAATTCCACTTGGCGCGATATTGCTCGGGGGTCATCTGATAATGGGTCATCAGGTGCCGCTTGAGCATCTTCAGCTTCTTACCGTCTTCGAGGCAGACGATATAGTCGGGCTTCACCGACGAACGCACCGAAACCGCCGGTTCCTGCTTCACCTCGGGCTCGGGAGCGGGGCCGCCAAGACCGGTCAGCGCGTTGTGCACGTTCGAGATCAGCGTGGGCAGATCGGACACGGCGACGCTGTTGTTGCTCACATGGGCGGCGACAATATCGGCCGTCAGCGCGATGAGCGTCTCCTGCAACTCGTTCGGGCTTTCCATCGTTATCCTTTCAGCATCTGGCATTCGGCCCGACGAGGGGCGCTGACAACGCTATCTGTTTTTGGCGCGCGCAATGCAAGCAATAAATTGAGTAAACGGGGAAGGTTTCAACTGACGTCACGCGCCAGGGTATAGGCGTCGAACAATTGACCGCCCGGGCCACGGTAATAGCCGCGCCGTTAACCTACCTTGTGAAATCCCAATGTCTCGTAAAAGCCGATCGCGTCGTTGTTCGAGCGCACCTCTAGATACAAGCGCTTAGCGCCGCGCAGCCGCGCCTCCTCCATGGCGGAACGCATCAAGGCACCGCCAACACCCAATCGCCGCACCTCGGGCACCGTCGCGAGCAATAGAAGTTCCGCCTCATCGCCCATTACCCGCGCCAGCGCGAAGCCCGCGGGATCGCCGTTCAGCCGCGCGATGGTCAGCCAAACGCCTGGAAGACTTAGCATTCCCAAGCATTGCGGCCGCGTCCAGGCTTCCCCATAGCGGGGATCGAAGGCGCGCTTCATCAATTGATCGACCAAGCCCAGGTCGGTGGTCGCCCCGGCGACCAATTCGATCAGATGCGTGCTCACCGCACCTTGGGCTTCGCATCGGGCGGGCGGCCATAGACCGGGCGCGCCGGCAGCATCGCGAAGGCCGGGGGCAGCAGCGGCAGATCGGCCGCGACCGGCAGCGCGAGCGGCGCGGACACCGCCTCGGGATCGAGCCAGCGCACCCCGCTGCCGACGAGCGGCAAGTCGCCCGCGGCGGCGCGCGCTTCGGCCGGCGGGCGCGAAGCGAGCGGGGCGAGCGCGGCGAAGGGCGAGGCGGCGAAGCTCTGCATGAAGACTTCTCCATGCCCGCCTTCCAGCACCACGGCAACCGCGCCCAACCCCGGCGCATCGGCGAAGGCGCGCGCGGCGATCAGCGCGAGCGACGAATAGCCGCGCACCGCCGCCGCCCAGCCCAGCCCCAGCGCGCGCGCGGCGGCGAGCCCGACGCGGATGCCGGTGAAGCTGCCCGGGCCGCAATCGACCAGCACCTGCTTTGCTTGCCCACCTTGGGGCAGCGCGGCGATCATCGGCAGCAGGTGTTCGGCGTGACCACGCCCGACGATTTCGTGCGCCGCCGCGATCACTTCCCCGCCCTCGATCAGCGCGACCGAGCAAGCGGCGGTCGCGGTATCGATGACGAGCGTGCGCTCGCTCAGTTCTTGGCTCCCGGCAGCGTCACCTCGGGGCCGAGCGCGGGATTGGCGGTCGCGGCGGGCGCCTCGGCGCTATAGGGCGGCGGATTGTCGGCGGCGATATAGGCGTGAAGGATGCGGCTGGGATTGGCGGGCGGCTCGCCGCGCGCGATCGCATCGACATATTGCATTCCGTCGACGACGCGACCGAAGACCGTATATTTGAAGTCGAGCTTCAAATTGGGCTCGAAGACGATGAAGAATTGGCTGTTGGCGCTGTCTTCGGCCTTTTTCTTGTCTTCGGGCGACGCATCGGGGGCGGCGCCCTGGCGCGCGGCGGAGACGGCGCCGCGGGTGTGCGGTAGATAATTGAACTCGGCCGGCACGTCGGGCAGGTCGGAGCCGCCGGTGCCGTCACCCTTGGGGTCGCCGGTCTGCGCCATGAAGCCGTCGATCACGCGGTGGAAGGTGAGCCCGTCGTAGAAATGCTTGCGCGCGAGCGTCTTGATGCGCTCGACCGCCTTGGGCGCGACGTCGGGCCGCAACCAGATCGTCACCCGGCCGCCGGTCGACAGATCGAGATAGAGGAGATTTTCCTTGTCATTCTGGTCGGCGGGCGCGGGTCGCGCGCTGGGAATGACTTGAGCGACGGCGGGGCCACTCGCCCCGAAACTGACGGCAAGGGCAACGGCCCCGATCAACGAACGCATGACTTCCCCATGGCTGGCTTTGGCGCGCCATTAGAGCAGTTTCTTTGCGGCGCCAATTGGGCGCGGCGCGCGGCCTATGCCCCTTTGCGCCCGAGCGCCGCCACCCGCGCGACGACATCGGCGTTCACCGCCGGGGTCACGAATTTATGGATGTCGCCGCCGTAAAGCGCGATTTCCTTCACCAGCCGGCTAGCGATCGGCTGCAGCGCGACATCGGCCATCAAGAACACGGTTTCGATGCGGTTGTTGAGCTGCTGGTTCATCCCCGCCATCTGATATTCATATTCGAAGTCGGCGACCGCGCGCAGGCCGCGCACGATCACGCTCGCGCCTTCGCGTTCGGCGAAATCCATGAGCAGCGAATCGAAGCTGACGACGTGGATTTCGTCGCCCAGCTCGGCGACTTCGCGCTGCACCATCGCCATGCGCTCCTCGACGGTGAACATCGGCGTCTTGCTCGGGTTGGTCGTCACCCCGATCACCAGCCGATCGACGAGCTTCGCGCCGCGCCGGATGATGTCCATATGACCCAGCGTCACCGGATCGAAAGTGCCCGGATAAACGCCGGTGCGGATGTCCATGAGCGCGGCCCCTTGTTTTGCCATTTGGTGGAAGCGCGAGGGGGCCGCTGTCAAGCCGGGCCGAGTCGCGCGTCGAGCGCGGCGATCAGCGCGCCGAGATCGGGCAGCGCGTTCATTTCCGCCGCGCTCAGCAGCGGCGCGGGGCCATCGCCATGATCGATGAGAATCGCGGGCAGCGCGAGGTTTCGCAAATCGGGATGGGCGCGGGCGAAGCTTTGGCGGTGGAAGAAGCGTTTCTCATGCGGCAGCGCCGCCAGATAAGCCTTCCAGGCGCGCTTCATGCTCACCGGGCCATAAGTGATCGCGCAGAGCGAACAAGGATAGCTTGCGGGCGCCACCGTCTTGTGGACCGCGTCGAGCAGCGCGGCGGCGAGCCCGTCATCGGCATTGTAAACGAAGATCAGCGCGCTCACGCGCCCGCCAGTTCCAGGATCACCGCCCATTCGGCATCGGTGACGGGTGAGACCGACAGCCGCGATTGCTTGATCATCCGCAGCTCGGCGAGGCGCGGCTCGGCCTTCATCGTCGCGAGCGGCACCGGCTTGGGGAGCGGCGCGACGCATTCGAACTCGACCGATACCCATTTCGGGTCGGTCGGATCGGGCTGGTGCGCGCGGGTGACGCGCGCGATGCCGACCGCTTCCTTGCCCTCGTTCGAATGATAGAAGATCGCCTCGTCGCCGGGCACCATCGCGCGCAAATGGATCGCGGCGGTCGCGTTCTTCACGCCGGTCCATTCGGTGCGGCCCTCGGCGACGAATTCTTGCCAGCTATAGGCGGAGGGTTCGGATCGGATAAGCCAATATGCCATGCGCCGCGCTCTGCCCCAGCGCGCGGCGCCCCGCAAGCGGCGCGCTGCGCTTGACGCGCGCCGGCTAAATCCCAGATGAATGGCGCATTCCCGCGCCGTTCAGTCGGGCCGGACTAACGCGCGGATGTGGCGTGAAGATCGGGCTCTCCCCGAGTCGAGCGCCGAGGCTTCGGGCCAGGTGGCCCTTGGGAGTTAAGGCTATGAACGCGCTTTTGAAGAAGGGCTTGGTCGCGCTGACGCTCGGCGCGACGCTGGCGACGGCGGCGACGCCGGCCGAGGCGCAGCGCTGGTATGGCGGGCGCGGGCGCACGGTGATCGTGCGCGATCGCGGCATCGGCGCGGGCGGCGCGCTCGCGGCGGGCATCGCCGGGCTGGCGGTGGGCGCGGCGATCGCGGGCAATCGCGACCGTTATTATTACGGGCCGCCGCGTGGCTTCTACGGCCCGCGTTTTTACGGTCCGCGTTATTATGCGGCCGATCCTTATTTCTATGGCCCGCCGCGCGGCTATTATTATCGCGGCCCGCGCTGCTTCATCGATCGCCGCTGGGATCCCTATTGGGGTCGCCCGGTCCGCGTCGAGGTGTGCCGCTGATGTGAGGCCGGCGCGGAGGCGTTGCACCCGCGCCGGCTTTGCGCCAAGAGCGCGCGCATGACCGAAACCGTGCCCGACCGCGTCAGCTGCGATCCGCGCAGCCCGTTCTTCGATCAAGCCGCGCTCGAACGCGGCATCGGCATCCGCTTCAAGGGCGCGCAGCGCCGCGACGTCGAGGAATATTGCCTCTCCGAAGGCTGGATCCGCGTCGCGCTCGGCAAGAAGACCGATCGCCATGGTCGGCCGTTGACGATCAAGCTCAGCGGGCCGGTCGAGGCCTGGTTCGAACGCCCGGCGGAAGGCGGCGAGGCGGCGTCGGAAGAATAAGGTTTTCTCGCGCTAAGGCGCTAAGGACGCTTAACGACGGATAGCGCCCGGCATGCGGTGTTGCTTTGGCCTCCCACGAAGCCACGAAGCCACGAAGAAAAGCCTCGCCCCTCTGCCGTCGCCCCAGCGAAAGCTGGGGCCTTTACGTATCGAAGCGCATCAATTGCTTGAGGCCCCAGCTTTCGCTGGGGCGACGGCCGGTGATGGGCCAAAGAATCTCTTTCGTGGCTTCGTGGCTTCGTGCGAGAAAAACTCAACGCTGCCGCGCGCAGATGTGAACGCACTCTTAGCGCCTTAGCGCGCGCACCATGTCACCCCAACGCCCCCCGCGCCGCCTCCTCCAACTGCTTCATCAGCGCGCGATAGGGGAACGGCCCATGGCTGATCCGCGCCACCCCCACTTCGGCGAGCGCGGCGCGGGGCGGGCCGCCGGGGGCCGCCATCACGTTCACCGGCAGCGGCGCCTTGGCGCAGAGCCGCTCGAGCAGATCGAGCTTTTGTAAGCCGGGCACGAAAAAGCCGCTCGCCCCGGCCTCGGCATAGGCATGCGCGCGCTCGAGCGCTTCGCTCACCCGCCCCGCGTCATGCGCCTCGGCGGGCGTCTTCAGGAAGACGTCGGTGCGCGCGTTGAGGAAGAAGCGCGCGCCGAGCGCCGCGCGGGCCGCGGCGAGCCGCGCCTGATGCTCGGCGATCGGGTGCAGCCCCTCGCCGCCGACGCGCTGATCCTCGACATTGGCGCCGATCGCCCCGGTGCCCGCGAGCCGCGCGAGATTGGCGGCGAAGGGCTCGGGCGCCTCGGCATAGCCGCCTTCGAAATCGATCGTCACCGGCAGCGCGACCGCGCGGACGATCCGCTCGGCATTGGCGAGCGCGACCTCGATCGGCACCGCCTGCGCATCGCCATGGCCCTGGGCGGCGCCCACCGACCAGCTACCGGTCGCGATCGCCCGCGCCCCCGCGCGCGCGACCGCCTGCGCGCTGCCCGCATCCCAAATATTGTAAAGAACGAGCGGCGCGCCCGGTCGGTGCAGCGCGGCGAAGTCGGTGAACTTGTCCATCGATTCGGCTCCGTTTCGGCGGATCAACTCTCGGTCGAAAATTTGAGCAGAACAAGCCCGGCGACGATCATCGCCGCCGCCAGCAACCGCAGCGGGTTCGCCGATTCGCCCAGCGCGACGATGCCGAGCACGAACGCGCCGACCGCGCCGATCCCGGTCCAAACGGTATAAGCGGTGCCGAGCGGCAGGCTGCGCATCGCATAGCTCAGCAGCGCGAAGCTGCCCGCCATCGCGACGAGCGTGACCGCCGACGGCCAGGGCCGGGTGAAGCCCGCCGATTGCTTCATGAAATAAGCCCAGACGACTTCGAGCAGCCCGGCGACGATCAGGATCAGCCAGGGCATCGTCAAGGACACTGGCCCAAGCTCCTCCCCCGTTGGGGGAGGTGGCAGCCGCGCCAGCGGCTGACGGAGGGGTGTCCCCAGCAGATAGAGGGCGACACCCCTCCACCATTCGCTACGCGAATGGTCCCCCTCCCCCTTTGGGGGAGGAGCCTTACAGCGCCTTCCCGCACACTAATGCACGAACCGTGCGACGACGTCGCGGTAGCTGCGGCTCACCTTCACTTGCGCGCCCGAACTCAGCACCAGGAAACATTCGCCATTGGTGTGCGGCTTCACTTCCTTGACGAGATCGAGATTGACGATCGTCGAGCGGTGCACGCGCTGGAAGCGGCGCGGATCGAGCCGCTTCTCCAGATCCTTCATCGTCTCGCGCAGGATCAGCGTATTGTCGCCGGTATAGATGCACATATAGTCGCCCGCCGCGTCGATCCGTTCGATCGTATCGACGTCGACACGGAAAATCTGGCCGCGATCCTTGATGTTGATGAGCTTTTCATAACGGCTCGCCGCCGGATTGTCGCTCGCCTCGCCGAGCGAATCGACCGCCTCGGGGGCGACTTCGGCGAGCACTTCCTTCAGCCGATCGACTTCCTCGGCGCCGCGCTTCTCGGTCAGCCGCTGGCGCACGCGCGCGAGCGTGTCGGCAAGGCGGGTCTCCTCCACCGGCTTCATCAGATAATCGATCGCCTGCGCCTCGAACGCGCGGATCGCATGGTCCGAATAGGCGGTCACGAACACGAACAGCGGCGGCTCGACCTCCATCAGCCCCTGCACCACCGAAAAACCGTCGAACCCCGGCATTTGGATGTCGAGGAAGACGAGATCGGGCTTATGCGTCTTGATCGCGCGGATCGCCTCGCGGCCATTGACGCAGGTCGCGATGATTTCGACGTCGTCATGCGCCTGCAGCCGCAATTGCAGCCCCTGGATGGCAAGCGTTTCGTCGTCGACGAGAATGGTACGAATGGTCATGCGGCCTCTTTCACTGGCTCTTCGAGCTGGAAGGGGATTTCGATTTCCACGCGGAAACCACCCCCAGGGCCTTGGCCAGTGTCGAAACGATGGTCCGGGCCATAAGCCTGCGCCAGTCGTTCCCTGATATTGGCAAGGCCCACTCCGGTTGAAAGGTTGAGCCGCGTTTTTGTTTCGCTCAAGCCGGGCCCGGTATCCGCCACGACGATCCGCACCCGTTCGCCGACGAGTTGCGCGAGGACGTTGATTTCAGCGCCTTCCTCCTGCGGGGTGACCGCATATTTGATGGCATTCTCGACCAGCGGCTGCAGCAGCAGCGACGGCAACCGCGCCTTGGCGACGCGCGCGTCGATCTCGAAATGCGGGCGCAGCCGCTCCTCGAAGCGCATCTTCTCGATTTCGAGATAGAGTTTGAGCGTCTCCACTTCTTGCGACAGCGTGACGTGCGCGGTCGGCTCGTTGGCGAGCGTATAGCGCAGGAACGAGGACAGCCGGCTGAGCATCGCATTGGCGCGCTCGGTCTGTTTGAGCAGCACCAAGGTCGAGATCGAGTTGAGCGTGTTGAACAGGAAATGCGGGTTGAGCTGATAACGCAGCATCGCCAATTGCGCCGAACTCGCTTGGCTTTCGAGCGCCTGGAGCTGATCGATCTGCTCCTCGACGATCAAATAAAAGTTGATTCCGAAATAAAGCGCCGACCAGCCCGCGAGCACGGTGAAGTTGAGGAACAGGGTCGCGCCGATCAGCGTCAGATTGATCCCCGGATTGTCGAGCTTGATGAACGAAAAGGAAAAGGCGTCGAGCACCGCGTAGATGAGCGTCGCGATCACCAGCGCGGCGATGCTCAGCATCACCAAGGGCAGGCGCGGCAGCGTGCGGAAATAGCCGTAGAGCGCCGAGAGCAGCAGGGTGATGCAATAGCCGATGATCGACTCGATCACGAGCGGGATCAGCGCGGTGAACGAGAGCCCGTTCGACAGGCTGGAAACGGTGCGCAGCAGCAAATAGCCGCTCCACCCGACCGCCTGCAAAATCCAGAAGGCGCGGTTCTTCTGCTCGAAAAAGGGCCGCGAGAAGACGGCGGGGCGCGGCAGGCTGGCCATGGCCCCCGCTTATACCGGCTGACAAGCGCATCGGAAGGGGCCATGCTACGCGCAAAGCCAAGGAGAGGCCCGATGACCGAGACGATCGAACGCGCGCGCTTCACCGCGATGACCGAAGGCACGGCCCAGGATTGGGCGGTGATCGCGCATCATTTCCGCGACTTCGCCCAAGGCCTGCCCGGCCGCGTGCGCACCCATTTGGAGTTGCTGCGCGGCGATTACGGCGGCTTCCCGGTCGACCGGCTGGAGCATTCGCTGCAAACCGCCACGCGCGCGCATCGCGACGGGCGCGACGAGCCCTATGTGGTGATGGCGCTGCTCCACGATATCGGTGACACGCTGGGCAGCTATAACCACCCCGAGATCGCCGCCGCGATGCTGCGCCCTTTCGTCTCGGAAGAACTGCACTGGATCGCCCAGCATCACGGCGTTTTCCAGGGCTATTATTATTTCCACCACCTCGGCATGGACCGCGACTTGCGCGAGGGGTTTCGCGGCCATCCGCATTTCCAGGCCTGCGCCGATTTCTGCGAGAAATATGATCAGGCGGGCTTCGACCCGGCTTATGAAAGCGCGCCGCTCGATTTCTTCATGCCGATGGTCGAGCGGGTGATGAGCCGGCCGATCAACCCCGTCTACCCCAGCCCCGCGCGCTGAGGCGCTCCGCGACCACGCTTGCCGGTTACGCCGAAAAACGAACCGCCGCCCCCTTGCGGGGACGGCGGCGCGTTTCGGTTCGATCGAGCGCGCTTACAGGGTGAAGCGCACGCCCAGACGGATGAAATAGGTCGAGGCGTTGAAGTTCGGCTGCAGGTTCGCGTTCGGATCGCGATACTGCGAGTAGCGATACTGGGCGCAAGTTTGGGTCGAGTTGACGTTCACCGCCGCGACGCCGCCTGCCGGCGCGGCCGCGCCGATGTTGCCCACCGGCGTTCCGGTCGGCACGGCTTGGCTCAAACATTGCACCTGCACGACCGAGGCGTTGCCAATCTGGCGCAGGCCGCCCCAATCGCTGTTGAGCAAATTGGGCAGATTGTTGATGTCGGCGAAGACCGCGATGCGCGACGAGCGGAAGAACAGCGGGATTTCCTGCTCGACGTGCAAGTCGATCCGGGTCACCGCGCGGTTGCGGGCGATGTTCTTCGGCGCGATCTGGCCGCGGAAGCGATTGAGGCCCGTGCTGTTGATCAGCCCGTCGAGCGAGGTCTGCGTCGCGGCGCTGTCATAGCTCACGCGCGGGTCGTTCGCCCCCGTCGGCACGTACAGCAGGTTCGAACCCGAGCTCGAGCTCAACACCGTGCCGAACACCGGCGAACGGTTGTTGCCGATATTTTCCTGCATCGAGAAGCTGTAGGGATTGCCCGCGCGGGTTTCGCCGAACAGTTGGATCCGCGTCTTATAGTCACGGAAGAAGGCGTGGCTGTAACCAATGCTATATTTGAACTGCCAAGCCGTCTGTTGATCCGACGTGCCGAGGACCGGGAAGTTGGGATCGGCAAAAATCTGGAAGCGGTAGTTCGAATTCGGCGTCGATGCCGAGGCATTACCCACGTCGCGAATATCTTGAACGATATAAGCACCGCTCAGCGACAGGCCGAAGTCGAATTCCTTGCGGAAACGCACCACGCCGATGTGGCTGCGGCCGCCCTGCGCGTTGTAGGTCAGCACGTCCCAATTGTTGTCGGTGAAGCCTAGGCGACCATTGTAGCGCGGCCGGCCATCGGGCAGCACGCCGATCTGCACCGAACGAACGTCGGTGAAGGCGACATCGTTGCGCACCTTCTGGAACAGATAGTCGGCGCCCCATTCGATGCCGAAGAAGTTCCAATCGGCCGACAACGAGGCCTTGAGGATCGTCGGCAGGCGGAAGTTGGGCGAAAGCTCGGCGGTGTTCGTGCCGGCGGCGGCGGTGCCCCCCGTGGCGAACTGCGTCAGGATCGGGTTGACGTTCGCCCCGACGTTGTTCAGCGCGGCGGCGCAAACGGCGGCGGTCAGGTTCGCCGCGCCCGTGCAACCCGGGGTGCCGGTGGCGCGGGTCAGCGTGAACGCGTTGGTCGTGACCGTGTTCGAGAAGCTGTTCGACAGATAAATATCGGGGTTGCCGCCCGCCAGGATGCCGACGCCGCCATGGAGGCGCAGCGTGGGGGTGACTTTCCAGTCCATCGCCAAGCGCGGCTCGAAGGTCTGCAGCCCCTTATAGGTCTGCTGGTTGTTGAAGCCGGTACGCGCGACGAAGGCATTGTTGAGCACCGGCAAGGCGTTCTGCGCATAGAGGTTCCAACGGAAGCCGTAGCTCACCGACAGGCCCGGTGCCGGGCGCCAATCGTCCTGAACGCCGAGCGAAATCTGGTCGTAGCTGAAGTTCGCGGCCGCGCCGGTCGGACCGCCACTGACCACGCCCGCATATAGGATCTGGTTGGCGATGCCCGCCTGGAAATCGGCGATCGAGTCGAAATAATAGCTGCCCAGGCTGTTCGGGACGAAATTGTTGAAGGTGCGGTTGCGGGTGACTTCAACGAGCAGCTTCAGTTCGTGGTTGTTCAGGTTCAAACGACCGAGGAACGATCCCGCGAAGGTGTCGGTGTTCAGCACGTTGGTCTGGCGGAAATTGTCCGGGCCGAAGTTGATGCGCGGCACGCCGGTCGAGCAGCCTGTCGCCGTCGCCGTCCCGATCGCGCCCACGCTGGTCGGATCCTGGCAAACGGTGAATTGCGAGCTGGTGCGGCCGCCCAGCGGCTCCTGGCCACGCTGATAGCCCTTGTAGACCAAGCGGATTTCGGTCGACAAACTGCTCGACCAAGTCGAGTTGAGCTGCAGGATGCCGGCGCGAACCAGTTCGCTCAGCGTGTAAGCGTTCGAGCTGAGGCCATATTGCGGCGCGGTCGCCGAGGTGCTGGTGTTGTTCGGGCTGATCAGCGCATTGTAGACGTTGAGGTACGAAATCGACAAACGCTGATTGTTGGTGATGTTCCAGTCGACCCGGGTCGAGAATTTCTCGTCGACGCGCTGGTTGATGCGCAGCAAGTCGCCGAAAGCGTCGCCGGTGATGCCGTAACGCGCGCCGCCCGCGATCGTACGCGTGTTGGCGACTTGCGCCGTCGTCAGCCCCGGAATATTTTCCGGCTGGGTGCCGAACGAGCGAGGATCGTCGTTCTTTTCATAGTTGAACATCAAGAACAACTTGTCCTTGATGATCGGCCCGGCGATCGTCGCGCCATAGGTTTCCGACTTATAGGGCGCGAGCGGGATCCGCAGAGTGCCGATCTGGTCGCCCTGCAGGCCGTCGGTGCTCTGCGAATAAAAGCCGGTGAGGAACAGCTTGTTGGTGCCCGAACGCAGCACCGCGTCGATCACGCCGCCCTGATAATTGGTCTGGCGGAAATCATAATTGGCCGCCGAGGTGGTCACCTGTTCGATCGCGTCGAACGCCACCGGGCCGCGGATGTTGGGGCTCGCGTCCTGGTTGAGGCCGAAAGTGTCGCCGATCGTCACGCCGTTGATCGTGAAGCGGTTGAAGCGCGGGTTGACACCGGCGAAGCGGATCGCGCCGCCGCGATCGGTCGAGTTGCCGAGGTCGAAAGTCACGAACGGATCGCGCCGCACGACGTCGCGGATGTCGCGGTTGACCGAGGCGACCACGGCGATGTCCGCCGCCGTCAGCGTGGTTTGCACGCCCTTCGACTGGTTGCCGGCGCCGCGGATCTTGGTCGCGCTGACGACGACTTCCTGGCTGTTCGCCGCCGCCAATTCGATCGGCAGATCATAGGTCTGCTGCACGACCGTATAAATATCGGTGACCTGGGTCTCGCCCTGCGCGCTGCTCACCTGAACGGTGTAGGGACCGCCGGGACGCAGGCCGGGCAGCGTGAAATCGCCGTCGGCGCTGGTGCGCGCGGAAACCTTGGTACCCGAATTGACGTCGGTCGCGGTCACTTCCGCGCCGCCGACCGGCGCCCCGCTCTGCGTCACCCGGCCGCGGATGATCGAGGTCGTTTCCTGGGCGCTCGCCGCCGCCGGAACCATCAGCGCGGCCACCGCCGCGCTGGCAAATAGATAATGACGCATTGCTTTCCCCTTGAACGTATATCGCTCGTTAAGCGCGGCGTACTTCGCCGTCTGTGGCGCCATTGTCGGGAAATTGTTGCGCGTCGATGACAGCGCTGAGCAGACCGGGGCGGCCGGTCAAATCGCCCCCGGACCGTGGCAAAAACGCATCACTGCGCGGCGTCGACGATCGCCCGCCAGGCTGATTCGTCAATCACTTCGATACCCAGATCGGCGGCTTTCTTGAGCTTCGATCCCGCCCCGGGGCCGGCGACGATCAAGTCGGTTTTGGCCGAGACCGAGCCCGACACGCGCGCGCCGAGCGCCTCGGCCTGGGCCTTGGCCTCGTCGCGGCTCATCGTTTCGAGCGTGCCGGTGAAGACGAGCGTCTTGCCGCTCACCGCCGAGGCCTTGGCCGCGAAGGTCACGTCCGCCGGGCGGCACTGGGTGAGCAGGTCGACCACCGCCGCGTGGTTGTGCGGCTCGGCGAAGAAATCGACCAGCGCGAGCGCGACCTCGGGGCCGACGCCGGGGGTTTCGACCACGCCCGCGAGTTCCTTGGCGGTGCGCGCGCGCCATTTGTCGTCGCTTTCGGCGAGCGCGGGGACGATCGCGGCGCGCACCGCGAGCGCGCGGTCGATCATCGCCTGGAAGCCCGCCCAGCTTTGGTAGCGCCGCGCCAGATCGCGCGCGGTCACTTCGCCGACATGGCGAATGCCGAGCGCGAACAGGAAGCGATCGAGCGGCGGGTTGCGCTTGGCGTCGATCGCCGCGACCAGATTGGCCGCCCACACCCGCCCGTCCTTCTTGCGCGCGCGCAGCGTCTCTTCGGTCAGGCGGAAAATATCGGCGGGGCTCGCGATCAGCCCGTCGCGGAAGAAATCCTCGATCTGCTTGAGCCCCAGCCCTTCGATGTCGAGCGCGTGGCGGCTGACGAAATGGCGCAGCCGCTCCACCCGCTGCGCCGGGCAGATGAGCCCGCCCGAGCAGCGCCAATCGACCTCGCCGGGCTCGCGCTCGGCCGCCGAGCCGCATTCGGGGCAGGTTTCGGGGAAATGCCAGGGGTCGCGCGGCACGTCGCGCGTCAGATTCTCGACGATCTGGGGGATCACGTCGCCCGCGCGCTGGAGCACGACGCGGTCGCCCGGGCGCACGCCGAGCCGGGCGATCTCATCGGCATTGTGGAGCGTGGCGTTGGTGACGATCACGCCCCCCACCCCCACGGCCTCGAGCCGCGCGACCGGGGTGAGCTTGCCGGTGCGCCCGACCTGGATGTCGATCGCCTTGAGGGTGGTCTGCGCGCGTTCGGCGGGGAATTTATGCGCGATCGCCCAGCGCGGCGCGCGCGCGACCGCGCCCAGCCGCGCCTGAAGATCGAGCCGATCGACCTTATAGACGACGCCGTCGATATCGAAGGGCAGTTCGGCGCGCCGGGCCTCGATCGCGCGGTAATGGGCGAGCGCTGCTTCCAGGCTTTCGGCGCGGATCAGCAGATCGCTCACCGGCAGGCCCCAGGCGGCGATCGCGCGCATCAGCGCAAATTGCGTGTCCGCCGGCACCGCGCTCGCCTCGCCCCAGCCATGCGCGAGGAACGCGAGCGGGCGGCTCGCGGTGACGCTCGCGTCCTTCTGGCGGAGCGACCCCGCGGCGGCGTTGCGCGGATTGGCGAATTGGCGTGCTTTTTCGGGTTCCTCGGCCTCGGCGAGCAGCCGCGCGTTGAGGCTCGCGAAATCGGCCTTGGCCATATAGACCTCGCCGCGCACCTCGAAAATGTCGGGCACGTCGTCGGTGAGATGGTGCGGGATGGCGGCGATGGTGCGAACGTTCGCGGTTACGTCCTCGCCGATCGTCCCGTCGCCCCGGGTGAGCGCCTGGACGAGCCGCCCCTGCTCGTAACGCAGCGAGCAGGAAAGCCCGTCGATCTTGGGCTCGGCGGTGAGCGCGACGGGCGCATCGTCGGCGAGTTTCAGGAAACGGCGCACGCGCGCGAGAAATTCGGCCACCTCTTCCTCGGCGAAGGCATTGTCGAGGCTCATCATCGCCTTGGCGTGCGCCACCTTGGCGAGATGCGCGGCGGGGGCGGCGCCGATTAGCGCGCTCGGCGAATCGGCGCGGATCAAATGGGGGAATAGGGCTTCGAGCGCGGCATTTTCGCGGACCAGCGCGTCATAATCGGCGTCGCTGATCTCGGGCGCGTCATGCGTGTGATAGAGCGCCGCGTGCCGCGCGATCTCGGCGGCGAGTTCGGCGAGCCGGGCGGCGGCTTGGGTTTCGTTGGAGGGCGCCATGGCGCCCGGGCTAACCGCGCGCTCCCGGGCGATCAAGCGCGGGAGCGCGCGGCGCGGTTCAAAAGCGGCGGCACGCGGTGAGGGGCATGCGCCTTGCGATCGAGCGATCGGCTATTCGAATTGGATCGAGGGACCGAGCAGAATCGCGAACAGCGCGGTTGCCCCGATGCCGGCGATGATGACCGGCCAAGACCGGCGGATCTCGAACTTCGCCGGCGACACGGCCGCCGGCCGCGCGAAGCCGATCGGGATGAACCCCGCAAGGCCGCCGAACGACGATGCCGCCGCCGACATGATCGTCACGAACATGCCGACCGGATTGAGCAAGCCGACGAGGATCGCCACGGCGCCACTCGCCAAATAATAGCCGTGCGCGATGCGGCGCCGCGCGCGGGCGTCCGAGTCGCCCGCACCGATCATCGCGCCCAGCGTCGTGATCGCGCGGCGGACGAGCAGACCATAGGCCACGGTGCCCAAGGCGAGCTCGCCGATCCGCACCGCGATCGGCATCGGGACGCCGAGCAAACCGCCGCCGCGCGCGACACCCAGATCGCCGACGCCGCTCACGCCCGAGAAGCAGAAATAACCCGCCGCGACGAACGCCTGGCTGACCCAGACGAGCCACCAGAACAATCGCCATCGATCGCCGCGCGCACCGCGCCAGATCGCATGCGCGACGATCGCGAGCAGCAGGTTGACGGTAACGCCCGCGCAGGCGACCGCCATGTCGGGCAGTCCCGTCAGCCCGGTGCATTCGACATAGAAGGCGCCGATCGCCGCGACTCTGCCGCCGAGCGCCGCGCACATCGCCGCATGCCCGCCGATCTCGTGCCACATGGTGAGCAGCGGGTTGAGCAGCATCGCCAGCGCGACGATCGTCGGCAGGTCGATTCGCACCCTGGCTACGTTCGGTCCCGTCTCGGTCACTGCGCTGCTCGTCCCAAGACGTTCGCCAATGGTCAAGCCGCCTCCAGCAGCCGCCCCGCCTGCGCGCGCGCCTCGTCGGTGATCTCCGCGCCCGAGAGCATCCGCGCGATTTCCTCGCGCCGCTCGCCCGCGTCGAGCGCGCGCACGCCCGTCCGCGTCACCAGCCCGTCGCTCGCCTTGGCGATGAAATAATGGCCCTGGCCGCGCGCGGCGACTTGCGGGCTGTGGGTCACCACCAGCAATTGCGTATGCTCGGCGAGCCGCGCGAGCCGTTCGCCGATCGCCGACGCGACCGCGCCGCCGACGCCGCGATCGATCTCGTCGAAAATCATCGTCGCCGCCCCGCCCTGCGCCGCGAGGCTCACCTTGAGCGCCAAGAGGAAGCGCGACAGCTCGCCGCCGCTGGCGATCTTGGCGAGCGGGGCGAAGGGGGCGCCGGGGTTGGTGGCGATCTCGAACTCGACCCGGTCGGCGCCCGCGGCGGACCATTGCTCCTCGGCCAAGGGCGCGACGACGGTGCGAAAGCGCGCGGCGTCGAGCTTCAAGGGCGCGAGTTCGCGCTTCACCGCCGCGTCGAGCCGTTCGGCGGCCGCGATCCGAGCCGCCCGCACCGCCTCGGCCGCCGCGCGATAGGCCGCCCCGGCGGCGGCGGCCCGGGCCTCGAGCGCCGCGATCCCGCCCTCGCCCGCCGTGATATGATCGAGCTTGGCGGCGAGATCCTCGGCGAGCGCGGCGAGCTCATCGGGCTGCACCCGGTGTTTGCGCGCCACCGCGCGCAGCTCGAACAGCCGCGCCTCGTCGGCCTCCAGCGCTTGCGGATCGAAGGCGAGCGATTCGGCCGCTTCGTCGAGCTTTTCCTGCGCGAGCCCGGCTTCCACCAACGCGCGGTCGATCGCGGCGAGGCTTTCGGCGAGCGCGGGATGATCCGCCGCGACGCGCTCCAGGATACGCGCCGCCTGGCGCAACTGGCCGAGCGCCGCGTCGCCGCCGTCGAGCAGCGCCGCCACCGCCTGGAGATCGGCGGCGATCTTCTCGCCGCGCTGCATCGCCGCGCGCCGCTCGGCGAGCTCGGCTTCCTCGCCCGGCGCCGCCGCCAGCGCGCGCAGCTCGCCGACCGCATGGTCGAGCCACTCGCGATCACGCGCCGCATTTTCCAGATCGTCGCGCGCGCGCGCGAGGTCGTCGAGCGCCAGCCGCCAGGCGGCGTGCGCCGCGCGCAGCGGCGCCGGGTCGATCCGCGCGAAGGCATCGAGCAGCGCGCGGTGGCCGCGCGGGTTGAGCAGCCCGCGATCGTCATGCTGGCCATGAATTTCGACCAAATGCCCCGCCAGCTCGCGCAGCAAGGCCGCCGAGACCGGCTGGTCGTTCACCAGCGCGCGGCTGCCGCCATCGGCCTTCACGATCCGCCGCACGATCAGCGGCTCGCCGGGCTCGGCCTCGATCCCGCTCTCCGCCAGCAGCGCGACGAGCGCCGCGCCGGGCGGGGTGAAGCTCGCGGTCACCACCGCTTGCGCCGCCCCGCTGCGCACCAGCCCGCTATCCCCGCGCGCGCCGAGCGCGAGCCCCAGCGCATCGAGCAGGATCGATTTGCCCGCCCCCGTCTCGCCGGTGAGCACGCTCAGCCCCGCGCCGAAATCGAGGTCGAGCGCCTCGATCAGCACCACATCGCGAATGGCGAGCGCCGTCAGCATCCGGGCCTCTCTGCCGCGTGACCGCCCGGTTGAAAAGCCTCAGGCCGCCTTGGGCGTGGTCGGCGGCGGGGGCGGCGGCGGTACGTTGTCCGGATAGCGGCCGATCAGATCATAAGCGCGCTTGTACCAGATCGTGCCCGGATAATTGGCGCCGAGCACCGCGGCCGCCTTTTTCGCTTCCTCGCGCACGCCGAGCGCGAGATAGCTTTCGGTGAGGCGCATCAGCGCCTCGGGCACGTGCGAGGTGGTTTGAAAATTATCGACCACGCGGCGGAAGCGCAGCGTCGCCGCCAGCCATTCGGCGCGCTTTTCATAGAAGCGGCCGATCTCCATTTCCTTGCCCGCCAAGTGATCGCGCACCAGATCGAGCTTGAGCCGCGCGTCGGCGGCGTAGCGCGACGATGGATAGCGGCGCGACAATTCGCCCATCGCGTCGAGCGCCTGCTGGGTGATCTTCTGGTCGCGCGTCACGTCCGAAATCTGCTCGTAATAGCACAGCGCGATCAGATAATAAGCATAAGGCGCGTCGCGATTGCCGGGGTGAACCGCGAGAAAACGCTGCGCAGAGTCGATCGACTTTTGATAATCGGCGTTCAGATAATAGCTGAACGCGCTCATCAACTGCGCGCGGCGCGCCCAGATCGAATACGGATGCTGGCGCTCGACCTCGTCGAACAATTGCGCGGCTTCGAGATAACGCCCCGAATCGAGCAGCCGCTTCGCGCCCGAATAAAGCGAGCCGACGTCGCGCGCGACATAAGGCAAATCGCCCTTCGACCGCCCCTGGGTGCAAGCGGCGAGCGGCAGGGCGGCGACGAGAGCGCAGAGCAGAGCGCGAGACAAGGGCTTCATGGCGCAAGGCTCTAGCCCAGCCGCGCGCGCGCGAACAACGGTTTTTGCGGAAAAAGGGTCACGCGAACCCGTGGCGCGGGCACGGCGTTTGGCGCTAAGAGCCCGCCGAAAGGGAGGAACCATGGCCGCAACCTTGCTCACCACGCGCCGCGTCGAAAAGCCCTGGGGGCGTCATCATCTTTGGCCCGGCTTCGCCGATCCGGCGGCCGGGGGCGATCCGATCGGCGAAATCTGGTTCCAGGCGCCCGCGGGCGATCCCGAGCTGCTGGTGAAATATCTTTTCACCGCCGAGAAATTGTCGGTCCAGGTCCATCCCGACGATGCGGCGGCGCGGGCGGCGGGCCACGCGCGCGGCAAGGACGAGGCCTGGGTGATCCTGGCGGCCGATCCCGGCGCGACGATCGCGCTCGGCACACTCGCGCCGATGAGCGCCGAAGAACTGCGCGCCGCCGCGCTCGACGGCTCGATCGAGCATAAGCTCGATTGGAAGCCAGTGAAGGCGGGCGATTTCTTCTATTCGGCGGCCGGCACGGTGCATGCGATCGGCGCGGGGATCACGCTGGTCGAGGTGCAGCAGAATGTGGACCTCACTTACCGGCTTTACGATTATGGTCGGCCGCGCAGCCTGCATCTGGACGAGGGCGTGGCGGTGTCGCGCGCGGAACCCTTCGTCGCGCCGCCCGCGCCGGGGATGGTGGCGCCCGGGCGCACGATCTTGGCGGAAGGGCCCAAATTCGTGCTCGAACGCAGGAGCGGGGGCGACAAGCACCTGGCGCTCGGCGACGCACCGGGCTGGCTGGTGCCGCTCGTGGGCGAAGGCGTGGCCGACGGCGTCCCCTTCCGCGCGGGCGAATGTTTGATGCTCGCGGGCGAGGTGTCGATCAGCGCGGGGGCGGACGCGGATTTGTTGGTGGCCTATCCGGGGGCGACGCGGGTTTAGTTTGACGTCGGGGCGGCGGCGAGGAGCGTGCCCGCCTCGACCGAAAATCGTCATCCCGGCGTAAGCGGGGATCCCTTCCGGCTGGCCTCGGCGCATCACCGCGCCGCACGCGCCTTCGTTGCGCACCATCGCGACCGCCTGCCCGAATGGATTCCGGCCTGCGCGGGAATGACGATGGGAGGGTAGAGGACGCTCAACCAGGAACTCGTCATCCCAGCGAAAGCGGGGATCCATTCGGGCTGGCTTCGGCGCATTGCCGAACCGCGCATCGGGGGGTAGCCCACCATCGCGACGGCCTGCCCGAATGGGTTCCCGCCTGCGCGGGAACGACGATGGAAGCGTTGAGGACACGCAACCAGTACCACGTCGTCCCCGCGAAGGCGGAGACCCGGCTGACCTCGCCTCGCCGCCGCCCCGCGCGCCCTACTCCGCCCGCGCCGCGGCGACCAGCGCGCGGAGCTGATCGAGCGTCAGCGCCGAGGAGACGACCTGATCGCCCACCACCCAACTCGGCGTCCCGCGCAGCCCGAGTTTATCGACCATCGCCAAATTGCGCTCGAGCTCGGCGGTGATCGCGGGGTCGCGCGCCGCCGTCCGCGCCTCGGCCGGGGCGATCCCGGCCGCGGCGAGCGCGGCATCGAGCGACGCGTCGCTGATCGGCCCCGCCGCATAGAGCGCCTTGTGGAATTGGTGGAAGCGCCCACGCCGCGCCGCGACCAGGCTCAGTTGCGCGGCGACCTCGCTTTCCGCGCTCAGGATCGGCAGCTCGCGAAAGACGATCCGCACCTTCGGATCGGCGGCGATCAACTGGTCGATCGTCGCCAAATTGCGCCGGCAATAGCCGCAATTATAATCGAAATATTGCACCACCGTCACGTCGCCGCGCGGATTGCCCGCCCAGGCGTCGCCGAACGGGGTCACGATCGCCGCGCGCTCGGCGCCCACCGCGCGCGCGGCGCCCCGCGCGCGATAGGCCTCGGCGGCCTCGATCAACACTTGCGGATGGCGCGCGAGATAGGCTTTCACCGCGCCCGCGTCGAGCGCCCCCTTCCCCTGCCAGCCCGCGACGGCGCCCGCGCCGAGCAGCGCGCCGGCGAGCGCGACGATCAGCATCAGCGCCCAGCTCGCCCGGCCGCTCATCGCCGATCCCTCATCGCCTATCCTTCGCGTCTTGCAGCTGGTTCTGCGCGGTGAGCACGATGTCTTGCGCGCGGATCCAGTCGGTCGAATTGGGCGGCAGCCCGGCGAGCGCGCCGCGCGCGGCGAAAGCGGCGGTGCGCAGATCGCCGGTCAGGCTCGCGCGCTCGGCGGTGGCGAGCATCGCGCGCGCATTGTCGCCCTTGCGTTCATAGACCACCCCCAATTGATACCAAGCGAAGGGATTTTCCTGATCGCGCGCGACCGCGAGCCGCAGCACCTTCTCGGCCTCGGCGACGTTGTTCTTGTCCTCGGTCGCGATCAGCGCATGGCCGAAAGTGGTGAGGATGAGCGGCGCGTTGGTCGCCTGCGCCGCCTCGCGCAAGGGGGCCAGCGCTTGGCTGGGCTTGCCCGATTCGAGCAGAATCTGCCCCCGCACTTCGAGGAAATAAGGATCGTGCGGCGCGGCGGCGATGAGCGCCTGGGTCTCGGCATCGGCTTTATCGGGATAGCCGCTCTTGTGATAGGCATAGGCCCGCGCATAACGCGCGTAGACGCTGGTGTCGGTGGGCGGATATTTGCGCAGCGTCACCTCGGGCTCGTCGACATAGCCGTTGAGCTTGGCCTTCACGCGGCGGAAGCGCTCCTCCAATTGGCCGTCGAGCGGCTTGCCCCAGGCGGGGTTGCTCCTCAGCGTATCGGTCAGATTGGCGATACGGTCGCTCGACACCGGGTGATCGAGCAGAAAACTGTCCTTGCGACTGATGCCATAACGATATTCGAGCGCGGTGAGCTTGCTGAAGAAGCTCAAATAGCCCTTGCCGGTGATGCCCGCGCCGTTGAGGAAGCGCGCGCCGGCGGCATCGGCCGCGGCTTCCTGCGTGCGCGAGAAGGCCAGATAATTGCCGAGCGCCGCTTGCTGCCCGGCCGCGATCACCCCGGCGGCGCCCTCGCCCGATCCGGCGGCGGCGGCGGCGATGCCGATCAGCAGCGACAGCAGCTGGATGCCGAGCGCGGGCTTATAGGCGCGGTCGCCGAGCGGCACGTGCCCGCCGACGACATGCCCCAATTCGTGCGCGATCACGCCCTGCACCTCGTTGGCGCTGTCGGCGGCTTGCACCAGCCCTGCATGGACGAACACGATCTGCCCGCCCGCGACGAAGGCGTTGATCGACGAATCGCCGACCAGCACGATCTGCACGTCCTTGGGGCTCAACCCGGCCGCGACGATGATCGGGCGCGACATATCGGCGAGCAGCGCCTCGGTCTCGGCGTCGCGCAGGATCGATTGCGCGAGCGCCGCCTGCGGCACGAAGGCGAGCAGCAGCATCAACGCGGCGACGAGCTTTTTCATGGGGTTCGCTATCGGCGATTTCGGCGCGCGCTTCAACGGCGGGTGCGGCGAGTGGCGGGGCGCGCGCCGCGAAACCGTCCTACCGCGCCGCCAAGCCGCCCGCGAGCAGCCGCGCGACGACGTCGGCGACCGCGCCCGGCGCGCGCTCCTGCCCCCAAACGCCGAAGCGCAGGCCGAGGAACACGTTCATCCCCATCACTGCCCAGGCGAGCACTTCGGCATCGTCGGCGCGCAGTTCGCCGCGCGCGCTCGCCGCCGCGAGCCGCTGGGCGATCCGCTCGGCGGTGCCGGTATAATGCGCGCGAAAGCTCGCCGCGTCGACGAATTCGGCCTCGTCGATGATGCGGTAGATTTCCTTGTGGGTGCGCACGAATTCGATGAAGGCGGCGCAGCTCGCGCGCTCGGCGGCGAGTTGATCGGGGGCGGCGCGCAGCACCGGCGCGACATGATCGCGCACCTGGTCCGACATGTCGCGAACCAGGGCGGTGAAGATCGCCTCCTTGCTTTCGAAATAAGTATAGAAGCTGCCGAGCGCGACTCCCGCTCGCCGGGTGATCCCGCTGATCGAGGCGGCGTGGAAACCATGGTCGCCGAACTCGCGCCGCGCGGCATCGAGCAAGGCGCGCCGCGTCTTGCGTCCGCGACTGGTGCGCGGCGCGCGCCCGCCTTCCTCCCCACCCGCCTCGGCATCGCCCGCGTCGAGCACGACGGTTTTTTCCCCTGCCATGGGTTGATGTTAGTCAAAGTTGAAAGCCGGTTCAACTTTCATTATAAGAATCGACCATGCGGATGCCCGGCAAGAGGCACGCGCCATAGGGAGGGGATAATGAAGCCGTTCGTTCGTGCCGCCATGCTCGCCGGAGCCGCTTGGGCGAGCGCGCCCGCCTTCGCCCAACAAACGCCCACGACGCCCGCCGAGGATCGCGAAATCGCGCTGGCCGACGAGGCCAAGCCGATCGACGACATCGTCGTGGTCGCGCGGCGCCGGCAGGAACGGCTGCTCGACGTGCCGCTCTCGGTCACCGCGATCCAGGCGGCGGACGTCGCCAAGCTCCAGGCGATCGATATTTCGGGCATCCAGGGCGCGGTGCCCAATGTGAACTTGGTCCAGGGGCGCGGCTCGGCGACCAACGCCAATTTCTTCATCCGCGGCGTCGGCCAGCCCGATGCGCTGCAAACCTTCGATCCGGCGGTCGGCGTTTATGTCGATGGCGTCTATTTCAGCCGTATCCAGGGCGCCTTGCTCAATTTGTTCGACGTCCAGCGCGTCGAGGTGCTGCGCGGGCCGCAGGGCACGCTCTATGGCAAGAACACGATCGGCGGCGCGGTCAACATCGTCACCCGCAAGCCCGATCTGCAGAATTTCACCGCCTCGGGCGACGTGACCTATGGCGATTATAATCAGGTGGTGCTCAACGGCTATGCGAGCGCGCCGCTCATCACCGACAAGCTCGCGCTCTCGCTCGCGGGCACTTATGATCGGCGCGACGGGCTCGTCATCGATCCGCTCACCAACCGGCGCTATAATGATCGCAATCTGTGGTCGGCGCGCGGCATCTTGAATTTCGAGCCTGCCAAGGGCTGGCAATTTCTGCTGAGCGGCGATTACACCAAGCAGCGCAGCAGCCTGACGCTCGGCTATCCGACCGCGCCCTTGATCCAGACCAATTTCGCGGGCGCCCCGCGCGTGCTGGTGCCCGCCAACCCCTATGGCCCCTATGATTTCCGCGCCTCGACCGGCTTCGCCCCCGGGCGCGGCCAGCAGCTCGACCATTGGGGCGTCGCGCTCACCGCCAATATCGATATCACCGATACGCTCCAATTCACCTCGATCACCGGCTATCGCAAGCTCGACCCCAATTTCTTCATCGATATCGACGCCAGCCAATTCCAGCTGGGCGACGTGTTCGTCGGCGTTAGTCAGAAGCAGTTCAGCCAGGAACTCCAGCTGAAATATTCGGGGCCGCAGCTAAAGGGGGTTTTCGGGCTTTATTATCTGAACGAGGACATCAGCTCGAACCAGATCGCGTTCGGCGACGATATTTTCGCGCTCGGCCCGACGCGCGTCACCTTCCAGCGGTTGATCAACGACGCGCAAAATACCAAGAATTACGCGGCCTTCGGCCAATTGACCTATGATTTCAGCCCGAAATGGTCGTTCACCACGGGCCTTCGCTATACTTATGAGGAACGGCGCTACAACCGCTTCACCACCACCAGCTCGACGCTCGGCGCGCTCAACAACCTCACCTTCCGCTTCCCCGACAATCTGCCGGCGCCGCTCAACACCCAGAACAGCGTGAGCTTCGACGCCTGGACGCCGACCTTCCAGCTCGGCTTCAAGCCCACGCGCGACCAGCTGATCTATGCCAATATCAGCCGCGGCTTCAAATCGGGCGGGTTCAACGGCCGCGCCAATACGCTCAACGACTTGACGCTGGTGGTGAACGGCGCGCCGACGCTCGTCACGCGCTTCAATCCCGAAACGGTGTGGACCTATGAAGCGGGCTATAAGGCGCGCTTCGCCAATGGCTTGGTGACGCTGTCGGCGGCGGCCTTCTATAGCGATTATCGCGACTTCCAGGCGCGCGTCGGCGGCGGCACGGTGGGATCGACCGGCGTGTTCCCGGTGATCAACGCGGGCAAACTGCGCATCTGGGGCCTGGAGTTCGAAACCGTGGTCAAGCCCTCGCGCTTCTTCACGCTCACCGGCTCGTTCGGCTATCTCGACGCGCGCTATCTGGAATTCAACGACGGGCGCCGCGTGCCGCCCCAGGCCTTTTCGTGCAACCCCACCGGCCAGGCGATCACCTGCGAGCCGGCCTTCGCCCCGCCGATCTCGGCGCGGCTCGCGGGCGAATATCGCGTGCCGATCGGGCGCTCGAACCTGACCTTCGGGCTCGAGGGACGCTTCATCGACAAGCAATTCCTCTCGGTCGACAATCGCCCCGGGCTCACCGAGCCGGGCTATGTGCTGGGCAATGCCTATGCCCAGCTCGATCTGCCCGACAACGCCTTTTATTTCCGCGCCGGCGTCAAGAATTTCGGCGACACGCGCTATCGCACCGATGGCCAGGAATTTTCGGCGGTCGCCAATATCCAAACGGTCTATTTCGGCGACCCGCGGACCTGGAGCCTGACGGCGGGGTTCCGATTCTAGGGTGATTTGCGACGGGAGCGCGGGATGTCGACCGGAATCGTGACCATGTTCTGCGCCGCCGGCTCACGGGAGGAGGCGGCGCGGCTGGCGGGGGCGCTGGTCGAACGCCGCCTCGCCGCCTGCGTGCAGGCGCTGCCGATCGACAGCTGGTATCGCTGGGAAGGCAAGGTCGAGCAGGCGGCGGAAGTGCTACTGCTGATCAAGACGACGCGCGCCCGGGCGAGCGAGGTCGAGGCGTGCCTCGTCGCGCTCCACGGCTATGACGTGCCCGAGATCATCGTGTTGCCGGTGGAAGACGGGCTCGGCGGCTATCTCGATTGGGTGAGCGCGTCGGTTGGGTAAGTTAGTTCCATCGCCGCGCGAGAGCTGCTCGATCTTTGATTTGTCGCCGTCGCCGAGCGCGGAGCGTTAGCTCGACTGGTCGCCCTGAGCTTGTCGACCCGAATGGCGGCGAAACCAACGGCGGTCCTTTCTGGCGACCGGCGAAAAGAAGAACCGTGCTTCGACATGCTCAGCACGAACGGTGATCCGATTTCAACGCCCGTAAGCTTAGAGCCGTTTGCGATCGAACCGGTTCGCTCCTCCCCTGGAAGGGGAGGAGCTTTGTCCGTCGAGCCATTGGTTCTTCGGTGGGATCGCAAACAGCTCTGGCCGCCCCGCCCCTTCAGCGCGCCAGCACGCTATCCGCGACGAAGGGGTTGTGCTGGCGCTCGACCCCGAAGCGGCTCGGGCGGCCATGGCCGGGGATGAACACCGTGTCGTCGCCGAGCGGCCAGAGCTTGGTGACGATCGAGTCGAGCAGCGCCTGATGGTCGCTCATCGGAAAATCGGTGCGGCCGATCGAGCCCTCGAACAACACGTCGCCCACCAGCGCGAGCCGTGATGGCGCGTGATGGAACACGACATGGCCGGGGGTGTGGCCGGGGCAATGATGGACATCGAGCGTCAACGCGCCGAGCGTCACTTGCGCGCCCTGGTCGAGCCAGCGATCGGGCTCGAACGGCGTCCCCGCCAGCCCCCAGGCGCGGCCATCCTCGGCGAGCCGCGCGATCCAGAAGCGATCGGCCTCGTGCGGCCCCTCGATCGGCACGCCGAGGGCGGCGGCGAGCGTGCCCGCCTCGCCGCAATGATCGATATGGCCGTGGGTGATCAGGATCTTCTCGACCGTGACCCCCGCCTTGGCGATCGCCGCATGGATCTTGGGCAGATCGCCGCCCGGATCGACCACGGCGGCGCGGTTGGTCGCGGTGCACCAGATGAGCGAGCAATTTTGCGCGAGCGGGGTGACCGGGATCATCGCGGCCTTGAGCGGGGCGTCCGTCATGCCCCGCGCGATAGACGTGGCGGCGGCGGGGGGCAAGCGCGCGGGGCGGTGCGCGCCGCACGAAAAAAGGCGGCGGCCCCCAGCGGAGCCGCCGCCTCTCTATTCGAGCCCCCGAAGGAGCGTTTCGATCAGGCGCCGACCTTGATCTTCTCGGCGGCGACCGCGACGCGGTTCGAGATCGGCTGGGCGACGTCGCTCGCCAGCTTGATCATCGCTTCGGTGTTCTTGCTGGTTTCGGCGACCAGGCTGTCGAAGCTCTGGCGGACGTAATCGCTCTGCAGCTTCATCAGCTCGGCCGGTGTCTTCACCGCGGCGAGGCTGCGCATCGTGGCGGTCGCGGTTTCGAAGCTGCGACGGGTATAG
>FRDC01002797.1_pt1 | contig 37948 bp, 66 predicted proteins | sample 1106171 | NCBI WGS metagenome assembly FRDC01 (sample SAMEA3930566, study PRJEB13176) | freshwater metagenome | biome: Drinking water system; feature: drinking water; material: water | place: Singapore | collected 2014-12-20 | reverse complement strand
GCCGCGCGTGCCGCGTAGCTTGCCGCGCGTGCCGCGTAGCTTGCCGCGCTTGCCGCGCGTGCCGCGCGTGCCGCGCTTGCCGCGCTTGCCGCGTCGCTTGCCGCGCTTGCCGCGTAGCTTGCCGCGCGTGCCGCGTAGCTTGCCGCGCGTGCCGTTTCCTGGTCAGTAATCGGTTGCAGCGCCCCTAGTTTGGCAGCCTCCGCTTCGAGGCCTGCTGCCCGCAATCCGATCGGCGCAAACACTCGCACCGCCCGGTCGGCGCACAGGAACGACCGCTTCAACATCGTTTCTAACCCGGCACGCGTGCCAACAACATCGAACAAATGCGGGCCGATGAATTCGCCGCGCAACCTATCCGCTTCTGCGCCTTCGCCGAAACTGTCATTCAGCGCTACGCACAGGTTGCGAATGACGGGGCAGACGCAATCCGGCCGATCGCCCCACGATCCACCTTCATACATGCGGATTGCAGACATCCAGCAGGCGCCTGTTTCGGGTGAACCTTCGCCGTGTACCAATTTGATTGCACGATCTAGCATTTCCCTTTTCCTTTCAACGCTTCCATGATCGCTTGTCGGACGAATTCCGATTTCCGTATCTTCAGTTTCTTGGCTGCCCGCACCATCTTTCGATGAATTTCCTTGGGCAATGCCACCGTTGTGTATGTATCTGATTTCATAGTCGGCCAAAATAGCGACCGGCCTTTAGCGTGTCAACAAAATAAAATTAATTTTTCCGCCGCCCGTTCGCCGCGTCCAGCCGTTCCAATTCCGCCTTGATCGCGCCCTCGATAATCCGATGGATGGCAACGCCGGTGCGCTCTTTGTGCTCGGCTAGTCGTCGATGGATTTCCGGCTCGATCTTCGCGGACGGCCACGCGGATCGGGATGACGTGTATTTAGGCTTTGGTTTTGGCATTCGCATTCTCCTTTTCGTGTCGATCTCGCATCTTCCTGATTTCCTCGGCCATCGTGTCGATCTGGCCCATTGTGTAACATCCTTCCATGAGTAGCATGATCTGATCGGTGATCCGCTTTATGGCGTCAACGATGTATTCGCGGCGTTCGGGAGTCATCGCGTCGCCTCGCTTTCGCATAGGGCAATGGCGCGTGCGGCTTCGCGTAAACAGGTATCGCTTGGATTGTTTTTCCATATTTGCGTTGCGACGAAGTAAACGTGCTCGAGTGCTTCGCGCAATGCGTCACGCTGGCGGATTGCATCCTCAAGCTTGGGTTTGTAATACCGCTCACTGGCTTCGTATCCAGCGATGTATTCATTTACCATGTGTCCCTCAAACGTCTGCATTATTTTTCTCCTTTCGCTCGCACCACATCGAACAGACATTTCCGCTGTGGACCAGCGGACGATCGGCTTGCGCCTTCAGCGTCCGCGACCTGAACACGATCCCCTTCACAACGTCAGGCAGCGACCGTCGTGTTATCCAGCCCTCGCGCCTTTGCACGGTGACGCACGCGGCACCACTTTCCAGCGTAACGATGTACGCAATCAACGCCGGGTCGCCGGTCTTGATGTATCGGTATCGGAACGTTTTCTTAAATTTCGGTTGCATTGTGTTTCCCTTTCTCGATTAAGATTGTCCGCTCGCCCGTTGGCTCGTCGTCGCCGTCGAATCGCACTAACCATCGCTCGGCAGGGTTGCCTTCCCACCATCCGCACTGATTCGCGTCGGCAGTTCTTCGGATCAGCGTTGCAACACCTTCCGGCTTTTCGCGTCGTGTCACGTCTTGGTAGATTGTTACTCGGTCGCCCTTTTTCATCTTTTCCCTTTCTCTTTTGCCCATCATCAGGCACGGCCACACCGTGCGACCGCCCGCAGGCGGTTTCGGGCTAGACCACAACAGCATCAACGATCGTTGCTTTGCCGAATTCCTTGGATTCCGTTACGCGGTAGCGACCATTTACGAAATCCCGCTTCGTCGCACACCATGCCGCAGTGCGAGCCGCTTTTTCTGCAAGGTCGCGTGTGCCGCAGAATTGAACCGAGTTTTTTCCGGCACACCTAAAACCGCAATCATCGTTCCATCGCACAATCACCGCGTGCGTATACGTTCGAAACGTCTTGCGGGTAAACTCCTGTCCGTCCGGTGCAATTGCTTTGTACGTCGTCTTTTTCATCGTCATCCCTTTCCGGGCGTTTGCCCTAAATCGATACCCTACTATACCCCAATATAGGGTTATCGGCAAATGAATTCCCGCCCGATTATAAATATCGCCCGCCCGTATAATTGGCCCGATAATCGCGGAAATGTGCGTTAGTTATACGGACGTTTGACGGGAAGATAGAGAGAGGGGAAAGTAGGGGGATGAATACCAAGCCGTGCCCACAATGCGGGAAGAATGCCATTGAAGCGCCGAACGGGATGGTGCTCACCTCAAATCCGCCGCGACGCCAATTGATATGGTGGTGTGCCTGCGGGTATCGAGAAAAGTCGCGGACGGAAACGGTAAGCTTCGACGCAAGTTGCTGGAATCGATGGTGCGACGCTAACGGACATTATGGACTTGGCCCGCCCGGACCGGATGATGTTCTTCGCTTTCCGGAGCCTGCGGAATGATGCCTGACGGATATTACTGGGCGAAGTGGGAAGGCGAGCCAGATTCGGCCATGCAAATCATGGATGTGCGGCGTGGCATAGTCTATATGTCTGGCGTAGACGATGCCGACGCTCCAAAAGTCGCCGAGCTTCCTAACCTTAAATTCATAGGCCCGCGAATCGAACCGCCAAGCGAATCACCGCCACCTCTGGCCGATTGAATAATTACGCCGCAAACCCCTGCTGCCACGGGCAATCATCCACAACCGTCGGCCCGTTCGTCGGCACAATGGCCGTCTGCTGGAATTCATCATACACCGTCGTCGTCGTTCCTACCTGATCCGAACCTTGCAGGCCGAATACAATCGACTCTGGATGCAACGTCCACGGATTGATGAACGGACCTTGCCCGCCCGTTCCGCCCGGCAGGAACCATTCTTGCGCTTCCTGCACCGAGATTACGATATTCCAGATCGTAAAGAAATTGCCGTTCAGGAAATTCCCATATTCCGAAAGTCCGCCGTCATTGCGGGCGAACAAGTGGAACGTGTCGTAAGACGGATTGATGCCCGCCGTTGTTTCCGCCGTGTAGCCCGCACCATTCACCAATACGGCTCGCTGATCGGCGTCAGGGAATATGCCGACCACGGAGTAATAATTTGACGTTGAAAGTCCAACGACCGCTGAAAACGCCGTCGTCAATCCACCCGCAGCCGATGACGTAACCGCCGTGAATCCGGTCCCAGACGCTTCCGACGAGCCGTGCATCTGTATACCGATCCAATCGTTAGCCGTGCCGCTTGCCGATACCGCCATGATCGTATTCTTATTTAGCGTCACATTTCGCGGCTGGACGATGGCAAACATGGTGAACGGGTACGCCAGTCCCGCAGGCAGCGTACAAGTGAAGTACATCGAAGATGTCGCACGGCAGCCACGGCCCATCAGAATTTCGCCAGCGTAGTTTGCAGTGATTCCATCGCCGCAACGCACTGGTCACGGAATCGCCCGATGGCCGGTCCAATCTCGGCATCGTCGAGGTCGTTCGCCAAGGCCTCGAAGGACGTGTATCGCTTCCGCGTCGAAGTCACTGTGCCCTGACAGGCATCCAACGCCGTCTGCGCTTCCTTCAACGTGTCCAGAACAAATTGGCTCAATGGCATTAGTCCACCTCATAAACAGTAACTTTGCACAAAATGGCGTCGCCGGTCATGTTGTCCGATCCGCTGGACGCATGACGACCGACCCGCAGAATCCCTGCTTCACCGGCTGAAAGTCCATCCATGTCGATGCCGGTAATTGTGTCATACGACAATTCGCCAGCTGCAGACGGCGCAGCAGCCGTTACGCTAGTATATGTATAACTGTGCGCCGTTGAATCAATATCTTCCGCGTCATCCGCAATCCGTCGAAAGGCCGCACGCCATACACAGTTATTGCTCGTCGATGCCGCTCGCCATTTCAAGCGGACTTCCACGCCGCGACCGGCGTAAGAGGCCAGCAATTCGCCGGGAAAATCCAAGTATTCATCAACCGCCTGATCGAATGCCCAGCCCGGATAGGCTTCGGCGGGAGTCGCACCGCCGACAAGGTTGACACGCGCCGCGCCCAGCGTAGTCGGCGGCGTAGCGCATTCGGCCTCGAATATCTTTTTCTTTTGCAGCTTGAGCGTTGCCGTTCCGAATGCAAGTTCCGTCGATCCGACGGCGATTTCTTCGCACGCAGTTCCGCTGCCGTCGTTGCCTAGAAGCCTTGATGCCGTGACTGCCTGAATCTTCGCGTAGGTGACGGCAGTATTGTCGATCGTCCATGTAGCCCCAGAACCACTGACGGTAATATCGCCCTTGTCGCCGTCGCTGATTCCACCGCCCCCGCCCGCTTCCCATGCGGCCTTGCCGTCGCCCGTCGAAGTGACAACGTAGTTATCCGTTGCCGTTCCACCGGAAACGTGATTGACTTCGGCAAACTTTCCGCCGCGATTTCCGCGACTTTCAACAATGGGCATCTATCCGCCCTCGCACACAAAGCAAAGCGTCTCGTCTACCGAAATCCATCGCATCGTTTGCGAACGATCCAGAACGTAAAGCTGCACGAATTCGCCATTATGGCCAGCGAACGAAACACGGTCGCCGACTTCCAGAATACGATCGGCGTTTTGAATATGAATATGAAAACCGGACACTTGCCCGTCGTAACATTCAAACGGTCGGAATGGTCTGGTTTTCACTTCAGTCATAGCGGCAGCGCCACAACTTTGATGTTCCACGAAGTATCATCGGGCGACGCGGAATCAACCCAGATGAAAACAAGGTCCTCATCAGGCTCGATAATGAAATGCGGCAATTCCTCATCGGTGCAAAGTATGGAAGCATCGGCCCCGATCGTTCGTGCTGACCAATCCCACAAAGGCACCGTGCGATACGCTCCGAAGTTGTACGCATGAGAATACATCGTTAATGCCGCAGCCGCTCCGGTCCCCGCGTACCAATGCACACGTGCCGACTTGATGGCCATGCGTTTTCCGTGGAAATGGAAACGACCGCGAACTTGGTTATCGGTTAAACTCCCGATGTTCCCAAGCCCCTGATCGTAGAACGTAATGAAATTCGCCGGTAGAATCGCTGACATATCAAGCCTGCGTCAAAGTTGAGCCACTCGGCCAAATGATCTTTGGCTGAGCATTCGCACCAAGAACCTTGATACCATTCGTCCGCGTAAAATTCGTCGCAGTCGTGCGCGAAATATCCAGCATCACATTGCCGTCGAATAGCCGCGTCGTTGTCCACGTGCGGGTAACGTCATTTTCGACGATGATCCGCCCGTTCATGCGACCTTCGATAAGTGTCTGCGTGCCGCTCCCGAAAACGTGCAGCGTACCGCCCGCGACCTGAATGGCCGTTGACGTTGCCGTGCCCGTCGTTGTTTTCGTGCCAAGGAATACTTCACCGCCGTTCATCGTCAGATTGATGATGTTGACGTAGATGGTCAGAATGGCCTGATCATTGACGATGATCTCCGTGCCGCTGGACATTGCCGCACCATTGAGCGTCAAATTGCTAGTGCCACCTAGATTTATTCTGCCATTTGATGCCGTTGTGCCGCTGCCGCTGATTGTCGCGCCTCCACGCACCATGTCCATCAAAGCGATGCCCGTACAAGTCAAGGTCAACGCCGCTGGATTCGGATTAGGCGAATCGACGTAGATTGATGCGACAGCCCCCGCAATGAACGCTTGCCCTGACCCCTTCCAGTTCAGGATCGTAATTGCGTCCGGTGTGTACGGTGAGCCGCTTGTTCCGATCTGCCCGGCATAGTTCGGCGATACATTGACGGCAGCGTAAGTTTCGCCCGCCTGCGTCATGTTCGTCGTGCAATTCGCCGTGCCGACGTTATCGAAAGTCACGCTGTCTCCGTTGGCCGGTGCCGTTGCTGGCGACCAGTTTGCTCCGGTATTGTGGTCAACCGACGATGTACTTACCCAGATTGGGAGTGCCATATATCACCTCTTACGGTTGCGGCCCGTAGGCCAGTTCGTTTTCTACATCATAAGTATTCATAATAGTAACTACTTGCGGGTTAGTGGAAACCTTTGCGCCGGGCAATCGAGCCAAAGCAGACAGCGTCCACGGTGCTATATTGTGAGTTAAATCAACATTCCCGCCGCCAGCATAGATAGCCGCCATCGCCGCATTAAGCCGACGATCGTACAACCCGCCGGAATGCCACATAATATCTGATGTTCCTACATGCGTTCCGGTCCCGTAGAAGTTGCCGCCAGCTTTGTAGTGTTCAAGTATCTCGCAACTTGCCGCGTTCAATGTTCCGCCCGATTGCATACATGATGTTACTACGCAACTATCGAGATTAACCACCGCATCCCGCAATTCGTTGGTATGATAACCTATCTGTAGTAAGTCGATGATCGTACTTCCGTTTCCGGTAATTGTTACATTGCCGCGTATAACTACGATCCGATTGTATGTTGCGGTGCCGGTGAGTGAGATTGTCTTGCGGCTTGTGCTATTAATGAGCCAAGTATTTGTCACACCGGAATGATTGGTGATGTAAATCTCGCCGGTATTCCCGATGAATTGAAAAGTACCGGCACCGATGATTAGCGGGCTTCCAGATGATCCTATGTTATTCGCAAAGTCCGTAACGATCAAATCATCAAGGTCGATGGCGGATTGTGATAGGCCGGACGAAACCGCAACCGCTCCATTGTTGCACAGGAAAGCGGAATCGGCACTATCCGGCACGTCTGAATTATGCCAGCCAGCCGTATTCGACCAGTCGCCCGTCGATGATACCCAGCGATTCACGCTCATGGTGACGGCCCTATGCCAACCTCATCAAGTAGAATCTGTTCCGTCGTAACGGTAGTTATGTTGTAGTCCACAAGGTACTTCGCGCCCGGATGCACGCGGGCAAGCGTAACCGTTCGCGTTTCGATTCCTTGCGAAACGTCGAATGTTCCGCGCATGGCTTCTGCCAATCCCACGCCGCCCGTCGAATGGAAATTCATTGCCCCGCCCATGCCGTACCACGCGGTTATCGCACCGGCCCCAAGTTTTTCATACGATCCGCCCATGTGGACGATCTTCGCAATTGTTCCGGTGGACGAGTCGATGATTTCTCCGCCTTGCTGAATTACCTGTGAACCGGAGCCAAGCGTGACGCTGGACGCTACTCGCATCTTTGGTCCAAGTCCTCTCGGATTGCGGCAGACGTACATAAGCACGCTGGATGTGCTGACCGTAGACATATCGAAGTTGCCGGAAACGATTACTGTTGTACCCACGGCATTGCCAAGCAATGACAGCATCGCCATTTCGGAAACCGGAGCATAAAGCAGGCTATTCGTTCCAGCCGTCCCTGTGTGCTGAACGTAGGCCGGACCGTCGCCGAACCATACGATTTCATCGGCGTCGATGTGGATCGGATTGCCGGACGATCCGAACGGTATCGGGCATCCGTCCTCGACGTACCAACCGGCTAAGGCTTCGGATGCCAAGCCGTTCAAGTTTGCGTTTGGCGCGAGCGTCGCTTGTTTTGGTACGCGAACGTAATCACCGGCTACGGGCACGGTCGCACCGGACCACGCCGCCGTAGACGTGAGACTTCCATTCGTCGATAGCCATGTGCGGACAGCCATTAGGTCTTGTCTCCGCAGTTGGTGCAACCGCCGCTCTGGTTGATTACCGGCAATGCGACACTACCGGGATGCTTACCTAGCGGGCAATTGTGGCCAGCGTATTCGTTCTTGATCGTCAATTCGCTGTACTTCCATTTCGGGCATCCGCAAGCCCCGCACCATCGAGTTCCATCTTCTTCCCGCGTCAACTTGTCGCAGTTATTACAAATGCCCTGCCGTATCTCAAAATCGAAATCGGAAACTCTCGGACTAAAGAACCAGAACAGGAAAAGCCTTGCATTCCACGCCCATGTAAAGACAAACATTACCAGCGCGGCCAGCATCTTAGACGCGGTACGAATAAATCCCATCGACTGCCAGCTACTAAGCAGCATAAACATCAGCCGGTGCACAGACTCGCCACGCGGCGGCTTATATGTTCTGTCGTATGCGTATTTCACGGACACGATGAAAAACTCCAATTACCCGGACAATGCGACTTAGGTATATTGTCCACGCACACAACTTGACTTCCGCACCCGGTATTACATCGGCCCGGACATTTCGGATTTAATCCGCGTTCGCATTTTTCATGAAGATAAAAAGTATTCGGCGATATACAAGCACTTTGCAGGATTGCGTCGTTGCAGTTTCCGGTTTGCGAATTGCAGCACATGCCCTTGTTCGGACATAGCTGGCCAAATTCGGTGCAATTCTTACCCGGCCCCATGAACGTACCCAGCCTTACGCCTCCGAACGGATTGCACGATCCGTCGCAATGACATTGCGGCAAACTTCCGCATCCGCCACCAGTAAAGCAGCATCCGCCAACGGAACTGTTACCAAACCCTTGCCCAAGGCAGTCAACATAGTTGCATGTTGAACCGCCCGGAGTTACTGGCCCGCTCGGCAGAAGTTCGCAGAATGTGCCGTCACCTAAGAATGTGCCGCCAAGTGTCGCACATTGTTTTATCGAAGTATTCTGGCAATGGTAGGATGGTCCTGTCGGTACGCTGCACCCGCAGCACGCTCCAAACTGATTAGGGCCGCAATCGGTCAATTCGCACGGCGTATCTTTGGTGAACCTTACAAACGATCCGACCGGGCAAGCATCACGCGGCATATTGTCGATGCACAAGCGGAATCCGGCGATGAAGCAGCAGGCCCCACGGTCGCACGCCAAGTCTGCGCAGCCACGCATTCCGCCGCGACTCTCAATAAAGAATCCGGCAATCGACTGACAAAAAAATCCCGCGATGCTCATGTACCGAAAGCCCTCGCCCAATTGCGACCGGACACATTCAAATCAAACCATTCGTTTGCCTGTTGGAGTTGCGTAATATCTTCATTCAACTTCACCGCAAGTATTAGATCGTTCGGCTCATAGGTCTTAGTGATTACCTGCGTTTCGGTTACGCTTCCGTTGGTTGCCGTCCTTCGATTCCCCGCTTGCGTGTAATTGCTGCACGTCCACGCGGCCCCGTTTATTACGTAAAAATTAGTGAACGGGAAATTAACGCCGCGAAGATCGTGCGGCTTGGCTACGTTTATCGTTCCACCAGAACTTTCGCCGGTAAGTTGTATGCAAGGTAAGTATGTATTCGTTGCGAAGTCCGCAATCTGGAAAAGCTGGATTTCCGCACCGGCCACAATCGCCGCCGCTATGACTTGCTCCTGCGGTATCGCCGATACAATCGTACCCGATGGATTACGTTGTATTCTAATGCCCGGCCCGGCCCGCAAGTTGAAGAAGTGCATGGCCGCATCGGACATATTCTGCAATTCCGATGCACTCCAATCGGTGGGCATCTGGTCTTTTCGGAATGTCGGGAATCCTGTTTTCGTCATCCGATTAGCCCAAGAATTACATCAAAGTTAATTCGCTCATACAGGTGGAAGTTTGTACTTACTGCATTGCCCGTAGAGTCTCGAACAGTATCTTCATAACCTTCGTCCGATTGATAGGTATCTGTTTCATTGTGTGCCCAGCCGTTGCGATTGCATTCAAATATCAATCTAACATCGGTTGCATATCCACGCGGAGTTATGCCCGCCGGATCGGGTACATAGTCGATAGCCAGCCCGCTGAACATAAGAGTTTCGGCGGAATACCCATACCAATCTAACTCATTAACATAGGTAACATAGTTCTGTGCCGACGCCAGCGAGTTCATGGATACCGAAAAGAATCGGGCAAAGGCGACTAATGCCCCAACGGGTACACGACGTTCAATCCCGCGACGTTTGCGGCCTTGAAGCTGCGTAAGGTTAATCGACGTAACCGTGCCGTTGCTGTTTGACGTTGAAGTAAAACCGCTGCCCGGCGTGTACACATGCGGACCAATTACCGTAGACGGTTGCGGCGGATTTGTCCGCGTCGTCAGTATCGGCGTTACGTAAATCTGCTCACTGCCGATGCTGGTATTGACCGATATGCTCCACGGTCCCGCTGTAATCGGCGGCACAATAAGCGGATCGCCGTAGATAACTTCGACGATGCAACTTGTCTGCGTGAACCGCGATTCAAGCCGATGGTCCAGAGCCAATAGAGCCTGATTGTGCGGATACGGATCGTACAAGGGCGGAAGCTGCGAATCGGCCAACGGGTCCGCACCTTGCGTGTGCTGCACCCAGAATCGGCGGACGAAGTAGGCTCCGCTCAATCCTTGCTGGCCGAGTCGAGTTTGTAATTGCTCCGTCGCACTCACGCCCTTAACCCGCCCGCCTTCTGGCTCTGGATGGCCTTCAATACCCGTTCGATTTCTTCAATCGACCGGAACATCTTGTCTACTTTCGGTTCGGTCGCTCCACCGATTCCGCCCGCTCGATTAATCGCCGCAAGCTGGCCTTGTGATACGCTTATCCCGCCGCTCACACCCGCGTTGGACAGACCAAGCATTTGCGATAACGCCGATTGCGGAATACCCGTCTGGCGGGCAATCCACGGTAGATTGTGTTCCATCATCATGCGGTCGCGGCGTTGTATTAGTTGCTGTTCGACGGACGCAAAGCCACCGGCGATATAATCCATGTTGCCGGGCAAACGTCCGGCGTTCATTGCGGCCTGTCGCTGCTTGGCTGCCTCATCGCGTGCTTTGGCGCGGGCCTCGAAGGCATCGAAATTCTGCATGTAGGCTTTCAGGCGGTCGCTACGATTCAATTCTTGCAGACGGCTCGCCCGCATCGCGTGTAATTCATTGGCTTCATCGATTGCCTTGTTCGGATCGTCGGCGGGAGATAATCCATCGGCCATGCGTATTGACCGGATGCGCTCTTCGATGGCCTGAAGTTTTCTAGATGCCGCCGCCGCCAATGCCGACCTTTGTGCGTCGGTTGCGTGAGGATTCGTTAAATCCTCTCCGAGCTGCCGGTTAATAAGAGTCCGCTGCCGCTCCAACGAATTCTGGCCGCTCATGTCGGGATGCGATAGGTCGTAGGCTTCATCCTTGCGTTGCTGGATCAGCTTGTCGAAAGCCTTGCGAGCCTTTTCCGTCTCGACGTTGCTTTCCTTGAGTTTCTTGACCAGTTCGTCAAGCGATTCCTTGGCTGTATCGACACCTTCAACCCAGTTGGCAATCTTATCGACGTTCCAAATGGCGACGCCCAACGCCGCAATCGCTCCCAGCGAAGCGGTCAACGCCGTCAATGGGATTCCCAATGCCGTCAACAGATACGATATTTTCCCGATCTTTCCGCCCATGCCTGCTAACTCGTAACCGGCCAGCATCGCGGCATTGCGGAAAACCGCCATCGCTTTCCCGCCTTTGGTTATCCCACCAGTTGCCGCCGATGCAAAAGCACGGTCAACCTTAGTTATAGACGTAGATGTGCGGTTAATCCAAGCCTGCGTCTCGGCATCCAACGCCGCCAAAGTCGCAAAGTACTCGGTAGCGTCCAATTCATAACGCAAGACAACGCCCGGATCACCGGCCTTGCCGAATCGTCCGCCCGCTCCTCTCGCTACTTGCTTAGCCATTAGGCTTACTTTCCTCTTTGGCAATGTCCGCCGCTTCGATGGTCAACATCAAGTATTGCAGCCACGTCAGCCGGGAAATCCGATCCAGCGTCATGCCCTCATAAAACTTCATCAACCGCGTTACGTTCTTGCCCCAATCGGTTCCGATCCCTTGCGCGTCTATGTCGTAGTAGAGGTCGTATTTTGGCTGTCCAAAGGGCCTTCACCTTCAAGTTTCTTGTTGAAGCCGGATAGCCCCATCACGATGTCCAGCATTTCGCCGTACTGATCGGCGTTTATTTTCTTCACGAATTCAAGCGTGATGCCCTTGTTGCCACGCATCAAGGCACGGAATACCAAAAATACCAGCCCGTTCTGGTCGCTCAGGATGTCGTTAATCCTGATCGGAGAATTCATGATCTCACCGAACGACTTGGCTCGAATATCGGCTGGCAAGTTTACGCCATTGATGCCCCGCGTTTGCTCCAAGAAAAGGTTAAGCCGCTCGGCCCGGATATGGGCTTCTGCGGCACCAAAGTCGCCCATTTCCAGCGGCGAAATCTTCAAAGACTTATCGCCGATAGTTATCTCCATCGGCGAACCCATAACATCGGCCAGACTGTCGATTCCTGCTCCCATGATTTCCTTTCTTACTCAATTTCGTAATACCGGATAACGCCATCGACGGATTGAGCCGCCGACAATTCAAAGTCCAACGTGTCGCCCGCCGCAGCCGTCTCGAAACAACCATCGAACCCGCAATCCAGAGCCATGCCGCCATTGGCCGCGAAGTTCATCGAGCCGGTTAAATCGGTGTCGCTGGTACTCGATTCAATGGTGATGTTGTTCGCCGCCGCACAGACGAAAAACAACGAAGTGACCACGATCTTTTTAGCCGAAGTCGATGGCGTGATAATCGCATGGTCAGCCGCCGTCGCTACGTCGATCTTCGCGGATAGGACCGTATACGATGTCCCGCCTTCGCTGCGATTCGGCCCGCTCGCCCACGCTGCCGCCCAAGCCGCGACAAGTACAACTAATCCGACCGTAATTGCATGTTTCATTACCATACTCCTAAAAGGCGGCTACGCTGTGCAATGCCAACGGCACCGCCCATTGACATACCAGTGCTATCATCATCCCACGCGCCAACGTCGCTACTGTTGCGAGCCGTTCCGCTGTAATCGTAGTACACGGTTGGCAGGCTATACCCCGCGTCGATGCATGGTGACGCCCCAGAGCATGATGCGTCTGGCACACCGGACGCGGTGCAGAGGCGGAAATCGTTGGAGCCGGGAAGGGCGAAAAGGGGATCGTTATCCTTGCCTTGGTTTCCGGTGTAGTTGTTTTGGGCACCCTTGCCGGTGAGTGAATTCCATCCACCAGCAGACAATCCGCTGTTTCCAGCCGGAGAATCAATCATCGTCGTCACCGTTCCCCAATCGACGATGTTTTCGAGAACTTGCATTGTTGCCGTCGCCGCGAACGCGGCGTCGTTTTCAATCATCTTACTTCCGGCGGCGGTCAGCTTCATGTTCTGTGCGTTGTTAATCATCTTCAAGTTCACGAATGCGCCGCTACCAGTAGAGTCTTTCACGAATAGCGAGCTGACGGCTTTTGCAGAATATGCCGACGTATTGAAAATCCTTGCCCCAACCGACGCCGCGCCTGAGTTGTAGTGACTGGTGAATCCGTTGAATATACAGTTCTTAGATAGAAAGTTCGGGCAATTAAAAAGGGCTACAGCAGAATGCGCCGTTGATGCCGTCGCGTTTTCCATGTAATCCGAGTCTTGAAGGATGTGATTGAACTGCTCTCCTGTGCCGTTGTCTTTAAGCACCCACATTTGCCCTGCGGATGTTGCACTAGAAAGAAATTTGATTTTGTTGGCGTATGAATACCAGTATTCTGAAACGGCCACCGCCCCGCTGTCGCCATTCAGTCGCAAGCATGGATCGGCCCCAGTTCCGCCGTATGAAATGTCGTTATATGCCGTCAGAATATGAGTAGCATATAGGCGAACCACTGAAAAAATCGTGTTGGTTGTTGCGACAGTTCCAACCATAGCCCTTCGCTTAGAAGTTGATGTATAGTCGGCGTAAACGCATATTTCAGAATTTGTCGCCGCCGTTTTTGTCGATGCCGTTATGCAATCCCATATCACAGAATCTTCCGTCTGGGTGTTTCCGGTTCCCCAGCCGAATACCCCGTGTCCAGCAGCAGCACAATCGGCGTCTACACGCATCATCAATCCCCTAGCCGAATTGATGCGATATAAGAACGGGGAATTAACCGCTGTTCCGCCCGTCTTGTTCATTTCGATGTCGTAGATTCGCAAGTCGCCAGCATGTCCGGAATTGGGGATGAATTCCGTATTATGGCTCCACGTTACGATGGCTTTTGTTCCAGCGACAGAGCTTCGGATGCGCCTATCGCCTGTCACAGTTGCCCAAGTGGTCGGAATGGTTCCGTATGGTATCGTTTCACCGGCAAGCAAAACCAATTCGGCGGGAGCGGTTGCCGTCCTCAGCCAATTAAGTCCGGTGTGCATATTCTGCCACGCCGTTCCAGAAGTTAATCCATCCGCCGCATCTGATCCCGTGGCCGACAGATAACGCGAAGTCCATCCGCCAGCCGTCTCATCCACCTCGATCGTCTGCGTATCCGTCCCGCCGTTGGCATCGTCAGTAGCCGTGATGGTGATAATCGCGTCCTGACCAAACCCTTCCTTGAACACGAAAGCCCAGATAGGTCCACGGCCAACCGTTTCGTCGATTGAAGTTGACGACAAGCCCGGCCTTTGGTCGCCGTTGGTGATGTCCTCGATGCAGTTGCCGCCGCCGTTGGGACAGGAAACGGAAATGTCGTAGCGAATGTCGGTGAATGGGTTGACGGCTTGATAGCCGGTGACCGTATTGTCGCTGATGTCTCCACTTGCACCGGACGGCGCAGCAGCCAAGACGATCACGTCGTCGGATGTTTTGCTTTTGACGTAGATGTACGTCGGGTTGCCGCTATTCCACGTCGAATGCTGCAACTCGATGTACTCGCCGTCGCCGTAAATTACTTTGACGTGGCCCGTGGCTTCGCAATCTGGATCGGTTTTCGGTGCGGTTAATTGCACATAGACGCGATTCGAACCGATGGAATTGACATCGCCCCAACACCATTGTCCATCGGACAGACTGCCGCACGTCCCTTCCACGGCATCCGATTCGGCGATGCGAACGCCGATCGGCTTCCCGTGTACGCCAGTTCCGTCGTGATAAAAAGCAAGGGCATCAGCAACGCCAGCAGTAACCCAATTTCCTGTGTTCAAAACACAATCGGCATTGAGCGTCGAAATCGTCACCAATTCAAACGAAAACGTGGAAAAGCAGTTCGTGCATTCAATCTCAGGATCAACACCGCCACCGCCGCCCGTATCGTGGTCGTAATTCAGGTTGGTGTACTTCTTCTCGTCCCAACGAATGCCGATCTGTCCGGCGTCGCCCGTCTGGTGGCTGGACGTTGTGCCGCTGCCTACGTCCACGACAACAGGAAGTGGTGCGCGGCCGGAAATGGCCGTACCCGTCGCACCGTTGGATGTTCCGGCCCGTGTCGTACTGCTAATCACCGGCGTGGCGTAAAGCGTGGCGGCGCAGAGCATCAGCGTGGAAAGGGTAACGCAAATGATACGCCGCTGAGCAGGAATCATCGTGTGCCTATCAGCAAAAGGTCAACATCGGCCGTGCCCGCAGCCGTCTGCAAAACGATTGTCCGCGAAACTGTTATGCCGAGCTCGTACGTTGACGAACCAGCCGCACCCAACGGATGTTGAGAAAAGAAAATCCCGCCCGGATAGACCAGCCAAGTAATCGTTGTCCCGCTGGCCAGAATCTTGATGAAACTGCCGCTTAATTGGACGAAAGCCGTGGCCGACTTATTGACGATTGCAATGCCCCGTATGGTCGTAAATACAATCGCGTTGCCATACCGATCCGTCATCCCCGTAAACAAGTCCATGCTTGTCGGCGAGGTAGTCAACGAAAGCGTATCGGCATACCAAGTATTCGCTTGCTGTGAGCCGGTGCCGTTGGAATAGGCTTGTAGATATTTCGGGAAAATATTGGCAACAGCATCCTCTATGTCGGCGTCAGTGCCGTATGTTCCATAGACGGAGAAAAGCGTATTTGCTGTGAGTGAAGTTGCCATTCATGTTTACGTCGGCGGATCGATTACGCCACTGGTTTCAAAGCTGAACGAAAACGTATTGCCACCGGCGTTCTTCCCGCTTGTCGCAGTCATGCCGGAAGTAATCGCAGTCACAACCCAATCGACGCCAGTGCTCAAGGTCAGAGTAAGCTGAGCACCAACATCGTCAGCCGTGCTCAATGCAGCAATGTCGATCGAGTTCGACGAATCGTAGAACCCCTCGGCGGTCCCCGACGCCTGATAATGCCCGCCGATCTTGGTCTTGGCGTTGTTCGTGTCCGCGTAACTGGTCACATCATGCACTTCGCGGGTTACGTTGATCGTCCAGCCCGTCAATGCTGCCGTAACGCTGGAGCCAAGTTCGTTAGTTCCGAACGTCACCGATCCAGTTGTGCCGGTTAGAATCGCCATTACCGTCGCCCTCGACTCATAAGATTCGCCATTCGCCGATCACGCGGGCGCATGGATCGTGCCAATTCCTCTTTCAAATAACCAACCGTACGGGCCTGCCACTTCTGACGCTGGCCACGCCCGTGCAATATCGGATGCACAAACGGTCGCGGGTCCATGTTCACCGTGCCGAATTCAAGGTGCGGAGCGTAATCAACCATCTCGCCCCAATACGCACCAATCGCCGCCTTATCGCTGCGGCCAATCACGCGAAGATTGACCGATGCCCGTAAGTCGCCGGTCCGCAAATGCGGCGGACGGCCCGGCTTGGACGCTGGCGGATACGGACGCGAAATCGTCCGCTTGATTTCCTGCGTCATATCCGCCGCCGTCGCTTCCATCGCACGGCGCAACGCTGCCCGATTCGACGTAGGAATACGCTTCAGGTAATCAAAGCCAATCTTTTCGTAAGTAATCGGCATTAGGTCGCACTACTAAACTGTGTACCCGGAGCATGCGCCGCCGAACCCGGCAACGGCACGCCCTGAACACGCTGAACCGTCAGCGTGTAATCCATCGTTCCTTGATAAACTCCGTCGAACGAAAGCGGTCCCGTCTGCCCGATCCGCAAAAACTCGGACGGGATAAACTCGCCGCCCGGCCAGTTGCAATTGTCGTGAAAAACAATCTGGAATATCCGCATCAACTCCAAGCACTTGTCCGGCGTTTCGTGCTTCGTATAAAACTGGAATTGCAGCGTGTAGATTTCCAACGCCTGCCCGTACGTCTGTATTTGCTCCCCGCCCGTTCGATTGACGTTGATATACGGCAGCGGCACCTTCTGCCGATCGTCCCCAAGGCCGAGATAGATTTTCCGCGCGGCCTTGCGTAGCTTCGCAGAGCCTTGAAACTTCGCTTCGATGGCTGGCCATATAAGGTGCATTCATCAAAGTCCGCTCATCGTGGTCCGCGAAAAAACACGTGCCGCCGTAAATTCCGCTGTATTCGTTCCGCTATCGTCGTCATGGTCAGCACTACCCCACTGTGCGACCGGATCGCGTGCGGCGGTTGACGTAATCGTCGAAGCACCAGTCAGTACCAATTCGCCCTTGGCAATCATTTCCAGCCAAGCAATGCAACGGTCGTATGCCCGCTGCTTCGCTTCGCTCATCAAATCGTTGCGTGTGCCGACAATCTCAAAGACGGCAATGTCCAGAGTCCGGCCACGCAATAGATTCTCAAGCTGGGTATCCGATGAAACATCGACCGGCGTTAGATAACGCTTTCCGATGTATGAATTGATTAGCCCTTCGGAATACTCGATGGCATTGGTCAACACGTCGGCATCGGGCGTAGTCTCATCGGTCGAGTCCGTGGCCGATGCTGCCGACGCCGTATCCTCGAATCGATCGATCAACTCCTGATTCGTCGCGTAATTGCCCATTGCTAGTCACCGGCAACATCCACATGCTTACCACGTTGCTGCGGCCTGCCCTTCGGAATCGGTGCCTGATTCACGGGAAAATCGAGTTTCGCGGCCTGCGGGATGATCGGGTCGGGAATGTCCGCTGGCTTGACGAAAATCTCCGTTTCCGACGTACATTTCGGATCACAAATCCATTCGCCCGCTTCGTTCTTTTTCGCCGAAGCGTTGAACATGTCCCAACGCTTGCCGATCTCCGCATTCAGCGTCAGCGTATCCAGCGACTCGGAATCCTTGACCTTCAAGCAATGCCGCAACGCCAGACGCGACGCCTCTTTGATCGCCTTCAACTTCAATTGCGCCGCAGCCGATTCAAAACCCTTCGGAATCACGAAAACCCTTTCGATGTTAAGTCCAAGTCCACAGGACCGACCGACGCGGCTCGCCATAGGCGAACACGTAACGCTGTCGGCACTGAACCAAGTAGCCCTTGTTGCGGATGATTTCTTCTTCGCTGTTGGAAATATGGATTTCCAATTCCGTGCGCTTCTGGTGGACAAACGGCTTACGCGTGCCGCCGACCGCGTTGACGTACATCAAAGCGTCGCTCGACAGATGCGGCGATACGTCGAACGTAAACAGGTTCGTAAACACGTTCGTCTTGGATGCCGACGTTACCGACGTACTTGTGCCTTCGAACGGCAAAGTCGTCGCAACCGTCGCCTCGAGGCACGGGGCTTCGAACGTCGGCGGAACAATTACGCGAAGATTGCGGATCGCACCCGCGTTGTATGGCGTACCCTTGTCGCTCTGATAGCGAAGCATGGTCGCCTTCGTCGTGTTGATGGCCGAAATCAATTCGGGAGCCGTCGGAATCGTTGACGTTGCCGCAGCGCCGCCCAAGTTATTGTCGATCGCCGCAGAATCGCCGATGGTACGCGAGTCGGCATAGAACGCCGTGCCGTCATACGTTGACGTAGATGAAGCCCCGCCCGTCAGCAGCGTGCTAAACTGGTATTCCTTGAATTCGGCCCACGCTTCGCCGCATTCGCGGACCCGCTGCATCATCAAGCCCGTCTGATCGTCCTCGACGTAGTTGCGATCCAGCAGGATCGTCAACTCATATTCCGAGTTTTCGATGTTGTACGTGAAGTCGCGGAGTTCCTGAATCTGCCGACCGTTAACATACTCACGCGGACGCGGGAGCTGGCCCGGCCACACATACCGCTCGGTCGCGGTCGTGGAGTCGGTAATCATGCAGTGATTCTGCCAAATGGACGGGACCGACTCCATGCCTTCATGGAAGTTAGTCATCACGCCCTTGACGATGAGATTCGATAGCTTAGTAACGGCCATTGATTAACTCCTTACACAGCCGGATGCGTGTAAATCCAGAACTTTGCCGCGCCAGTCGCGGTAGTGGTTGTCACTTTGATGTCAACGCCAAGACCAGCAGGCACGAAAACTGCGGCCGCATCGGTAGCACCCTGAGCCAAACGCAGCGGCATCATGGTATCAGCCGAAGTCGTCATAATTTCCTGAGCATCCGACGCCGTAGAGCCGGTGAACGTAATGCCGGTAGTCGTTCCGGCTGTATCTTGCAGCGTATACACGACCGCACCGCCGAAATCGGTCGTGGTCATGCCGTAACCGCCAGCGATAAGTAATCCGCTGCCGTTGCACGACTTCGGCACCATCGTCACGATGTTGGCCGCAGCCGACGCGATGATCGGGCTTGACCATACCGAAAGCGGCTGACCGCCCAGATACTTTTGCGGGTCGAATTCGACCAGCACCAAGCCGGACGAAATGAAATTCGCAATGTGGCCGATGAACGCATTGCCCAAGCACGCGAGCGACACATCCGCAGGATTGCTTGTAGTTGCGTAGACCGGCTTGCCAACATCGGCAATAGCCGCAGACGATACCGACGCCTGAATACGGCCACGGGTAAGAACCGGGACCGTGCGGCCAGCGGCACCAGACGCGAGCGAACCGAGAGCCACGCCAACTAGACGATGCCCACCGACAATGGACGTTCCAACCGTAGGCGGAGCGTACATCACCAGTCGCCCGGCAGTATCAAGTCCGACGAATCCGCCCTTGTAGATAGCCGTCGATGCGGCAACGGCGTAATCAATCACTTGTCCGTCAGGCGACGCCAAGAATTGAAACGTGTTCAAAAGACGATCAGCAGTCAATGCACTCATGGCTTACTCCTAGTTCTTGCTGTCCTTCAGCGATGCAAAGCCTGCATCACGCAATGCGTTATTGACCCATTCATCACGCGTCGAAATCCGCTTGCACACGGCGTTATCCGCGTACTCGCGATCGGCCAACGCAATGACCTTTTCGCGGGTAGACTTGTCATCCTTGTTGGCCGGAGCAGAATCCGGCGTAACGCGACCACCGACCGGATGAACAACCGGAGCCGACGCCATAATCGTGCGGAATCCCGCAACATCCTTGGCCGCAAACTCCCGCGCCCACTTCATCTGATCCGCGTCGTTCGGATTCAGCTTGCCCTCGTTGAGTACAAGCGTTACCGCCGATTCCGCATCCGCTGCCTTGCGTTCGGATTCGATCACGCCAAGCCGATCGGACAACGCCTTGAAGTCCGCAGCCGGAACGTAGCCAACATGGCCCTTGAGCTTGTTGATTTCGGCCAAAACCAAGGTCTTTTCCGACTTGGGGTCAAGGCCAAGCACGGTGACAACTTCCGAGTAAGCCGCAGTCGTCTGCGTCATGCCGCCGGAATTCGCCATCCACTGCATAGCGGCGTTGCAGACCTGTTCCGGCGATTCGTCGGGCAGTTGAACACCCTTGCCACGCAACGACTCGGCCAATTTCTTGATCGCGTCCATAAATCCATCTCCTGAGCCGGTTTCGCCCGGCTTTTCTTCGTTCTTTTCTTCATCGTCGCCCGGCATTTCGGCCAAAGTGAGCCGTTGCGACGCGGCGAGTAGTTCCTTTTGCTTCTTGATGCGGGGCTTGTTGGTGAGCGCCACGGAGTGAATCGAGTTGATTTCCCCGGAATCCGGGTCTTGTTTGATGACCGGCGAGAGATATTTGTAGCCCTTCGACGCTACCAAAGCATCGAATTCCTTGGACCGATCGCCCAAAACACCGACCAAACCACGCTCAGGCTCGTACCGCAAGTCCTTAATCCACGCCGTCGCCGGTGCCGCATTGCCTTTTCCGGCTTCAAATACACTGGAATGCTCATAATCGACCGGCAATTCCTCTCCCTGATCGTTGAACGCCTTGATGCAACGATCCGCGGCGGCCTGATTCATCGTGATTGCCGGAAAACCAAGCAATTCCACTCGCCCGTCCGGTACAATCACCAATTCGGAGATGTTATCCGCGCACGAAATGAGCTTTTTGGCAAAGCAGACATTCATCGGACGGCATATTGATAATGCCGGAATTGAATTACAATCGAAAATGCGTATTGTGTACTAATTGCGAAGTAATGGACCTACTTGGCTTGTTTTGATATGGGTATAGATATGGAACGATTGCTATGCCTCAAGGAAGTGGCAAACATGCTCGCATGTAGCGAAACCACAGTCAAAAGAATGATTGCCGCAGACTCTATTCCTCGTCCTGCTCTGGTATCTCGGACTTATCGTTGGCGTCAGGCGGTAATCCTTGCTTGGATTGATCGGGGCGGGAGCCGTCGCCAACGTCGCCAGAAACGGGCGCGAGAATAGCCGTCGGATAGACATACATCTTGCTGCCCTGTCGCGGCTTCTGGATAGTCAACTTCTCGTAAATCTGATCTTCATCGATCGGAAGTTTGATTTCCATCGCTGCTTTCAACTGATCGATGTCCAATCGCTCGGCTTCTACGGCTCTTTCATCTTCCACTTCCCGCTTGAATACCGGCAACGGCATATTCATACGCGGGAAACGCCATTCAATCAGCGGGCGGAAAATCTGCGCACGGATACAACGTGCCTCGGCAGTCATATCGGCTTTGAGCAAATCCGCCCGCACATTCGCGTGAGTCTTGGCAGCGGCGAAAGAGCCGCGGTCGCCGATGTCCGTCGTCAACGTCTGGCCGAGAGCCAGAATCGTCATTTTGTCCTCGCACCACTTCACGATTGATTCAAACGGCTGGCCCGTGCGATTGGCTTCCAGCATCTCCATTTCTGTGCCTTCAGGAACTAATGCCCATGAGTCAGAACCCATGTTTTTCAGCATATTCTTCATTTCTTCCTGTACTTCGGACGGAGCGTCTGGCGCATACTTGCCCACGCGGACCGGCTGGCCGAACACTTCGCAGAATGCCGACCAATCGGCAATCGCAAAATGCTTCGTGAGCCACAGCAACGCCGCCGCGCGAATCATCGTTACGCGGAATGGGAATCCAGCCCTCGGATTCGGATGGAAGATAACGAACTTACCCTTGGGCATCTTGACGCCCATCGGCTCCTCTTCCGTTTCCATGAGCAGTTGATTCGACCAGAATGGATCGGTCATGAGTCGATGGCCCGGTACGCAAACAAATTGCTCGATCGGCCTCAACGGATTCATCGTCCAGACCAATTCAAGCACTGACACATTCGGCCCGAACGACGTCGCCAAATGCTCCAACGCATCCGGCCATGAGTCCGAACCATCCAGTACTTCGGCCACGTAATCGGCTGCAATCTTCGCTTGGGCTTCACGGCCCGCCGCGGGTGCCGGTTCAATCGTCCAGTCCAAAGCCGTCAATCCCTGCCGTCGCGTACTAATCACCGATTGCCAGTGCGAATCCTTGCCCTCGATTTCCTCGGAGATTTCCATCAACGCCGCAACGTCGCCCTGATCGACTTGCTTCATTAGGTTAGCCAGCTTCGTCGCCGTTGGATTGTCGGAGAGGTAGCGGCGGAATTCGTCGATGAATGAATACTTGTACGTCCGTCCAAGCGGCGGACGATACGAAATCAGCGGCAATTGCTGGCCGATCTGGATCGGAGCCTTGCCGTTGGTTGCGCCAACGAATCCACGCTTAACGCTCGGCGACTCTTCTGCGGCTACGATGAATGGCGGCATACTAACACCTCATATCTACTTTCCGTCTTACCCGATCATCCGGCTTCATTATAACCACAGGACCACGCGGTTTAGCAATAGCCGTACACGCCAAGGCCGCCGCCCAGAACCGATCCGCGTGACCGTCCGCCGTATATGGCGCACCGTACGTTACCCGCCCCTGCTTCGTGACGATACGCTTGACGCTGTACCAGTCCATCGCAATGTCATCATCAGGCGGGATAAGTATCCGCCGCTCGTTGGCCGCACGGATCAGGCCGAGTGCCATATCTTGCTTACTCTCAAGGTTGAATATGATCGGCTCTACCCTTGACCCATGCCTTTGCCTTGCCTCCTCGGCCAGTTGCGGATTGTAGGTCGCATCGATCCACGCCCGCTGCATACCGTTAATAGCCATAACGCGGTTAATCATTTCGCGCTGCTCGTTGAATGGTGCGGCTCGCATCTCGATAATGGCCAGTGTGCGAGCATGATTACCGTCAACGCCGATGATCCACAAAACAGTCAGCGACTTGCTGCGGCCTACATCGATGCCGCAATACTTCTTCACCCGCTGCTGATTGAGCGTATGCCAATCCATTTCGCTTGTGGCCATTGGTGACTGACATGCGACAATCGTATCCCAAGTAATCGCCGCCATCTCGCTATCGACGGCGTAGCCATACAAGTATTGCTGTGCCAAATCTCCATCATATTCTTCGGCAAGGTTCTGGGCATATTCCTGCATCTTCGGATTCTCAAACGTCGAACCACGATAGACGCGATACTTCTCGTTGCCCTTATCCTCCCAACGCTTGTATACCCATGAGCCTTTGCCTTCATGCGTTCCCGTAATGAATACCTGCCGCGCCTCTGGTGGCACGTGTATGTTACGTACGCGGGCCACCACGTTATGCCATACGTTACGCTTCGGCTCTGGGAAATCGGGGATACGGGCAGGCTCGTCAATCCATGCTCTACCCACCTCAAAACCCGTAATACGCTCGGCTTTTACGCCAGAATGCAGCAAGACCTTGGAACCAAGCTGCGGCGTCGCAATCACCATCTCGTTCATGTTCGGCACGGCTTCGATGCCGCACTCGGTGAACCGATCGAGTATCGCCGGAAAGATAATCTGCTTCACGTTCTGATAGGTAGGTGCAACGGCCAGTGAATCAGTGCCGGGGTATTGTAGGTGAGCCAATACTAACTTCGTCGATCCGCCCCACGTCTTACCGCTGCCGAGTCCGCCGATGTACGCGGGATACAATGCCTTTGAGCGACAGAACAAATCCTGTGGGCCAGCGTTCGGCTCGAACCGATGCTCAATCGTCAGAGTGGTGCTGTCCGTTTGTATGTCCATTGACTGTCACACCGCCCAACGGTTTCGGCTCGGCTAAGCCGACGTTGATTTGTATAGCTTGGATTTGATCGGGAGTCATGCGGTCACATTTGCCCAAGAGTCGATCAAGTATCTCCCGCGTCGCCTCAATACGAGCGAATGGAGACTTCGAATGCAGGGCAACATCCCAAAGGTTAGTCCAGAGTTCTAGGAAGCGTTCATCGGTCACATTCTCATAGGCAAGGCGTCGATAGTTCTGGACTGCATGCAGGAATGGATTGCCTTTGGCGAGTTTGTGTCCGGGCAGGAATCGACCGTTTGCGGCTTGACCTTTAGTTAATGGTTGTGTAGCTGTACCATTTCCGTTTTCGCTGGACATTACACTACGCGCCCCATATGCATCTTTGATTGGCATTGATTACATCGTCGGTCCGGCTTTCCCCACAGTCTCTTTTTAACAGAGCCTCTGCATTGTAGACATCTTGTACCGTCGCGGCCTACCGACTGCCTTAACAAGAATGTCCTACGCTGCTTTTTGTTCCGCTTTTTCCCGTGCCTTGATACCTGCTGCTTTTTACCATTGGAAATTCCATTCAGAAGCAACCGGCAAAACACAATCTCGGCCTCTTGTGCCGAACGTTTGGCCTTGCCCCTGAATTCTACGGCGTAATGGCATGTATCGCACAGGGCGACAAGGACAGATTCATCACGCTTCTCGCCGGTTAGCACCTCCTCGGCGTAGCTGCGATGATGGACAACGTCGGCCTTAGAATTGCACAAGCGGCAAATTTTCGCGCTTTTTATAAAAACAGACTGCCGGATATGCTTCCAGAGAGGCGATTGCAGGTATTCAGCGTAATCGAAGTAGCCTAAGGATTTGAGTAAGGCATCTCTATCGGCGTAGGTCATAGGTTTATCTTTAATTGTACCTCTAATGACCCTTAAACCGCTTGCGCGGAAAATTATACAAACGGCGAAAATCTGTCAATTATAAAATCAGATTTATGGCCAGTTTATTTTGTAGATTGCCTATCTTTACTACTGATTCCCCTTCCCCGCCGTCGCAATAGTGTCCCTGACCGTCATTGTGCCGATGGCGGCGAATATGGCTCCTACGGCTTCGGCGGTTGTTATCTGGCCGGTAACCCATAGGCCAATCGTTGCGGCAATGGCACTAATTCCGGCCCACGTGGTCTTACTTTTCAGCATTCTTTTGGCTGTTTCCATTCTCGGCCTCCTCTAGTTGCCTATAAATCCTGTCAAGTTCGCTCTGGCCGTCTTTGGCCTGTTCCTGTTGTAGCTGGTAAATGTGCCTGCAATTGATGCAGAATGTCGGCTGGCACCCGCCTATCATCCCCGCCAGAACGACGATGGCGATGGCGTGTCGCATCACTTCGCCTCCGGCTTGGGCGTCACCTTGACCGGCGCTGGAATCGGGTCACCGCTCACATCGTCTTCGCTTGTTCCAGCCGCTTCGCCGCCAAAATCGAAATGGCCGGGGAATCCGATCTTGACCGTGGTTCCCCATGACACCTCAAATTGCGTCGATGTACGGCCATTGGTGACTTGTGCGTTCCAGATTGTCTTTTTGCACCCCGTCCCCCCTACGCACGTCCCCGCGGCCAGCAGCAACGCGGCCAACGGCCCACGAATCACGGTGTAGAACGTGCCCGCCGCGTCAATCAACCCCTGAAAAAGCATGTTGAAATCGAATGGGATCATTGGTTAAATCCTTTCAGTGTCGTATTGCTTGTGGTTGCGGAATCGCAAATCGTAATAGCACCAAGAGACATCGGAGAATTCGTGTATCTCCAATCAAGAGTCATCGGCGGCTGATTACGATACCAGTCAATGTTTGACAGGTTCGGCACAAAAACCGCTTCGTCCTTCTTATCCTCGAAAGGGACGCAGCACGACCTCCAGCCGCGCCATATCCTTTTCTGTTTTTCCCTTGACCGAACTAGCAGACATTATCTTGCCGCCAGCAATAAATGCGGCGGACACGTCGTTTTTCGCGCTAATGCGTCCTTCCCATACGATTTCCGGTATCGCTCCGTCATCTTCCTCGTTCTTGGTTGGATTCAACTGAACAACCACATCAAACAACATGACTTTCCTTTCGTTTACGGTGTTCTGCGTTCTAAATCCAGCAGCCGATCATCCTGCCGATCGTCTTGCACGTCCTGCCTCTGGTCGCGGGCAAGGTCGGCGGCGATGCCTTGTTTCACGGTTTCGGTCAAATTGTTCACGTTGTTGGTTAATACGTCAAGATTGGCGGCGGTCTTGGATTGCGTCTCTTTGAGGCCGTTGATGGCTTCCCATGTTTTCGTGCGATTGTTGGCGAAGTCGGCGGTTAAGGTTGCGGCGGCGGATCGTGCAGCTTCATCGACGGCGGCGACGATTGGTCCTGAGTCTGGCCAGTTCTTGTAGGCGGCTAGCCCGCCACCGCCAGCGCCAAGGGCCATTAGTACGGTGACTATCGTGTTCGCTGTGATACCTTTAACCCGTATTTCGGGCCTTGAATCGGCCATATCGTCGCCTCCTTGAGTTGCCGCCCGCTCCTTTTTCCGTAGATCATGCCAGAGAATTGCGAGCTTGTCGTCGTCGCCAGTGTCTGACGGCGGTTTGCGCGGTCGCGGATGAGCTTTGCGGAAGTCGTCACTCATATCACCGGTTGGAATCGTAAACCGATTAGCCGCAAAATGTCAAGCAATACTTAGGCCGGGAGTCGCCCATTTGACGATGCCCCCGGCCCGCGGGAAAGGGATTCCATGATTTCTCGCCCTATGAATTCAGCGATGTGCGGAACTATTGCGTTACCGCAGGCCTTAATTCGCTCCAATTGATTGGGAATCCCATCAACCATTCGCTGAATTGGGGATTCAGACTCCCATGATTTTCGTCCCAATTCTTCGAGGCGAGAACTTGCCGCAGATGTGAAAATGATGGGCATGGCATGGCCTTTACATATACGGAAAGATTCACTTGTTTTATTGCCCCACGCCCCCGGCATCCGGCCTCCATCTTTCGGAATTTCTCTTCCGTTACATTCATATTCGGCCCTATTGAATCCATCGCACATGGGGTAGGCCACAATCCAGATACGTAATCGGGAATGTGGTCGCCCTGCTTGGGCTGCCGAAATAATACGCCATTCCGCATCATACCCGATGCTGGCCAAATCCCCGAGAACTCTTCCCATTCCCCGGTTAAGCAACGCTGCCACATTTTCCACGACGACGTATCGCGGTCGTACCATGCCGATGATCCTATGATATTCGGACCATAGCCCGCTTCGTTTTCCCGCAATCCCGGCACCTCTACCGGCAACGCTGATGTCTTGGCATGGGAACCCACCGCAGATAAGGTCGATTGGTCCGAATTCATCGCCTCGCACATCGCGTACATCCTCCATCCGCTTAACGTCCGGCCAGTGTTTCTCCAGCACCTTGCGGCAGAATGGGTCGATTTCTACTTGGCCCACGCAGGTCATGCCCGCACGTTCCAAGCCAAGATCAAATCCGCCGATGCCAGCGAATAATGACAAGAAATTCATAAAAATATCACACCGCCGCCCCGGACCGCCCGGAGTCGGCGGCAGTTGGACCGCTAGACCTTCTTAGTCTCGTTGTAACTCGGCACGCCGTCCGTTTCAATCCGTTCTTTCGCCGCACCGTGCTCCATCGCGGCTTGACGCTCGGATACGGACGTTTGCGCCCAGACGACGTATTCGCCGGTCAAGTCGCTGACCTGCGTGATGAAGTGGCTGCCCGTGCCGCTGGTGACGAGTAGGGTGCCATTTCCGACATTCGGGAATTCGTCTTTCAAGTACATGGGGAAGTCCTTTCGTTATCAATCCATCGTCAACGCTTCGGCGTCGGCGAATAGCATCGGTCCATCATCATCCATTCGATTCGGTACGGCGGATTCAAGGTTACGGATAGCCTGCCGAAAGTACGAATCCTTCAGCTCGACGCCAATCCCACGGCGTCCCAATTCTACCGCTCCGAACACCTCTGACCCAACGCCCATGAACGGCGTCAATACGGTTTCGTTGGGATTCGACCATAGGACAACGCACCTATCAATCACGTCAAGCTGTAGCGGGTGCATGTGCTTTTCGTCGTCCTTGTCGCGGGCCTCTTTGTAAGGCAGTACCCGATCAATCCGAACATCATCCCAAAACGCGGACGCATACTGTCGCCAAATCCAATGCGAGTAACGATTCTCGGTCTGCTTGCCTTTCCAACCCTTGTAGCGATGCAGTTCTGATGGTATCGGTCTTGATCCGGCGTAACGATGCAGGCCGGTTGGATGTTCGATCGGCGTCTTATTCTCGCCACGCTTGCGGAACATCAAAAGATAATCCGCCGACGCACAATCGCACTTCGATGAATCTTCGACAATCTGACGGTGGGCAAGACCTTTGGCCATTGTGCGGTTGCGGACGGCCAACGGCTCTTTCCATACGCAATAACGGGCGGCGTAACGGAAGCCGAGTTTCTCATGCAGGCGGATGATGTCGCCCGGAAAATCCATCAACCCGCCGCAGACGTTGGCACCTTCGCGCGGAACGTCCATGCAATGAACGCCGGTAAGTCTACCCGGCGGCGTCAATCGCAAAATCTGCTCAACCAAGAATTCGTAATGCTCAAAAAACTCGCCATACGATCGGCAATTCGACATATCATTTTCGAGTGACGAGTAATTGTAGAGGCCGCAAAATGGCGGCGAATACACCGACAATCCGATCGATTCATCGGGCAACGTCGGCAAGACTTCGCAGCAATCCCCGTTATAGATTGCGTATTTATCTGTGATAACCTGATCCGTGATATTCATTGTTTCCCTTTCTCACGCCACCTGCATCCACTGCGGCACCGTCGCCGCTTTCGTAAAAACCTTTCCACGATTGATCTTCAGCGAGTCATTCATCATGGCCGTCATATTCGCAAACATCTTGTCGGCGGCGTCGGCCTTGCGTTGTAGATTGGCCAGTACGCCTACTTCGCCTTCGCTGATAACCATATCGACCTTGACCGGATTCTTTTGACCGAACCGCCAGCATCGCCGAACCGCTTGATAGTATTGCTCCCACGAATGCGACGGGAAGAAAACCTGATGCGAGCAATGCTGCCAATTCATACCAAAGCAGGCGATAACCGGCTTCGTAACCAACACCCGAAGTTCGCCCGCAGAAAATGCGTCGAATAATTCTTCCTTGCGTTCATCAGGATCGGTTCCACTTACCTGCTTCGCTCCGGGTATCAACGATTCAAGAATGTCAGCTTCGTCATTCAGGTAGCACCATACTACCGCAGGCTTTCCGGTATCGGCAACCAATGACGCCGCCCGTTCGCAACGCTCCGGCAATGTGCGTCTGCGCTCTTCGCGTTGCTCCTGTAGCGTCGATGCTGGTAAATCAAAAAGAAATCCGTCACGCTTCGTATTACTGATAACCACGTGCTCCTCGTTGACCAGCGGCGGCAGAATAAACCGGCCATCATCGAAGCCGATGTCGGACGGCTTGCGTACCGAACGCGACCACGAACAAATCCACCGCCAGAAATCTTTTTCGGCATGACCACGCATACGGTATTTTGTACGTCCCCATCCCAAATGGTCCTTCTGCGTTTCCTGCTTGAAAAACTTGCCGATCATGTCCTGATAGCCCATCTCGCCCAACGCTTCCGCCGCGTTACCTAATTCGACGTAATCGTTCGGAGCTGGCGTAGCCGTTCCGAGTAGGCGAAATTTTCGCGTCCGCATGAATTCGATAATCGCGGCCTTAGTTGCCCCGTCGAAGTTTTTCAGGATGCTCGCCTCATCACACGCTACACCGGAAAAGTCGTCAGGCCGGAACAAGTGCAGCTTTTCGTAATTCGTAATTACAATTCCAGCATCAATCTTTCCGTCGCGTGACTGCTTGGCTTCGATACCGAATTTCTCGGCCTCATGGACGAATTGAGATCCAACGGCCAGCGGCGTAAGAATCAAAACAGGCTGGCCAGTCTTACGGTATACATTATCCGCCCAGACCAACTCCATCGGAGTTTTCCCAAGACCACAGTCGGCGCATATCGACGATTTCCCTTTGCGTATTGCCCAATCGACGAGATAACTTTGAAAGTCAAAAAGAAAATCCGGCATCGAAATAGGATCGAAGCCATCCATTCCGCCAATCTGCGATTTGCTGGCGATGAATTCCGTATAGTTCATAAATTCCCTTTCCTGCTCATCCCTAAAACCGAAATCGATATCAGTATCGCACCCACATAGTAGCACGCTCTTAGCCAATTCCTCTCCCATGCCGCCGCTAACGCAATGGCCGCGTATTCTGCGATCAACAGATACATGAGCCATGTGCTTGTCATCTCACCAACTCATCCATCGTCACGCCGAAAAACTCGGCCAGACGTTTCAGGTGATACACGGTCGGCATCGAGTTTCCAGATTCCCAATTCCATACGGCTTGCAGCGTACCGACTCCTACGCCTGCCGACACTCCGTATAGCCCGTATCCTTTGGCTTCGCGTAATCGTTTGATGTTTGCGCCGATCCGCTTCGCCATCGCCTTTCTCGCCGCTCGTTCGTCCATATTCGATCACGCTCCACGCGGGCATTCTTTAGACAAAGCCAGCAACTCTTACAGCCGTAGGCTTTGGGCAGTCCGCATCGGCAAATGCTCATCTTTCCAGCCTTTCCAGAGCCTTGCGGACGAGGACCAATGCGCCATCGGCACGATCATGAATAACGTCGGTTTCTATTTGTGAAGGCATGTACCGGCGTACCGTGTACTTGTATTCCTTATCCCATCCTTCGGCGTGTCCCTTGTTCACAATATCGATGGTTTCAATTTCCGACCATCTAGCACCGTCAAACGCCCGCACAATCACTTGAAGCATTACAAGCCCTTTCCATTCAATCCATACCACGCAATCAAAAGCGACTCGGCCATGCCATCATGATCCGTCCGACACCTTTCATTCCGCCGCAAGTCAACGTGCGGGAATAGCTGCCTTGCCCGCAAGATGCTCGACGCCTTCGTTGATCTATCCATCCCGACAAGCACCGCACGCTTCCACGTCTGCGGCATTACCCGCGTGTGTGGGTAGCCAAGCGTTTCGATGATGCCGAGTAGCTTGCCGTAGTTCGCGCCAAACTTGAACGTCTGGACGATGCCGCCCGTCTTGCCCGGTCTGGCCATCGGCTGCGCCTTTTCGATGTAAACGTGCGACGGCTTCGCGACGATGAATATGGTACGCACGTTTGCGGTATCGACTTCGCCGGTGGCGTCAACGGGCATCGGATGCACTTCGACGATCTTATCGCTGAAGATGGTCGCAATGCCGCCTTCGCAGCCGGGGTCTATCCCGATAATTGACATCCATGTCTCCGTCATCCTACGAAGTATATATACATCGTAGGATGCTCATTGGCTTGCTCCGCACTCTGGACACATCCCAAGGAAATTCCAACTCATTCCGTCGTCGTATTGCAGGTCGGTCCATCCTTGATGCTGGGCGTCAATCAATCCAGTAACGCCATCACCGGCGTCACACTCAAAACAGGAAAGCGAAAACGGTACGCCATCTTCTATCTTTCGCTGGGCGTCCAATAGCAGTTTGGCCTTTTGGTTGGCCGTAAATACCTCGACCGCCTCTTGATAGGCGATTTTCATTTTCTTGCGCCGATCATCGCCGATTCGCTCTACGCTCATGCTCCCGCTTCCTGAGAGGCCAAGAATGCGTCAACGATTGCGAGCAATGGATCATCATTCTTGGCATTGAAATACTTTTCATCATCGAATCTGTATAGAGTCATAAACCATCCACCATCCTCGATGGAATCTAGCTCGACTTCGTAACCACGGCTCGGAATTGTCCGCAGAAGCCACAGCAGTAATTCTCCTTCTGCCATCATGCCGTCAGCACTGTCAATCCACGTCTTTCCCGGAATCGAATACGTAGGCGGTCTTGTCGGATTAGTGTGCTGGTACAGAAATCCCGCCTTCGCCAGCCGCTCGGCACGTTCGCTATTCGTCGCCATGTTCAATCCTTTATTCGTGTTCTTCCTTGCGCCGTGGCCGCAATCCAAATGAAACTTTCGCGTCGTCCCGCAAAATTCCTCTTCGTATTCGGTCCATCCACGCAAAAACGCCATGCTCATATTCAGTTTCTCCTTGGGTACTCGTCCGGTTCCATGTCGTTGCCGTAGTCGCGGACGGGTTCGCACAGCTTGCGCAACCGCTCGTTTTCTGCCTTAAGCGTTGCGATTTTGGCGTCCTTGTCATCCAATGTCCGTCCAAGGTCGGCAATGTGGAATTTGTCCTTGTCTCTTTGCACGATGGCCTCCCGCACGGCGGCGGCGTAGGCAACGGCCTTATCCACCGCGTCAATGTGGCCGGTAGATGTGTGAATCGTTGCAACATCATCGAAGTACGTCGCCACTTCGTTCAGCGTCAGCTTGGTCATTTGATCTGCTCCTTACCATCCTGCATTTGAATCGGCGTACACTTGCACTTGCGTTCTTATCTTGTTTGTCCAAATGCCTTGCGCTTTATGCCCTTCAGGAAATGAAGTCGCCCGAAAGAAAAACCTCCAGTGGCCTGTCTTTCCGGTGTGCGGCATTCCGCGATGAAGTTCATTTCCACAGAAGCGTATTAATTGCCCCGTTCCAATCTGATACGGTCGTAAGCCGCTATTCCCGCCTTCCTCTATCTTCCGCGATACGTCACCCCATCGGCATCGGTTTTCAGGCCAGTCAATGTTTCTTTGTTGTAAGAATTGCGTAGCCGGTTCACCACTCAGATACATATAGTGGTGCGTTTCGGCATCAAATGAATTGGCGACTTGTTGCCCGTCCTCGTCCGTCTCCATGAAGTCGCAATGCCAGCCGGGGATACATGGAAACCAGCCGGGCATGAGCATGTGGGATCGCGTGTCAATTCGTAGAGAGTCGAACTTTGTACGTGGAATTGTCGCACGCAGATTATCGAGAACTGTTTTGGTTAGAGGCCCACCGGCCCCATAAGCAAAATCCACACCAGCCTGAAACAGCATCGGTTCTCGTTCAATGAGCCAGCCGCCAGTGTAATGATTCGGCGGAAGAGAGTCGCCGGGTAATACGATCACGTCTTGCGTGTTGAATATCATTTGATCTGCTCCCATTTCTGCAAGACGGAGTCAATACGCTCCTTTAACAGCCGCAATACGCAATCTGGTTTGCATTCGAGTTTGTTCGGAGAACCATCGTCTCGGCAGTGTCCAGCGGCATCGCAGCAGTCACATGACCAACCACCTTTGCACACGCTCAACCTGTCACGGTAAACCCATTGACGCAATTCACGTAACTCTCCAACCATTTCCTCCATCACCGGACGGGCGAGGGATAGGGCGGCGTTCCAGCCCCATGCCACTTGTATAGATATTGTCTCTCCGCATTTGATACATTTTGGGGCACGTCCTTCCAATGCTCCGGGCGTATCGTAATCGTGCCAACATTGCTCAGCCATTTGAACCGCCTTTCACGCCATCTTTCAGGAATAGGTCTAGCGAATTATCCACCGATAAATCCACCAGAGTTCTCCACGTTTGTCTTAGTATGGAACATTTTTCCGAATCATTCGGATGATCTGTCCACACACGAACGGCTTCAAGCACCTTATATGCTTGGTTAATGATTTTTGCTTTAGTTTCAGTGTCCACATTTTTTCTCCATCGCCGCTACCGCAGCCATGAGCACGGCTTCGGGTTCGCTTGGACCAATTTCAAACAACTCGCCTTCCCAGTCCTGACCATTCTCGGCATCAGCCCAAAAACGAGGATCGGCCAAACAAGGTCCACTGCCGATTGCAAATCCGCGTTTCGCCATCTCCGCTTTCACCGCCAACATGCCGTCGCCGGTGAAGAGCCAAGTAAGCGGATACCATTCTCCGGGCGACATTGGCACACCGAACCCGTGGTCATCGACGTGCTTCATGCCCACAAGTTTCGCGTACTTCATTGCCAACTGCTGCTGTTGCTCGGTCATTGGCCAGTCTCCACTTCCGCCTTCCGCTTCCGCCATTCGGCAAGCATGGCGTCGGCATAGATTGCCGCGTTTCTCCCAAGGTACACACCATCTTTTTCGGGTCGGTATGTGCCGACATCTTCGCTCTGCGATGATAGCTCTCCTGTTACTGCTGCACACGCGAACCGCGTCCAGATTTCCAACTCCTGCTCGGTCATTTCTTCGCTCGCTTTCGGGGGGAGGGTCGGATGATGACAGGCAAAAAATACTCATCATCACCCAACTCGCCCCACTTGCATTTCAGCGCCAGCCGGTTGTACGCCACATCCAGCATTAGCCCTGAATCGCGCATCAGGGCAACCGCTCGTTTAGGCCACTTCGTCTTCCGCATGTCATTCCTTTCCGTTGGCAGTCCCACTGTTCGGCAAACACTGGTCATGGTAGATGTGGCTCTCGCTGCGGAACCACAGCGGCCCCGTAGAATGCCAAGATGTTCCAACAACCTCCTGCCCGTAGGCAAACCGTCCGCCGCAACCTTGGCATCGTGAAAACAATCGGCGTTTTAACTGCTGCAACGGATGCACCTGAAAGCGGTAATGCCAGAAATGCCATCGCCACGGAATGCGGAAAAAGTCCCGGCGTGCCGACCATTCACGTTTGATTCTCTTTAATTCGGTGAACCACTTATGTTCGCGGGAATCCGGGTAATGAGGATGATTATCAAAAATCGGCTCGCCGTCGTAGATGAACTGTTCGAGTTCGCGTTCGTACTTGTTCATCTTGCGATGTTCGTACTTGTGCCAACAACTTGAATCCGTGCCGTCGCTGCACGGGTCTTTGTGCCAGACGGTTATCAGTGAATGAAATCTCTTGCTGCCGCCATACATAGTCCAGCGCCGGACGAAGATGTTTGGTATATCGCAAACGACGGTCATCGGGTCAAACATTGTCATTCCTTTCCGAGTGCGGCACGGATGTCGGTGATCGCCGCCGCCCATTGCCGCAAATCATTTTGCACATCCACGTGTCCAGTCCGTCCTTTTTTCGCGTCGTCAAAGTCAAACCAATCAGCGAGCAGCAGCAATTTTTCTGGCTCTGGAAGCAGCGCCAAGAAACTGCGCAGCCGCCGTATCGTCGAAATGGCGGCGGGCATCATGGTGTGTGCCATCGCAATGAATTCCGACATAGGAATGCCGTATCCAGACTTGATGACAATTCTGTTATCTTCACGGACGACGCCACCGCCTTCATCATCCAGAATGTCAGACGCAACCAGCGTTCCGGCAGGCAGCTTTGCGTAAATGGACTCCAGACGCTTCAGGTCCGCTTCGGTAAGAGTGTCGATCACTTGTCGCTCCTTGCTAGTTTCGGCCCGTAGACCTGCGGTTCCGCCATCTGCTCCACGCGGGCGCGAAGGGCGGCGTTGTCTTTGTTCAATTCGTCCTGCGATGGAAGGATGAAAGCATACCAAGCGATTACCACTCCCAATGCCATTCCGTTGACGCAGTTCCAAAAGATACTTCTCGGCCTCAAAAACGGCTTGTCCACCTTGGGGCGATACTTACGGTCGTGCTTCGCTTGGGCCTTGTCCTCGTCCATTACGCGGAGTTCCATCTTACGTGCGCGGCGGCGGTCGCATTGGGGGCAGGGGCAACGCTTCACAAAGAATCTGCCAGCGTTCTGCAAATAGTCTTTTGCGTATTCGTCGTCATGCTTGCCTTCTGGATCACGACAGCCATCAAGATAACCGGGATATTTGAAATCAATCACCGGCGTCACCGGCTTCGGCGGCGCGGACGGCGGCCTTTCCGCCAGCCCCGCTGCGTAGGCGGAATTGAGGCTTTCGCAAACCCGTTTCGCATTCGCCTCGGTCAACCAAGCAGAACCGCTAGGCGAATTGCTAATCGGTTTTCCATCACAAATTATTGCCCATTTGTCGTCGTAACTCTCAACCTTGTATCTGCTCATGGGGCCTCCGGGGTTAGTGGCTCTTCATGCTCTTCGATTATCTTTTCCAACGCGGCAAGGATTACGCTTGGCGGCGCAACCTCTCTCGCTTTCCACGCAGTCTCACATATCAAACACCGTCGATTGGTAATGCCTTCGGTTGTATTTGTTAGCGGCGACGTAATCGAGCAGCCGCATTCGAGGTCGATACGCACGGTTGGTTCACTCTAGGACCGCACCTGCCGAATACATGCAACCAGCGAATCCGGGTTCTTTTCCAGCGGACTCGCAACGTACAAAAGCACCTTGCGACCTTCCGTGTTCACTAGTTTCGGATCGTTCATCGGCCATGTCATGTATTCCCACGATCCGCCCGGCACCACGCGATTGTCCGACGATGCGTAGAACGCCTCGATCGTCACCTTGGACAACGGATACCATTGCGGAATGTGAGTGCCGACCTGCAACTGGATGATCGGTTGCCAAGCCGTTGTCCCCACCTTGCGGCGTGCCTTGTACCGCTCGAACCAGCCGACCCAATCCTTCGCGCCGGGGTGCATCGCGTAGCACAGCTTGCCGATGTTCGTACTCATCGTCGGCATGGCGAATTCCCCCGCGTACTGAACCAAGCTGGCCGCACCGTACAACTCGTTCGCCAGCATTTGCAGAACGTCGTCGGCCCATGCCTCATCTTCGCACGATTGCCACGAAGTTTTGTCATACGACTCGAAATCAAGGCACAGCCGCCGATCGGTATGCCACGCCCCGGCCCACTGGTTAATCATCCGCAACTGCGTAATCAGTTCCGGTGTCGATAGGTGCGCCATCGCCGATTGATTCGACGGCGGATAGATGCGAGCAACGGGGATCACTTCGACGCCCGCCGTGTCCATATCGTCGACGAATCGTGCGACCGGCTTCGTCGGCGGCGTGAGTTCGGGAAAGCGAAGCATGACTGCACCCTTGCCGTCGCCATCCCAGCACCAATCCCGCACGGCGTCGGACGTTTCGAGCAGGTCCGTCGATTGTTCGAGTACTTCGTTTTGGACGTATGCGTATCTCATTTCATCCCTTTCCTGATTTCTTGGAGTTTGTGCGTGTTTCGATTCACAGATTGCTTTATCGTTTCAAGTTCTGCCAACAACCACCGCACTTCCGGTGCCGCGTCTTTGAATAGGCACGGCGTACATTTTTCGTAACCGGCCTCGGCGTCGCGTTCTTGGCACATCGCACACTTGCCGTCACTCCACATCCCGCATCGCCTTCCATGCGTCGTAAGCCGCCGTCAATTCGTGGTCCCATGCGTCGGGATCGTCGCGGTACTTGCCAACCGCCTCGGCCAAGGCGCGGAGAGAGATCCATTCTTTCTGCTTTCGGGAGTGCTTTTTGCAAAACATTTTTCCGTTTGTTTCTGTGCAACATAAAAACGTAATGTCGCCTTCGCCGCTCAATGGCCATTTGCAGAACGTCTTGACCTTTTCGCCCATCTCAATTCCTTTCCGCGTGCTGCCTGTTGGATTCGTTAAGAAGTTCGTCCAGCCGTTCTTGTGCAAATATCGCAATGCACGTCATCGCAAGGTCGAGAATCACAACTGCGGCACCGTCACGTGCTGGCACATCCTTGTGAAACATCCGCAAGAATGCGTCGGCCTGCGAATCTTCAAGATACGCACTTCCAAGTAACGACATCATGCCGACCATATCCATCCAGCGTTCGCGGACTCTGACCCGCACCGCCTCAATCCGTTTTTCCGTGTCCATGAAGTCCATCTAACTTCTCCTTGACCGCCTTTAGGTGTTCGATACTGCGTCCGTTTCGCTGTCATCGTAGAAGTTGCACATTCCGCGAATTCCACTCGAATACCGTTTCGTGCCGGTAGCACACAAATCGACCGCAGCATTCAACTGGATGCCGCCAGAAGTCTTGATTTCGTTGGCGTGCAACGACGTGCCGCAAAATGCCTCGGCTCCCTTC
>FRDC01000710.1_pt1 | contig 37958 bp, 58 predicted proteins | sample 1106171 | NCBI WGS metagenome assembly FRDC01 (sample SAMEA3930566, study PRJEB13176) | freshwater metagenome | biome: Drinking water system; feature: drinking water; material: water | place: Singapore | collected 2014-12-20 | reverse complement strand
CAATGAAATTGGGCGTTTCTTGCGTGCGCGCAAATGTCACGACCAAGGAATCCGATTGAAGTCTCCGACGCGACCGGCGCGAGCGGTCGCGACAAGCGTCGGCACGCCGATCGCACGCGCTTCACGGACGAAGAGAACCCGCCGCTGGGCAAGCCCAAAAAGGGGACGCTGCATCGCGAGGTGGCGATTTGGGAGAGCTTCAAGAGCGAATGGCCGTGGCTCCGCGAGTCGGATAGGGCGTTTGTCGAAGGCCTGGTCATCATGCGGGCGAAGCTCGACACGCCTAGCGAATGCGACTCGAAGTTCTTCAAAACTTACTTCGACGCGCTGAAGGCCTTTGGCGGATCGCCAGGCGAGCGCACGAAGATGCCGAAGGGGGCGGCGAAGGCCGAAGACGATGAAGAGACAGACGGCTCCGAATATCTCAATTGAGCCGATCGATCGCGTTCGCGCTTACTGCGAAGCGGTCATCGCTGGGCTTGAAGTTGCCGGTCCGCACGTGCGAGCCGCTTGCAAGCGGCACTTGCGCGACCTTGAGACTGGAGCGGAGCGCGGCCTCTATTGGGATTATGCCGCGGCGGAGCGAGTCTTCGGTTTTTTCCGCAAGGTGCTGCGGTTAAGCGATGGGCAATTCGACGGGCTGCCGTTCGAGCTGCACGGGCCACAAGCCTTCATCGTCGGCAGTCTCTTCGGATGGAAGCGCGGAGAGCCTGGCCGCGTTTACACGCTTCAAGAGCTGGCCGCGTTGCCGCGTCGCTTCCGTCGTGCCTACATCGAGATGGGTAAGGGTAACGGCAAGTCGCCAATGATCGGCGGCATTGGCCTTTACGCCATGATGAGCGACGGAGAGCCGGGCGCGGAGATATACGCCGCGGCGGCGCGCAAAGAGCAGGCCGGAATTCTGTTCCGCGACGCGGTGCGAATGTATGAGCAAAGCCCGCTGCTCATGCAGAAGATAAAGCCAAGCGGCAAGGCTCCGCACATTTGGAACCTGGCCGCGCTTCAGTCGCCGCAGCGCGGCGCGTTCTTTCGCCCGATCTCGCGCGAGAGTGGTCGCTCCGGCTCCGGTCCGCGTCCGCACTTCGCGTTGTGCGATGAAGTTCACGAGCATCCGGATCGCACCGTTATGGAGATGCTGGAGCGCGGCTTCAAGTTTCGACGTCAGCCCATGCTGCTGATGATAACGAACAGCGGCACCGACCGCGCTTCGATCTGCTACGAAGAGCACGTGCATTCAATCAAGGTCGCGCACGGCGATAAGGATGACGATACGACGTTCGCTTTCGTCTGTTCGCTCGATGAAGATGACGACCCGCTTCACGACGAACGCTGCTGGAAAAAAGCGAACCCGATGCTGGACGTGATCTTGACGCGCGATTATTTGCGCGGCGTCGTGAAGCAGGCTTTAGACCAGCCCGGCAAGCGCAACGGAATCCTTCGGCTGCATTTCTGCATCTGGACCGGAAGCGAAACGGCTTGGCTCAAAAAAGAGACGTGGGACGCGGCGCAAGACGACACGCTTGAGCTGGAGCAATTCGAGCACCAGCCGCTATGGGTTGGCCTCGACCTGTCGTCAACGAAGGACATAACCGGCGCTGTGCGGTGCTTCATTGATGGCTACACGGACCCGACAACGGCGACGGATGAAGACGGCAACAAGATCGAAGTCGGACCGAAGCCAAAGTATGTGCTGTTCGCGCATGGCTACACGCCGAAGGTTGGGATCGATGAACGATCCGAGGCCGACAAGCAAGACTACAACGTTTGGGCGGAAGGCGGGTTCTTGACGCCAACTCCGGGGCCGGTGGTGCGCTATGAGTACGTTGCGCACGATCTGGTGCAAGACCAGCAACGATTCGAGCTAATGGCGGTCGCCTACGACAAGCACAACTTTCAACGCTTCGAGCTGGACGCGGGCGACATCGGCGCTGATCTGCCTTGCGTCGAGCATGGCCAGGGCTTCGGGCACAAGGTCGCCAAGCTCCGCAACGGCCAGCCGCAGCCTGAATTGTGGATGCCGGAGAGCGTCGAGCTTTTCGAGAACGCGATCGCGGAAGGCCGCATGCGGATTAAGCCGTCGCCAGCGTTCACGTCGGCCGTGCAGGGCGCGCGATTCGTGACGTCGGCAGGTGGTACGCAACGGCGCTTCGACAAGGGTTCGCCAGGCCTACGCATCGATATTCTAATCGCGGCGGTCATGGCTGTGGGTGCTGCGACGAAGATGAGCGAGGGGGCAGGAATGGGATACGTCACAGGTAGCCTAGTGGTGGCCGCATGAGCTGGGCAAAGCGATTGACGCAATGGGCGCGCAAAGACGCGGGCCTCTCAATCAACACCGTGATAGCGCGCATCGAGGCGTTGCAGGCCTCCGCCTCCGGCGTCACCGTCACGGCCGAAAATTGCATGCAGTCTCCGACCGTGGCCGCGATCATCGGCCAGGTTACGAAGCGCATGTCGACGCTTCCCGTTCACGTGTACGAGACAGGGGAGAAGAACGGCCGAGCGACGCGGGAGCGAATTAGGAATCATCCCCTAGAAAACCTGTTGCGAGCGCCGAACGATTGGACAGACTCGACGTCATGGATGCTTGACGCCGTGTCGCAATACATGCGGCACGGCAACTATGTCGCGGTGATCGGGCGCGGCCAGACGGGGCCGGTGCGCAAGCTATGGATGCAGAACGCGGGCAACGTCCGCGTGAAGCTCGACAACGACACGAAGACGCTTAGCTACGAGGTTTATAACCAGCGCGGCGGCGTCAATCGCTACGGCATTGACGAGATTTTCCACGTGCGCGGATCATCGCGTGACGGCATATGGGGCGATAGCTTCATCGAGTTGTGCCGCGGCGCGATCGCGCTGGAGATCGCGGCCGAGAACATGGCGGGCGCGGCGTTCGGCAACGGTGCGCAACCTGGCATGGTCTTCGAATTCGAACCTGGCGTCGCTGGCTTCAAAGACGACGAAGCGCGCGACAAGTTCGTGAAGGAATTCACGACCGCGACCAGCGGGCGCAAGCGCTTTGCGTCGATGCTTCTGCCGAAGGGCATCAAAGTCGGCCAGGCGATCGCGCACGACTACGAAGCCGTGCAAATGCTGACGTCTCGCCAGTATCAGAGAACCGTGATCTGCGGCGCGCTTGGCGCTCCGCCCCATCTGGCGGGCGACCTGGCGAAGATGACATTCGGCAACAGCGAGCAAGTCTCGCTAGACCTGGTGCAAGGCCTATTGCTGCCGGTCGTCAAGAGCTTTGAAGCGGCCTTCGAGCGCCAGCTCCTAACCGATGACGACCGGCGCAAAGGCCGCGTCGTGCGCATCAATCTCGACGCCGCGCTCCGCGGTGACTTCAAGTCTCGGCAAGAGGGCCTGGCAATACAGCGCGACCGCGGAATCATCAACCCGAACGATTGGCGTGAGCACGAAAACATGAACCCGATCGCCGCGAAGGATGGCGGCGAAACGTATTGGAAGGACGGACCAAGCGGCCAGGGGAAAGAGCAGGCGAAGGAAAAGGACAAAGACAAACCGGCCGAGAAACCGGCCGATCCGGACAACGACAACGAAGACGAAGAGCAGGCGGCATAGCTGGGGGATCTGATCTCATGTTCGATGAAAAGCAGGCGAAGCGGATCGATTTTCGCGACTTCAAGTTCGCGAGCGGGAGCGAGGTCGGGACGTTCGAAGGGTGGGGCGCGTGCTTTGGAAATCTCGACAGCTACGGCGACGTTATCCAAAAGGGCGCCTTCAAGCGCACGCTGAAGCGCTGGCAGGATGAGCGGGGGAAGTTTCCGCCAATGCTGCTTCAGCACGGCGGCGGGTTCCTATCGGGCGGAGCCGACGATCTGGTGCCTATCGGTGAGTGGACGCACATGGAGGAAAAGAGCAAAGGCCTTTGGGCGGAGGGCCAGCTCTACGCAATGGATACCGACCGCGGCAAGTATCTCTACGAGGGATTGAAGCGCGGAACGCTCGACGGCCTTTCTATTGGGTTCTCCATAAAAGAGTTGCGCTATGGCACCACTCCCGAAGAACCTGCGCGAACGTTGCTCGATATTGAGCTTTGGGAATTGTCTGTCGTGACTTTCCCCGCTAACGACCTTTCGCGGATCATGGACGCCAAGTCTGCTGATCTGCGAGGATTTGAGGCCTACTTGTGCGAGACGCACAAGTTCTCACGAGCGGATGCCGCGACGGCCGTCCGTGGCCTTAAACAGTTCGACGCGTGGCGCTCGCGAGACGCAAGCGCAAAAAGCCCGCGAGATGCGAGGCAGTCATCAACCGAAATCGACGGCGAACTTGCGTCGCTGGTAGGCGGCTTTAGCGCGAAGCTCCGCGGCCAGCCCAAACGCGATGACGACGGCGATTCATTGGCTGCAATCATCGGCCGGACATCGGCCGCGCTTCGGGGGTAATCCGACTATGGATGAAAGAGAGATCAAGACGGCCTTCCGCAAAATGGGGGAGGCCTTCGAAGACTACAAAGAGACGAACGACAAGGTGCTGGCCAAGCTCGAAAAGGGCACGGCTGGCGTCGAAGAGCTGCGCGAAAAGCTCAGCACCATTGATGAGTTCTTCACCAAAACGCAGAAGGCGGTGAAGGATGAGGAAGTTGAGCGCAAGGCGCTGAAGGACCGGATCGAAGAGCTGGAGGCCAGGCAGAAGCAGCCCGGCTTCAACGAGAGCCAGAAGCGCAACGCCAAGTACAGCGAGCATTTCCTCTCCTATGTTCGCGCTGGCGGCAACAGCCGCGGCGACGAACAGCAAATGACGGAGATCGCGCAAAAGGCCTTCGAGGCGAAAGACGTGACGATCGGCGTTCCGGCCGCTGGCGGCTTCGCGTTGCCGGAGCAGATTGCGCGGGACATCGAGAAGCTGGAGCGCAAGCTCTCCCCGATCCGCGATCTGGTGAAGGTCGTTTCGGTCGGCACCAGCGACTATAAGGAGCTGGTCACGACCAAGCATCCGACGTCGGGATGGGTTGGTGAGACTGGCACGCGCAATGCCACGACAACGCCGCGGATGCGCGAGCGTGCTCCGACGCATGGCGAGCTGTACGCCTACCCGCAGGTGTCGGAGTGGTCGCTCGATGACCTGTTCTTCAACGTCGAGGAATGGCTCACGCAGGAGCTGGCCGACGCCTTCGCCTATGAAGAGTCGCTGGCGGTGTTCTCCGGTAACGCGACCAACCGGCCGCGCGGCATGATTAACGGCGCTCCGGTGTCGACGGCCGACACGGCTTCGCCGCTGCGTTCGGGCGACGTCTATCAGTTCGTGGCGTCCACCGATCCGGCTTCGCCTGGCACCGCGCAAATCTTCGCGGATGCGCTGATGACGCTGGTCTATACGCTCAACGCGAAATATCGCTCCGGCGCTTCCTTCGCGATGAACAGCCTCACGACCGGCGCTGTTCGCCGGTTGAAGGACGGCCAGAACCAGTACCTATGGGCGCCTGGTCTTCAGGCTGGCCAGCCCGATCGCTTGCTCGGCTATCCCGTTTTCACTTGGGAGCAGATGAGCGACGTGGGCCAGAACCTGCACCCGGTCGCGTTCGGTGACTTCAAGAAAGCCTACGTGATGACCGATCGCGTCGGCACGCGGATCACCCGCGATAACGTCACCAACATCGGCTATATCCGCTTCTATGTGCGGCGCCGCGTCGGTGGTACGCCGCTCAATAACGACGCGATGAAGTTCCTCAAGACGATCGCTTAGTTTCGGCGCGATCGCCTGGTGAAGACTGAAGAGCCGCCGCGCTTGTCATCGGCGCGGCGGCCGATCTCTGAGGGGGAACGATGCGTCGAATTGAAGTTCAACTTGACGGGCAATGGGACGGCGCCAGGCGGATATTTCCGGGGGCGTATGCCGTGCCGCGCGATCTCGAAGCGGCCGTCGCTGATCGCCTGGTGAAGACTGGCGCGGCAATCGAGATGGAGGCGCCGATTGCGGCGCCGATCGTCGGCCGGTGGTCCGGGCATTCCGTCGTGATCGCGGCGACCGGGCCAAGTTTGACGGAGGAAGTCGCGCGCCAGGTGCTAGGCTGGCAGCACGCGGCGGGAGGGCGCCGGGTTATCGCGGTCAATGACGCCTATCGGCTCATGCCCTGGGCCGACGTGCTCTATGCGTGCGATGCTGCATGGTGGAATCACCACAAGCCGGAATTCGCCGGGGAGAAGTGGAGCGCGCGGCCGTGGGAGCTGGCGCTCAAGCGCGGCGACCTGGCCGACGAAGGCAAAGACGCGCTGGCGCTGGAGCAGGGCGTCAATCTGATCGAGGCCAGGCTTGGCGATCGCTGGTCAACCGATCCGGCTTGGATCGCCTACGGTTCGAACAGCCTGCATCAAGCGATCAACCTGGCGCGGCATTGGATCGCGCCAGCCGGTCGGATTGTGCTTGTCGGCGCCGATATGCGGACGATCGGCAAAGGCAAAGACGCCAAGCGGCATTTCTTCGGAGATCACCCGGAGCCGCTATCCAACCTTGTCGACTTCAAGCGGTTCATTCCCGCGTTCGATGCCGCCGCGAAGCACTTGCCGCCAGGTGTCGAGATCATCAACGCGACGCCTGGCTCCGCTCTCAAAACCTTCCGGAGCATGAACCTTGCTGACGCTCTCGCCAATTAGCCTGACGCGCGCTGTGCTGGTCGGTTCGCCGCTGCCGGTGGGCCTAACGCTGCTGAAGCAAGCCTTGAACGTCGACTATACGGACCGGGATGACCTGATAAAAAAGTTTCTGGTCGCCTCGATCGATGAGTTTGAGGCCGACACGAAACGGACCGTGTTGCGGCGATCGCATCGCTGGACGCTGAAGAACTTTCCGACCGCGGACTATGGCGCGATCCGTCTGCCTGGTGGCTGGACGCGCAAGGTCAATTCCGTGCAATACGCGGTTGGTGACGATGAAGTGACGATGTACGGCATAAGCGCCGCAGTCGGTTCGCCTCCGGTGGCGGAGTATCGCGAAGACCTGACGGCGGACAGCGGCGGTATCATCATGCCGTTGCGCGGCACGCAATGGCCAGACATCGAGCGCGACGATCCGAACCCGGTCGTCATTACGTTCGAAGCTGGCTATTCCGCGGCGGAGATACCGGCCGCGATCGTGACGGCGCTCGCCTTCCAGACGCAAAAGAAATTCGATGACGACCGCGGCGCCGTGGCGCCGTCAATGCTTGGATACAACGCGCAAGCCTTCGAACGCATGTGCTCTCCCTGGCGGCTTTATAGGACGTATTGAGATGAAGACGGCCTTCGTGCTCTTCAATCATCTGTCGCACCAAAAGACATGGGGCGATGCCTTCGCGCTTGGCCTGGCGCGGCACGGCTGGACGGTCGACGGCGGACGCGATTGGAAAGCGTCTGACATGCTGGTGACGTGGGGCGTGCGCAAGGTGATGGACATGCACGACCAGCGCACGCACGGCGGACAAATCTGCATTCTGGAGCGCGGATATATTGGCGATCGCCAGCATTGGACTAGCGTTTCTTTCGGTGGCGAGCTGAATAACCGCGCGGAGTTCTCCGGTCCGTTCGAAGATGCGACGCGCTTTCAACGCTATCACGCGCACTTGCTTCAGCCGTGGCGGCCGTGGCGATACGAGTCGCCGGAGGGCCTGGCGCTGCTGATTGGCCAGGTCGAAGGCGATGAATCGATAAAGCGCTTCGATATGCCGAAATGGTATCGCGAGACGACGGCGCATCTCCGCGCCTTCGGATACGAAGTGAAGTTCCGGCCGCACCCGCAAGGCGGACCGCCGCAGCGCAACGCGCGATCGCTGGCGGCGGACCTGGCCGAAGCCGACATTTGCGTGACGATGAATTCGAACGCGGGCGTCGAGGCGGTTCTCGCTGGCGTGCCTACGTTCGCGCTCGATCAAGGTTCTATGGCCTGGCCGGTGACGACGCACGACCTGGCGGAGCTGCCCTACTGTCCGCCGCGCGAGGCGTGGGCGCATGCGCTGGCGTGGAAGCAATACTCGATCGAGGAAATGGCGTCGGGCCTGGCGTGGGATGCGATCGGACGGGAGCGCGTTGCGGCATGAACAAAGCGCGCGAAATGGAGGTCCGCAAATACGTCCGCACCTATCGCGACCAGGCGGGCTATCGCATGTGCGGGCAGCGAGAGGTCGACGCCTATCAAGACTTGGAGCGCTTGCCAGCTCGCGGCGGCTATCTCGACGTTTCGACCGGCCGCGGCGAAATGCTCCGGCACGCGCGCAAGCTCGGCTTCCGCGAGGCCTTCGGAACGGAGATCGTGCCGGACCTGGTGCTAGGCCGCGTCGGCATGTTTCAGGCCTACGCGCACGATCTGCCGTTCTCTGACGGGCTGTTCGAAGTGGCGAGCCTGTTCGACGTGATCGAACATCTTTTGCCCGGTGATGATGAGAAGGCGTGTCGCGAGCTGCGCCGCGTCGCCACGAAGCACATTCTGATCTCTGCCAATAACCGCGAGTCGCGCAACGAACACGGCGACGATCTGCACGTCAACAAGCGGCCGTATGCGGAATGGCACAAGCTCTTCGCGGAGTGGTTCGCGCCTTACCAGCATTTGCACTGGCTCCGCGGACCTAACCGCTATCACTCCGAAACATGGCGGGTTGACCTATGAGGGCCGGGACGCTCGACCGCTTCGTAACGATAATGCGCAAGAGCACGACGTATGCGGAGGATGGCCAGCCGCTCGAATCGTGGGCGGTGCTGGGGAACCTGCGGCGTCCGGCTGGCGTTGCGCCGATCGCTGGCGACGAACGCCTAACGACGGAGCAAGTCGCGGCGACGCAGCAAACGAAGTTCCGTCTACGGTACAGCGAGGACCTGGCGGACGTGTCGCCGCTCGATCGCGTCATATATCCGGCTATGACGGGTGAGGCATCGCCGGAGATCATACCGAACAGCCACATTTACGACGTGCTGGAGGCGCCGCAGCTCGGTCGCCTCGATGCAATCGAAATCGTCGCCAGGCGGAGAACGGACACGGCATGATCTTAGACCCGTTCGGACCGCTGCGGACGCGCTTGCGCGGCGATGCTGCGCTGCTGGCGATGGTTGGCGAGCGCATACAGCCGGAATTGCTGCCTCAAGGCACGACCGGCGACGGCATGGTCTATAACGTTGTCGACCGCTCCGGCGATGCGCACATGCAGGGCGTGACCGGATTTACGGAGCTGCGCTTCCAGCTCTCGGCTTATTCCGCGATCCGCGCGAACGCGGAGATCATGGCGAACCTGGCGCAAGACCGGCTCGAAGGCTTCGTCGGTGCAATGGGCGTGATCGTAGTGCAAGGCCTGTTCTTCGTGGCCGGGCGCACAACCTACAACGAAGCGACGAAAGTCTACGGCGACCAGCGCGACTATCGCATCGTCTATTGGGGCCGCACGTGAAAGTGACGGTGAAGGTCGAAGGCTTGCGCGAGCTGGACAAGGCGCTAGGCGAGCTGCCGAAGGCCACGGCCAGGTCGACGCTTGTGCGCGTGCTCCGCAAGGCGGCCGTGCCGATCCAAAAGGCGGCGGAGCTGAAGGCGCCGAAGCTGACGAACAGGCTGGCGAAGAACATCGTCATTTCGACCAAGCTATCGCGGCGCGAGAAGAAACGCTTCCCGCGCGACAGCTTCGCGGAAGTTCACGTCGGGCCGCACGCCAAGGTCACATACGACAGCTTCGTGGAATTCGGCACCGATGACACTCCGGCTCAACCTTTCATGCGGCCAGCATGGGAGCAGGAGAAAGAGAACGCTCTCGCCATCGTTAAAAATGAGTTGGGCGGCGAGATCGAGAAGGCGCGTTTGCGTATCGCAAAGAAGACGGAACGCTTGAACGCGAAAGGATCGAGCTAATGCCTACTGAGACGATAAAGGTCACGATCGGCCACGGGTGCCTCTTCGAAGTGTGGGATCGGCTCAACTCTCCAGCGCAATATGTGGCGGTGGGCCAGGTCAATGAAATCACGCTTCCGGCGCTCTCGATGGGTTCGGCGGAGACGACGCACTTTCAGAGTGCGGACGGTATCAAGACTTTTATTCCGACCTTGGCGGAGTGGTCGGAAGCGCAAATCAATATGAACTTCCGGCCGGGCAATCGCGAGACGGTGCTCTTGATTGACGCGATCAAGCGGGCGGGCGGCGTCGCGACGAAAGAGCTTTTGCTCTGCCGTGTCGACTTCAAGAATGGTTCGCCTTCAACGAAGTTTCTGTTCTCCGCTATTCCTTCGATCACGGGCATTAGCGCTCCGCTCGAAGACAAGAAAACGTTGTCGGCAACGTTCAAGCCCGCGGGCGATCTGACGGTGCAGAACGCGACCTATAACCAGCTCTAAGCGAAGCATATTGGGGAAAAACGTCGGGAGCGTTTACACGCTCTCGACTTAACGGGGGTTGTCAATGTTTGAACGTACATTCGAGGCGTTGGGCAAAACGTGGACGCTGGAATTCACACACCGTTCGCGCATCCTGATTAAGAACGAAACCGGCTTGAAAGAGCGCCAGGTCGACGAAGTGTTCGGCGACAAGAACCGCCATGACGCCGAAGTTTGGGCGGTGATGATGCATCAGGGCTTGAAGAAACATCACCCGGACATCACGCGCGATAAGGCGCTCGATATTCTCGACACGCTGGCGAGCGTCGAGCAGGTTGAAATCTTGGGCGACGCATGGGTGCGAGCTGGGACCGGCAAGCCGCTAGACGTCGTGATAGCGGAGGCGGCGAAGGCTGCGGCGTCCGGCCCTTTGGCCGGTCTGCCGGGCGGAGCGGAGATCGCGACGAACCCATAGACCGGCTCCGCGTCTTCGTCTCCGCTGGCTTCGATCAAGCTGTGTTCTGGAGCGAGACGCCAGCCTATTGCGCGGTGCTCATGGAAGGCGCGCGAATGCGCGTCGTCCGTGAGCATAACGACCGGATGGTGCTTGCGTACACGCTGGCCGCTCTCATGCGTCACAAGACGTTGCCCAAGGCGGAAACGCTCTTCGTTGAAGATGAGATCGCGGCCGACAAGCCGAAGCAGTCAACGCAAGACATGATCGACGCCGCGATCTTCATAACGCAGCTCGCGGGCGGCAAGGTTCACTACCGGGGCGAAAGGCTGCACTGATGGCAACGGCTGGCGATGCAGTAGTCGGCGCGCTCCGCGTCACGCTTGGCGCGGACACGGCGCAATTTGAAGATGGGATGAAGCGGGCCGAAGGCGTCTTCGGCCGGTTCTCCAGTTCGATCGGCAAGGGCGCGGCGGGCATCGCCGCGGCCGTCGCCGGAATCGGCATTGCCGTAGGCCTCTCGCTGAAGAACGCCTTCGATGAGCTGGAGAACGTCGGCAACCTATCGGCCAAGCTCGGCAAGCCGGTCGAAGAGTTGTCAAAGGTCAAGTACGTAGCGGACCAGCTCGGCATTTCCTTCGACGGCCTGGCGGGCAAGCTCTCCGCGGCGATGGGTGACGACACGTCGGACGGCGGGCGCTTCCTGAAGGCGATGGGGATTGCAGCCAAAGACGCGGCCGACGAATTGCGGCCGATGGAGGCTGTGCTTAACGAGGTCGTCAACAAGCTCGCGACGTACAAAGACGGAGCCGACAAGGCGAAGATTGCGACGGAGCTGCTAGGCGATGAAGCGGCAATGGCGCTGCCGAAGATCAATCGCCTGGCCGACGATGGAATTCGGCGCCTGGTCGAGCAGGCCGAAAAGCTCGGCTATGTCATGTCGGCCGAAACGGTTGAAGGCGCGTCGCGCTTCAATGAGATCATAACGTCGCTCAAGACGTCGACCGGCGCGTTCGGCCTGGCGCTGGCGGCGCGCTTCCATCCGGTGCTGACGGCGATCGCTGAAGAGTTCAAGCGCATCGTGGTCGAAGGCAACAGCGTCACGGCGCAATCGGGCGCGATGAAGTTCGCGATCGAAGGCCTGGTCGTGGCCTTCAAGGTGCTTGTCTCCGCGGCCGTTGGCGTCGGCGTGACGATCATGAACGTTTGGGAGGTGTTGAAGACCGGAATAGGCGTGATCTCCGCTTTCAAGTCTCTCGACCTGGCGGGCGCGTGGGAGGCGATAAAGAGCGGCGCGACCAACATCGCGGGCAACATCGAGGCGGCGACGCAAGCGCTGAATAAGCTGTGGCTTGAAACCGGCAAGGCGCCGGACGTCTCGAAGGCATTCCAGACGGCCGCGGCTCCGACGATCAAGACGCTCGATGAAATCAAGATCGCGGCGCGTGCGGCGCTAAACGAGCTTATCAATTCGCCCGCCTACATATTTGAAGAGAAGATGGCGGCGGTTAAAGCCGCGCTCGACGCGGGCACGATCAACCTTGTGCAGTTCGGGGAGATCGTGCGGCGCTTGCGCGAAGAGCAATTTCAGATGCTCCGGCGCGATGCGCGCGAAGCGCTCGACGAAATCGTCAACGCTCCGACCGAGACGTTCGCGAACAAGATGGCGGCCGTAGAAAATGCCGTGCGCTCGGGAACGATCACGTTCCGCGAGTTCGGCAAGGTCACGAAGCAAATCAATCAAGAGAACGTGCAGCACTGGCAGAACCTGGCCACGTCTGCGGCGAATGCTCTGACGACGATCTTCGGCAAGTCGAAGGCGGCGGCGATCGCCGCGGCGATCATCAACACGGGCGTAGGCATAACCAAGGCGATGGAGCTGCCGTGGCCGTTCAACCTGGCGCAAGCCGCGCTGGTTGCCGCAACTGGTGCCGCGCAAATCGCGAACATCAGGTCGACCAACTTGAGCGGCGGCGGCGGCACTGCTCCGGCTCCGCCTTCGGAGTCATCGGCCGGGCCGCAGTCGCCAGGCGCGGGCCAGACGATCAACGTCACGGGCCTGACGTCGGCGCAATTGCTCAATGGGGATCTGATGGCGGCATTCATTCAAGAGCTATTGGACAGGCAGCGCGACGGCGCGCGGATCATTCTGGAGCGCGACTAGAATGAGCATAATCATCAGCCCGAATATGGTTCTGGGCGGCGTTCCTACGAACCCGCTCGACACGCCGTTCATAGGTCAACACAGCCTGGTCGCGATCAATAACGGCGTGCCTACCAGCGCAGACGCGGCGCACCCGATCTCCAACCTGGCCAATCAGCAAACGTTCAACTACTGGCAAGCGACGTCGGCCGTGCAACAAGAGCTGGTCTATACGCTCAACTCTGTCGACCCGATCGATTATGTGGGGATCGCCGGGCACAATCTCGGCTCCGCGCAATGTCCGGTGTCCGTGTATGGCTACACGGAATTCGTTGGCTCTTCTCTTCAGCCCGATTGGCAATTGCTCTGCCCGGACGCAATGTTAGGCGATGATAAACCGGCCGTGTTCCGGTTCTCTCCGCAAGGCCTGGTCGGAATCAAGCTGCGGATCGGCGCGGGCCTGGCGGTGCCGCGAGTGGCTGTGATGCATATCGGCAAGCTGCTGGTCTTCGAGCGGGGCATTCACGCGACGGATATGGTGCCGATGCCGTTCGCTACGGAGTTCACCAGCGAGCAGGGCTTGAGCCATACGGGCCAGTATCTAGGTGAGATCATCTCCGGCCGGACGCAACGCTCTTCGATCGGCTTTCGTCACTTGCGCAATCAATGGGTGCGCGAGAGCCTGGTGCCGTTCCTGGCGCAGCGGCGGGCGTTCTTTCTCGCGTGGGCGCCGCAGTACGCTCCGACCGATCTCGCCTTCTGCTGGCATCGCGGCACGCCGAAGCCTGCATTCGATTGGACCGTCGCAACTTGGTCCGTTGAATTCGCGCTGGAGGGCTTTGCACTGTGAGCGCGGTGAAGGCCTGCACATTCCTAGAGATCGATCTCAAGCGGTGCGCGAACGTGTACGGCGTCGGGCCTTGCACGGCCGCGATCGGCGTGACCGGCGACATCAAATGCTTCAACTCGATCCGCACGTGCCAGGATCGCGTCAACTACGCGGAGGAAATCGAGACGGCGCGCTTTGCTGTGCCCGATCCGCAGCTCTCCAACGCCTACGACTACCGGCCGTTTATCAAGGGCCAGCCGTCATACACTCCGGCGACGGTATCGCTCGGCAAAGACTTAGGCGTGCGCGCCAGCCTGGCCGTCACGTTCCAAGATGCGCCGGACCCGGACACGGGGCCCGGCGGCGATCGCTACGTCGCGGAGCGCGGTTATGATCCGTTCGCGCTCGGCACGTTCTTCGGCAAGTTCCGGGCGCGCTTCCCCTACTTCCGCGGCCTGGCGGTGCGCCTGATCCGCGGCGAAGTCGGCCAGGCGATCGCGGATATGCGGACGTGGCACTTCATCGGGGAGAGCTTCGACGGGCCGCGGCCGGACGGCACTTTCTCCATCATGGCGAAAGATATTCTGAAGCTGGCCGACAACGATCGCGCGCTAGCGCCATCGCCAAGCCTGGGGACAGTGCTGACGCCAATCTCCGCGGTAGACGTGTTTCTGCCTATGCAGCCTGGCGCGGCGGCGCTGTACGCCGCGGCGGGCGCCGTCTGCATCGGCGGCAATGAGATCGCGCTCTATACCCGCGGACCGGGCGGCAATGATGCGAACGTCGTGATCTTGTTGCACTTCGACGGGGCCGATGGCGCGGCCACGACCGGCGCGATTATCGACAGCGGGCCGAACGGCTTCGCGGCTGCATCCATCACCAACGCGCAATTGGACGACGACGGCTATGTGGCATTCGGCACGACGTCTCTGACGTCGACGGGGACCGGCTCTGTCACTTGGAACGATAACGCCGCGTTCACGATGGGAACGGCCGATTGGACTATAGATGTGCGCGTGCAGCTTTCGTCGCTCGCGGCGGCGCGCATGATCGCATCGCACGGCAACAACGAAGCCAACAATAACAACGCCTGGCGCTGGAGCGTGACGACGGCCGGAGAGTTGTCTCTCACGATCACGTCGGGCGGTTCAACGCTGCTCAATTTCGTCAGCTCCGGCGCGGGCCTGACGACGGGCGTTCCCTATCACTTGGCCGTAGAGCGCTTCGGCAACGTGTGGACGTTCTTCGTCAACGGCGTTGCGGTGGCGACGACGACGGTTAGCCTCACGGTGCCGAACTACACTGGAAATTTCCGGATCATGCTTGCCAATGACGGCACGACGGCGCCGTTCGCTGGCTGGGTTGACGAATTCCGCTGGAGCAATGTTGCGCGCTACAGCGGTGCGGCCTTCACGCCTTACCCGCTGGCCTACAATGCGGCGACGGCCAATGATCTGGTGATGAGCCAGCGCGGCGCCTTCAACACGACCGCGATCGCGCACAACGCCGAAGAGCGCGTGCAGCAATGCTTGATTTACGACGCGATGAAGCCGGACCTTATCATCGCGGACCTGTTCACGACCTATTCGCCGGGGATCCAACCTGGCAACATTCCTTCCGATGCATGGGCGGCGGAGGTCGACGCCTATTTGCAGCGTGTCTACTCCGCGGTGATAACCGAACCTACCGGCGTCAATGCGCTAGTCTCGGAGCTGGTCGAGCAAGCGGCACTAGCGATCTGGCCGGAGCCGGAGAGCAACACGATAGAGTTGCGAGTCTTGCGCAACGTGTCGCCGGACGCGACGCCGATAACCGATGACCGCTATATGCGGGCGACGCTGCAATCGCGCGAGCAGCCGGAGTTGCGCATTAGCCAGGTGTGGACGCACTACGCACAGCGCGATCCGACCAAGCCGCTAACCGACAAGTACAATTATAAGTCGGTCCGCGTCGGGATCGATCCGGAGGCCGAAGCCGATCACGGGACGTCCGTGGTCAAGCGGGTATATTCGCGATGGATACCGGAATTCGGCTCCGCGATCGCGGACCGTGTAAACGATCTCCAGCTAGGCCGATACCGCGACCCGCCGCGGCGCTTCAACTTCGACTTTTTTCGGGGAGCGGAGCCGGACGGCCTGATCTCCGGCGCGGGGTTCTATCTTCAAGCGCCGTCGCTTCAGGACGCGACCGGCGCGCGGGCACTGGTGCCAATTCAAATCACGCGCGTTGCGCCGGAGAACGCCAGGTTCAAGGTCGAGGCGGAGGAAGCGACGTTTGCGCAGCTCGATCCGGTCGACCTGTTCAATCGCGTCATCACGATCGATGCTAACGTGTTCAACTTCAACTTGCTCGAAGTTCATGACAACCTGTTTCCGGAGATCACCGATCCTTACGGGATCAAGCTGACGCTTATCATTCAGCCTGGCGTGACGGTCGGTTCGCTATCGACTTCGCTTCCGGCGCTCACGGTTGGCGACTTCGTGATGGGCTTGCCGATCACAATTCGCAACCTTGGCCGCATTCAAGGCAAGGGCGGCAACGGCGCATTGGTCGACCAGTCGGGCACTATTCAAACGCCAGGCCAGCAGGGCGGCACCGCGATCTATACCCGGCGCGCGATCAACCTCGACTTAAACGGAGACGGTGAAGTCAAGGGCGGCGGGGGCGGCGGCGGTGCGTCGTATCACAGTGTGTTCTATCCCGGCAATCCGTATGCAAGCGGCAGCTATGTTTATTGGGCGCCTGGTGCTGGTGGTGAGGGAACGCAGCCGGGCGCGGGCGGCGTTGGCAATTACAAGCCGGGCGGCGGTGCTTGGGTTGATCTGTCGGCTGATCCTGGCACGACGGAGGCCGGTGGCCTGGCCGATCATACCTATGGGCCAAGCAATAGCGGCTATACGTCGAGCGGCTTCGCGCAAGTGTCTGGCGGTGACGGTGGCGACGCTGGCCAGGCTGGCGACCTGGGCACGTCGCCAGGCAGCGGGCCGACTGGCGGGACGTTTCTTGTGGCGCGTGGTGCGGCTGGCAACGCAATCGACGGTGACAGCTACGTGACGGTGACGGTGGCGGGCATCATTGAAGGTCCGCAAATCAACTAGGGCGGGGGCACGATGGCGCTAGCGGCGTTCAATCTTCAGGTGACGGACTACAACGGCCGCGCGGTGCCGCTGGCTATGGTCGAAGTTCGGCGCATGTCGGCCGGGCTGCCGATCGCGAGCATATTCTCCAACCGATCCGGCTCGACGCCGCTCGCGAATCCTGTGCGGGCGGACGCGCTTGGTTATCTGCGCTTTCATGCCCGCGGAGGGGCTTATCAAATCCGGGCCTATACGACGGGCGGCTTCGAAAAGACTTGGCAGTATGTGCCAATGGGCTTGGCCGCGGAGACGGACGGCCTGATCTCATGGCAAGGCGAAGTCGCCAACGTTGGAGCGCTACCGGCCGAAGGCGAGCCAGGGGAAGGCTACATCGTCGGCGGCGTGCCTTATGTGTGGACCGAAATTGACGGATGGGTGGAGCTGGAGACGCCAACCGTCAACATAGGCACGGGCGCGGCGCGAGGCGCAGCGGCGTCGCGACTGCTGGACGGGGAGGAAGGCTTCGCGGCTCGCTTCGATCATCGATCATTCGCGTGCAATGACTTCAGCGGCAACAAGTCGGCGCTCGGTTCGCCGGATGACTACTTCGCCAGCGTGCGCGCAACTGGCGGAGGCTATTGGGATCGCGACCGCCTCTATAAATATGCGGGACTCAACGCGCTCCGCTATGAGCATGATCCGCTTACGGGTGCGCCGCTCGGTCTGTTGGTGGAGGGCACGCGGACGAATCTATGCCTCCGCTCGGAGGAGCTGGACAACGCGGCTTGGACGAAAACGAACGCGACGATCACGGCCAACCAGCGCGCTGGCCGTGATGGCGCGGTGACTATGGATCGGATCGTAGTTTCGAGCGCCAGCTTCCCGCGGTGTGCGCAGAACTTCAACCTGACCAGCGGCACGACTTACGTGTTCTCGCTCGACGTTGCTGCTGGCGACGTCATCTATTTGCAGGGCACGCTCAACAATGCGGGCAACACGCAGCTCCGCCGCTTCTACTTGCGTATGGATACCGGGGTAACGGCGCTAAGCACGCTAACGGGCACGCTGGCGCTGGCGGCGACGGCCGTGCAATTGCCGAATGGTCTTTGGCGCCTGATCGTAACGGCGACGCCTACGACAACGGAGGCCTACACTTTTTTCTTTGGTCCGGCCGATGCGATGAGTTCAAACACGGGCACGGTGGCAACCTACATTCATGCGGGCGCCGTGCAGGTCGAGGTTGGGCCGTATATGTCGAGCTACACGGGTGCGACGGCGGGCTCTTCGGTCACGCGCAACGGAGATGATATTTCGCTTGCGGCGTCGGCCGTGCCGATCAATGCCGCGCAAGGTTCGCTATATGCGGAAGTTTCCATGTTGGGCATTCCGCTTGTGTCCACATTCCCCGGCTTCGGCCTTAACGTGTCGCCCGCGGTCAATGCGAATAGTTCGATCGGTTTTGGCTGCACGAATGGCGGCGTGATTTATGGCTTGATCCGGCATGCGGCTACGGCGCTGGATTTTAGTTCTAACCTTGTTGCGGCGACGTTCGTGCCTGGCACGTTCTACAAGCTCTCGACGTCATGGCGAAACCAGTTCGGCGCGGCCGATCATGCCAACGTGCGAGGCGCGACGATCGGAACGTCTTCGGACGCGGACACCTTGCCGCCAGTCGATAAGCTGAACCTGCATCAATGCGGCAACCCGTTTTTCGGGATCATCAAATCGGTCATGGTCCGCACTAGACGTCAACCAAATGCGGAAATGACGACACTCACAACCTAACGCGGGGGCGCGGGGATGGCACGGGCAAGGCATGAATTCGCAGTCGTCAACGATCGCGGCGACTTGCAACCTGGCGCGACGGTCGAGGTGCGCAAGGAAAGCGACGGCCTGATTGCGGCGATATTCAGCGATCGAGCTGGTGCATCTCCGATGGCGAACCCGTTCACGACGCTAGACGGCAATGTCGCCTATCACGTCGCGGGCGGTGCCTACAAAGTGACGGCGACCTTCGGTCCCTACACGAAGGAATTCCGATACGTCGCGGTCGGCACGCTTGGCGAAGCCGATAACGACAACATGCCGACGACGTTCTATCCGTCGCCTTCGCAAATCATCATGGGCCACACGGCGAATATCGCGGCGCTCTCAAACAATACCGATCCGGCATTTCAAACGCACGGCACGGACGCCAGCCGCTCAAGCATGGTCGGGACGCGATGGGCCAACTCAGCGGCGACCGGGGCTAACTTTCTGCTCAACAAGTCGCGCGGCGCTGCGGTCGGGACGCGCGGCGTCGTGCAGTCTGGCGATCAATTGGGAACGTTCGGGTTCGGCGGTGATGACGGGGCGAACTTCATCCTGGCCGCGGCGATCCGCGGCCTGGTCGGAGCCGCGGCCGGTACGAATGACATGCCGGGCGTGCTGCAATTCCTGACGACTCCGGACGCGTCGGCAACGCTGACGGAGCGCTACCGCATAGACCAAGCGGGAGAGCATCAATACACGATGGGCGGAACGGCCGTCGGCCGCTTCGGCGCTACGTCGAATTATAATGTTTACTCGCTCAACAATTCGAAGGCGCTTAACGGATCGCTGGGGATCTTCGGCGGCGCTTCGGGAGATGCGAACAGGCTCTATCTGTCGTCTCCGGCCGACGTCGTGGCCTATATCGCGGGCGTAGAGTATCACCGCATGACGGCTGGGCCGTTTCGTGCGCGCGTCGACCTGGCGACGCCAGCGGCGGCGTCGTCTGTGCCTGGCATAACGCTAGGCTCCGCGCTGATCGGTTTTTATTGGGGCACGGGCAATCCTGGCTTTACCGCGCCGAAGGGCTCTATCTACATCAAGACGGACGGCGGCGGCACGGCTGACCGGCTTTGGGTCAACACGAACGCAGGCACGACGTGGACTAACTTCGTTACGGCAGCATGAGGAAAAAGGTTATGGCGCAGGCGGTGCAGATGCAGGGCGGCAATCGAATGATCTCGCTCCAGCTTGGCGAAGAGCTGGTGCAGGTGATCTATGCGGCGGTCAATGACGTTCCGACAAAGCTCGGGCGGCCGATCCTTAACGAGATCGATCGGCAAGTCGCGGCGCAATTCGGTCCGCCGCCTGGTGAAAAGAAAAGGCGCGGCCGGCCGAAGGCAGCGGCGCGGGCGCCGGCGTCGAAGCGCGCAACAAGAATTCGTCCGGGCAATTTGAATGGAGGGGCCAGTGTCTAGGGAGGTCGTGCGCCTGGTGCGCGAGGATCAAATCGAGCCGGACCGGCATGAGCTGGAGCGCCAGGCGGCGGAAGCGCAAGCGGCGGCCGAATTTGCGCATCTCGAAGACGGCATGCCGAAGGCGCTGGCGATCGCGGAGCGCCAGGTGGAATTGCTGAAGGCGAAGCGGCGCAAGAAAGGGGAGGCCGAATAATGGTCATGCGGCGGCTATCGGCAACTGAGACGGATGCGGCGGGTAACGTGCTGCGCGTGCGGCACCGCTACGTCGACATGCAGGGCGGGCATAGGCGGCCGGGCGCGGAGGCCGCGGCGATCGGCGTCTCGCCAGCGCTCGAGCACGGCTCCGCGCACGGGGAGGATGGTGAGCCGCTGAAACTGACGATGACGGTCGACGCCGCGGAGCTGGAGCGCCAGGTCGCCGCGCGGATGGAGCTGGAGCGGGCGACCATAGATTCGCGGATCGAAGCGGCGCGCGAGGAAGGGCGCCAGGCGGGGCAGCTCGAAGGCCTGCACGTGGCGGATCATTCCGACGCGGAGCATCGCCGGGTTATCGAAGAGCAGCGCAAGAGGGAGGCGGAGCTAATGGCCAAGGTCGAAAAGCTAGAGCGCGACGTGGCGGCGCTGCAACAGCACGCCACGCAAACGGACGGAGAGCTGCTTCGCCTCCGCGACAAGTTCGAGCAAATCAGCTCAACGCACGGCCAGGCGATCGATCGTCTGGAGGAAGCGCTCGGCACTCTGGGCAATGCGATGGCGAAGGTGGCAAACGACGTGAAGGATTGACCGCATGACGGCCTGGGCAATCTCCGACGCTGGCGAACAGCGGATCAAAGACGACGAAGGTTGCCACGACCGGCTAGAGGACGGCCGCTTCAAGGCCTACCAGCGCACCTATGTCGACAAGAAAACCGGCAAGACGCACGTAGACGTTCCGACGATCGGCTTCGGCTCGACGCGGGGCGTCCGCATGGGAATGATCTGGACGCTGGAGGAATGCGAGGCGGCGCTCCGGGCGGAGCTGCGGGAGAAGGCCGCGGAGATGGAGCGCCTGGTCACGGTGCCCACAAACCAAAACGAACGCGATGCTTTACTAGGCTTCGTCTACAACGTCGGGACCGGCAACTTCAAAAGCTCGACTATGCGCCAGCTCTTGAACGCGGGCGACAAGGCCGGAGCTGCGGCGGAGTTTCCGCGCTGGAACAAGACAGGCGGCGTCGTGGCGCAAGGCCTCATAAACCGGCGCGCTCGCGAGATGGCGCTATTCTCGCGGCCGATGGCGGATGAGCCGCACAAGGTCGGGAACATGCCGCAGACGGTCGACGCTCCGCCAGCTCCGGAGCCAGCGCCGGTTCTGACGACTACGCAGAAGGTCACGGCAACGGTTGGCGTGGCAACGCTAGTGCAGCAAGGCGCGGAGGTTCTGTTGTCGCCTCCGCCAGCCGTGGCCGTGCAGACGGTCGACAACCTGGGGGCCTGGCACGCATTGGGCTCTAAGGCCTCAAATTTGGGCCAGGCGCTATGGGCCTCTCCGGAAAGCATGGGGGTAGCGGTCGGAGTCGCCGCGGCCTGCATGTGGCTTCCTGTGGCCTGGCGTTGGGCAAGATCGTAGGGGGCGGGCGGTGCTCAAGATCATAACCGACTTTTTGGGCCTGCATTGGCTCCGGCTGGCGGCGACCACGATCGGCGTCGGCCTGGTGGTGGCTAGTTGCGTTGCGCGTGACAATCGGTTGAGAACCGAAGGGCGCCAGGCGGAGCGGGTTGAAACCGTGCAGGCCTCGCAAGAGCACGGGAGACAGGCCTATGAAGCACACAAGAAAGCTGTTGCCGCTAGTCGCAAGCCTGGCGCTGTTGAGCGCTTGCGCGCCGACCCCAAAACCTGCCCCGATTGCGCACGATGAGCTTTGCAAGAGCTGGACGCACGGCACGATCTCTCGCGACGATAAGTTGACAGAGAAGACGGCGGCCGACCAAGAGGCGCGCAACAATTCGCGTCCGGCTTGGGGCTGTGAGTACGGTGAGAACCGGGCGGCTAAGGGCTAGGGCGATGGATCATGCAGACGCGAGGCGAGAGGTCACGGCCTGGTGCCTCGGATCACGATTCCGCCATGCTGATGGTTCTGGAGGATCACGCGAGCCGCTTGGGCCGTCTCGAAGCGGACAACGCCACGACCAAGGCAACGCTGCAAAAGGTGGTGGACCGCGGCACGCTCTACATGGGGCCGCGGGAGTGGATGCGGGTAGGGGCGGCGCTGGTGATCCTGGCGCTGGTGCTGTGGGATCGGGCGCCAGGCCTGGCGCGGCTGGCGGCCAGGCTCGCAGGCGTGCCAAGTGGCCTAATAGGTTCCTGACGGGCGCCTGCATCGCCGCGGCGCTGCTCTACATGCTTGTTGAGAACCCGCCGCGCGAAGAGCCGTCGCCTACGTCATCGGTGCGAATCGGGGTTAGGTGATCGGGCACGGGGGAGAGCCTTAGCCTGCGCGCCCTGCTGAAGAACGCCGCGACCGGGAAGCTGGTCGCGGCGTTTTCGTTTCTAGTCGTGCTCCGCGTGGTCGCGATCGCGGCTAGCCTGGCGTGCCATCGCCAGCACGGCTAGGGCGGGCGCTATCGCCAGGATGGCGGCGACGATGAGTGCTCCGATAATCATTTGCGCTCCGGTGCTCCGCGTTGGGCTCGATCGAGTGGGGCCCGGCGATCTGCGGCTCGATCGCGCTCGATGCAATCGCGGCAGCGAGGCTTTTCTCCGGCGACCAGCTTGTCGCGGCGCACGTGGCAAGCCTTGCCACACGCGCACGTCGCTTGCTCATAGCGCGGCCTGGTCATCGGCCATAGACAAGCGCTGCGAGCTGCTGGGCGCCTTCAAAGCATCGCACGATCTTCGAATAAATCTCGCGCTTGCTTTCCTTCACGACTTCCGACGCTCCGCACGTCAGGCGGAGGCACGTTTCGCCTGAGTCGATTGTGTGCATGGTCGAAACGGTGGCGGCGTTGACGTCTATCTTGTGATCGCCTTCGCCGCGCATGGTGAGTTCGATGAAGTAAAGCCCGTTCATTGCTGGTTGTCTCCGTTGTCAAGGTCTAGCGGCTTCATGTGGCCGACCGCGGCGGCGTGCCGATCGCGCTCGGTCTGTGTGAGTTTGCGCGGTGCGTCGAGCATGTTCATTTTGACGTTGCCGCAGATGGGGCACGTCTGGCGCTCTTTGATCGTGGCGGCCATAACGGCTAGAGGCATGGCCGATAGCGCGACGTCGTAGACGTGATGGCACTTGGCGCACTTGCCGCGGATCATCTCGACGTGAGCTTGCGTGTCTCTTTTCATCGGTCGGGCACGTCGTCAAATTGCACGCCGTTCTTTTCTTCGAGATGCGTGACGACGAATTCCAGCACGCGCTTTTGCGTCTTCGGCTGGAGTGATGACAGCCGCGCCAGCATCTCCGCTTTAGCTTCCAGCTCCGCCGCGGCTTCCAATGGGAGCATGTGATACCAAGGCGCAGACTCATTGTGAGGCACGGCCGGAAGCGTGCGGTCTTTGCGGTGGTCGTAGTCGTCCGGCTCTTCGTGCTCGGCTCTGCGGATCAATCGGGGCCATTTCGCCATAGTGTGCTCTCCGTCAATGTTTGTTGGCGCGTGCGGCGTAGGCTTCGGCTGCGGCCTTCGTCGCTGCCTCTTCCCATTCCATTATGTTCTCAAGCGGAACGGGCTGCTTCGAGATCGCAACCTTGATAAAGGCGCGGCCGTCTTTCATGAATGCGGCCGACGTCGTTTTCGTCTGTAGCCAGTGGCGCGCGTTGTGGAGCTGCGGCCAATATTTCACCGTGACCGGATCGGGCGAAGCGCTGTTCGGATGCTTCGCGTTCCATTGTGCGGCGGCGTCGGTCATTTGCTTTTGCCTTTCGCTTCTGCTGGAGCCTTGTGGAATTCGTGACACCATTGCGCGGCGAAAACGAGCGGCCATTCCCAGCGGCCGTGCGTGGCGATGACTGTTGGCGGGAAGCGGCGACAGCGGCCCGGGTTGCGCTGCTGATCCGTCTTGGACATTCCCGCGCTATCGACGGGTGAGAACGATCGGCATTGATCGCAGCGTCGCAGCGTTAGCGTCGTCATGGTGCCTCCGGTGTTGAGTAAAGGTCCGGACGATCGCGCTCTTCGGTGAGGCGATAGCCGTTGGCGCGCATGTCTGCGACGCCGCGATTGAAGCCGCGCTCTTCGGCCTCGATGATGGCGCGGCGCACCTTGTCGGCGTCCGCATAGTGCTGGCGCTCTTCATCGCTCGCGCGTTCGTTGGCAATCGCTTTCCACAGCGTTAGTTCGGCTTCGAGGCCTCGAAGGCGGCGAGCTAGGCCTCCGTCTTCGGCTTTGATCTGGCAAAGCGGCTTGGCATCCGGTTCGGCGCCGAAGTGTCTTGCGGCCAGGCGTTGCCCGGCAAAGCTCGATGCGAACGTTTCGCCGCAATGGAAGCAGCACCAGTAGCCTGGCGGCTTGTAGCATTCGACGCCATCGGCGTCGGTGTAGCGCTCTTGTGACCAGCGATCGGACATAGGTTGGAGTTCTCCGCTTGTTGAAATGAAAAGCGGCGAAGCGTGTAAACGCTCCGCCGCGGGGCACGCACTACCGGAGCTTGGCGATTAGAATGGGCGGTCGGAGTGGTCGACGTGACGCGTCTTGGGCGCGTGTCGCTCGACGCGGGCGCCAGCATTCGAGAGGGCCTTGCCGATCTCTTGCGCCTGGTCGCCGGTCATGTGCGCCACGACGGCAAGTTCTTCGGGGCCTTCGGTGAGGCTCATAACGATCATTACGCGGTCACCGTCGACCGTGACGTCGCTTGCTTTGATGAGCATGTGTGCGCTTTCCCTGTTGGTCACAATTTGGAACGGTCGCGGTGCTTTCCTGCATACCCCGCGGTGCAACACCGCGACCGTTCGGCTCCGCGCTCGACCTGGGGACTGCTGATCTCCGGTCGAGCGCTCCGCACTACAGCTCCGGACGATCGCCCCCAATGTCCGACGCTGTAACCAAAAAGACGCACGCCAGGGCGGATAGCACGTAGCCAGGGGTCACGCCCCCTAGCAACGTCGCCGCAGTTCAGGGGACTAACCCGCGACAAATCGCTCGGTCCGCCCTGGCTCGACTCAGAGAGAACGCTATCCCGCTGTCGCTTGTCAAGTCAGACTGTGCTAGCGTGCAGTCAAGACACGGCGCACAGAATGATCGCAGGCCATGGCTTGACATGCGGGCGCGAAGCAATGCAAGGGCGAAGGCATGACGCTAGGTGAATATCTCGACAGCATCAAAAAGAGCGTGACGGAAGCGAGCTACGATCTTCGTGTCTCGCGTTCGCATGTGCATGGGCTGGTGACGAACAAATTCCGGCCGTCTCTCGATATGGTCGACAAGGTGGCCGTCTGGTCTGGTTTTCAGGTGATGGGAAACGATTGGATGCGCGTGAGGCCGGAGCCGGAGGCGGCTGGCCGGAAGCGCAAGTCGCCTGGCGCGAGTGCTGTTGCTTCCCTGAATGAGTAACGGCCGGTTCGAGAGTGCGGCGAGCGCTCTCGGGAAACCGGCCGTTGGAACGCGAACGCAACAAACGGGATAGTCCCTTGACACGTGCAGCGATAGCGCCGTCCGGAGGCGAAATCAAGGCTGGCCATCCCGTGCCATCAACATCGCGGGGCCGTACATGATCTTGCTTGACAAGTTGCTGGACTACTACGGCAAGCCAGACAGCCCGCACCCGGAGAATTTTCTCGCGATCTATCGCAACGAATTCGCGGCCGTTCCGGAGGATCAACAAGAGGCGGTCGCGCTGCATGTGATCCGCACGCAAACGCGATGGGGCCGGACCTGGCCAACCGTGCCGGAGATCGAGGCGGCGGTTAAAGCCGTCAAGTCGCAGCGCGAACGCGGGATTGCCGATCTGCCTCCGGTGATCGAGAACTTCGACCAATGGTTCGCGGGCCTGTGCCGCGAGATGCAGGCGGCGAAAAGCTTCGCGGCGATCGACAATATCATCGGCAAGCTTGAGCCTTATCACGAAGGCAAGCTTTGCCTCCCTTGGCGCATGGCGCGGCTAACGGAGCTTGGCGCGGAGCGGACCAAGGCGCTCAAGATTGCGGGCGCGCGAAATCCCGCGGGGGTCGACGCATGAGCGGCGAATGGCGCAAGGCCGATCCGTTCGCGAAGGGCGATTCCGTCTGGCACAAGATCGCCGGGCGCTATGGCTTCATTGTCGAGCTTGGCGACGTGTTTGCCGTCGTGCGCTTCACTGGCGACCGGCCGGGCGATGCGATCTGCGAACTGGTCAACCTTGAGCGCGTGCCCGATCCGGAAGTGTGGATTGCGCAGAAGTTCGCGGAAGTTGTGCGCGATCGCTGGGCCTCCGATCTTCGCGCGTGTGGCTTCGATCGCGAGCAAGCGCTCGACTTCGCGGAGCGCGGCAAGTGACCGTCGACCTGTTCGGCAACACGGTGCGCGATCGCGGCGGCAAGTATCGCAAAGACGCTCGGCCGCGCGGGCACGTGGCGCGGCCAGGTTCGGGGCCGCAAGGTGAGACGTGCAAGAGCTGCCGGGCCTACACGCTGATATGGCGCGGCCGGAAGGCTTACCGGAAATGCAGGCTGGCGCAAGCGAAGTGGACGCACGGCTCCGGCTCCGACATTCGCGCGAGCGACCGCGCGTGCAGTGAATGGCGTGCGCGTTCTGCCGATGGGGGCAACTTTGGAGCCGATACTCAAAACGCTATTCATGGTTCTCACGATCGCGACGGCGCCAGAGCCAACCGTGATCGTGACGGAAGTTGAAGCGGCCATGTGCGAGCAGGATCATCGCGACTTTTATGGAGCGCTTGCGCTTAACAAGTCGGAGCCGGGAACGTGGACGGTTCGCAATGAAGCTGGCGACGTCTTCGAAATTGTCGGGTTGCATTGCTTCGAAGAGCTGGGGGAGCGGATCGCGGCGGGTTCGTGATCGGCGGAGCGTGTAAACGCATCGGAGGATCGGCGACATGATGAGAGCGGGGCGGCTGGAGCGGCACAATAGAGCCGTGGAAATGTACGCGAAGGCGATGGCGGAAAAGCCCGCGGCGACTGAGGCGAAGCCAACCGGCTTCGAGCGCCTGGCGGCATGGTTCGGCGTGACGATCAAGGCGCACCCGTTCCTAGTCGTGCCTCGCGTGCTGGCGCACCAGATGCCGGACGATTGGCAGGAGCGCTTTGCGGCTTGCCTTGAAGAATACGCGGCGAAGTTTCCGAAGGGTGACGACACGTGGCGCGTGCGCTGCGCGTCGAAGACGACCGGCAAGCTGGTCGACACTCCGGAGCATTATCTCTCATACCTCAAGCGCGACGGCCTGGCCAAAGTCGCGGAGATGACGGACGTCTAATGCCGATCGGCGTCGCGCTTCTGATCTTGGCGTTCGCGATCGGCATTCTGATCGGAGTCATGTTGCGATGAAATTGAAGTTCGCCAAGTTTACGGACGCGGAGCTACGCGAAGAGCTGGAGGCGCGCGGCTATGCCGTGCGCGGCACGGGCGATTGCCGCTATCCGCTGTCCGCTTCGCTTGAGCGGCCGTTTCCGGAGAGCGTGAAAGACTTCAAGGCGTGGGCGCTCGGCAACATTCGGGAGCAACTGACGGCCGATATGGTCGAGTGGCGAGAGTGGCCAGCGACGCCAGCCCGCGGCGCGCTGTTCCGTGGTCTTCTGCGGGTGTTCTGAAGGCAGCAAAGGCAGCAAACATGAAACCGACTTTGATCGATGGGGCGGCCGTGAGCATGACTCCGCCCGATGGTTGGAACGAAGAACGTCACGGCGAATGCGGCGTCATCCAAGCGCGCGTTGTGAACGGCAACTATTCGATGGGCTGGCGGCCGTCGCCCGAAGAGCTGGCGAAGCTCGCGGCCGGTGCTTGCGTTGTCGTCTCTATGGTTGGCGGTGTGGCGCCGCACTTTGTCGAAGTCGAAGACGACAAAGGGCCGCGCGATATGCCGTCCGCCTTGCGCGAAGGTGAGACGATCGAGAGCCGCGAGGCAGCGGCGGCCGACGCCTTCGAGGCGAGCCGCAAGCGGCAAGAGGAAATCATCGCGGCGATGAAGCGGCCGGTCTTCGTTCGTGCGGATGAAGGCGGCGACGCTGCTCCGGAGGAAGTTGAATTCGCGACGATCTCCGGGCGTGTTGGCGTCGACTTCGCGGCCGAAGGCGCCGATCGGACGGTTGGCGCTATCAAGCCGGGCGCTCGCGTCGACGGCCAGGCTCTCGCGGATATGACGAAGGTTCACGTTGCGAACATGCCGAACGGCGCAACGGCGTTTGTGGCGGCGCCGGAGGCTTTGAGATCGCAAGCGCTCGACGTGCTCAAGGCTGAATACCGGATCGCTGATCTGGAATTCGCCAGGCACAACGGCGCGACCGAAGAGCTGTATCGGCGCGCGAACGATTGCGAGGCGCTGGCCACGAAAGAGGCGCGCAAGCGTGCGGCGATAGAGAACGCATTCGCGGCGTTAGGCGGCAACGTTCACGATCTGCACGCGGAGAAGTTGCGCAAATGACGCCTTACGCGGAGGCGCCGGTCGAGCCGTTGCCGCTGCCTCCGCGGCCGGGCCTGGCTAAAGCCGATTGGTTCGCGTTCGTGACGGCGCCGCAGCGCGAACAAATCGCGGGTGCGGCGCTTCAGGCGCGCGATCTGACGGTGTTCGTGCCGATTGAGCGGCGCTTGCGCTTTGCGGCCAACTCGAAGTTTGCGAAGCGCAAAGAGGCGGTCGAGAAACCGCTCTTCACTGGCTACCTGTTCGTGCGCGCCGATCGCCCGCTCGACTGGCTCGGGTTGCTGTCGCTCAACGATCGCAACGGCTTCCGCTTGTTCTTCGGCGTGGTGGGCTTCGACGGCCAGCCCGCCGCGATCAAGCATGAGGCCATGCAGCGCGTTATTGAGATCGTAGGCCAGACGGCCGATCGCCAGGTTGCGGCGCCACGATCGGTCGTGGCTGGCGGCAAGGTTCGCATAGTCGATGGGCCGTTCCGCTGGGGAGCTGCGTCGCCGCTCAAGGTCGAGAGCTTGAGCGAAGAGGCGGCGACGCTGTTCGTGGAGCTGTTCGGCCGCGCAACGCGGGTAACAATTCCTTTGGAGCATTTGGAGGCTGTGCCTTGAGCACGAGAGGTGAGGTCAGTGTTTCTGTTGGCATGACTGCCGCAATGTTTTGGCTGTTCGTCTTGTTCTGGTCGATGGGTGGCTGGTATCGCGTTGATTGCGCGCTCTCAGTTGAGCGGGCATGCGAGCTGATCCGTGCGGAGTACGCCAGGAGGGAAAAGCCATGAACATGACGGTGCATGTGCGCCGGTTCAAAACCGGCGAAGTGGCCAAGCTCGCGAGCGTCATCGAGAGCAGGCCAGGCGAGATTTATTGCAGTTGGACGCTCGAAGACGGCTGGCACGTCGAGATCGAATGCGAGGGCGTTGGATGTGTGCGGCTCTATCGCAGCGAAGACGTCGTGCGTCTGGCGGAATTCTTGGGGCACCGCGCGAAGGCGAACGGCGCGATATTGGCGGAGATCGTGCAAACGCTGCACAGCCTGGCGGCGCATGTCACGAAGCAGCGCGCGGCCGGTGCGCTGCCGCCAGGTGCGCTTGCTCGGCTGCTAGTGCAGGGGAGCGCATGACGATGGCGAAGCAAAAACGGATACGACTAAGAGTTCAGCCTTTCACGGTGTCGGATGAAGTCGCGGTCGCTTCATTGTCTGATCCTTCCGTCATGCTGGAGGCCTGCATTGACTTCGCGCGGATACTGAGCGCGGAGTGTGGCAAGGCGGCGCCGCTGGAGATACGCAAGCAGCTTTCCGATGAGCACGTCGCGGCGCTGCTTTTGTGCGCGGCGGCGCATTTGTCTCCGCACCAGAAATGCGGAGACTTCGAAGACCAAGCGCACGGCATATTTCACATGATCCGAAAGATGCTTGGCGTGCGCGAGTCGAGCGACCTTGCTTATCGCAAGATGGAGGGCAGCGCGTGACGGACGACTGGCAGCGCGTGAACTTGAGCAAGGCGATCGAGGCGCCGGAGCTGCCTGGTAGCGGCACGCAAGGCGCGCAAGTCGTGGTCGTGTCCGGCCGCAATGCCCATGTCTACACCTGGCGCGGCTCTTCGATCGCTCCGCGTCCGCACGGAGATCATGTGTTTCCGGCGCGTGCCGCATGGGTGCGGATCGGCACTATGAGCTGGAAACGTTATTTGGAATGGAAGGCCTATAAGGACCGCCAGGCAGTCTATTGAAAGTATTCATCGCGCGGAATGCTTGCGCCAGGCGTGAGCTCGCGGAAGTAACCGTCGAAAGGAAATCTTGGAATGACTGTAAAGCTGGCTCAAGTCGAAGCTGTGGCCATGTATGAGGGCAAACGCCTGGGGGCCTCGATCGATCACGAAAAGGGCGGCGCGATCCGGCTCGCCTTCATCGCGGACGGTGGTGCGCGAACGGAGTATCTGGTCGACGCGCAACAGCTCTTTGATGAAGTCGTGTCGTGCATTCTCGATCGAGACACGACAACGCGGCGGGCGCGAATCCTCGATCGGCCTGAGAACAATTGGTCGCCAGGCAGCGGCAAGCCGCCTCCGGCCGGGTTCTTTTCTGGCGGCGTCAAGCCTGCGACGCGCGACACGGTGAATAAGATCATTCGGGGCGACTTCAACACGAAGCCGGAGGGCGGCAAATGAATCGGCACACGGGCGAATTTATTGACATCAACGGCAACCTAGCGTCGGTGGCGGGCGTGTTGTCCGGCCCGCGATATAACTCCAGGCATAGGCGGGTGTCCGTTTCTGTTCATTGGACCGGGGGCAACGAAGTTTTCGGCTTCGACGTCGAGGAAGCTCGCGCGGTGTTGGGTGTTCTCTCCGCATGTGTTGCGGAGCACGACGCGGAGCAGGGCGCTTTGCGTCGCGAGTACGGGCCGACGCTGGCGGAGTTGCGCGCATGAGATGGATCGGCTGGCTATTGATCCTTTCGTTCTGTGTTGGCGTCGGCATGTCGGCCGTGAACGATCACAAAGAGCGCCAGGCAACGGAGGTGAGACGATGAGAGCGGAGCATTCTTTCGACGGTCCGCGCTCGATGCCATCGCCCGGCAAAGACCTAGAGCGCATGATCTGCCCGCCACTAGTGGCGTCGTTCGTCGGGGCGCTCATGATGATTTGTTGCGCTGGCGTCATGTGGGGCGCGGCCGGTGTGATCTTCACGCTGGGGGCGATCATCTTCGCCTTCGGCTGCAATGGCGTCGTGATCGTTTCGAACGTCGTTCTGGCGCGCAAAGAGCGGGGCCGGTTATGAGCCGCAGCGGATACAGCTACGACGGTTGGGACAGCGACGGCGCCGCGGCTATGTGGGCCGGATGGGTGGCGAACGCCTTCCGCAGCTTTGCCGGTCGCGCCTTCCTGCGCGAGCTGATCGCCGCGCTCGATGCAATGCCGGTCAAAGAGCTGATTGCCGGAGAGATCGAGCAAGACGGCCAGGTATGCGCGCTTGGCGCGGTGGCGAGGCGGCGGGGCCTTAGTCGCGAGGCGTTGCCGCTCGACGTCTCCGACTATGAAGCGGTGGCCGAAGCCTTCGCCTTGTCGGAATACATCGTGCGCGAAGTGGTCGACAAGAATGACGACGGCGGCGGGCATCGCTTCGAAATCGTCGGTCCTATGCGGCCAGGCCTGCCGCGCTATGGCTGGCGAGATGACACTCCAGCGGAGCGGTGGCAGCGCATGCGCGATTGGGCGCAAGGTCGTCTCGATCGCGCCGAAGCCTACTGGACGCGGCGCACGATGGAGCGGCTTAGAAAGGATCTGATGCGATGAGCTTTTCGGGGGAATTGAGGGACTGGTTATTGCTTGCTCTGTGGGTGGTGCTGTGGCTTCGAGTCCGGGCGCTGGAGGGCCGTGTACATCGCGGCGGCTATCAGCCCATAGCCAGCGGCGAAGGGCCTGGCGTGCCTCCGCACGGCCAGGGCGGGAGCGCTCGAAGGCCTCCGCCTTATCGTCATCGCTACCCGCACCCGAAGGACAACTAGAAAACGAATTGCGCCCGCCAGGCGGGAACCTGACGGGCGCGATAGGAATAGGAAAGTTTCGGCACGCCATGACTAGCAAAACGCAGCACGCGACGCAACGAATCGTTGCGCTTACAGATGAAGAATTCGCCGCAATCCCCAATGCCAGCCCGGAGCGCCTGGCGCAGCTCGGCTTGTCGCTTGGGGAGGCGGTGACGGCGCCGGTCGACAAGGCGATCGCCAGGGCGCGAGAGCGCGGCAAGGTGCGGTCGACCAAGCTGCCGCCGCGGCTCGATCGAGGCAGGCCGCGGCTCCGCGTCGAAGGCGAGCAGCTCGCGGAGAAAAAGGCGCGTGCGGCGCGCGTGCTGGACGAAGCGCTGAAGCTGCCTGGCGTCTCCAGCCTGCTTTGCTACGGCTTCACGAAGGGCGACGTCCGCGTGCTGTTTACGGCGCTGCGGCGGGCGGCGGAGAACGCTGGCGCGTGCGATTGGCCTGTCGACAAGCTGGCGTGCATGGCGGGTGTAAGCCGGGCAACGGTGACGCGCGCCCTGGCACGGCTGCACCTGGCAGCGCACCTGGCCGTGACTTGGCGCCCGCGGTCCGGCCGCAAGCATGAAACCAGCCTGATCCGCTGCGGCCTCTCCGACCTGGCGGCGGCCGTCTGGTCGCGCCTGACGATGCGACGGAGCGCGGTGGACGAATGCGGCCGTGCGGCGTTCGCGTCCAGGCGTAAAGAGCTGCGCCAAAAGGCAACTTTAGACGCCTCAAAAGAGAGTGGCGAACCAAACCGTTCTTTTGTTGTTGAAGTATCGGCCTCCGGCCTCTGTGGAAAAGATAGAAGCGGAGAGCGCTCCGCGCTCGATAGCCCAAGCCCGGAGCGTCCGCCTTCGGCGTCCGAAGAGAAGATGCTCTCCGGGGGGAGAGTGTTGCATGTTCCCGTTTTCGACCATAAGCGCGGAGCCATGACGACGGCTCCTGATTGGGTGCCATACGCCGATCCGGAGGCCGCACGCTGGGGAGAGCGCCAGGCACCGCATGATCTAGACCCGGATGAGCTGGTGCCCGTGGATGGGCCGCTAACGAGCTTGCAGGCGGCCTTGCGCAAGTCGGTCGCGCTCATGGCGGCCAAGCGTGACAATAAGAATTCTTAGGGTGTTTCACGTGAAACGGCGTGAAACAGATTAACGGAAAGTTACCGGCGTTGCCGTCAGGTCACAGCCACGGGCCGCGAATAAGGGTATCTGCCCAAGCTCTTCGAGCGGGACCATGGCGTAAATCGGCCGACTGCTAGGGCTCAAGTCGCGTGCCACCTAGCGAAACCTACGAAGCACCGCGGCGTATCGCGGCGAGCTGTAGGGCCAGCCTGTAGGCGGTGTGCGCGCCTACGCGAAGCCCGTATTGCACCCGAAGCGCTTCCAACCTTGACACACTGGAGCACGCCCCATGCTGCGGAGCATTGACGCTTTTCTGGATACTTTCTTCGGCCCGGTCGGGCCTCTCGGTCGTCTGTGGCAGCGCGTCGGTCTGGTGACGCTGGCCGTCGCGATGGTCATGTCGGCCAAGTTCGGGTTTACGTTATCGTTCTTGCACGCGATCACGCTCGGGGTTGTCGGTCTGTTCACCGCTTTTGTCCCTGACGCTGCCGTTGAGTTATACCGCAACAGCCGCAAGGCGCTGGCGGTCTTTCTCGGCGTCGTGGTGGCGCCCGTGCTGTTCGTGATCGAGTTCTATTCGCACGCTGGCTACACGTCCGGCTTGCGCGGCGTCGAGATCACGGACGCAAGGGTCGCCAACGTCAAGCATGACGACAAGCGCGGAGACGTGGCGTCGTCGGCGGCTGCGGTCGCGTTCTGGCAAGGCGAGATCGCCAAGCTCCGCGACGCTGGCGCGTGGGCAGCCACTACGACGGCCGACGCGGAGCGGGCGAAGCTGCCAGGCCTGGAGCTGGCCATATCGCAGGAGGCCAGGCGCGGCGGCTGCAAGTCGAAGTGTCTGGAGCGCACCCGCGAGCGTGACGACGTGAATGCGCGCATCGCCACGATCGAGAAGATTGACGAGGCCAAGGGCAAGCTCGAAGCGGCTGAGAAGGCGCTCGCGGCTGCCCGTGGCGTCGCCGGTAAGTCGGAGTTCAAGGCTTCGGCCGTCGACATGCAGCAACGCTTCCTGGGCCGCGTGGCGGCCTTTGTGACGTCTGCGGGCGCGACTCTGGAGCCGACTGAGTTTCAGGCGGAGGCGGCCGAATTCTCCGCGTCCAACCTGATTGCGCTTGCCCTGACGTTCCTGCCCGCGCTGGCCTTCCTGTTGGCTGGCACGGATCGCGTCAAGCGGGCGGCGCACGAAGTTGCCAGCGCCGGGTTAGCTGCCTTCGGCGGTGGCCAGTCCGGAGGTACGCCAGGCGAACGCGCGTCCGATCTTTCTGTCATCAACAATCGGATCACTGACCGAGGGACAGCAAAGCACGCGGCGGACGCCCTGGCGTACTACCGGGCGAAGGCCGCTGGGCGCGTGCCCGCACAAGGCCACGGTGCAGCAAGTCAGGGGGTAGACGGATGAAGTACATAATCGCTCTGTTGGTGGCCGCGGCTCTGGGCGGCTGCGGTACTGCCAACTTCAAGACCATTCCCGATATGTTCAAGCACGTCCCGGTCGAGGTTCCGGCCGGATCGGGGAGCGAGTAGGCACAAAAAAACCCGCGGCGGATCGCTCCGTCGCGGGTTCGCGTTAAGTCTTAGTCTGCGGCCTTAATCCTGCGCCATGCCGTCGTTTTTGGTATCTGAAACTCGGTCTGCAACTCTGGAATTTGCGGGTTCCGGCCGTGTTCCTTCCGAAACTCACGAACCCAGTCTATCACGTTGTCAGCACTCACGAATTCCGGTTCGGTTCCACTTGAAACCGGCTGTGAAACCGGCTCTTGCGGCCCTGAAACCTTGGGTTCCGCCTTGTGGGCAAACCCGATACCAAAAAAGACAAGCGTTCCAAGCTCTAAGAACGCTGCCTTAATAAACGGAAACAAGAGGTCGATGGCTCGCTCGATCGAGGCGGGGTTAGCGCCGGAGACGATCGAGTAGACAAGGGCCGCATGCTTCCATCCGGCATTCTCGACGATCGCGGCGGGCGCGGCGTCGAGCTTCGAGGCGGCCAGGTCGACGGCCGCTTGCGCGTCCGCGATAGACGATCTGGTGCCTTCGCATCGTTTGCCGTTGCCGGTGGCGCATTCCCTACGGGAAGCGCTTCGTGCATCGGCCAAGGCCTCTTTCGCGGCCTTGAGGTCGCTCTCCAGCGCCGCGCGGCTTCCGTTGGCTTGCTGGACGCGAGCCAGCTTGCCGGAAGAGCTTTCCGCGTTGCGTGCGGCTGAGGTGGTCACAAGGTAGGCTGTGCCAGCCGCGAACATGAGCGCCAGGCCGATCGCGGATAGGATCGCGAGCTGCCTTACTTGCTTGCCGAACCAGTGGCCGGAGGCCAGCGTTCCGACAAGTACCAGCGCCGTCATCAGATGATCCAATGACAAGTCGCTGGTAGCGCGCACGTCAGAGAAGACTACGCAGGTCGTGCCCGCTGCGAACAGCGAACCAAACCCGATTGCCGCCCAACGAGCGGCCGTGCTAGTGTGCTTCATAAGGGGCTTCCTTTTTCCGGGTTGCTTCCTTTCCAAAGAGGGCCGCGCAGAGTTGGAGCTGCGCGGCCTTCGGTCTCTTCAGGCCTGGCCTAACCAGACGAGGCGCGAAGCGTGTAAACGCTCCGCGCCTTTCGACCTATTCCTCTCCGTCGCCTTCGTCTTCGGCGTCGTCTAGGGCTTCGTGCTCCATCGTGATCCGATCGGTTGGGCAGATTGGGGCGCCTGCATCTTCGAGCCACTTGCGCGTCGTGCGGCACGTGTAACCGCATGTCGGGCACTGGCACTTGAGCTGGCGATTGGTCTGCTTTTTCTTGGTCGTGCCTTCGCTCTCGGCTGTAAGGCGGCCGTGCGGCAAAGGTCCGATCGTCTTTAGTAGCTGCGCTATCCGGCGCTTCAGAGCGTCGCCAGGCAGCGCTTGAGGCATCTTGCCTTCGAGGCCGATCGCCAGGGCGCATTTCTTGAAGGGCGCCTTGTGTCCGGCCGGGATGCCTACGGCAGCGTGTACCAGCTCATGCGCGAGGAAACCGGCGACCGTCTTAGGTTCATCGAATTCCGGGCGAATGAAAATCTCATGCACGCCGTCCCGGCTCGCCTTGTCGGTCCAGCATTCCGCGAGAGCTTTGCCGCGGCGACCCGATGAAGGGAAGCCGATAGCCATGCGCACGCGGGGCAGCTTGTAACCGGCTTCAGCGAACCAAGGCCGCATTCCTTCCGCCACGGCGGCTAACCAGTCTTCACGGTTGGTCTTCGTGGCAAGTGTCTTAGGCATAGTTCAATCCCCTATGTGTTGGAGTGTTTCGGCCCGCCTTCTGGCTAGTTAGCGCCCTGATTGACCCAAGTGAGCCGGTAGCGCCTTGCCAGGCCGTCGCCTGATACATTCGAATATATGGGCGTATTGATCTAAAGTCAATACCCCCAAGCTGTGGTATTGACTTTTTATCTGTTTCTCCCCATTTTCAGGGCCTCGAAGCAGGCCTTGAAAGGGCTCCAACATGGCAAAGGCAAGTGAACGGCCGGTTATGGATCGGCTTAACGACCTGTTAGGCGGCTATGGCGCGGGCGCGAAGATCGCGCGGGCGCTCAACGTCACTCCGGAGACGGTCGCCAGGTGGCGCAACGGCTCGAAGGTGCCTCCGGCTTATCTGGAGGCGCTGGCGGAGCTGCTGGAGACAACGCCGCGGGAGAGCTGGCCGAAGCGCTGGCAGCCGGAGGCGGTGCGATGACGGCTGGCCTGGTGATCTTGAGCGGATTTGATCCGCTGCAATGGCCGCGTGCGCTTCGTGCGTGTGTGGCCTTCGATCTTGTGACGACTTTTCTGCGTTGGGCGTTGTGGCTCTTTCCGGTGCCGCCGCTATGAGACGGCCGACATTGACGGCGCGCGACGTTGACGCTCTTTTGGCAGCCGCGCTTTTGGTCGCCGCTGGCGAGGCGCCGGACGGGGAGATGAGTGAGGCAGAATGGTTTCGATTGCCGGAGGCGATCGAGAAACTGAGGCGATTGGGTATATGGCGCACGGAACAGCGAGAACGCGTGCGATCAAAAGCAAAGAGCGGAGCCGCGCTGGTAAGGAGTGGCAAAGGCTCTACAAGCTAAAGCGCTGGCTCGACATACGCGACGCGGTGTTGAGCCAGCATCCTTTGTGCCAGCGGTGCCCGGATAACCGCAAGAATGCGTCGACCGTCTGCCACCATGTGCATCGGCACAACGGCGACGAAGTGATTTTTTTTAGCGGGCCTTTCGAAGCCTTGTGTGTCGACTGCCACGATGGCGACGTGCAGCAAGAGGAAAAGCTCGGCTATTCGCAGAAGACCGACGTTGACGGCTGGCCGATAGACCCGCGCCATCCGTCTAACCGTACCTACTCAGAGAGAACCTACTCCATACCGCACAGCATGCGGCCTAGCGCCGTTCCGGTGCATGTGGTGGTAGGTCCGGCCGGTTCGGGTAAGTCGGTCTACTGCCGCAAGCGCGCACAGCCTGGCGATATGGTGATCGATCTCGATGACATTGCCGTTGCAATGGGCTTCGAGCGCTACGGCGTTTGGGATGACGGCCGCAAGTCTGCAATGCGCAGGCGTGACGACATGCTCCGGTCACTGGCGGACCGCACCAGCGGAGAGTGCTGGTTCATAGTGCATGCTCCATCCGACGATGAGCGGCGGCAATGGCTCAAGGCTCTAGGGCCGCTGGCTCAACTGCACGTCATGGATACTGAATATGCAACGTGCATCGCCCGTATCAGGTCCGACCCGGAACGTAAGGGCAACGCTAACCGCATGTGTGACCTTGTTGAGCAGTACGCCCTCACCCGTCA